>Ga0065711_1000169_pt1 | contig 106157 bp, 79 predicted proteins | sample Hoacrofraction12_FD_59098 | JGI IMG/M metagenome (GOLD analysis project Ga0065711, IMG submission 59098) | Hoatzin crop microbial communities from Cojedes, Venezuela - Epithelial fraction 12 v2 (version 2) | ecosystem: Host-associated > Birds > Digestive system > Esophagus > Crop | place... | reverse complement strand
AATATTTATGAGCCATGTGGGGCTTCAATCTTTTTTTTTTTTTTTTTTCTTTTAATGAATGCAGTCTTATCTGCTCTGGTAGTGAGTGAGAAGGCTGGAACAAGAGTTAATGCGAGTCAACAAGGTATCAGCAAGGAGGCTGGGCAGTGATGGCTGGAGTTATGGCTGGGATGAGCTTTTCACTTTTTGGAAGGCATTAAACATCCGTCTGAATTAAAAACCTAGTAAAAAGTAGCCAGAGGATAAACAAGGAGCTGGGGTAAGAGGCAAATCTGATGAAATAAAGATCAGACCTTGTTTACATTGTGTCTAGAACTGAGTTCTCAGTTCAGTGCTTTCTTATTTTCTGATGTACTTTGATATGTAATAAAACCCACGTCTTTTCAGAATGTTGCTAAATACATCCTGGCATGGCTTTCTGGTAGATGTTTTTCCAGGGCTCTGAAAGCCTTCAGTTTGGATAAAAACACAGAAGGCCTGTCAAGCACTAGGATCTAAAGTAGACCCGAGCATCCCTCTTCCATCAAAAAGCCTGTTGACCAGAAAATGATTTCAGCCTGACCAAAAATATTTATGAATTCTCTTGGATTTGGCAAACCATTCTGCATAAATAAAACAACAAAAGAAGGAAAATTGCTCTTCAGAAGAATCTGCTTCATTTCAGTGTCTTCAAAAGAAAACATCTTAGTATTTCCAGATGACAGATTTGAATATTGTCCTCAAAGACAGATTTATAGCAAGGGTATTGTAAAACCTCACACAGAACAAAATGTTTTGGCTGACCCACAGTGATTCTTCCCCCTTCTCCCCTCTGGTCTCTGAGCGAATTGACAATGTTTATTTCAAGCAGACCTGATTTTTTAATTTGTGTGTTCTGTTTTTTTGTCAACTTTTCAGTTTTGAGTGGCGTTAAATCAGCTTAGATATATGTAGCTCTGCACTGAGATATTTCATAAACACTTCCTGCTCGCAGTGTTTTATAACGGCTTTCCTGTTTTAATGCTGGCACTGCTGACCTCTTGCAGATTGTCGTAACAGGGTTAATTTTTTAATTCAGGGCAGCAGGGAATTGTGTAACATGGCTCAAGCTGTAATCACACCTACCCATGAGTCTTCCAGGTCTGCAGCGTCACATTTGTCTAGGACTGACTGCACATAAGCTGCAAATATCTAGAGCACAGATATACTGTTACTGTTAAGACCCTGACCCAAATCCCAAAGCAGTGCACTTTTCTCCACTAACACACCGCTTTTTGCTATTTGACTACAATATTCTCTAGGTGCTTCTCTCCTGTTCTCAACTGCTGTATCTGGTCACCTCAAGTTGTTGCAGAGATTCATTTTTCCATTTCAGATGAAGGCCTGGTCTTGTCAACAAATTTTGTACGTGCTTCTAAGGTTAATGAAGTGTAATGAGCACTGTTGGCTTTGCTTACTGAGCATGTGGGTGTCAGGACTGTGGAAACGGGCTGGCTAGCAGGCGCTTTGGGACTGAGAGTGACACGGATGATGGTGAAGTATAGAAGCTTGGGGCTGCTGTCAAGAACTAATCAGAGTGGCACAGGAACTGGAAGGGAAAAAATGGGATCAAAGTGATGAATCAATACAGCAGCGATATAAATCACTCCAGAATCTGACGGCCTAGCCCACCTGAGCCAGAAAAACTCTTGCCTTGTGTTTAACTGTATCTCTTTATTGTGTTGGGAGGGATTTTAACTTTTTGGTGACTTTACATGAGTTCTCCTTTAGAAGTTATTAGCCTAGCTGGTAAATCCTTGCACGGAAACTGAGGCACAATAACTGCAGTGTTGTGTCCTGCTAACAGTTTTTACCCTGCAGGTAGCAAAATGTCATACTTTTAAATGGTTGAGACGGTATAGGTTACGGATTGCTTTTTGCTAGAGGCTTCCAACAATGTAACAAATATGTCTAATCTAGTATATGCACCATACATTCACTCTATAGGGACAAAACTGTCTGCCCATCTCTCTCTCTAACCGTGGTAATCTAAACATAATCAGTGTCAAATATCTATCTTCCTTATGTAAGGAGCATGTTTCAAAACACCACTATCTGTAGTGGTGGGACAGGGCTTAAGGGGGTTTACTGGAATATAAGGCTGAATTTCTGAATTGTATCACTTGGGTCTTTGTGCCGACATCTTTAGGAGTTTGGTTGTTCTCTCACACTGTGAATATATGTAGAGACAGAGCTGAAGCACAAAGATGCAATGCTTTGTGTCAAATTTACATGTGTGATTAGCATGCCAACCAAGAAGAATGCTATTAACTGTATTTGAGTACATACAAGAAAGGATAGGGATGCTAAACTCTGTAGTTATATTCCAGACGTCACATGATTCATCCAACTTAGCTTCTTCTCTATAAGACTATTCTCCGTGTTCATGGGAGTCAGCCTTTTCTGACTCCTTCCTCTGCTCATCCTGCATCTCAGGGAAGCCATGCTTATAGCAAACTCTGCTGCAATGTAGGGATGCGGAGAGAGCTTCCTGGCCTGGCCATATTGTTGAGAGGAAGCTCTGCATTGCTGTCGATAGATTTCTATCTACGGAAAGTCTTCTGATACAGAGCTAGCTAAGGTGTCCATGCACTGTGTTGACCATTGCTTAGGCACAACTGTGAACAGGGAATCGAAGTTTAGCACTCTGTCATAGTTTAAGCTGGCAGCCGGCAACTAGGCACTAGACAGCCGCTTGCTTACCTCTCCCCTTACCCCCCAGCGGGATGGGGAGCAGAAAAAGACAAAAAGTAAAACTCATGGGTTGAGATAAAGACAGTTTAATAAGACAACAAAGGAAATATTACTGATATACTACTGATGATAATAATGATAATAATGAATATGCAAAATAAACTATATACAATACATTTTTCTCACCACCCAGTGACCTATTCACAGCCAGTCCTCAAGCAAAGATCACGGACTCCCCCAGGTTTTCGCAGATTTCACAAAATTATCAAAGAAGGCCGAACTCCTGGAAAAGTTCCTACCACATTGCTTGCCGGGACTGAATTTGAGTGCCTGAAGATGTTTATTTCTTTTGGTATGGTCACAAATGCAAGCTGGATGTCTACTAAGAAAGTAAAGTACACAGTGATAGTAACCCAAAAGAAAAGGCTTACGCACACCACACCCCGCACCCCCCACCTCTTCTGTCATGAATTTCCTCTTCCACTTTTCTCTTCAACTAAGCTATGAATATCTTGAATTTCTAGAAAAAAAATCCCTGGTCAACCCTGCAGTGTCCTTTGTTTACTAAGAAAATCTTTCTTTATCCTTTAAGCTATCAAGTTCCAGCTGTTCCCAGAGTTCACTGTTGTGTCAGGAGGGAATTAATTTAACACTTCCATAAAGAAATATTTGCTCATACTGACTGCTTAGTTTTGACTGTAGTTCAAGGGACATTGTGTCTTTGCCTCCCCTGGCTGTTTCTCTACCTCTTAAGCAGTCCACTTTGCTGCTCACCATGAGCTATCCTCTCTCAGCCAGTGTGATCCTTCGTGATTTTCACATTACGTACCCTGACTGCCAGAGTCATACCCTCATGACCCATGCAAAGTCTGTTATCAATTATCTCTTGCAATGAAATACAAATTATTAACAGACCTTAAGCTTCTGTTACACTAACTATGTAAAGTCATGAAATTTTTTCCTTAAACAGTAGAAGCAAAGACATTTACAGCAATTATTTTTATTCTACAACATAAGGGGATTATATTTGTCACTGTTGGTTCAGGTCCCAAAGTAAAATAGATTTATTTATTGTTAGTTTGGGTTAACAAAGAGAAGGAGGTGTCCAAAATCCTTCTACACACATCTGTTAGATTTGAACATGGCAGCTCTGGTACTTGATTTTACTCCTCTGCCTGGTTCACTTCTCTCTGTCTGGAGAGTCAGCATAGTGCTAGTGGGAGAGTGCAACCACTCCTCATAGAGTAAATCATCTTGGACAAACACACAACTGATTGTGCAGTTGTATCCTAACATAAAAATAAATGTGAGCATGGATGCTACAGAGACATTTGCCAAAGCCTTTTTTACAGAGGTATGCAAATGCGTGTGTCCTGTTCCTCCTAAGAGTTAACAAATGTGCTGGGCTCTTCAACAGTTTAACCAATGTATTTTTTCTACTTTTAGGATGATGGGTTGGGCTTGGGTGTCTGCTGCCATGGGAATAGGAGAGGTAGGGGGACGGGACTGAGCTGGGATGCTGGAGGAAGACACTGCAGAATCAGACTTGCTGTCTCTGCTGCGGACAAACAGTCCAGTGTAATAACTGCTGTAGTTTCTGTTCCTTCGCACCCTCTCTATAGCAATAGCTCACACTCTTCAGGAACCTCAGTGCCATCTGTCTGGCTGCCCAGTGGTCTGGCTGAGGAGAGCCCTGGGCTTCTCTGCTGCCCCAGCAGCTCCCTATGCCTTGAGCTGCTACGTCGCAACCTATTCAGCTAGCTCCAGGGAGGTATGATGGGTGCTGGTGGGTTCAGAAAGGCTCCAGCCTTCAGAAAGGCTGGAGAGATGGCAGCTGGAAGCAGTCGGGTGTGCTGTTTCTGCCTTGGTGCTACTGTATGCTCACCTGATGGGGATCCCTCAAGGCCATGCAGGTCTCAGAGACTCTTAGCTGTGTTGATCCTGAAGGAGCTGAGTGGCTGAACTGAATTTGGGTGTCTGCTTTTTAGTTTGTTAATCAAAAACTTTTTTTCTCAAAAGAAACAGAATTTGCTCTGGAAGCCAGACCAAAGCATGACTGAGTAGTGCATTTATATTAGGGTGAACTAGTTAGCCGTAGTGGTCTCATAGGATGTATTTTTAATTTCCTGCCCAAAATGTCTGTGTGATGTTGTGGCCTGTTATCAAGCAGCAGATATTTTCACAGAAAATGCACTAGTCCTTCTACAATGAGCTTATATCTGATTTGCAAAGTACCTGGAGATCTTCCACATTCCTTGTGGGAAACATTGTCTGTGGTTTGCATTTCTCTAAGGCTGGTTGATTCATTAAAAAACCTGGGAAGTTCTGCGTTAATGATTTTGTATCAATGACTGCTGGTTTTCATAACTTTTGAGTATGTCAGTTAATTCTTACCTCATTACAGGTCAGTTCTTTCACAACAGACTTCTGCATCATTGGCTTGATATCCAAGCATTGAAGTCTGCTATTTGAAAGCATACATTGTCTAAGACACCATACACACTTGTTTTCGAAGTCATATGGTCATTTTCCTGCAATCAAGAGATTCTAAGAGTTTTGCCTATTATAGGCACAAGAAACAATGATCAGAACAAAATTTCTGGGTTTTTGTATAGTAATGTTATTTTCTTCATTTTTTATAACGGGAAAAACCCCACAGCTCTATTAACCAGGCCATCATTAGTTAACAAGTAATTCACTTTGTTTTGGTTTAGTCTGGATAAATGCCAGGTGCCCACCAAAGCCGCTCCCTCACTCCCTGTCCTCAGCTGGACAGAGGGGAGGAAATATAATGAAAGGCTCGTGGGTCGAGATAAGGACAAGGAGAGATCACTCACCAATTACTGTCACAGACAAAACAGACTGAACTTGGGGGGAAAAAAGTTTTATTTATTACCAATCAAATCAAAGTAGGATAATGAGAAACAAAACTAAATCTTAGAACACATTGTCCCCACCCCTCCCTTCTTCCCGGGCTCAGCTTCACTCCCATTTCTCTACCTCCTCCTCCCGAGCGGCACAGGGGGACGGGGAATGGGGGTTACGGTCAATTCATCACATGCTGTCTCTGCCGCTCCTTGTCCCTCAGGGGGAAGACTCCTCACACTCTTTCCTGGCTCCAGAGTGAAGTCCCTCTCAGAGGAAACAGTTCTCCATGAACTTCTCCAACATGAGTCCTTTCCACAGGCTGCAGCTCTTCACAAACTGCCCCAGCGTGGGTCCCTTCCATGGGGTGCAGTCCTTCAGGAGCAGGTTGTTCCAGCGTGGGTCTCCCAGGGGGTCACAAGCCCTGCCAGTAAACCTGCTCTGGCATGGGGTCCTCTCTCCACAGGTCTGCAGGTCCTGACAGGAGCCTGCTCCAGCGCGGGCTCCCCACGGAGTCACAGCTTCCTTCAAGCATCCACCCGCTTGAGCGTGGGGTCACTTCCACAGGCTACAGGTGGAGATCTGCTCCACCGTGGACCTCCATGGACTGCAGGAGGACAACCTGCATCACGGGCTGCAGGTGAAAATCTCTGCTCCGGCTTCTGGAGCACCTCCTCCCCCTCTCCTTCACTGACCTTGGTGTCTGCAAAGTTGTTTCTCTCACATCGTCTCACTCCTCTCTCTGGACTACAGTATCACCACAGGTTTTTTTCCCCTTCTTAACTATGTTATCACAGAGGCACTACCACCTTGGTAATTGCCTTGGCCAGCAGTGGGTCCATCTTGGAGCCAGCTGGCGTTGACTCTATCAGATATGGGGGAAGCTTCTCGCAGCTTCTCACAGAAGCGACCCCTATACCCCCCCCGCTACCAAAACCTTGCCATGCAAACCCACAACACACTTTCATTGAGAACATGTTACGGTGAAGTATTGAAAAACATTGTACATGGTCTTCTGGCTGTATTTAACACTACAGCTGATTTTTTTTTAAATTTGGGAGAAAAACTTTGTATTTTATGACTATTTTCTATGGACAACAGTTTGTCCTTTCTGTGTGGAGCACTTTCATCTTAAGTGCGGCAAACACTTTACAAACCAGCTAGGGTACACAGCAATTTTACTGAGTACAGTTACATGGAGACACTGCAGCACACCCGTATTGAAACCTGGATATGAAAAAGAGTGTCTGATGGAGCTCAGAACAGAGTCCCAGACTCCTCACTCTCTATTGACAACATACTGTACCAGACTAGCCAGTTCTGCTTCCTTTAGTATGCATTCCACGTCCTCAGCATGGCATGACATCACTGATGAGAGAGCTTAAATCTTCCAAGAATATATTTATATAAGAAACCTTAGCAATTTAACTGTGATACTGAGAGGAATAATAGTTCGGGTTTCTATTTGTTTAGAAGAAAACCAAGGACCAAACTCTTACCATATTAAATAAACTCTTTCTTCTCTGGATTCATGCTGTTGTCTGGGAAGAATTCATAGAGGGATTTGGCCTCTTTTCTGAATCATGAGCTTTTTTGGGGCTTACACATTGCTTCTATTCCACCCTCCTCTCGGCTAAGAGGAAACTTGATTTCCATGATGCCTTTCACCTTCCTGAACAAATAGCAGTCTGTTCTGTTGTCCTCTGTAGTTTTCCCACCTGATTTCTTTCTGTCTTGAGCATCTGAGAAAACTAGATAGGCCATTTCTGATTCAGCAGGGGTCTCATTTGTTCGGTGTTCACCCATTTCCCTTGCTTGTTTTGCAAACAAAACTTCCTTTGGCCTATCTTCCTTTCTGGCTATCTGTATTAAAGACTTTAATTCTTCTTTCATTTACAATTGCACATGTTTGTTAGCCTTCACAGGACGATATTGTCTCTTAATCTGAAAGAGCTCATACACTCCGTATCTGCAGTAGTTTTGGTTTCAGCAATGCCTGGAGACATCTTCAATGCAAACTTTGTAGCTGGCACATCCCTTTGCTGTGCTGCCCTTTAAGTTCCCTTTGTCTGCTGGGACACACAGAGGCCTCTTTCTGCTGTCACCCCATTCTCACACCCTTCTCTCTGTCCTTGCGGCAAGAACTCCCATTTATTCTACTGGGAGACTTGGAGTCCTCAACACAGCGGAGACTGCCAGTGTTGTTCTTTCAGCCCCAAACTCCACACAGACTCCTGAGAAAAACAATTGTTTTTATGTCTCTGCCAAACAAATACCATGCTTGAAGATGCAGATAATGAAATGGAATGTTGAAGTGCATGAGTGCTTTCAGAGGTGGATGTCCACTAGTGCTGGAGGCTGGCCAGGCTATGCTGCCAGCAGGGTTTCGTTCTTCGTGTACCACGTGCTCTGCACTGAAGCAGAATGCACTCAAAGGAACGGCACTAATGCCTGTGGGCTTATCTACCCTGCTTTGGGAAAACTGAGACTTTGCATTAGTTTAGCCTCTCGTAACTAAGCCTAACCTCCAAATTCCCAAACCAAATTTATCAGAAAATGAAGAGTGAGTTTGCTCCATTTGTGATATGCACTCTGCCCCGTTGGTTCTGCCCTCTCCTCCACCTGCTGCATAGTGCCAGGATTTAGAAAGTAAGTGCCCCAGGAGAGAACATCCATGTATCCAGAGGAGTGGCAAAAGGAGAGGAAAAGGGTTCTAATCCCACCTGTTCCTTTGACAACACCAAAACAGTCATCCAATAATAGTTTTTGTGTCACTCCCTGGCCATGAAACACTCCGAGGCTTTTCCAGATAAATGATATCCTGAGATGAAATGCAATAGTCTGTTGTTTTCTGGTTAAAGAACTTATAATCATCAAAGTTATTACAAAATCTGATTTCTCTCTTAGTTTCTTGGGATTGTTGACAGAGTAAAATTTTAACAGTATAGCTTCTTTCACCTTTTAGGCGTCCCAAATGCTCTGCAAGCAACACACGGTAATTGCTTCACTCTGTGCAGAGTTGCAGTCATCTCTAGACTGAAATACAGCAATGATTTAGCATTGCTATATAAATTTTTAGAGAGAACATTATGAAAAATGTCATTTGCAGTAGAACTGCAAGGGGGACTTTGGTCTGCAGGATGTAAATTTCTGGTTTTTAGTCTGATGAGGATAGCTGAGCAAACAGTCTCATAAAGCAGCAGTCTGTGATTGTCAGTGTTTCTGGTCTCGTTGCGTCTTGTCCAGCAGCAATGTCCTCCAGCATCGTGCTGCTGTGTCTGCTCAGCTCTGACTCAGAAAGGAGAATGTCACCTACTGAGTCACCGGAGTCCTCTGTCATCTCGGGTTTCACGGGAAATTTTTGAGGCATGCAGAGAGATCAGATTCCATCCCAATTACGTAGTGAATGAGCCTAGTGGAAGATTTACAAGGCAGAAGCAGGTCTGGATCGCGTCCACAAGGCTCCCTTTCTGAAGGACCTCTGCCGCCTGGGCCAGTCTCCTCTCACCCTCCAGTTACCTTTTCTCTTAAGGATCTGTTTTATCTGCCCTGAGCCACTCGCTTTAATTTAGGCGGTGTGGAACATGTCGCTGCTCAGCAACTTGCTGAAGTCTGTGATCTACTGTCATTATTTCATTTCAGTGCCTCATCAGCTCCCAATCTGCTGGGCAATACATTAGTAAAGTTTTTTGCATGCATTTATTACTCCCAGGTGTCATGCAAATGTTACAGGGACTACAGCTGGTTTGCAAACCAGGTAGCAGTGCTGAGGCTGGACTTCTCAAGCAGAGACAGCTGCAAAGCAGGATTTAATCTTAGCCACAGGCTGCAACCATGACTATATGAGAAAGGTCAGTGCTTTTGAGATCAAGGCTGTGGCCAAATAGAAAGTTAGGGAATATGTGTGGTGAAGGATCCTAGGGAACTTATGGACTTGTATATATTGGCTGCTTAAACCCGAGGCCACTATTGATTGTGAATGTAAATTCACCTATATTATAGCTTTGCACAGGAAGTATTATTTTTTAAAATACTTAATTATAGTCACTTGGCCTAAAATCTCTCTCACTGTCAATGAATGCTAGATTCAATGGATAATTACACTAATTTATTTTCAATAAATTTCAGATTAAAATGATATACTGTGGAGAGACCTGATTGAAAATCTTGCTGTTCTGTTCCTCATTTGAAAACTTCTTTGCAATTAGTCAAGCTGTCAGATACCCAGGGAATGTTTTTATTTATTTATTTTTACTGGAAGCAGGGGAAAAGAAAATCTGTTACTGTAACCATGTGGGAAAGCCTCTCGTAATCCTTTTTGTGCAGGCGAGATTTCAGAAGGCAAGGATCATAGTTCACCATGAGACAGCTCTTATATTTTCTTTAGCATGTTCCTTTCCAGTAGTAATAGCGACAATCACAGGCTGTTTAGTAAGTGCAAGTCTTAAAAAAAGAAATCAGATGCCTGAAATGAGATGTAATCTCCAAATCCTGTCTCCACTCCTTCCCTCCCCAGAACCACGAGCGTGGATTTTACTTCAACTTCACATTCTCAAGGCTCTCAGCTCTGGCTGCTACCAAGCAGGGATTTGTGTTGTACCATGGAATCATAGAATGCTTCGGGTTGGAAGGGACCTTCAGAGGTCATCTAGCCCAACCCCCCTGCACTGAGCAGGGACATCTTTAACTAGATCAGGTTGCTCAGAGACCCATCCAACCTGGCCTTGAATGTTTCCAGGGATGGGGCCTCCACTTCCTTCTTGGCAATCTGTCCAATGTTTCACCACCCTCAAGCAGCCTTTCAGTACCTGAAGGGGCCTACAAGAAGGATGGAGAGGGACATTTCACAAGGGTGTGCAGTGATAGGACAAGGGGGAATGGCTGTAAACCAAAAGAGGGCAAATTTATATTAGATATTGGTAAGAAATTCTTCACCATGAGGGTGGTGAAACACTGGAACAGGTTGCCCAGAGAAACTGTGGCTGCCCCGTCTCTGGAAGCGTTCAAGGCCAGGTTGGATGGAGCTGTAGAGAAACCTGGTCTGGTGGAAGATGTCCCTGGTTATGGCAGGGGTGTTGGAACTAGATGATCTTTAAGGTTCCTTCCAACCCTTACCATTCTATGATTCTATGGTAAAAAATGTCTTCCTTTTATCTAGTCTAAATCTACCCTCCCTTAGTTTAAAGCCATTACTCCTTGTCCTATCGCAATATGCTCTGCTGAAAATATTTTCCCCTTCTTTCCTACAGACCCCTTCAGTTACTGGAAGGCTGCTATAAGGTCTCCATGCAGCCTTTGCTCCTCCAGGCTGAACAACCCAAGTCCCTCAGCCTTTCCTCAGAGGAGAGGTGCTCCAGCCCTCAGTACTACCACCAGAGCAGCAGGGAAAGGTGCTGTGTTGTCCTCCTCGCTAACCACCTCCTGGCCACAGCACTTATCCAGAAGGTTAGGGAAGGAGGTTCACCCTTTATTTCCCAGGAATCTGCAGGCAAGGGCTTCAGGTGCCTGGCAGGTGTTTCCCCCAGGAAGGATGTGCTCTCCCCGCTCATTGGGGCTGCACTGTCTGCAGCAACTGGAGAGGGAAGATTGTAAGGGCGAGCAAAACTTTATCACCTCGTGAGCAAGAAACTCACTTGGAAGGCAGAAGGGGTCATGCTGCACTTCATTGCCTTTTGATACAGAAATTCCAATACAGTTTCTTTCATTCAAAAATACAGAATCTGTTCTAGAAAGGGCACATCATTCCCTCCCATCAGTGACTTAACCACAGAGGTGCTGAATGGTCTTTCTCTCCCCCATCCCCTTCCTTGTTACTGAATTGTTTTTCTCCTTCTTTTTGCTGTTCCTCCTCATGCTTTCTCTTTGCATCTGGCCTTCTTGAGGGATCACTTTAGAGAAAGCTTTTGTAGACCATTCTTGATTAAAATTTAAGCTAGAAATTTTCAGAAGCACGAGAAGTAGAGGAAAGTTTTAGGCCATGATCAAATAAACACTGCTATGCCGGCTGAAATATTACTGCCATGTGTTATCTGTTGCTGCCTCTAAAAGTCAGAAAAGACAGGGTGCAGTTTAAGGAGGTTCCCAAATCATTTGATGACAGCAGGGTTAACTCTGATCAGAAATATAAACTGTTCAAGCATGTAGAGACCTCCTAGGGTCAGGAAGGCTTCTGGAGCAGCAGATCCTGTATGAAGCTATGGTGAGGGATATCACTTGGTACAAGAAGCTTCCATTCTGGAAATGAGATGGTAATGTGTAATTAAGCCAACACACAATTGAAAAGAAGGGAAAGAGAAGATGGGCTGACTCACTGCAGAATTCTTATATACAACAATCTAGAAAGCAGCAAATAGCGGAAAAGTCACAGGCTTTCGCTGTTCTGATGACATCAGTTAGAAAATGCTGGTAGCAGTTACAATGTTTTTATATTTGTGGCAATGTGGGCAAATATTTTCTAATATTTCAGAAGCAGGCTACGTAAGCTTGCTTAGTCTTAGTCCTAGAAATGGTTTTTCCATACACTTATCAGCAGAAAAGGAGCTATAGATATATTCCCTGGCAAAATCACCTCTATGAAGGCAAGATATCTTTCTGAATTTCAGAATGAGCTCCTTAAAGTAAATGGTCCATTAGTGATTGAATTCAATCATCGAGACGATAGCTCTAGCTGGCATTTGTGCTGAGTGCAGAATGACAGATTTTACTCTGCGTTGTGGGCAGTCATCAAGAGCTCTCCAGAGACAGAATAAAAAGAAGAAGGTACTTGCTGGGTCAGCCTGAGAGATGGCTGCCTCATGCATAGGCATGTGCTAGACAGCTTGGATGCTAATGGGTGTGACTCTGCAGCAAGCGTGCTGGCTTTCCTGCACACCACAGCCACCATGTGGGACCTGCCTACAAACTGGCAATGTGGAGGAGAGGAGGAAGGAGTCTCCCATAGTAATGCATTTTTTCTGTTATCTCAGCCCTCTTTGAGTGAGTCATTTCTGTATGGGAATTGACTTGCACCGCTGGTTCTGGGGTCACGATGACCTCAGCTCTTCCTTCATGTCCTTTTTGCTTGGTCAATGTGTGCCTACAGCATCGCCTACGGCAGACCCATGCATCTGCCCCATGACCTCTCTCTAGGAGACAGCTGCTCTCTTATTTCTATTGGTTTGTTTGTCTGCACAGTCTTGATTCATTGACACAGGTGAAAAAAAAACCTAAACACCACCTTTTCATAGTATGATTATTTTGTGTTTAAGCCAGACCACCTCACTCACCTTGCTTAGCCAATGCAAGCAGGCAGGACTGGAAGGACAGGAGGTACTAAAAGCAGCAGCAGTCAGGGGGACCTGTGGGGAAACAAAGCAGCTCCAGGCAGTGCCCTCTTACCTCCAGGTTATTTCATCAGCCCCAGATCAGCAGCAGGCAGGTTATTTCATCTATCTGGAGACATGGATTGATATGTCTTGAGGGATGTGCTGCAGGAGGGGGGAAGCTTGAGATTACTAGCCTCTCTGACTGTTTCTGTGATAATGTGCTGCAGAATCAGGGTTGTGGCTGATTAAAAAACATGATAATTGGAGAGATCTGTTGGATATCCTCAAAAATTCATATGGTTATCTGTGTCAGAACAGGGGCAGCTAACTTTACAAGCAGAGCATCAAATTAAGAACTGCTAGGAACCAAACCCACCTGCTACCTACATAGCAGACACATGCAGACACTTGTTCTGCCTGAAGGGTAAACACAAGGTTCTTGTCTCTCAAAGGTGCAAATCTTCAAAGCAGTTACTTGGTGGAGGAGGTGCTGGGAAATCAACATGTAACTAGTGCTGGTGGCATCCTAAAATCGTGGTTTATAACATTGACACAGGTGGGCTATAAACATACTCAGGACCTACCTTAGGTGTGTTGTAACAGTTTCATGTGATCTGCTTTCTTCAGTTTGAACACACAAGCCAGCTGGAGTTCCTAGTCCACTCCCACATCTTTTCTGATTTGACAGTGAAGTGGTTCGATTAATTAAAAAATAAGATTCAATGTAAAACATATCATTTTATCTCTGTTGCTTGACAGTGTCCATTTAAATAACCATAGATATTTGGGTCCAACAGATTGGCATAGAAAGCTCATGAAGGAAAAAGAATGAGCTGACCATGAAGAGCTACCATTTCACAACAAAACCCTTCCGGTTTTCTTTGCAGGCAACAAATTGCCCTGTGTGGACAGTTGTTCCACAGATGTAGCTTTCCATCGTCAATCACAGGCAGCCTCTTTTTGTAGGCATGATTCCAGCATAACATGCTGCAGTAAAGACTGGCTTGGGCTTCCAGGTCTTTGATTAGCAGGAACTTGAAGGATTGAGTTGGATCAATAGAGTCAGTTATAATTAGAATGTAATAGTGAGTGTCAAAAGTTGCCAGACTCTGGCTCAAGCAGAATAAGAAAAGATCAGGAGTCAACCTCACAGGTGAGCAAAACAGCAAGTCTGTAGAAGATGGAGATTTTGAAGGAAGTGAGAAAATCACTGATAAGCTTTAGGAAAAACCAAAGAGCGGGAAAGTAGGCAGCACACAAACTGGGATCTTGGTGCAAAAATGACAATAAGCATTTTTCCCAAGTTGTTCTGTAGATGCTGAATACATTACTAGTGCAAACAGTTGCACTTCAGTCTGCATCCTTTTCTTGACGCAGAGTGACTACATTCAGGTTATATTCATCTAAGAAGACAGAAACATTAGATAGTGCCAAAACATGAACTGAATTTTGATAAGCGTTTGCTTTTAAAAGGTTATACAGAATTTGATTTCAATCAGCAGCTCAGGGTATGCTAGTCATTTTCAGACACCTTCCATATGCTTTAATATTTGGCTGTAGGTACATGCACTGTCAGAATTTTAGTAAGTAATTTAGATGTTCATACACAACTTTGCAGAGCTTGATTTCAGTCCATCTCCTTGATTAAAGCCCGTGTATTTCACTATTTATTAACTTACTTCTATAGTAATGCCAAAGCTTTGCCTTTTGGCATATTTCTCTGGCTATCGCGTGGCTTTTCTGACAGACAATTCATATTGTAAAATATATGTTAACATATCAACTCATATTCCATTTTTGTCATGTTGAATCAGAATCTGTCACGTGTATTTGGAATATTATTTCTTTTAACAAATAATTTCATTTCTTTTAATGATAAAGCTATTATTCTACGTAGCAGTTTCGGGACCTTATTTACTTATTATTCTGTATCCCTTAAAGTTCTGCCAGAATAAAACCATATCTTTATTTCCCATTATAACTAAGTATTTGAAAACTAGATCAGAGTTTGGGTGCTGCACCTGATAAGAAAATAAATAGGTGATAATCATAATTAAGCAAGAGGCAAATGCCTCCAAAGGGTCTGGAGTCTTTTTACCTTCCTTTACAAAATGTTAAGAGAAATGAAGCAGCTTGATGGGCTACCAGCCAAACAGTTATCCTATTATAACCACACGGGTTGAACTGTTTGCCTAATCACTTTTTATTCAAACATACACACATAGAACAAAAATTTTCCAGTTTAGAGAAAAATGTAGTCTCTTAAATGTCTCAGAATAGTCTATATTTATCCCTTTCAATGTAGTGGGTGTTTCAAGAGATATTTTGATATTTGGCTGTGGACATGTATCTTTTCATAGCTATGCTGCTTTGAAGAAGGTCTTGCCCTTCAGCTTATTCTCAAGCACTCATCACTGCCACTCTTCTGGAGATTGCAACCTCCAATCTGCTGGTGGAACTACTTGTGAAACTCTCCCCTTTTCAGTCAAGATAAGATAGGTAAACAAAGACCTAATATTTAAACTGGGACAAGTCTAATTATGTAGATTGGGTTGAAGGAAAGATGCAAGGCAATTGTATTGCAAATATCCATCTGTCCATGTCTTGACAAAAATTTCTGAATCCCTCAACCAGACCTGACAGAGGGTCTGAAGAGTCAAGATATGTGAAATTTTGTGGCTAGATATTAATTAGTTTGGAATCTCCTTTTTTTCTTTCCTGAATTGCAAGAAAAAGAAAAGCTTAACTGTATGTTTAAGTGAAATAGGTAGAAGCTTATAGGAACACTTTTTCACATTTAAGAGTGGAGAGAATGTAGTGAACTGAGGAATGGAAGAACAACACATGGAAAAGGCTCATCATAAGCTTAAATCAATCATATTATTCTCTGATGCCAACAGCGAGCCAGAGACAGCAGTAACAGGTATAAGAACAAAGTTATCTCAGGAATCTCAGAATCCAAATAACAGGAGGGAGATAGGGGGAATTACCAACCATTCTTGCAAATAATGATAGGTTTTTTTCACAGAAGAAAATATACATAGTGAAGGAAAAGTCAATAGAAGGAAAAGTAACATCAATATGAATGTTTCAAACAAGAGCTATATCCAGGAAGTTAACAATGTGCAATACCTGATATCGTCTGCTTAAACTTTACAGAGAGGCTGCAGAAGCTTGCCTATGGGAGCCCACTGCTGCACAAAGCCCTAGGGTTCTGTCCAGAAAGAATATGTTCTGAGTTTTCCTCTAATTTTGCAAATAATAAGCATAGTGGGCTAAAGGGCAGCAAATAGCTGTTGTAGCATGGCAGATGATATTTATATTTTTTTTTGATTCTGAACAATAATGGCAAAGGGCTAAATCGTGCCCTTTTTCACACTAGTGTCTAGGTCCCATCAGAGTCATCTCAGCATTATGAACAACACTTCATTCTCCTCTTCCAAGTCAGCAAAATTTGTTTTGTGGTGTTAGCAAAATGGAGTAGAGGTCAGCAGGGTTTAGGAAAGGAAGAGAAGAAGAGGCTGGGAAAACAGGGCAGGGTCTGCCTGAGTTTCAGAGGGGGAACTAAGAAGGAAGAAATGAAGTCTGAGGTCTATCCTCTCTTGCTCCCTCTTTGTTGTGCACATGCTTTCAGGATTCCTAGATCTGCGCCACAGTCTTTCACTGCATCGGCCTATAGCGATATTTATATCTGTCTCCTGGAAGTGACTCCATTTACTGTCTACCCTGCCTCCCTTCTCACTGTCCAGCTGTCCCCAGCTCTTGCCTAAGTCTGGAAAAGGGACAGAACTGCGTTCACTTATGCAGCAGAATGGGAACAGGGTGGGCTTCAGCTGATAAACCTGGCTGAGCAATTGCTACTCCTGCAGAATTTCCTTTAAGGGTGGTGAATGCAACTTCTCACACTCCACCTGTCAGGGCAAGAGCAGGACCAAGTCTAAGAAAGGGTTTGCAACTCATTGTTCAGGAGACTTATGGTGAAATCAAAGTAGATATTGCCAAAGTAAATAGGGGATGGGATCGCAAAGATAAAAAAAGGTGTGTGTGGGGGGGAATTTTATGCATTGTAAGGTTGGTCGGCAATAAAAATGGCTTGTGCCCCGTGGGAGGATTTGGAGCATTTGTTCATTCACTTTTTACATCCGAATATTGAAGAAGTCTTTCTATTTGTAGTAGAAAATATCTCAGTATAAATTAAAAATATAACACTTGTTCACTAGACTAAAGGTAACGGAGAACATTTAACCTAAAACTTCCCAAGCAAGAGAAACAAAGATGCAGAATTTTAAATGGACTTGTAGGAGCAAAACTAGGGGAAGGCTGGGGTCATATGGTCAATTTTTAAATTTTGGGATTGATGATTAAAAAAAACCAAAAAAAACCCTTGCTAATAGGTGATATGCAATGACTCATTCATTCAGAAGAACTCTGGAAGACCGAGAGTTAATCCTTGGAGATCAAGCGAAGGAATGACTCCATTTCAACCAACCTCCTGCAACACTCAAAAACCCATCACATAGTACGGGTTGTGAGCCACTATTCTTGCTGTGATGAGAACGGCTTATTGGAAGACACAGTCTCCAGTTAGATTATTTGGACCGAATTCACTTTTCTTAAACATAATAGTTGAAAGTGAACCACAGTTTACTGTAAGCCATTGAATTAATTAAAATTTGAAACTTGAGGAGGTCACAACTGAAGGTGGATAACCACATATGCATAATTTCTCTTCTTTCCCCCTGACCAATTCCTAACAAATCTACAAAAAGCAGTAAGCATTTCATTAATGGTCTTTACTTCACTTTGATATTCCTAGGCTGGCATTTGTTTGGGCTTTCACTTCTCTTGCCCTGTTTTGCCTGTATCCTTGACATTGATTTGAGCTATTTTCAGTCAAGTGTAGATTGAAACTTGTTAACAACTTCATGCTTTTTCTTGTGCTGCTAAGTCAAGAAAGTAGATTAATTTCTTAGATTAATATAAAGGCTGTTCTCTTTCATTTTGTGTCCCTGAGGGGAGAAATGGTAGCACAGTCCACAAGGATGCCTGGAAATCTCGGTGAGAGTTCAGGTTATGGGATATGAGAAGGGAGAAGCAGCTGGCCCATTATTTTCGGCTTCCAGCAGAGGGATGCAGACAAAGGATCTACACTTATACATATCCTTATATGTCCCAGCCAGAAGCATTGCCTTGGCTTTGGAAATTTAAAGCAGACAAACAAATTGGGCTAGGACCAACAGTAACTTCAGTACTATTCAAATTGAGGAAACCCAGCACTAAAAAATCACGAGAAATGCAGTGCTCTGTGACAGGCCACTTAACTGATTATAATGCATTTTAGGTCAGTTTCCTGCAATTATAATTATTATATCATTGCAAGTTCCTATAATTTTGATATTGCATTGTGCTTTGTATAATGTTAAACGATTCTTGCAATGTGCATATACTTTATAAAGATTTATGCATTCATCAAGATCTCGCGCACGCGAGGGGTCGGACACGAGGTGTGGGCCAGGTGATGAGCAAGGCCAGGATTTGCAGCTCCCAGGGTGGGAGCTGTCGAGCATGGCGGCAAGGAAGGAGCAGCGGGAGGGTGAAACCTGGGCTTGCCAGTGGAGGCAATTGTGGTACTGCAAGAACCATAAGCACAGGGAAACTATTGAGGAGGGGAAAAGTGCGCACCAAATCAGCTGCAGTAGAGCACACCGCTGCAGGTTTCCATGGGTGAAATTGTAGCTCTTTTTAAATCAGCATGAAATTTGCCCTTGAATTCAATGCAGCAAGAATGTCCCCCTTTCTTATCAATACCACGTTGTTTCCCTGCTATAAGGGGTTTTGCTAAGTTTTGTATTTCTACTATTCAAATCTTTAGTAAATTATAAAAAGTAACAACAAAAAATTTAATTAAAAGCACGTTAATTGCTGAGTGACTGGTTATGCATCTATCACACCCTTTACAAAAGCTAAGCACTGAAAAAGTGAGTAGACTGTATAAGAAATCCTTACGCTTGGTCCATTGTAAACAAATGCATTACTTCCATCAAGCGCAAAAACGTTAATTCTCCATTGCAAAGCCACTACTCTGTCTCATGAACATGGCTTTTAACATACAATTTTCATTTTGCTGTCTGATATTTTTAAGTGACAGCATTGATAAGGGAGTCTCCGTTAATAAGCTTTACTGAAGTAATCTAATTCTTTCAGAATGATTTTGAATTTATGGTTAATAGGAAGACCTTGATAACAGAATGGGTCAGGTTCCTGGCAAGAATAGGTAGAAATCAGGTCTTTCAACTGAGAACCATTCTTTGCCATTTACACCTTCCTTTTTAACTGGGAGTTTCACAGGAAAAAAAACTTAATCCTGTAGTATTAGACAGTTTTTTTCAAGACATTATTGAAATTTGCTGTTTTTCCTTTTGACTGAGCTAAGAATTTTGATACCCAAGGTTATATCAAAACATAGCTGTCTTAAATAGGAGAGTATGTCTGTAATGCTGTGAATACCTGTAAGACCCCCCACATTTTTGTCTTATTTCTCTGACAAATCTCTCCCCTAACACAGGGAAAAGATAATAATGCAAAATCTTACCTGTCACTTAAATCTAAATTTCTCATTTTTGTGGTTACTAACAGGAACAGAATGCTGTGTTGTTTGAACAAATCCCTAGAGACTGAGATAAAATACTTCCAAAAGGATATGAAATGGTCTTATTAATCTCAAAGGCATGTTAACTGTGATATAAAGTAAATTGGGTACTGCTGTTTAGCCTTGCTTACATAAGAACAAAGTTTAAAAGTGTCTATCAACTAAATTGATAGACATAAAATGAAAAAATGAACAAACGAAGGACACAATTATGCCATTACCTGCGGAACTCATCTACACATGGCTTCAGCATACAAGAGGAGATTAAAGAACAAAAAAGGATTAAAAAATGAGGTACGCTTATATAAAAAAAAAGAGAAAATTCACCACTGACACAAACTTTGGACAGCAAAAAAGTCACATAACTATCCAGTAGAAGGGCTTTGCGTTGGTTTTTCAAGTGCTTCTGGTTCTTGAAATTTTATCTAGGAAGAATACAAGTTGCATAGATGACAACACCTGTATATGAAAATTCAAATTGTATTTTTAAAAAGTGAGAGACCTAAAGGAAATGGAGTTTAATGTATCCCAGAGTTTAAGTCCCAGGAAATTCTGCTGACAGCCTCTAACTCTAAAATTGCTCAACTGAAGGATGAACAAGTTATCTTCCCAGAAGCAAAGAAGCTACATTGTCTTTAAGGTGGAATCTGCTTTGCAAGTTTGACTAGACCGATAATGTTCAGAATGATTTCTGATTTCTAATGTTTGTCAGGAATTTTTGATGGAAAGCTTATTGGCCTCATCAGCAAGAGAATATCATATCAGCTTCTGCAATACCATAAAATTATCAAATTTTTGTGGAAACTAATGTGAAAACTTTCCCGGTTAAAAAGGGGATCTTCTTAACCTGCGTGAATTATTCATTCAAACCTGACGATATAGCAAATTTACCAAGACAATGAAGCCTTTATACAACGGAGAATCTCAAGGTTTGAATCCAGAATCTCTGTCACTGCTACTTAGGTAACAAACTATTAAATAAAACTTATAAAAAAATAACTAACTATATAGTGAAGTTACTTACTGTCATATTCTCCCCCCTCCCCACTGCTGAAGGGCTACATTAAGGAACAGGTCTTTTTAGAAGGTGTACCTGTTTGTGTCACATAAAAACATTTAACAAGGTGAATAAAAACAGTCCTGAGACTACAGGATGCCTGTGATATCTCTGGGTTTCCAGAGCATAAGGAAGATATAACCCTTTGTCCTTTACCTCTACACTTTTGAATGATATTTCATTAATGCAATAGGACCTGTATAGCGGTCTATTTTATGTTATAAGAGTATCATTTTGCATAATTTTAAATGACAGGATAGCATTACATCTTTGTGTGACATGTATTGAGATTTAGAGGACTTCTTCGTTTTGTGAATACTTCAGAGATAAAGTAGAAGCAGGAAGGTGGGTGACAACATTGAGCTTGCTCACAGATGACTTACGAGCACCCATCTCTAATCATGAAATTCATCTTGATGAATTAAATGCCCAGCTCCCCAAGGTTAAGAAATTTCAGTTCCCTGGGAGGGAATACACAATAGCTGATTATAAAGAGCTCCTTCAATTGAATAAGAGGGACATCTATACCCAATGGGAGTGGTAAAGAGAGAGGCCTCTGCACCTGGTTCCTGAACAGGTGCCTTAAATTAGCATTTGGATGTAGGCATCCATGAAGGACCATTGACCTCCTGTTTGTCTCGTGTTCTGGTTACCACAAGTCCAGAAACAGACTGGACTTTTTTTCATGATTTTTTTCAAATCATGTCCAGTTATTTTGTGTTACTGCACATGATTTGAAAAACCATCTCAAAAGCTGCAAAATTCAAGGTGACTACATAAGCCTGAAACCACTTTTAAAGGATGAAACAATTGTTTTTGAAGATCTGTCTCAGAAGTGAAATGTTTCACTCCATAGATCTATACACTGCATACAGTACCTCATGTTTCATGTTGATCATTTCTCCAGATGCTTTAACAACCCCCAGGATGTTAATGATTCCATCCTAGGATTCAAGGAATTGAGATGAGATTTAATATTCCACCTTGCTCTTTTGAAATTGTTGCTCTGCTGTTTCCAAGATTTGGTTGTGGGTTTTTTTTCCTCGTTAACCCTTGGTATATACTGAAGTGCATTACTGATACAGGCAATTCAGTGTCAGAGGATTCCCCATTGGCAAAACCACTCATCTAAAGCAAATGGAAGTCATTCCCCTCATACAGAACATTTTAAAATAGCAGAGGTATTGATTGTCATGCTTTCAAGATCGATAGAATAAGACAAAAGAACGGGGATTGATAGAAAATACTTGGAAAATAGGCACTCAGTGCTCTACACATTTGTTTTAAAAATATTGTGATCACCCCAGATGTATCAGTAATGTTGATAAATTGATTTCATTGCTTCTGAATTCCCTGTTGTAAGCTCTTCAGTGGATAGCATGTAGGGCTCTAGAAACAAACTTCTTTTTCAAGGCGATCACAATATGAAACCAACGCTTCTTTGCTTGCAGATTAGAGCCTCTTCCCCCTCCCCAAATAATGACAACACTGATAAGAGTAACGGAGTCTTCCAAGGACTGTTAGGCTTTCTCCAGGCTTCAAAGCATCTTGCCTATATTAGCAATTAACACACCTTCCATTTGGGGGATCAAGCACTTGTATTTATTTTCATGGCTTTGGGAGAATACAATCCATGTGTCAGGGCCATAGAGATGAAGCATAAAGCATATGTACGTGTTCCTTCCTCTCCTTCTTAAAAATCTCTTGTATCTCCACAAATTAGTGTATTTTGAGGCCACTTATGCTCAACTAGTAATTTCTGTCCATCTTTTGGACTTGCCTTACCCATCTGGATGTGCGGATAATACCAGATGGCTTAGGTCTCTTCAGCTAAAGAAAAAAACCTCCCCACATCTTTAAGATTGCGTGTATCTAAAATCACACGTTTATTGAGGACCTAAAACCTTCACAGAACTTCAAGTCTTCAACCATTTTAAAACTGGAAAAGCTCCTGCCTGGATCAGCATTGCTGAATACATCCTAGCAGCTTGCTGCCACACAGCAATCCTGCCAGTTAGACTGGCAGCACAGCAGAGCGCAGAAAATACGGTGCTGATCTTACTCGTGGGAGTGAGAGCGTAACAATATGACTGATTTGGGTGAAGGTTTTAGCTCTGGACCTTCCCCGTTGGTCAGAATCCTGATATTCTGGTAGTCTGACCCTTCTTTTGCCATTTTGTGCCACAGTCCTGTAGACTTACTCACTTCAGCCATAGCAATTCTAGTACTGAAGGCAATTCAGCCTGGTACTCACAGAACGAGCTCAGAAAAACTCTGGTCCCTTTTCAGCAGGTTGTGCCCCCAGTGTTCAGCTTGGCACAGCAATGGGAACTCAGACCTGCTTGATCTTGGAGCCAGAAGCAAGATACCTTTGTGTCTTGGGACAAACATGATGTGAGGGCAGGTGTCCCTGTCCCAGCTCTGCCTGTGGAAGACGCTGATCTCCCTTTTGCAGCAACGAACTGGAGAGCTCATACAACCCCTCCTTGCCCTAGCAAGCTATATAAACATTTGTTGTTGAAGCTTGATACTCTTTCAAGAAACGGAGACCCCAGACAGCAACTGGAGAGGAAAGCTGATGACAACGTGCTGTGAGGTTGATTGATCTATCTATGCATCTATCCATCTTTTTTTTTTTTTTTCCCCTTCGGTGACAATCATACTCCAGCCAGCCATGGCACCTTGTTCTTCTAGGAGTGCTGACTATCCAGTTTGCTCTCCATCGGGGTTAACATCATGCCCGCTGGTAGTTTTTGCTGTCTCACAGGTGCTAACTACCCTTTACTGGTCAAGTTGCTCAGCTGATCAGCAGTTTTGCAAGACCTGATGAAGACGCTGCGTGCTTGAGTGCTCCTCTATTTTTCCTCTCTGGTTTTAAATTATTAAAAAAAAAACAAAAAAAGACATTTTCCTTCTCTTACCCCCTCAGCTCTCAGATGGACGGATGGGGTGTGTGAAAGCACAGAGACAGCCGGGGAGCTGGTTCTCTGGCGGGTGGGGATGCGCCGGAGGGAAGTGGGTCTGGCTGCGGGGTGCCGGGATGGGGCCCTGCCCTCCAGCGTCGGGCTACCTGTCACTTCTAATGACTTCTTCTTCAGCTGTTCCAGTGTCTGAGCAGGATGGCCTGCAGGTGGCCTAGCAGCTAGCTGTCTCCCCAGCTGCCGGAGAGCTGCCGACGTGTGTGACCCGAATTGCAGGGCTCGGGCTGTAGGCCCTGCTTGGCATGCAGCGCGCGTGAGCCGGAGGCACCGAGCAGCCCTGCTGATGTGGCTGTTGTATAGCAGTTATTGCTTCAACACGTTTAGACACAGCACCTCTGTAATTTGTCTCGACGTGATATCATCTTTTGTCTCAGCGAACTGACCCTTTTATCTGTCTTAGTTCTACTTTCTCTGGCGCTTCCCGTTTCATGCCAGTGGTGACAACGGGCAGTGGCACAGGAGGCAGAAATAGAATATTCAGTCAGCGACAGCAGAAATAATAACTGACTTCAAAGTTATTCACTGTTTTGAGGTGTTTGTGGATTTCTTGTTACTTTTTTTTTTAAACTGAAGCATGTTCCTGTATGTGAGAAATGCTGTCTAGATTACAGGACTCTTCTCATTCAGCTGTTTGAAAACTACGGCGAATCTCACTTATGAAATGACATGTAAGGGCTAGATTGCTGCTCCTTTTTTAAAGCAGCACTTTGCGTAATAGTTGCACTTTAAAATATTTTGCTTTATTCTTACTTCTTACAAGTATATATTCCTCCATATAGAGGCATGTAAAATGAGATGTTAGATTAGATCTTGTTTTTTTATTTGTCCTAATTGTCTTTGTGAGTTAATTGTTCCTTTGCACTTGTAGCCGAAATGCTAGGACAGATGTAAGTGGTGTCTTCCTGAAAGGAATTTTCTATCCCCTTCTGCTCATGGCCTGCTCAAGTCAGTCCTACTCTTCCCCAGCAGAAGAGTCATTGGAGAGCAGCAGAGACCAGCCCTCACGCTGAGGAATTTCCCATTTGCAGAGCGGACAGTTTGTTGTGGCCATGACAATGCAAACATCACAAAATGAGAGAACTTCAGTCATCACTGCTTCCCTCTCTTGTTGACCCTGGGAATTATGTGGGAAATGAGAGGAGCTCAAGAAACCAAAAGAGAGCAGGCTTTCACAGTAGCAACTGAACAGTCTTGTTTAACAGCTAAATCATGTAGCACAGTAAGTAAATAAAGAGTAACGAAATAGAAATTTAAAATGGAAAATTAACATCAAAAGCAACACAAAATACATACCAATCACGGTAATTTGAATATAGAAGAGAAGAAAAAGCAAAATACAGAGAGGAAGGTACTGAAGATCAAGGTTAAGATTGTTTCAAAGAAACTAAGCAAGGAATTCCTCAACTGAGTTTTCACCAAACTTGTGTTCAGCAACTAAATTTCAAGGAAAAGTTGAACAAGAAGGCTGAACTGCTTTGTGGTTGTCTTGGTCAGTAAACAGAACTTTTCAATCTACACAAATTAATTGGATGTAATCAATCCACTTTATCTCAGCCAAGAAAAGGCAAAAATTATCTTTGTTGGCTACTTGCCAGACAAGCTGCTTCTTTTTAATCGAGGAAATTCCCAACTCATCTCTGTCTTGCACCTCTGACATTGCCTAATCCTATAACTTTCACTTAGCCTAATGCTAAATTGACCTAAACTGCCTGTAACAGTAACTCACGTATGCTAAACTACTATTCATATTCCTACCCTGTTAGAAGTCTCATGTTTATCTTGTGTGACATCGTATATTATCATAAATTAAGTACTATACCTAGGCTGACTAAAAGAGTTAGGATTAAATGATAGTTCTGTGCTGTTCCACAAAGAAGATTTTAAGATTTAGGTTGGAGAGTATCTATGAGTAGTAGTAGTAATAATAATAATAATAATAATAATAATATCACAGGTTTTACCACTTGTTTCCCTTCTCACTGGAAATTGGTAGTTTGCAGGTAGAATTTCAAAAGTGGTACCAGGGCCTTCTGTGGCACATTCTTCCTCCTTTCTTATTGAGGGTTTATGAGAAATGTCAAAGCAATTATCAGCAGGTTGTAAGAGCATCAAGGGGGTTGTCGAGAATAGTTTCTGTGGACCTTTTTTCTTTCAACCGTTCTCCAATAAAGTAGGGGCTGAAAATGGTTCAAATAAACAGGATTACTGTGATAAAAAGGGTTATGAAGATTAGATCACATATGAAACTCTTAAGGGTGAATATTTCCAAATATTAATTTTAGGGTCTTGTAGGGTGAGCCTTTTTCTTTCCCTCTCTCCTCCCACTCTCTCTCTTCCTATTTATTTCCTTTGTATCAGAGGAATTTGAATTTCTGTAGTTAAGGTTAAGTAGTGTTTTTCAGCCTATTTGCAAATCAGAGGATGAAATTCTGATCGTCTCTAGGCAATGTTGTGCTGGGGCATGTGATCGTCAGAGTCTAAAGCCAAACTATTGTGCAAAACATGGAAAAATAACATAAATTGGGAAAAAAAATCCCTTAATTCCTATCCCCAAAAAGCTTCATAGTCACAGAAAAAAAAATTACTTATGTAGAACTAAATTTATCTTTATCTTGTGTATTAAAATATTGTATATATTATTTTATTTTATTAATTAATTTTAAATGCTACATGTATCTGGAAAACTGAGGCTGATGGAGGAAGAAGCTGTGCTGGTGTTTCGGGATGAGAAAGCCTGTCTGAGCAGCAGAAGCAAGTGGGTCACGGGCAGGCAGAGTTCAATAAACAAAAGCATATGTGCCCTGCAGTGCCTCTTGCCTTTCCCTCAAGCAGAGTCTGGCTAGCGAACCTTTGCGGCGCAGCACTGAGCCCGGGAGTGAGCCTTTCTGACCTTTATCAGAGCGAAAAGCTGCTGACACGGGGGGACCGCGGAGGCTGCGAGGTGCCCTCGTGCACTGGGGCTCCTGGGGCTGCTGGAAGGGGCAGGTGGAGGGGACCAAGAGTGTCATCACAGCCTGTGCTCTGCAGGGCGATGGGGAAGGAGCTGCTGGGTTAACCTGCTCTACAGGTCTGCTTCTGCTTTTCAGAACCTTTTGCAAGGATTTGGCTGAATTTCTTCAAACAGCATGTCTCTCACAGGAATTCCAGCTGAGGGGGTGCAAAGGTGCTGGCATCACCCATCTTCAGGCTCCTGTCGTGGCTGTGACAAGCATTTCTATATCCCTTCCGTGGCTGCATTGCTGAAAGCTTTAAGACTCATGTATAAAACTGTGTTTTGCCACCACATATTATAGATTTGTAGTACACATAGAATCATGGTGGAGATGGTTTCATGGGCAAGGTACATGATAAATGCAATTTTTCCTGTAACTCTGATCTTTCACATAAGTATATGGGTGTATTCATGCTTATACGTTTAGTTATACCAGTACCGACCCTTTATAGACATATTTAAATGAATTTATGACCCCTTGACTTTTTCTTAGTTCAGTTATGGACAAACATGGGGTTTTGAAAGCAAAGAAACCGCTGGATCCTCCAGTTTTCTGCACAGCGCAAGCCAGGGGACTTCAGCCAAAAATTCCTATATCCAGGCTAAAACTAGAGCATACCTTTGAGGAAGATAACCTTATTCAAATTTTTCAAGCAGTATAGATTCGTTGCATCCCTTGCTTACTTTCACTGTTACTGGGGAACTTGCATTTCCATTCTGGCATTACCCTGTTTGCCCTTACGTGCTCTCATTAAGCCAAGCATTGTGGAAAGCCCTCTTTCTCCCCACTCTCTCACAGGTTTCAATTAAATCTCTGTAAGCCGGGTATGAACCAGTTTAATTTAATTGGTGAGCCTTAGTTGAACTTGGATGGCCAGGGCTAACTGATGAGTGTAGCTTAGTCCAAACAGTCTAGATTACCAGGATGTCGTTCTGGCAGACTGGTGGAAGCCGTGAGAGCTGACATGCACGCAGCTGGTTCAGCAGGGCACGGCAGATGCAGAGCTCAGCCCTGCTCACTACTGATGCCGAATGCCCTCCTGGGTCCATCTGTCTGGGTCTGTCCCCCCTGCACGGGGGATTTGCCGGTGTTTGAGGAGAGGCACGTGTCCTACCCCCAGCACAGGTGGAGAATAGGCAGAGAAAGAGTTACTGGAGCTGAAGTGTTTTAAGTCAGTAGCTGCCATATTTCGATTTACTATTCGAATTCTACTAAAGTCTCTGCTGGGAAATAGGTGTGTTTTTAACCATCTTACTATCCTTTTGTAGACATGTTAATTGTAGTTTATTAGCCATGAATTGCGTGGTGTTAGATTCCTCACTTACAATTACATAGACTGGATGAAACTCGTCCAAATGCATAGTGCTTCATCTATATTGAGATTGTAATGCATTAAAAGCATCTTTTATCTTGGCAAGACAAAGGTTAGCTTCAATTTATAAAATATTTTTTCTTTAACAAAGTGTGTGTATGGAAGAGACCTGTGCAGAGGAGTTCCTTACCTATACAGACAGAAGAGTGTTTTTGTCAAATCTGCAGAGAGCAAGAGTGAAATGTTACTATTGCAATGGCGTGAATGTTTTTTATTCATAAAAAATAACAACATCTGAAATGAGATGAAGCCTACAAATGAATGAACAACTGAGTTCTAAGAACTAACCCCCAAGATCCGCGGAGTTTTTTATGGCTCATTCCCCAACTATTTTTAATTTTCTCCCTGCTGAAGATGGCATAGCCTTAAGAGAGCTGGCAGAAGGGATCACGTGTCCCCAGTTTGGCTGCTGCAGGCAAAGTCTGGTGTGGTGGCTGAGATTCCCCTTCCCTCCCCATGCAAGCCAGGCCGCCTGTGCTGGGCTGGCTGAGGCACTGACACGTCCTCCTTTCCTGCTTTCTGCTCTGCGGGAGAGGTAACCTCTGCAAAAGGTGACACACACAGCTGGCGTGGGAACTGCGGGAGCTGCTGCAGTTCAGCTATGGAAACCTTTCTTTCCTGCATGCTGAAAAGGATTTTCTGCAAGGAAAAGGTAGTTTTTTTCACAGCATATTTGCATTAGGCTTTGCCCTGACATATAAAGCTAGCGAAATTACTAAATTAATTAACAAAATTTGGACAACTAATAAGGGAAACTACTTTTATTTCCTGAACTCAAAATACATAATATGTTTAGTCAATATTTACATTTCAGCTGAAGTTTTGGTGACAGGGAGCCTTGTTAAAGATTTACCTAAGTTATAGCTTTAAAAATGTAGCCCAGAGATAAGGTAAGTCCTCTCTGCCTCTATCACAAGTCAAATTTATCTCTTTTACAATTTGAACTCAATTAAACATCATCATCTCATATATCATGATTAACGGTCAGGGATCCATCCTCTTTTGCATTCTTTGAAGAAAGTAGATGGGCATAAATTAATTCGTGGCTTTCTTTGGCGTTTTTCTTCTAACTTTATCTAAAGCTTCGTTTCAATGCTGTGTATCAAACCTCCGTCTCACCTCAGAGCACTATTATTCTGACCATGATATCTGGACTATGACAGAAGCTTGTTTTATTCTCTCTTATTCCCTCTGATACTCTCTTCTCCCCCCTTAGTCACTTTACTCTCCTTGTCCCATTCCAGATCTTCAAGTTTTTCTAGTCTTGCTGCTAGTATTTCTCTCACGCTGTTGAATTGTCTCGATGTATGGTCCTAAAAAAAATACCTCTCCTGTCATCAGTGTCTCCCACCTTAGAGGAAGCCCTGCTCCTCTCCTGCAGGTAGGACCCGGGGTGGAGATGAGCACGATCCAACAAGCCAAAGTTTGTAATTCCTACCTCTCGGCTGTCCCAGCCTGTGTCAACCTGCCCATCTCGCCCTGGCATGGTGGTGCTGCTTTGTCTCGCTGCCACACGGCGCCCAGGCTCGCTGCCCGGCAGCTGGAGCTGCCTGCGGTGATGGGCAGGCTCTGCCCAGCACAGCGGTGGGACACACGGGGCGATGCTCTCCCCAGGCCAGGGAAAAGACGAAGGCATTAGGATGTGCTGTGGGGAGGGAGGGGGGCAGTTTCGTCTCTGATTGATATGATGTGCTTTCAGAATATTGATAAGCTTTGTTTGGGGCTTTCTTTTGTTATTTTGATAGTAACTGAACATCTATATATTTTTTCTCGTCCAATTCATATGCAGACGTTTGTGCAGCAGAGAGGTGGAATGCTGATAAAATCCCCAAAGTGAAGCACTTGCAGTTTGACTGTTTCATTCATTGTATCCTCAAGATATTTGTTAATGGTCTCACCACTTTGACATTTTTCTCTTTCCAGGGTGTTGATTCGCATTTTAATTATGTAAGTAGGGATGTGGCAGGTAGTGGAGGGCTGGAGGAGGTTTCCCACCTCAGGGGGTGCAAGCTGCCTTCTGTAGAGATGGATTTTTCAAAGGTGCTGAGCACTCCTCCTCTACAAATTATAACCCTCTTCAGAGGTCTCAAAATCAAAGGACCACTGAAGGAACTATAGGCCATTAATTTGTCTCAGTTTTTAATTAGGTGAAATTGCACTTTAGCCTTTTCCAGCCTGTGAGACTTTTGACTGTTTCCTTTGCATGTCTCTCAGTCTAAATGGCAAGTGTCTGGTGTCTCTGCTACCGACTGGAATGAGAACAACTTCTGGGAGCAATTTGCCAGTCCCTGAGGACTTGCGACATTTCCATGTCACGTCCCTCGTCAGAGGAGTATGGCATTAATGGCACAGATCTTTGCTCTGAGTCAGTGCAGTGGCTGGCACTAGTTAATATAGGCGAAGGTGTCAAAGTCACCTGATGGAATAATTTATTCAAAAAGCAGCTTTCTTCTTAACTGCCATCAGTAAGCCTGAAGCGGCTTACCCCTCTGTGACTCAGGGAGATGGAGGGGTGGCCCATGAACTTGCTCCGCAGCAGGGGAGGTCTCCCCTCCTCCCTCCAGGTTTGTGGTCCCTATCTCCTTCCATGGGAAGCCCAGGTAGCAGGGACAGGGTGGCCTCCTGGCCCTCACAGGGACACACAGCTGTTGGGAGCGAGGAGTGTTGTGATTCCACTTCTCAAGTGAGCTGCAGATAACGTTGGACATGATTAAGGCCTTCAGGCCTGATGCTGATTTTGGGACAGTGAGTTCCACAAGTTCATCTCCTATGCATGGGAGCAGGGAGAGTAAATGTTGTTTGTTACAAGTTTTAGCTTACTTTTCAGCTCTGGGAGGTCTATCCTCAAGTTCGCCACCACTGTCAGGGTCAACTGGTCCTCTTGGCTTGCCATTCATCTTGGGATCATTTCTGGTTTTGCTAAATGTTTTCCATGTTACACAAACAGTAATGCTGTACTTACCTACCTGTATATACAGGTAATTTTTAACATCTTCCAGCACTACTTGCCTACTTGCAAGGAAAGCTAGCATTATCTCTGTGCCTTGTCTTAACTTCTGCAGTCCTGTTTTCACCCAGCCATTGGCGGAACTTTTACGTCAGGAGATTCAGCTAATCCAGAGTGTTACTGGGCTCTCAATCAATTCCCAGTGACCTGTATGCTTCCCAATCTGTAGTGCCATACTTTTGTCTGAGCTAAACCTTACCTGCCACAGTGCCATTTGTTTGCTGGTGGGATTCTTTACAGGCGCTTCCAGCCTCTATTATCCTCAGAGCTTTGTGTCAAATGCAAATATGGTGGTTAATTGCTATTTGCATTACAAGAGAGATTACATCTCTCTGTTCTTTAATTCCTGATTTATTTATGAGTATTTTCAACACTGACTTAGCATAGAGACTTTGCCAAGGTGAAAATTGACTATTTGTTTTGTTACTTTGCCATCGTCTAATCCATAGCAGTTCTTTGCCACTTGTCCAACGAGTACCCAATTTTCTTATTAGTCTCTGTGAGGGATTTGTTGAAGGCTTGAAATTCCCAGTACAAGGAAGACACTGCATTATTTCATTCAGTCTCCTGTTGACACATGCAAGAATTGGATCTGCAGAGGTGTGGCTTATCCTGTTTAACTTTTTAACTATTTAATATTTCATCATACATCATTCATCGAGGCGTGCGCTCGTTACGTTAGATTTGCTCAGCATCTCTTTGGAATTGCAATCCAAAACACCTTGCTGCCTTCATTAAGTTTGAAAAGAGTAAAATATCTAGAAAGTGTCTGTATATATCTTCACTTGCATATCCACTGAAATTGCTATTCTGGGCTAAATCCTCTTGTGGACACTCTTAGCATTTTGAATAATTATACTGAAGTAAGTATTATGGAATAGACTTTACAGCACTTTTGTCCCAGGGGCTTTTCTACATGCAAAAATCATATAGGTAGGACGAGTTTAAAATTAGTTTATTCTATGGGCACAGGGCTACCTCAAATTGCTTCAGTTTGCCACCTGGGAAGTGATTTTCAAGCTATCTGAAAAGGTTTAAAACACTCATATTCCAGGTAACTGTGTCCATAAGGGAGAATTAGACCAGAAGATCTAGCAGTTAACTGTATTAGTATAATTAACTATACTGACACTGAAAACCTTCCTGTAAGGATGAATCCTAAATTTTATGCTACCAAAAAAATAAAACCCTCAAGACATCTATGTGTTTAGGCTTGTATTGTTAACTGGCATTTAAGATAATCTGATAAAGGAAAATGAATTTTGAGACTAAAATCTCCAAATATTTAAAAGGGAGCATTCTGCCAATACAAGCTTGCTGCTGTGTTTGGGCGAAGGCAGATATCCACTTTTGGCTCCTGTCAGTATTACTTCCTCAAGCTGGTAAAGGCTACTGAAATGGGAACTTTGTGTATCTGTTCTTTTCCTAGTATTAAGCAATTCTTATAACATAGTTTGCTGATAGACTGCAGAGAAGCCAGATGCTTTATGGCTTTTCTACATTGTTATTGTCAGATCCTTACAACTGAGTGAATACAGCGTGAGAGCATAAAAATGAAAGTCTGTGTGACGCATTTGCTTGTGCTAAATTAAATCTTGGGTCGCCAGAAAGAGACAGAAATTCTAGATGTTACATGTCTAGGCTGAGACCACGTGTTTCATTCAAAAATTACTGACAGAAATAGTAATGACGTGCTTTGAATTTGTTAGGGGTGTTTCTGTATTTTCTATGATATTTTCAGACGCAGAGTGCCATGATGAGGCCATTTATACCATCCTCTTCCATAAAGATGTAGTGCTACAGCAACTATGATCTTTCTGTGCTTTGCAAAGCAGAAGCCAACAGCAGAAGACAGAGATCCACTTTGCAACAGCTTTCATGGTTGTGAAACTGAAGGAATTTGAATTTAAACGTGTGAATGACTTTCCCAGAGGTACCGTGTTCTGGTAAAGTCCACTGCACTTTTTTATCGTAGGATGCATAATCAAATATAATGAGATCTACAACAATTTAAAAGTTCTGATTTTCTTAAAAGGGGGGAAGAACTGTCCTGGAGCTCCTGAGCATGTCAAGAAGAGACCCCACCACCGAACAGCTGTTATTTCACGATGTGCTGTGGGCAAGCTGGATAATTTATATCCTTTCTACCCCACACTGTTATGCCACTTTACACACCTTCTGCATCGCTCTGGAGTCTCCCAATGACACGTACAACCCACAGAAATTAGAATAAAATCCATCATGCATCTATCAGCTCTGGGGGAAGGAATTAGTACTGTGGTTTTGTTTGTTTTATCTTCTTCTTTCTTTTTTTTTTGTTGTAACAGAGGAACAATTATTCTCAGTGCTCTAGGGTAGTCATGCCACTGTAGTGAAGACCTGTGATATGCTACCTATCTGCACTCTTTTTAATCCTTACTTTGTGTCTCTGCTGCACTTGTTTATGCAACTCCAAGCGTGAGGGAGAAGACAGACTACACATTGCTCTTCTTCCTAATGCTCTTCCTCACTGTCAATTTTTTTCCACTCTTCTCCCTCAAGGGTCTAATGATATTACAAGTTTTTCCTGTACGTTAAGTCCTTTCTAAAGACCATCTTCTCTGTCCCAAAGTTTACTTCTGTGGTTACATAGGCCTTGAGCTGCCCAGTATTCCTGGGAATGATACCTTCTACTAATGTGTTTAAAAATAAAGTGATGTTCCGGTGATTCATCTGTCATTATGACTTTGACAAAGAAAACTGCAAATCAAAGAGATTTTAGTACTTCTACTGGCTACATTAGGGATTAAGCAGGTACTGGGGCTTTATATTCAGCAAGTAATTTGGACTCCTCACTATTTCTTACAAGTAGAGTGAAGGAAAAGCATGAAACTCTGTATGATTGCCCATTTGCTTGTCCACCTGCACAGCACACACCTGCCAAAGTGGAGGAGAAAGGAGCCATTCCAGTTTTAGTCCTGTTAAGTTGTGGGTGACATGAGGGGCTACAACTAATTAAGAAATTCTTGCAGGACAGCTTTTCTGACAGACAGTGCTGATTCAAGACAGTCGGAAGGTTTCACAAGGGATATTTATATATATATACATAATCTAAACCAGTCTCACAGGAAGTTATTAAAATGTTTGGTTTTAAAAGGTCATTGCATTCTGTGTTTGATATAATCTATAATATAGAAAATGAAATAGTGAAGCAGATGCAAATATTTTTCTTTTTTATGACATTTCTTTTTTGAATTTTTTTTTACAAAATAGTGCCTTTTTCTCCTTATTTTCCAATCTCAGAATATCCAAGCTTTCTCCAAGCCTAGACAGTTCAGTTTCAACAAGATCTTTTGGTGGCACTATCCAACCGTCCAACTTCTGTACAGGTTTCTATGCCTCTGTGAGAATAAGGGAAAAATAATAGCAAGTATATATGTATGTATGTGTGTATGTGTGTATGTGATTGTGTATATACACACTAACGCACACTAAGACATTCTGTGTGTCATGAAGTCTACTCCTGCAATGATTATTCTAACTCAATTTATAAAACCTATCCTTTTACAATTTTCTTTACTTCCATGAATACATACCTTCCTTGGAAGCTGTGTCTTTCTTTCTTATCCACAAGCTCTTTCCATTCTTCATTTTTTTTAAGTGTCTTCAAGATTTAAAATATGTGATACTAATATTTGTCACAAAAAGTGGCAAACCAAACCTTCCTGAAGTATTAAAATACACTAAAACCTGACAAGTCTTCCATCACAACTTGCAAGACTGAGTGACTATGTAGAAAATTCTCAAATTATAACATTTTATTCCAACAAAATTGTATTTTACTATACAAGATATCTTGTAAACATACAGTTAACAGAAAAATGAAATAGATTACACTAATTGCCTTTGACAAAAGCACTCAAATAAATGGAATTTATTGAAATTGTTGACACTAAGAAAAGAACTTTTACTGTGATAATTTCTTTAATGCTTCCTTTGAAGCCACTCGCAGAATGTAGTGACTACAGACACACATTTATGGCTGGTTTCATCCAAGTCATTGTTACTACTGAAGTGGGAGCTATTTTCTAGATAAAGTCGATTTTATCTGTGTATCACAGGTCCTTCTGGAGGTTCAGAGACAGAAAGAACCAATAAGATCTGCATTATACTAGTTCTACAATGTCACAGATTAACTTCGGAAGCTGCGTGACACACCAGGACTGCTCGTTTGCTGCCCCAGGCTGCTTCATTGCTTCATTTCCCTAAAGGGACTTCAGGTGAAAACGAGGAATAAGGCTGGACTGTGTTGTTAACTTTCTAAGCTTGTTTCCAAAGAGTCTTCTCCCAAGAGTGCATTGCTTGCTTTCCTGTGCCATGGGGAGACACATGTGCGCCCAAGAGAGGGCACCTGCGCTGGTGGGTACGGGCTGGTGTGTGACCAGGGGCTGCCTGTGTGCTGGGTGCACTGGAGCATGTGGCTGGGGCTGGCATCTATGGCTCTTCTGTACAGCAGGACGGATTTGACAAACAGGCAGTTAAAAAATGAGTTTGTGAATCTTGGCATTGGTAAATCATCCAAATTTGGCCATTTATCTTTTAACAGATATGTGTTTTATTGTTCTGTATGAGAACTCTGTCAGGGAACTGAAAGATTTTTACCAAAGAAAAGCAACCTGCTGTATATTTTCTTTTACTTCATCCTTGGAATTCAGCTGGCTTTAAGTAACTGTATATTTATATTTCTCTTCTTTTATTTCTTTGTTTCCAGTTCTGGAAAGTGTCCTTACCTATCAAACTACTTGAGAAAAGTCCTTTTACAGCCCTTTATTAGGACAAAGATGCTGGTATATTTGTACAGTTGCAGCGAGATTACGATGCCTATACCTTGTACAACTAAGAGAGTCACATCCTTGAAAAGAAAATAATTACACCAGTGGAAAGAAGCGATAATTATGTCAATACTAGGAGCAAGTGCTAGCATACCTGCTTCATTCGAACACCCCAGCTCTGCCAGCACAGGTATGTCAATGGATACCTGCTGTAGACTCTTCTCACTGACCACTGTCAGTCCCAGAAGGCACGTGGTGAACGGCCTTCTCTCTTCCACAGGAGAAATGGACTTAAGAATACAGAATCACAGAACTGTTTGGGTTGGAAGGGACCTTTAAAGGTTATCCAGCCCAACCTCCCTGCAATTAGCAGGGATTTCTTCAACTAGGTCAGGCTACTCAGACCCCCATCCAACCTGACCCTGCAAGTGTCCAGGCACAGGGCACCTACCACCCCTCTGGTAAGCTGTTCCACTGTCTTACCACCCTCATTGTATAAAATTTCTTCCTTATATCTAGTCTAAATCTACCCTCTTTTCATTTAAAGACATTACCCCTTGTCCTATCACTACAGGCCCTGCTAAATGTTTGACCCCATCTTTCTTATAAGTCCCCTTCAGGTACTGGAAGGCTGCAATAAGGTCTCCACGGAGCCTTCTCTTCTCCAGGCTGAACAGCCCCAACTCTCTCAGCCTTTCCCCTTAGGAGAGGTGCTCCAGCCCTCACATCATTTTTGTGGCCCTCCTCTGGACCTGCCCCAGCAGGTCCTTTCCTGTGCTGGGGGTTCCAGAGCTGGGTGCAGGACTCCAGTTGGAGTCTCACAAGAGTGGAGTAGAGAGGCAGGATCCCCATGCCTCGACCTGTTGGCCATGCTGCTTTTGGTGCAAACCAGGACACAGTTGGCCTTCTGGGCTGCGAGTGCACATTGGTGGCTCATGTCAAGCTTTTCACCCACCAGTCCTTTTTCACCCCCAAGTCCTTCTCGGCAGGGCTGCTCTCAAGCCCTTCATCCTCCAGTTTGTATTGATACCAGGGGTTTCCCTGACCCAGGTGCAGGACCTTGCACTTGGCCTTGTTGAACCTCAGGAGGTTCACACAGTCCCACCTCTCGAATGTGTCCAGGTCTCTCTGGATGGGATCCCGTCCTTGTGGCGTGTCGGCTGCACCACTCAGCTTGGTGTCATCTGCAAACTTGCTGAGGGTGCACTCAGTCCTGCTGTCTATGTCACTGATGAAAATATTAAACAGTGCTGGTCCCAGTACAGACACCTGAGCGACACCACTTGTCACTGATCTCCATTTGTACATCAAGCTGTTGACCACTACCCTCTGGATGCAACCATCCAGCCAGTTCCTCAGAGAGAAGGATGTTGTGAGGGACTGTGTTGAAGGCCTTACAGAAGCCCAGATAGACAATATCCATAGCTCTTCCCTGGTCCCCCAGTCACTGTCTTATGGCCCATCCACTTGAGAGGTATGGGAAGAGATGCTCCCGTTGAAGACTGATGTTAAAACATTCTTGAGTATCTCCACCTTCTTCTTGTCTGTTGTTGTCAGTTTTCCATTCTTGTTCATCAGGCAGTGCGCTTTCTGTGACCTTCCTTTTCCGGCTCACATGCCTGTAAAAGCCCTTCTTAACCTTCTTTGCATCCCTTGCCAAGTTCAGATCCAGCTGCGCCTTGGCCTGCCTTACACCGTCCTACACAACCAGGCAATGTCCCTATAGTCTTCCCAGGATACCTGTCCCTGCTTCCACTGCCTGTACATTTCCTTCTTGCCCTTTAGTTTGACCAGCAAGTCTCGTAAGTATGGTGCTTTTCTGTATTATGATCTCTACTTTTAAATATATATAAATGAGCAGTTTAACAAGGGAATTTACATTCTGCAGCCCTCAGCTGAGGCCCGGTCTTTAGATTCAAGGTGCGATCCTCAAAACAGCATCATTTTCCTTGCTTGATTGCATCTACCTGATGTTCTTGCAGGCATATCACTGAATACTAGACATTGCAATTTGCATATCTATTTTAACTCTTTTAAATTGTGTCTTTACAACAATACAATGACAGATTTTGTCATCCCAAATTACATTCTGTTTCTGGGGGGTCAGTGTTTTGTGGTTTTTGTTTGAAATAGCACAAAAGTTACAGCTAAGGGCAGGAGATGAAAAATGACTGGATATCTTACTGTCAGCATCAGGAGCTTCCACAAAGGAACAATAGCAATAATAGCAAGCACGTTCATCTGTGAACTCCGTAGGATATCATTAAACACTGCTTTCATATGTCTTCAAATAAACACTTAATATTCTGTTTTCAGTTAAGCAAAAACTTTTAGAAATCACTGTTGTACACTGGATTGGTATAAGTTTGTCTAATAGATTATTATGTCCCTGACAGCAGCCAATACTGGCTGTTTCAGAAAAAGGTACAAGAAACACATTAATGATCAGCTATGTAAGAATCTGCCTTTTGGGCAGCAATTCACAATTTTTATATGCTAGTCACTTTTAGCGAAAATGATACTGGATGTACCATACAACTACATGCAGATATGAGTAATAGGATTACTGCCTTCCTGTATGAATGATCTTTGAGCATTCTAATGGTTTAAAAGTCAAGGTGGTCCCCACCTGCTGGGTGGGGTTTGTGCTTTTCAGCGGGTGGTAAGGTGAAGGGGGTTTCATGACTATTAAGTAAATAATACTTCAGACTTCCCTTCCTGTATCTAGAGAGACCCTGAAACAATCATTCTAGAGAGACCCTGAAACAATCATTCTGGTGTGTATTATTTACAACCCTGAAGAACAACTCAGAGATGTGTGTCTTTGCTCCCCTCTTCACCAGCCTCCATTCATTTTTGTAGCCTTTCCAGAAGGCTGAACTCCTCACGTTGAGAAATCTTCCAGAATGAGATGCTTCTTCCAGACCCCAAGCTCTGTATTTTGTTGGTTTGTGTCCCTGCATTGCATATGATTAAACAGAAGTCTTGTAATTGCAAAGATTAACACTTCTTGACAATTTCTATTTGGAATGATGGGCATTTCTTCAAAACTAATAAACCCTCCCCTAGCTCTGTGCATTTTTTTCTTTAAGTCTCTAAAATGTCTTACCTGAGTTGCTGTCCTCGTAACTTTCATATATCGTTGGACTGTGTGCAGTGAGTTCCTTAGGTGAGTTATGTGAGGTCTGATTCATGCTTTTGGCTAAGCATTTTACAGCAAATGTTTGTTCAAAATGAAAGAAAGAGCTTTATTTAAGTCATCTGCCATTAAGAACAAGTGGAGAGAACTACCGAATATTCTCATACACTATACTTTTACTCAGTATGTACACAAGGTAATTTTACTCATGAAAAGCTACTGTTTTGATTTCTGTCTTCTACTCCAACAAGTTAGTGCTTTCTTGTGTGCATTTCTCTTATGCTTTGTCACTGACCATTCCTCATCTTCATGTCCTTCCTGTTTCCTACAGTAGCAAGCCAGACTAGAACATAAAGGGATCTGGTCTCTTTGAATGTCTCCACAAGAGCAGAGGGCTATCTCATGTCCCCCATGGAAAGAGCATGAAGGGCATTTGTTGTATTTGCTGAGTGAATAATTGAAAACTTAAATACATGGGCGATGTTTTGATTTGGAGGACTTTTTATCACCTTTGTCTTCTGATCATGCTAAGATTAGCGTACTTTTTAACCTACTGGATAAGAGTCTATGTCTAGTTTTATTTTGCAGGGTTTTTTTTAAATTCTATTTTTTTAAGATTTTCAAGCTGACTCATATTGATTTTGTGGGAATGGTAAAGAGATCATGTAGCAATTTTTTTGGATTTAAAGAAGTATTAAGATGGGAAGAATGTAGAAGAAGCAGTGTTTTTCAATGTTTTTCCTGTGTCCCTTGCTGGACAATCCTGCTGAGAAATAACTAGGAGCTCAGTTGCTCTAAGGGGTTTTGCATATCTGAAAAATCTTGAGCTGTGGCAGGGAAGGGAGAGAAAAGGAACAGAGAGATTGGTATTGCATCCTAGTGACTTTCCATCCTCTAGGGATAGTGTTTGACATGAGTTAGACCTACTTAAGTTTCAGATCAAATAACCTTTATTCATTTGCTTCTGGTTTTGGGTCATTTTTTATCATCATATGGCCTTAGTGCTGCTCTTTCGTGTTGAAAAGCTGTTCTGAGTCATTGCATTCCCTACTGCAAGTCGAACCAAAAAAAGGTCCCATTCAACCACTAAATTCAGCAGGACTGGCTGCGGAGACACAGTTGGCCAGGTAGCCTGCTGCAGTGGGGGACGGAGCTGTGAGTCAGGGATCTGCAGGACTTAACCTCAGGGGATGGAGCAGTTCATCTGCCACTCAGGAAGGCACATATGAGACAGGGAGGGACTGAGGAGGGATCTGGTGTGTGGCTAACCCAGTAACAGTGACAGCGCTGAAAAAGCAAATCTGATTATTATAACCTTTGTGTCTCTTCTGAATATCATCTGAGTTGCTAGTCTACGTATAAAAAAGCAAAATGCCACGCAAGTCCCCTGCGTATTGTTCTTTCCCCAATTGTGCTTGATGACTGATCTGTTATATAGAATAGATACAACTCTTTGATAATGCTTATGTAAGTACTGTTTAGTAATCCCTCTCTAAACATCACATTTTAACTGGTAGAATTTATTAACATTTGTATTACTGTAGAGATGAGAGACATCAGCTAGGTTATAGCTATTTTGCACTAGATACTGTAAAAAGAGAGACTATCAGCCTGCCACATGAATCCTCCATATATTTATTTTGTGAAATACATCTTCTATATTTGCATTAATGGGAGATGACAGAACATTGCAAAATTGATCAGCAATTTACAGCCTCTTTTTTTTTTTTAATTAAAAACATAAATATACTTCTATGTAGCAAAATGAATTTTGCTAAGATGAATTCAGAATTACTTCACCAGCTTCCTTCCTTCCACCCACAGCTATAGAGGAATTTTACATAAAGATACAGAAATAATTTGGCTTCTAAAAAATATCAAGGAATGAATGAAGAAATAATCACAAGCTTTCATCATTTTAGATAAATAAAAATTAGGTGAAAGTAATACAGTGATACATAAATAATGACTCAAAGCTTACAAATAATGCCTTTGTCAATAATCAAGGAATAAAACATAATTTCAATAATCAGCTGTAGACTGAATGCTTGGGACTATCATTTGCTTGCTAACGTATGTGAATTGTAATAAAATAGGGCTTATTTTGCCCTGCTTAGCAGGACTAGTCTTATAGCATGCTAGTACTTCATATTTGCAGATGGTGTGTTTAAGTACTTTCAGTTCAACCTATCCTTAATCCAAAGAAGGGCACATAAATAACATAGAGTGGGTGGCAAAGATGCAGAGGTAATAATAAAGTAAACATTTCTAATAATTGTACTAATTTTTAATGTTAGACCAGTTTGCGAGGAGTTCTTAAATCTTAGGGAAGTATTAGGTAGAGTTTGATATAGATTTGACATAAATAAGAGTTCTCATCACTAACATTTCCTTTATTTTTTCCATTAGAAGTAATTACTCAGTCTATGCCCAGCCCTGTTCAACTTCTTCATCAGTGACCTGGATGTAGGGACAGAGTGTACCCTCAGCAAGTTTGCTGATGACACAAAACTGATACACCAGGAGGCTGCGTTGCCATCCAATGAGAGCTGGACAGGCTGGGGAGTTGGGCACAGAGGAACCTGAAGAAGTTCAATAAGTGCAAGTGCAGGGTCCTGCGCCTGACGAAGAACAACCCCATGCACCAGTACAGGCTTGGGGTGAACCTGCTGTAGAGCAGCTCTGTGGAGAGGGACCTGGGTGTCCTGGTGGATGACAGGTTGACCATGAGCCAGCAGTGTGCCCTGGTTTCCAAGAAGGCCAATGATCTCCTGGGGTGCATTAAGAGGAATGTGGAGAGCAGGCCAAGGGAGGTTCTCCTCCCCCTCTACACTGCCCTAGTGAGGCCTCATCTGGAGTACTGTGTCCAGTTCTGGGGTCCCCAGTTCCAGAAAGACAAGGAACTCCTGGGGACAATCCAGAGGAGGGCTATGGAGATGGTTAAGAGACTGGAGCATCTTTCCTACGAGGAAAGGCTGAGGGAGCTGGGCTTGTGTAGCCTGAAGAAGAGAAGGCTGAGAGGGGACCTTAGAAATGCCTACAAATATCTTAAGAGTGGGGGTCAGGAGGATGGCGCCAAACTCTTTTCAGTGGTGCCCAGCGACAGGACAAGGGGCAATGGGCACAAACCGGAGCATAGGAAGTTCCGTCTGAACCAGAGGAAGAACTTCTTCCCTCTGAGGGTGACAGAGCGCTGGAACAGGCTGGCCAGCAGGGTTGTGGATTCTCCTTCTCTGGAGATATTCAAAATCTGTCTGGATGAGGTCCTGTGCAACCTGCTCTAGGTGACCCTGCTTTGGCAGGGGGGTTGGACTAGATGATCCTCAGAGGTCCCTTTCAACTTCCACCATTCTGTGATTCTGTGTAATTCTGTGATAGTGTTTGTTCAGACACATACGCAAGGTATAAATCTTGAATTTTTGTCTTTAATTGTAAAATTCTTAAAGATTAGCCCTTCCAGATGTTCCAGGTTATAATTCTAAGATGTATAATGCTAGCCTTTGCAAAAAATCTACTATTTTAGTGCCAACAACAGTGAAAAGTGAATCATTTGTCTGTAATCTGAGAAAGAAATGATCTTGTAATCATGGTAGGGATTCCCAGTGACAGCAGTGAAAACCTGATGTTGCATTTACAAAAAAACCTTAAATATTGCAATTTCTATATGTCCTATGCCTCACTCCAGCTGCCTGTGAAACAGTTCTCAAATCCACCACCTGATTTCAGCTGCATGTGGAAGGAGAATAGAACTCTCAAAGATAATAGATTACTGGACAAAATTGAAGAGCCCTATTATTGATCCCAGTCTGCAACATGAGCTCAGCACCTCTCAGACATCAGAAAATGATCTTGGGATCTTCACATTGGGCTCCACAAAGTGATAGGAGACCAGGATTCAGTAGTTTCACTGCTCTTAGAACTAGTTATCAATAAGGATGAAATTGAAGTTAGTTAATGTGTGGTGGGAGCAAAATTCGAAGAGCTGAATTCACTTGGTGTTCTGAAAGGGCTGGTGCAGAGTCAGAAGTGGGATTGTTCGTGATCCAGCCTGTAAAAGGTTTTTAAGCAGGGTGTGATTGTATGAGGGTTTTGAAGAATAGCAAACCTAGCCCTTACATTTAGGCAGACAGAAAAAGTGATCTAACAGAGACAGGCACTTTTGTTTGAGTACAAGAAAGGAAAAAATTGAAGACATGGCAGTGAGTGGAAGGCAAAGAGGCAAAAAGGTTTACTAAAAATAAATTTGGCCAGACGAGTCTGTTATCTACCCCTAGCAAATCAGCTTGTTTTTAGACACAGAAAACACAGCTGATCTACTGTACCACACTTCACCTGAAGGACTCCTTGATATAGGATGTTGTTGAAGCTTGAAGTTTACCTAAATTCATAAAGCAGTCAGAAAAATTCATTGAAGGAAGATCCCTTCGAGGCTATCAAAAATACAGACACCTATTCTGATTAGGAAGTCTCTGAGCCATACATTAACGGAAGTAAGGAGACACTTTGGGGGAAGCAAAGCTGTACTCTCACTCCATTTTTATTCTCTTTCACAGACATTTGCTATTGACATATGGACCTTTAGTCTGATCAGTATGACCATCCCTCACACTCCTGTGTTCTTATCTGAAGTGCACTGAATTATGCGAAGGGAAGTTATTAAGCTGGACAAGATGTGGAAGTAAATCCAGAATTTTAAGACGGATAAAGCAAGGCCTGTATCAGCAATCAGAGCAGTGATCCTTCACCTCTGCTCAGCACTGGTGAGGGCCACAGATAAAGTGCACCATACTGGGCTCCCCAGCACAGAAGAGATACAGAGCCCTTACAGAGTCCAGTGGAGAACCACAAAGATGATAAGGGACTGGAGCGCCTCACATATGAGGAAAAACTGAGAGGGCTGGGACTGTTTAGTCCAGAGAAGAGAAGGCTCGGGGGCATCTTATTAATGTATATGAACACCTGCAGGGAGGGTACAAAGACAAAGTCAGCCTCTTTTCAGTGGTGCCCAGTGACAGGACCAGAGGCACACAAACCAAGGGACACAAACTGAAACACAGAAGGTGCCATCTGAACATCAAGAAACACTTTTTTACTGTGAGGGTGACTTAACACTGGCATAGGTGGTCCAGGGAGGTTATGGAGTCTCCACCTTTGGAGATATTCAAAAGCCATCTGGACATTTTCAGGGGCAACGGGCTCTAGGTGGCTTTGCCTGAGCAGGGGTATTGGAGAAGATGACCTCCAGAGGTTCCTTCCAACCTCAGCCATGGTGTGATTCTCTGACTGAAGAGAATGGAGGCAGGTGATAGAACTCCTCAAAGGCAGTTTCTAGGTCACATCTTGTTTTCCCGGTACCCTGAAATACCTCAAAATATAAAGCTGGGGTACATATTATATTTGCTAACTAAACAAAGCTGGGTACTGCTGAAAGAGTTGACTGGAGTAAGGTACAGAAGGAATTAGAGAACCCTGAATACTGGAAAAATAAAAATAGAAAACAGCTAACACAAAGTACCAGGTTCTACTTATCAGCTGGAGTAACAGAAGAATGAGGCTTGGAGTGCTAGCCAGTTCTGGGGTTAGGATCAAAGCTGTATGCTTTTGGGTCCCTACTGGTATCTTTAATATATTTCCGACTTTCGCAGTAAAATACAGTCCACCTAAATTAGGTGACAAGAATTTCCCCACAAAGATAGGACTCAGCATGAACTGACAAGTTTTCTGGATCACAAGCTGTGCAGGGAGTTGCACAGAGTTAGCTTGTAGAGCCAGCGCTTCTGTGGAGCCCGAAACCCTGCACCCCTGACTACCTGGGACCCAGGCCACTCTGACAGCCACTTTCCCTTTATTTAGTTTTCCCCTTGTCATGTAGTCAAATTTGCACAAACTTGTATTAACCATTAGTTTGTTACTTTTGGAAGAGAAGAAACTACCTTTCTGCTTCCCAGAAAAGTTGTGACACTGTCGAAGCAGGACTGTAGGAGCCAGGGGTCCATACAGTGGTCAGATGAGGAGCTGGGCTCAGAAGTCATGGAGTAAACACATTCAGAGGGAAGGGACACAGATCCACATTCTTCCACTTCGATTCTTCCACTTAGTTTATTTTTAAATACAGAAATTATATAATATAAAATGCATAAATTGTCTCTTAGGGCTTCTTTTAAAGCATTGTCAGGATGGTGCGTATATAGTCCCTGTTGGAAATCATAGCCTATAACCAGGTGAGAAGTTGTACACTTGGTTCTCCTTGGGACACTCAAGCAAAGTGCAGATCTGCTCCCCACCAGGTCATGTCACACGCCTAGACCAGTGGCAGTGATGCTGGGGATGCTTTCCACTGAGAGAAGGTAAGCTTAAGCAGAAGACACCATCACGGACCCCTATCTCAGTGTTTAGCAGTATTTCCAACAAGCCTTTTGGGTGGGTTTGAACTCTGACAGTACTTAAATGAAGTAGCTATTTTGATTGGCTTGCTAGTCATAAGTCCTGAGGCTGTCTGCCTCTGGAATTCATAGTCCAACCACATAATTCCCAGCAGGGGTGAGTACTTAATACCTTTCCCTAATGTGAAAATAATGAAACATACATTGTATTTAAAGTGGGAAGTTTAGAAAGAATTCAACTATTAAGAGCCATTGACTTGTTAAGAATGTTCTTCCCAATGTAACAGCAACACTGAATGTATTGTGGCTAAATTAGTCTCTTCACTGGCTATAGTTAAACATATTTTTGCATGGGTGAATTATGTGGCTGAACCTTTCTGAGGAAAACGTTTAGTGGAAAGATTTTTCTCTAATCCATTTCTGAACTGATTCACAAAAGTGTACACCAATATTTTCATAGGAATTAGAATCTTCTTAGCTCCATTCCACAGGGGTGGAAAATAGTTTTTAGCTGACAGGAAATATGTTATTTAGTGTGTTCGGCTAAGCTGTCCTCTGGTTGTTTAAGCTTTAAGATCTTATCACCTAAATGGTCGTTCTTGTTGAAGAAAATACATGAGCAGTGGAGGCCTATATTTATAGAGACCAGTGTTGGATCCTAGTATTTTATCTAGGAAAAGGTAACACTCATAAGTTGTCCAAAGGGACAGAATTTGCCACTGGAGCAAATACGAATGGATTTTAAAAGAAGTCTGTCAACCTAGGAACTGATGTCCATGATTTGTGGCCTCAGTACTATTATGCTGAAGCTTCTTTATGGGGCAGTACTCAACATAAGGCCCGTAGATGTCTCCAGGAGAAGGAGGAAGATATGGGAAGAGGCTGGTTAGGCTTGGCTTAGCAGGCTGCAAGGACCAACACAGAGCGGTAATAGCAGCTGGAATGTTCTTAGGAGATGGAGGAAAAAGAGGAAGGAGCTGGAGGAAAAGCCACAGGAGGTCCTGAGGGTGGCTGTAGGAGCAGCAGGGACCAGTCTGGTGCAGCCAGGACTGGGACAGGGGCAGCAGTGCCCAGCTCCCAAGTGTGGATGAGTGTCGGGGCACTGAACCCCGAGATGTCACTGGAAGTGGGTCAATGAATTTAAAAATCACACTGCAGATGCAAGTGGGACCTGGAAAGTCTGCAAACTGGTGTCTGGTGGGTTGGGATAGAAGCTGGTGGTACACTCTTTCACAGGCACTTCAAGCAGTTGTGCCATGACAGTTTCACTGTCTGAGCATGGAAAGCATCACGTGTTAGTCGTCAGGGTACGGCTATACACAGGAGCCCACAGAGGGCTCAAGCTGGGAGAGGCTGCATTCAGGTGCACATTTTGCCCATGCCTCTGACTTTGCGTTGTCTCTGCACATGTCTGCAGATCAGTGTGCCACACTGATCACGCTGACAGCGCGAAGAGGGATCAGTTGCATTATTATCTAAATCCCAACAGTGTTCTGGGATCTGATGATGACACTAATATACCCTATTTCTATACAAAGAAAATTGCACTGAGAAAAGCAAGGAGGATGGCAGATGGGACTTGCGGCTTACCAGGTGTGGGGGTTTATAGGGACTGCTTGTCTGGAGTTTTCACTCATTATCTTTTCATATAGTACTTTCTCAAAAAAAGCCGATGTAGTTCTGGTCTCCCAATTATCTGTTTGTGTGCTTGTACACAGGTACATAACTGTCTGCAATCTTTCTTTGTAATATTGCCAGCATGATTTTTTTTAATCCAAACAGTTGCCAGAAGATTTGTCTCTGTTTCCTATTCCAACGAAGGTACGATTTCACAGAGTGCATCCAACTGTTCTTATTTTCCAGAACGTCCCAAAGTTTGATCTTTTTAAAAGGAAAGATAGGAAAGGCACCTTGAGTATTATTGCTGCTGCTGCTTCCCTTTAATGGTTGTACGGTGACACTGCTTCGCACAGGATTACTGTCACCGGCACGGAGGGGATAGGAGATTGGCTGCCTTGAGGAATGAGATGAGACGATAAAGGAAAGAGGATGTTGCCTCTGCGGCATCTGGCTCTGTCTCTCGATTTTCATTCCGTGCACTCTGTGTTGAGCCAAGGTGGGGTTTGAAGCAGGTTCTTGCCTTTGCGCACCTGCCATTGTTCAGCAACAGCAAAGAGAGTGAGAGAACTGTGACAAATCTATTTTGCTTAAAATAACTGAACTGTGTAATTGTTCTAGAAGGCTTAGCAGCCAAATACAATAAAGCCAAAAGTTATGCAGATCACCAAAGCTACAGGATACAGTGACAGAGTGATGCAGAAAATTGACTCGTGCTACATTATTCTTTGGTAAGCATTGACGTAATTGTATTACTGAAGTACTCATACTGCAGTGAACGTGGTTTTCAGAGTGCTGCACTTCTGCTTAACTGGAAAGGAAACCGCTAGATTTCTTAACCACATTTTGCTTTGTGCAGCGAAGGCTCAGGTTTTCTCCGCAGAAATCAGGTTCCAGTATACTAACCCCTTGGGAGAACAGCAGTTAGAGCTAATCATCTGGGCCATTTTTGTTTCACTTGCTTCAAAAGTGTCACAATTAAGACTGTTTGTCATGATAGGAGAGAAAAATCATAAAAGAAGTGAGAGACCCAACAGCAGGTTGAGAAGAATAAATGTTTTAGCCGACCTTCACTTGTCAGAGAGAATTTTCCTCTGAAGGCGGGGGAATGTGGGTGGCTCTCGAGCTGGCGTCTGTCATCAAACAGGCAACTGCTCTGCCAGTGGTTTTACCTTTGCAGTCTCCAAAGCTGTGACTATCCCAGAGAATTTAAGTAAAAAATATTGTCCCTTAGAAATGCCAGTAATGAGATTTCAGTTTTCTATTGAAAGTTTCCTGTAATAGTCTTTCTATTTTTTGATGTCTGTTCCTTTCAGGGAGGGGTAATTAACAGCCAGAAGAGAAAAGAAGAAAAAAAAATTATCTCATGTTTCTGGCACATTTTCAAAGGATGCAATTAGGGAACACAAAACAAAATTCCTTTAAAAACAGGATTGACGTGGGAGCTTTAACTATGTGCTGTCATTTGATATGGGGTCTTTTTATTAATGCATCTTGCACGATAGAAGTGTGTTGGACAGGATGCCAGGGTGTTGACAGTGTTTGTGTGTGGTATGCGTGTTACATGAATAGATGGGCTGTGTAGAGGTGCATTCTGTTTCTTCTTTCACTGGTTCATTTCTTTAATCTGAACTGAAACTGAAAGATCTTACTGTGAGGTGAGGAGTTTTGAATGAAAAGGGCTGTTAAGAAAATCTGCCTTGAAGGCGAATATTTTATATACAGAATGTTATTTTCTCTGGAATGGAAATGCTTAAAAGCTGGTGGTTGTACCCTATAATATACATACTACAGGGGGCTGGGAAACTGTTCATGACCATTTGATGTTCCTGATTTTCTGCATGTATATGCACATACATACGCATGTATATGTACATATTTCATATACACATATTCATCTATACGCATACACATCTGGAGGATATGTCAATGTGAATATATGACATATATGGTATGTATATGACAGCATATGCAGCCTGCTGTAGGTGACCCTGCTTCGGCAGAGGGGTTGGACTAGATGACCCACAGAGGTCCCTTCCAACCCCTACCATTCTGTGATTCTGTGATAATCTCCAAGACTTGTAAAATGCTGTTAGCACTGCCTATCAATAACCTTTAGAGTTAGTAGCTGTTTCTGATGGAGCGCAGGCTCTTTGTCTCATGTGGAGAAGGACAACAAACTGTGAAACCCTTATTATTTTTGAAAATAAAGTTCAGAAAGTGAGTAGTCATTTTTTTGTATGGACATTTAATTTGCCTATAAATAGAGTAACTTAGAGTCTATTTTCCTCTCTCTCTTTTTTTCATTTAGTAGTGATGAGTTGCCTGTGCATAATACCACCCTGATGAAATGAAAAATTTGACTTCTTTTAGTGAGAGGTTGTAGCTAATTGTCTTGCATACAGATACCAGTAGCTCTGGGGAAACCTAAGGTGGTCTTGTGTAGTGCTGGGAGAAGTTAAAACATGGGCACTAGTCAACAGTTTAAAACATATCCTGAAAATATATATAATGACATTTTTGACCAGCTTTCTGAGGAAGATTCGGGAAGTAGTTTCAGGGTTACAAAGAGTAAGCCTTAAAAAAACAGAAATTTTGTTCGTGAAGCTGGTAAGAAAATAGTTTAATACAGTGTTAAATGGTGATTTATGTTCAGCCAAAGTGAAGTTTGTGTATTTTTGAATTTTTTAATAAGATCTCTGAGATTTTTATGTAGAACTGTGGATAAGCATGCTAAATGCATTCACCAAGAATGGGATTAGAAACTGCAAACGCTTATGTACATGAATAACTTTACTGAGATTTGTGCTTGACCAAACAGGTACATGTGATTCGCCCTGCACCATGAGTTGATCTTTTTGCTCATGTCAGAGAGCTGAGAGCTGGCCCTGGCTGGACTCCAGCTCTATTTAAAATGGTTTTCTGCAGACCTTAACTCAGATACACTTCTTTGTCATGCTTTTGCAAACAACTTTGAACATAGGCTGAGCAGCAAGTCCATTCACAAAAAATTGCACCCAGACAATAAATCTTTCAAAACTGCTTGTGAAATTGCTTTGCTACAGCACTAGCTACTTAAAGCACTGAAGAATTGTCCAGTAAATAAAAGGTACTGTTAGAAACTGCTAATAAAGTTTAGAGAACCACCCAATGAAAAATTTCAAAAGAGCAGTCTTTCGATAGAAATGACACTACTTTAGCACAAGTAGGAAAATTACCCAAGGGGTAGAAGATTAAAGGTTCAGAAAATCTAACTTTTTATATAGTGGCACACTCAGATCCATTTTCTGTAGGTCTAAAATGAAAATTGCCATTTAAGAATAGAGATTTCGAACAAATAGCAGAGTTGGCAGAAAGAACTGCAGGACCTTGGATTTTGGAGAAAATACGTTAACATGAACATACTGTGTACATATTGCCAGGAGTAAGGAGAAAAGGTCAATAAGGTAAAACATTTGTCTGAATATATGTCTCAAGACTTGCACTCAGAGAATGGAGTTTTTTCATCCATTATATCGGAGCCATTAGATGAGCTCAGTAAATTTACCGTTTGAAGACACCTAGGTAAAATATAACAATTTTTTTCAATGGAATAGCTGTTCACATTAGAGTCATTGTAGGGTATGACAAGAAGTGTTCAGGACAAAATATCTAAAAAAGGAAGAGACTGGGCAACATTGTTAGGAAACAACAAATTTTCTATTGAAGAATCTCCTGAAATTGGCCAAATGCCTTTGCAGGGGATAATGAGCTATATTTCCTGAATACTGAGTCTGAGAAATTCTTAATTGCTCATAAATCCATGTACTGGAAAGTTAGGAACATTTAATGAGTTGGCAACAGACTTCAAAGAAAAGGATTTCATACAGACTGAATTGGTAGAAACTAATGGACAACGGGTAAATAAGACAACTGCAGCTGAAGTGTTGGGGACTTAGGACAAACCAACCCATATATTTTGGAGATTAAATCTTTCCTTCATGGTCAAGGATACCTGCCTTCTACAACGATGATGACTTCTACACATAGTTTGAGGCGTGAATTTCAAACAATAATACATATCTTGCCTTACTACAAAATGATCTTGGACTGTTCTTTTTCCTTACAGGTGTCTTTAGTTACTTGAAACACAGGGAGTCCCATAAAGGACAACAATGCCTTATACCTTATTTCTGTACGCTGTTTTTGTTTCTCTGTTCTTTGAGTGAGAGTTTGATGAGGCCTGACTTGCTCATGAGGATACCCACAAGTAGAAAAAACTGTCTTTTGGGGACTTGCGTCTTGCATCTGAGTCCTTGAAATGAATGTCTTCATTGGGATCCCCACTGCAGGTCTCAGCACCTTGTACTGATACTCATCAGCGAACATCCAGCTTGACATCAGTTCTACAACTGGCTGCCCTCTCATGTGGCAATAATGACCAGGCAGATTCAGCAAGCTCTGCCCGTGCCTTCATAACACCAGTCCTTCTTTAACATGGCTCCTTTCACTGATAGCAGACAGATGGCATCTACAGGCAACCTTAAGTTCGAGACAACAGATTTTTTGTAGGCATGTGAATGTCTGTATTTGGTATTGTCCTGGTTTTGGCTAAAACAGAACCAATTCTCTTCTAGTGAATTTTTTTCAGGTAAGTTCTTCTAACAAACTGCATTTTTCTGAAAATGGCTGCATATATTTCAGACAGTGTCCACTCCAGAGCTCATTACACCTGATGTTTATAGCTTTACTGAGCTAACAGCAGGAACAGCAGGAACAGAATACAGAAAAGCCCCCTGTTAAAAATGTCGTTGATAAACCTCTTATGTTCTGCAAGTGAGGAGTCGTAAAGGGTTGTACTTGCAGGGAGGGGTGGACAGGACAGGTGTCCCAATATTGACCAGAGAGATATTCTATGCCATACACATCATACTCATTTTAAAGGGGGCGGATCACGAGGGTATGGCCCTCTTAGGCCGCACCCGGCTTCTGAAATGGATCCTGCTTGTCTTCCTGCCTGTGATCCAGATCCAGATTCCGATCTGTGCATTCCTTAGTTCAGTTCCGTCTACTGCTGAGTCCAATCCAGGACTTCCTGGTGTCTGCCTGGCAGCTGCCAGCTGGATGCCAGCTCTCACGCCATGCAAGTCTGGGAAACTCTATATTGGATTTGTATATATTGCGTTATTAATCTTATTATTACTAGTATTATTAGTAAAGCTGTTTTAGGTTCCAGTTTGTAAGTCTCTCTCTCTTTTCTTCATTTTTTCTTTCCTGTGGCAGGAGGACAGGGGTTGATAGAGAGCATCTGCCACTCATTTTATTGCCACCCTGCTCTAAACAGTGACAGGAATCTTTAAAATTAGAAGATCTATTAGAATTGCTCCAAAAGTATATTGATATTTCTGATAATTTCCACTAGAGATGAGCCCAGGTGTGGCATGCCAATGTTGGGCATGAGATCGATAGTCCAGCTCAAGTGCATCTACACCATTGCACGCAGCATGGGCAACAAACAGGAGGAGCTGGAAGCTGTTGTGCAGTAAGACAGCTATGACTTGGTCACCATCACAGAAACATGGTGGGATGACTCTCATGACTGGAGTGCTGCAACGGACGGCTTTAAGCTCTCCAGAAGGGATAGGTGAGGAAAGAGAGGCAGTAGACTCACAAGTCTATGGGGCTGGATGAGATCCACTGAAGAGTACTGAGGGAGCTGGCAGAGGACCTTGCCAAGCCACTCTCCATCATCTATCAGCAGTCCTGGCTAACAGGGAATGTCCCAGATGACTGGAGGATTGCCAGTGTAACACTCATCTACAAGAAGGGCTGGAAGGAGGAACCTGGGAACTACAGGCCAGTCAGCCTGACCTCAGTGCTGGGGAAGATTATGGAGCGGTTCATCTTGAGTATGCTCACCAGGCATGTGAAGGACAACCAAGGGATCAGGTCCAGCCAGCACGGGTTCATGAAGGGCAGGTCCTGCTTGACCATCTTGGTCTCATTCCATGACAAGGTGACCTGCCTAGTGGATGATGGGAAGCCTGTGCATGTCATCTACCTGAACTTTAGTAGGGCCTTTGACACTGTTCCCCGCAGCATCCTCCTGGAGAAACTAGCTGCCCATGGTTTGGATGGGTGTACTCTTAGCTGGATAAAGAACTGGCTAAATGACCGTGCTCAGCTAGTGGTGGTGAGTGGAGTTAAATCCTGCTGGTGACCAGTCACATGTGGTGTTCCCCAGGGCTCAGTTTTGGGGCCAGTCTTCTTTAATATCTTTATCAACTATCTAGATGAGGGGATTGAGTGCTCCCTCAGTAAGTTTGCAGATGACACCAAGATGGGTGGGAGTGTCGATCTGCTCAAGGGTAGGAAAGCTCTGCGGAGGAATCTGGACAGGCTGGATCAATGGGCCAAGGCCAATAGTGTGAGGTTCAACATGGCCAAGTATCAGGTCCTGCACTTTGGTCACAACAACCCCATGCAACGCTACAGGCTTGGGGAGGAGTGGCTGGAAAGCTGCCCAGGGGAAAAGGACCTTGGGGTGTTGGTTGACAGCTGGCTGAACGTGAGCCAGCAGTGTGCCCAGGTGGCCAAGAAGGCCAACAGCATCCTGGCTTGTATCAGGAATAGTGTGGCCAGCAGGAGTAGGGAGAGGATTGTGCCCCTGTACTTGGCACTGGTGAAGCCACACCTTGAGTACTGTGTTCAGCTTTGGGCCCCTCACTACAAGAAGGATATGAAGGTGCTGGAGTGTGTCCAGAGAAGAGCAACAAAGCTGCTGAACAGTCTAGAGAACAAGTCTTAGGAGGAACGGCTGAGGGAACTAGGCTGCTTAGTCTGGAGAAGAGGAGGCTGAGGGGAGACCTTATTGCTCTCTATAACTACCTGAAAGGAGGTTGTAGTGAGGCAGGTGTTGGTCTCTTCTCCCAGGTAATTAGCGATAGGACAAGAGGCAAAGGCCTCAAGTTGTGTCAGGGAAGGTTTCGGTTGGATATTAGGAAAAATTTATTTACTGAAAGAGTGGTCAAGCATTGGAACAGGCTGCCCAGGGAAGTGGTGGAGTCACCATCCCTGGAGGTGTTAAAAAAACATATAGATGTGGCACTTGAGGACATGGTTAAATAGGCATGGTGGTTTTGGGGTAATGGTTGGACTCGATGATCTTAGAGGTCTTTTCCAACCTTAATGATTTTATGATTCTATGATACCAAGCTGTCTCTTTCATCCTCATCTGGGATTTTGCCAACTTTCAGAAGGGAAATAACATTTTGCATGTTGTCTGTGGACTGATCTCTGAGAAGCCTTTCATTACTTTGTGCCCTAAACAAGGGTATTTTGGTGTCTGGGCTTTCTGAATTCTATGTATGGCTCATTTGAACAGTGTTCATGAGCTCGTCCTTCTTCACTGCTCAGCTAACATTTGTGAAGCTTATGTATCAAACCTACCATAAAAGTTAAGGCATTGCAGAACAAAGCTTATAAGAATCAGATAAATAAGAGCAACATTAACAGTTGTATGAATAAAAACACATATTATGGCATCCAAAATTCTCTTTGATAAAAATCTTGAAAAAAATATTTCTGTGGACAGGTCATAGCACATGAAATTACTCTACTAAACCATGTAAATAAAGTTGTCCAGTTCAACTTTTGCTATCTCAGAAGTTATTGGATAGCATCCTCACTAATGGACTGTGAGAGGTCTTTAACAAAGTCCGGTTATTCCTTAACTGGAATAAAAACAGTGGTTTATGAATGACTACATAAATATAGTAAGATGAAGTATATCTTGTGTAATTTTCTTTTTTCTGGAGATGTTTAGAAAATAGAAAGTCATTCTAGAAAACTCCAAACTATCACAATAACTAGCATAGAATGATTATGTGCTGTGTATACTGAAAATGAAAAGTCATGAAAATCAATTTGCCTGAGTTTTTAAAAATACATACTAAATAAAGCAGTTAATTTTTGGCTTTGCTACAAAGTAACAATGCTGTCCCAAGGATTGGAAAGTATTTTTGAGACTGTAACAGCAGAACAGATATGCGATTGTGGGTCAGCACTTTTTTTCGATTTCTAATTGCTTAAAGGACACCCTACACCAGACCTGCATTTAGTACAGATTATTTCTCCTTCTGTGGAGGCACAGGTCTGACTAAAGGCAGAAAAGAATAGAACCAAAGCTTTCCCAGCTCTTCATGCTTGTTCTCTCCCCTCCTACACAGAGAAAGATGCAGTGGCCTTCAGTCAGGTTTCTACTGAACTTGTGGTACCACGGAGCAAAAGTAGAGGGTGTTAAAGGCTTTCCTCCCTGGCACAAAAAGGCTTGCTAGTTAGGCAGGATCTCTGCAGAAAGTTTATTCTTTTTAATGCATAGACCACAACTATGAAAAAGTCATAAAAAAATAAAGCCTTTTCCAAATCGTCTGTCCACAGCCCTATTCAACACTCTCCACCAGTCTAGAAGTTTTTCCTTCCTTCTTGAGGGACTCTGGCATGATGCATTTACAAAGTAAAAGGTGACATCTGCTGTGAAAGCAATGAAGATTATTAGTGTGTCCAACTTCAAATACTTTTCAATCTTTCAGTGATTATGGATGCTTCCTATCAGAACTGTCCAAGATGCTGTAACTTTTCAATGGGTTTCTGCAAAAAGATAAACCTTGGAAGTTGCTGGACTGTAAAATAGCAGTACACTATGACACTGGCAAACCTTTAAAAGATAAATCTTGGCAGCCACTGGACTGTAGAATATTAGCACACTCTGACACCATTGGATCTCCAAAACTCCAGAGAAGGATCCTGGAAGTGATTTTTCTCATGTAATGGAACGAAGAAGACTGTCTAACCTGAGAAATCCATCTGGCTTAATTTAATTTATGGCTGTCCAGTGTAAGTGCGTATATCTGTAGTGAGCTCCTTCTAGAAAGGCAACAATGGCAATTACTTAGTTGGTTTATGTTGGTTTATATGATGTAATAACAGCTCTGAAACAAAGCCTGGCAATTCCAGTTCTCAGAACAGTGGCTTATCTGTAAAAAACAAGCTTCCATAGTAGTCAATAATTTTAATAACAATGTAGTATTGCCATGTCCAAGCTTTTGAAAACAATGAGCTTGAGCACCCGTAATTGTGGCTGCCTGAAATCACTAAGGGCTTCTTATTTAATATCTGCATCAAACTTCTCTTTGTCCCTTTTTGTCTCCTTTTCAGCACCAGCAAGAAACTCCTGCTTCCTTCTATCTCCCATCTTCCATTCCCCGTCGGTGGCATTTTGCAGGTTTTAAGTTCATCCTTAAAAAACCCTGCAGAAATGCAACCTCTCAGCTCACTGATCCAAGAGACTCCATCTACTAGGGACCCCTGAGACTCAGAGTTCTCTATCCCTGCTGCGGGAGCAGCTACCTGCTTGAATTTTCTTTACATGTTTTCGTGTATCTGCCATGCCACAGCGTTTGCTTGACCTCCATACTTCCTCCTCTTCTCAGTATTTCCTGCCTGGCATTTTCCTCTTCTCCGTTACAGCACATTCTTCTGCACTGATTCCGCGTCCTCATCTTCACGCTTGTCTGCCCCTCCTCTGCATCCCTCCTGGTCCCTACATTAGTCTCACTCAATTTGCTGTCCTGTTTCCGCACGCATTTTCCCTCCCCGCTGCTCCCACTGTCTCTGGCATGTCCATATTCTCCTGTCCCCTGCCTGGCCCTCACAGAGTAGCTAACGGACCATTAGCTTTCCTGATGGCATCCTGTCTTCTGCCCGATTGCAAATAACAAGGACTGGCATCCATCTTTACTGGTTTACCCTCATTTTCACCCAGAAACTTTAAATGGATCTGGCAACCAGCCTTCTGAGATTAGGCTGGGCCTGGTCCCAATGTTGGTAACGTGAGGTGGAAGGCATTTTACTTGCAGATCAAATTTCACAAATTTGTAAATAAAAAAAGTATTAATAATTGTCATATCCTAATAATAATACTACATTAATAAAACCCCTCTATCTAACGTATTCTATGATTTGAGTGAAAACGTGAAGGCTGGTGAGGCTGTTGACAGAGGTGCTACACAGCCATTGCAGAAGTGTGAGACCAAGGAGGACAAAATGGGGCGTTTCTTCTGGTACCGGGAGGACTGTGCTGCAGTGAAACCCTTACAATACGTACCGAGCTCACTTCCTAGATAAATGAACCTTGTTTGCCTCACTGGCTTTCACTGGTCTGTGTGAAGTTGTCCCACACTTTGGAACAATCCCAGCCGTTTCTGTGACAGCTGTCTGTAAGAAACCAGAAATGGTGGTAACTTCATTATGATCTGTCTTGCTGCACACTGTAGAAAACTAATCATGACCTAAAACTAATAGCTGGACCTAATGAAACACCTTGCCTGATATGACTTCAGAAGCTATATTTTATTTCTAAAGTTAATCTACGCTTAATGTGTGGGGAGGGAGGACACCAGACCATGTCCTCTCAGCTCAGGATGGGAATCTCAGGCACAGTGTGGTTTTGACAGCTTTGAATAGCAATCCATCAGTTAACAAATAGAGGCTACGGTCTCTTTGCAGCAGCTCCTTTTCAACACTAGGATGACATCTGTGCCCTCTGCAAAGAATTGCATGGTGTCAGCCTCGGAGAGGGATAGGTTTCAAACACAGCTGGACTTGAGCAGGCTGTTTGCAAGGTGGTTAGAGCGTTCTCTCTTTTTCAAGAACTGGTTCTCCACTTGTGATCGAACACTTGTGTCACCCAAACTTTCCAGCAATCATGTACCAAAATAGGGTAGCTAGACAGTGGATAACAGCAAATGGAGGATCACAGCCGTTATAGCTATATGTCACAAGCAAAATAAGAAGTCATACTGGCATACCCAAAACTCCATCTGAAAGCAGAACTGACGTAATGTACACATCAGAGGGTTACATAACCACAATTTCTGATATTGCTCTCTTTGATGAAAGTTTAGAAAATAGGGGTAAATATTTGTAAAGATTTGTCTAAGGCAAACTGCATTAAATATATTTATTATAAAGTGAAATTGCAAGTGAATTCTTAAGAGGCTGGGAGACAGTACAGCAAGAATAATTGTAAGTTGGTTTTCCAGTTCAACACTTCAACCCAATACAGTTCTTCAATGTAGATGAGTTGTGTTCTTTGTCAGGACTTTGTTGTAAAATAGAGTGTACATTTAATAATCAATGTCATGTTCTCGTAAAGAAAGATCAAAAGTAAAAATGCTAATGTCTATTTTCTTAACTATTTCATTCTTTAACTATACAGTGCTTTTCTTTTTCATGGCGACTTTGTAGAATGTCTGACATTGTCAGAACATCTAACTCTCCAGGGCATTATGGACCAATGTTTCCCATAAAATTATTTCAAATATTTTACTCATAGAGAGGACTACAGAGCTTTATTTTCACTTATGTGCGAACAAATCAGTGGGATTTTACATCTAGGTATTTATTTTACTATTTCTAGTGTTGGATATGTGTTCTTTGAGTAAAGTTGAAACAGTTTTAACCCATCATGGAGTGGATTTAACCAAATTTTGATACTAAAAATTAACCACTAGACTTTCTTAATTAGAACAATGCCCCTGGAAATAGTGCATCATAATAAAAAACTAGCATAATAAGCCAAGAACTTTTTCAGAATATATTATTTCCTGTTGTATTTTTGGTATTTATAATGGTAGAGGAGAACATAGTAATTCTACAATTGTTTCCTATTGACATGTACAATTGAGCAGCTCTCAGTCACTCACCCTGTTGTCTTGCAGAAGTCATTTGGCAGTTCCATAGATTTTTGAGCCATCAGGGACCCTTAGATCATCTTGACTGATCATTCTCCATATAACAGGTCAGAGAATTTCGTCTAGTTACTCCTGTATTGAGTGGAGCAACCGGTATTTGACCACAGCTTGTCTTTATGTCACACAGTTTACCTACTTTTTTTTTTAAATGGGGGATACTGCTTCCTATTTAGTACATAAACTGTTAAGATTCATTAATGTTTCTGAATACTCTGAGATACTGGGATTTAATGTGCTATAAAAGTGAACAGTAGAAATATTTCCAATGGTGATCTAAACAGAATTTTTTAATCAATTTGATGAATTGGATACTGAGACAAGCTAATCAGTAGTGTCTCCTGCAGAAGGGAGTTTTGCCAATTCAGTTCAAGACTTTTTGTTGTAATAGTTGCTGATAACTCAAAGAAGAAAATATATAGAGTACAAATATGATAAGTTTTTAAAAATGTTAAAAATAAAGTGTTAAACAGAAAGTAACTTTAAATTTTTAATGAAATTAAATCTAATAATGAAAGTTTCTTTAGGTTTCATGTTAAAGATTCGCAGAGATTCTCATTCCTTTTATCTTCATTAGGCCATGTGTATGTTATTAGTTATTTGCTGTGTATTTCTGTAAACATTTGATGATATTTATGGTGTGAATGTAAAACCAAAATCCTTTTACTGTAACATCACTGGCACAATACAGTGACACTTGCCGTGCTCCATGTGCATGCCAAAGAGTCTTCCTCTGAAGGCATTTGGCAAGGTAGTAGTTATTGCCCAGCCTGCCTCAGGCTGCAAAGTGCCTCCCACCTGCATGCCTGCTCCATTGCCTTTTCCTTTGACTTTGCGTCAGACAAAAATAATTTATATACAAAGGGTGGGAACCTTCTCTGAGCATCTGTGTGACAGAACAGGAGCAGGTAGTCAAGGACGTGTTTTCCATCTTCAGTGAATGTGATTTTAGTATGACTTCTCCAGGCTTTCTATCAATTGCCTTCAGGACACATACAGTGGTAGGAAAATTTTATAAAAATGCTTACTTTCACTGGTTGATGTTTTTCTCTCTGTCTTTGTTGTTTTAGTAGCATCGTCTTTCAATTTGCTGCACGGAGTAGTATTGCCCTTGCTGCTGTGAGTCTTCTCTGAATGCTTCTGGTTGTTGAAGAATTTCCTCTATGAGCAGCTTTTGTGGAGTTTCTAGATGGCCAGAATTTCAATTTACAACAAATCTCCTTCAGAAGAGGGTGTAGTCAAGGCCATTCTCATCTATTATGTATGCTGTCTATTTATATTTACCTGTAGTCTACGTATATTTAGTCTGTTTGAAAAACACACAGAGCTGTATTTGCTAAACAAACAGTAACTGCTGTCACAAAGTTACATTTAGAGTGGACAGAGTAAAACTTTTAAGAACAGTAATACCTGCATGGAGTGAACTACTACACAGGGGACACTAAAACTGGTGATAATTACTTTAAGTCTCTCTGCCCCATCCCAACATTCTTTCTTAAACAAATTAAAGTACTTTTGTTTAGAGGTCTTAAAACTTCAGGCTTACAGTTTTAGCTCTGAACAGTTAATAGGGCAGTAGAAATAAATACTTAAAAAATTTTAAGAATTAAAAGGCAGTTCATTCAGTCCATCACAGATTTACAGATGCTGTAATTCAAGCTTCTGGGAACCAGTAAAATAGCTGACACTTCTGCATGATCCTGCAGGATCTGCTCCTCTGATTTCCTCTGGAAGCAGCAATTAATAACTCACTGTCCTCAGGTTATTACTTCATTTCTTCCTTGGTGTTTGAAAAGCTGCATCCTTTTTTCAAAGTTCACTGTAAAAGTGGGGAGGAGGAGGTGACCAGCAGGACTGTTGGGGCCCAGAGAGACAACGCTGTGGGAAGACAGCCTCAGGAGGAAGACAGCCAGAACGGGGAAGGGGTCTCCACAAGTGAGGCGGAGCACAGTGTAGCGCCAAGAGAATGTTGCTGGACTAGTGCTCTTTCACACAAAAAATTTGAAGCTGAGCGAAGAGATACCTTCTAGTCCGCTTACAATAGAAGACTAATGACTTTGTTTTTTAATTACTGTTTTGAAAGGAAATGCAGATAGCACAATCACTACCATGCCTTCAAAGATGTGACTGTGTTTAGCATAACTGGCAGGTAGCACAAGAGGCGCTGCTATTCTTGCTTCAGGACGTGTAACTGGTCCCATACATGTAACAAGCACTTGATTCTTTTTTGAAAAATTACATGAAAAGTCTTCAGTCATAAACAGTGCAGTTGCTTATTCAGTCACTTAGAATCAGCAGAATCAAAGCAAAGAAATTAATAGTTTGGGGTCCTTGCAAATCTTAAAAATTCCTGGGACATAAACCTGCTGTGTTCGTCTTACCAAGAACAAGAAAATACATATTTCATCACAACTGCCTTAACTCTGACCTGTGCGTTGTGGCTTTTGAGTGTTTCTTTGTATTATACTGATTTAGAGTAGAATTCATCTTCACTACACTTAGCCACCTAAAGTTAGGGGTTTCATCTAAGCTATTTGTCCAGGTTCCTCTTCTAGTAAATGGAGAGCGATAGGTTCCTCCCAATGGCAGTTCATCCCGTTTTAAGATAGGTGTCTGAGATAGATAGACTGGATGAATTGCTCTCCATTACAATCTTTCTCCATTGCTTGTAGAGGAACTTAACTGACTAGCTTAGGCTAAGCACCCAGCTTTCAGATGACTAACAATTAGTGAAATGAATCCCTCCCAAATATTTTCTTTTCAGGGATGCATTTAGTTGAGAAATATCTGGTAGTCAATTTGCCATGTGTTATTTCAGTAAAATTTGATAACTGATATTTCTTTACAATCATATACCTGGCGTTTAATGAATAATCGTGATATCAAATAATAGTAAGATTACATATAACTATGCAGTTGATCAATACATGACATTAATGTGCACATAAATCATTCTCACATTCTCTTTCAAAGAAGCACTTTCATTTAGACTGCTGATAGAAAGCAAAGCTTGTTTTTTTCCTGAAGCACCAATCATGAAGAAATCCTTTTGAAACATTACAGATCTGCAAGAACTGAGTAATTCTGAAAAATCAGGCTGAGAATATTGATTTAGGGTCAGAGTATGGGAGGAGTTGTAGTGTGTTTATTTTTATCTGATAGGAATTGTATGTTCAGGTTTTGTTATGCGGGAGTATGAGATATTTAATATGCTCAACTATTAATTTCTCTGAGTTTAAGTGGTTTTGGAGATGATGCAAGAGATAACGCTATTGTCTCTTAGCAACATCAATTAGTATTTGAAACGAAGGAGGCTCTGCAAGTTTGGACTTTTTCCCATGTTTGCACATAATCCTCTTCATTTGTGTGTATGTGTGTGTGTGAACACATTAGTGAGTGAATCAGTTATTAACAGTTTTTAAAATGGGGGAGACAGGCCATCAGCTTATTAAATTACAGGAACAAGTGGTGCAGGGAAAGCAAAGAATGCCTCTTGTGGAGTCCTGCCTCTTTCACTGAGCACCTGATGAGATCTGCACATCCCCTTGGTGGCTAAGTTAGTCATGCATGCGTGCACATCACAGCATGTCTTCCTTCCAAAGGCTGGTAGAAAAAGCTAAAAAGTCATTGCAAATTATGTGCCACACTCAGCGGTAGTGTAGGCAGCAAGTTGGTACCAGATCTCCTATTTCTTTCATGTCAACAAACTGCCCTCTGACCTGGAAGAATATGTCTAGAGTGAGAAATTATTTGCCCTAGATCCAAACTGCTATATCACCTGTTCAATTAAAACCAGGTTTGGATGGATTACCTTCAGCTCAGCGTATGAGCTGGTTTCATTAAGCAACTGCTCCAGAAATTGCAATATTTTCAATGCCTAGGCCTATGCACATAGTTTATGGAAGTTCAAAGTTCCTACTGTTTGATAGGAAGATTTCACCAATGAGAAATTCATTTTGATTTCTTTAATTTTCCCTTACTAATTATAGCTATATCCTCTGACCACATTTTGTGTAATATCTCTTCCATCTCTAAAGTTTGGCACTTGCATATTCAAAAACAAATCACATTCTTCCTTCACAAGAACTTGGTATGAATGGATTTGCATTCAGAATGAGTTGGTGGGGACTGAAGAGTGAGTCTGGCATTGTAATGACAGAACTGTATTACTAATATTCATTCCATGACACTTCATGTTGTTCTAACCACATCAAGTTTACCATAACCATGGAAGATTATACAGATTCTCCCTTACACCTTGCCTTGCCTTGCTTTCCCCTCCCATTCCTTCTGCTAAACTAAGACTTTTTTAGAAAAACATAAAGAAAATGTGTGTTCATGTCACCATGGACGATCTCTGACATTTGGCTTTTTTTACAGGAGTCTCACATTGCTGCTGCAGCTTACCTGGCAGACGAAACCAGCAGAAGCTGTGTCCAAGGTGTGCATCTAGAAAAACTCGTGGCTCAGGCTATAGTATAATGTCACTGTTTCCTAGGAGTGAGATGCCCATAGCAATAGGTCACCAGCAGGTCTTTTGCTGCATTTATAGCATTGCCTTTCGCCATTTAAATCCTTCCAGTTCAAAAGGCAGAAGTAGTAGTTTCTATCTTATGACAACAAACTGGCTCAATGTTTTTTCTATAAACCCGAGAGACAAATCCTTCAACAGCAAAAACCTAAAGCTGACCATTACTTGCTCTGATGCCCCAGTAAAGGAGCCCCATGTCCTGATAAATGAGGATGTACAAATCCTTAGACTGATTACATATTCCAGTTTTGTACACTCACAGTTTAACTCCTGCAGGGAATCTGCAGGAAATAAGAACTTTATAAAACCCCTAAAAATAAATTATTTAATCCTTGAACTGGCACATATGTATCGCTAGTGTATTGAAAACAGCCAACTAATGGTAAATTACCACGGGAATAAGCACTTCTATGTTAATACTTAAACATTTTTTTCTTTGAAGTGAGTACAGTAAGTATACAGCTATAATGTCCTAGTAGAAATATACGCTAGCTATAGATAGATAGGTAGATGTTCGCAAACTGGGTGTTGGAAAGATCAAGCACAGGAGTAACAAAAATTCCCAAGGAGAAAAACCAAAAGATTTGCCAAGTGTGTCATAGCCAAGATAACACAAAACCTTTAAGATCGAGATCTGTTATAAATGTAACAGAAATATTTTTTGTTCTTAGTCTGATCCACACTGGGTATCTGGCATGCTGCAAATGCCTTGCATGTTTTGCCTTCTCAAGGGATGACTTTTGTCCCTGGCCTAGTTAGAGGCATCGATAGGCAGCATAGGTGAGGGTCTTCTTCGTGATGGTGGGACTGCTTGCTGCTGCTGGAACTGAAAGGCTGGCCATGACAATGGCAGTCCAAGTTACACCTCAACATAGTCTAATTTCCCTCAGATTTTGTAGACCCCAGCTATGTCAAACCCGAGCACACTGAAAGACAGACCACCTGGAAGAGTTGTGTCATTGCTCACACATGCATTTGGTGCCTATGGACACACTTCAGTGGGCATTACAGCCCTGCAACCACCTGTCCTGGGAAGGAGAAGGATGCCTCATGCACACCCCATCTGCTAATAGTGCAGTTACCGCTTTGATAGAGGACTGGGAGCAGGAAAGAGTTGGCCAGTTGTGTCCCCTGCCCCGTCCAACAGCCCACGTCTGACACCAGTGGTAGTGCCTGCCCGATTCCGGTCTCTGCAAGTTGTGTCTGCTTGTGCAGTGTTTCTAGGAGCTCGGTACCTAGAAATCTGGGACGGTACCACCCAAAGAAAGACAACAGTAGAGCTGGCAGTTCCTGTGTTAAAAAAAACACCAGAGAAATAGGTTTATGAGAGGACAGACCCCAGCACCTCGTGACGTGGGATGCAGCTTTGCTCATGGTCATCAACCCAGTGACCTGTGTGTGTGAACCATCATACCCAGTCCCCAGGGCTGATGACAAGTGAGGAGAGGAAGGACAAGGGACATTAAAGGCAAGGAGTTTTACCCAGTAGGCCCTGACATGATATGTCTAGTCCTTTTCAAACCTCATAACTCTCTGAAATCAACAACAGCTGGGTAAGGACTTTCCCTTTTTGTCCTAAAGATTGAAGTTCTGTGAAGTTTGAAGTTGACTATAGTTACTTTGGTGATTTCCTTTATTGTTTCCTTCCATTGGCAAATATGAATGTCATTAGACTGCTGAAAAGTTTCCCTCTGAATCTAATGTAAGCTTTATTTACTGGAGCTGTTTAAATAGTGACAAAAGACTTAAATAAACTGAAGGAAATAGTTCGGCATTTGAAGTCAGATGCTTATGATGACCTAACAGACTTCTTTTTTCTTTTTGCTTTTTGTTTTCATCGTTAACTTCTTCTGTGATTCTGTTGATGTTTCAAATGAGATTTCCAAGTGCCAGTGAAATAGCTTCATGTTATGGGGTTATTTTTTATAATTCAGGGCATCCAAACTTCATGAAAAATATGCAAATCACCTTCATTATAACCATATCTTGTCGCAACATGCAGCATACGTAGTGCCAATAATGAATGCATTCATGGCATCTTTTGGGTCCTAAGATCCAATTATGTCTTTTGTTGTTCCTTTTTGGCTTTCTGTGTCAGCTGCATGCTCTGTAAAGTTACTGATTACTGACCTGTTGGCAACTTTACAAATCAGCTTTGAAATGCAAGCTGTCAGTAGCTCTTGAGTACCCCAGTCCCAGGTTACCAAGGCCATGAAATGCTGCATTGAATTTTTAATCTGTTTTCCCTCTGCTTCTGCCTAGCTTTTTCCAGGTTAAGGTCAATTTTGAAACCAGCTGAATTCTTTAATAATCACTGTCTTTGCAGTCCTCACTGGGTTCAAAAGGAAGAACAATTTTTTTGTTGCATTAATATTAATTTTTTTACTGTGGGGGCTTATTACTGTGGCATATTTTCTATTTAAGTATTCATTGTTATATCACAAAGTACTCTATAGTCTAGCCAAAGTATTGCCTCGTGAAGATACGAGTGAACTGTGGCTACCCTGAAATTTCACTGCCCCCACTTTTAAAATGAAGCAGGGCTGCTATTGTAACCCATTCCACATTTTTTCCTGCAGTCGTGCTACTCGGAGGAGAAAGCTTGCCACTTCAGATACATGTCCTTTGGCTCACATTTCTAAATGTAACAACTGCAGTTTATTTAGTAATTCTACCATCAAGCTTTGATCTCTGTTTTAAAAAGTTACAGCTTTTTGTCTAAATAGTCAAGACTAGAAGAAGTCTTAATTAGAGTGCTGGAAATTCAGACCCAAACGTGAAACAAAACGGTCATCTTTATTTCCTCTTCGCTTTTCTCCCAGAAGCACTGGTCATTTAGAAATTTGCTTTGATTTAGTGAGTAGGTGCTTATTTGATTGCAGCTCTGAATAATCCAGAAACGCTTTATTTTCAAAGATCCTAGTGATGCTTTATTCTACTAGATATCCTAGAAGTTATTTTTATTTCCAGGTTCCTATGCCATGATGACACACCTAATCAGGTAGTTATCACCTTTATTTTTTACCACAGCTTTTTGCATACTCTTATAGAATCTCATTATAATGTGATTTTTCACCCTGGAGTGAAAAGGCAGTTATTACCCTTTACTACCAAGGAAAGCAGGTCAGTAAGAGGTATTGTGGCAACATTTCTGGTTCAATAATCAATAACTTACCATAAAAAGATGCTGATATTTGGTTGTCTCGAGTATATTTGTTCTCTGGGGTCCGCTGAAGCTGGACTTACTTATGTCTGTGAGCAATGCTTTATACTGAATAAATAGAGGCACCTTACAGCAAGACTTGATGTAGGTGCTTGATGAAGGTGTTACTGTACACATATCTCAAAACAATCAGAAAAAAATGAAGCACACTGAATATTGAAAAATAACTGATGATTCTTGGGTAACCTGCAAATGTAGGACATGATGAATCAACCACAAAGTTAAACAGTTCTGTGATTTGTAAAATTTGGTTTTTCATGCCGTTGCGTAAGGTAAGTTCTCGTCTCTTTTTAAGCTCTAGTCAAACTTCTCCTGTGACTGGGGTTTAATGAGCAGTCCTTCCCCACACTATTTCTCACAGGAGTTGATCATTTTGCTGCTTCCTCTTTGTGCATGATGGGGAAGAAGAAATAATTTGTTCAGACTTTTCTAACTGATGGCAGGCTTATTTTCTTAGTTGTGTAGGAGCTTGGTAATAACTGAGAACTTCCCCCTTCTCTCCTTTTCAGCGGAGACTGGTCAATAGTTAACATGTCTCGAGGTGGCAGGATGATCAGTGCACAGAAAGACTCACATCCTGAACTGTTACAGAAAGCTTATTCCCTTATGAAGCCAAACGTAAAAATTGCATTTCCAGTGGCATTCACTTAGAACATTTTTAACGAATAAAATATACTAATGACATCTAAAAATGGTGTCTCATTAACAAAAAAACAGGATAAAGCAAATTAACTGCTTCTTTAAAAAAAAAAAGCAGACTTGAAAAACTGAAGAAAACCTCAGATTTTCTTCAGCTTGTTCTTCTTGCATTCAGTCACTTATGGACATCTTGTGGTGTTGTGGGAGTTCTCCTGCATTCTGGGAGATTACTATTGTTGGGCCTGGAGCTGCTCATGTTCCAGCTTTAACAAAGTGGATCTTAACAAAGTGGATTTTAACCATCTTCATAGAGAAGATAAAGATGATATGAGCAGGTCCCAAACTGTTCAGTTTTATGGATACAGGAGTCCATGCTGCTAAGCGTCTCTTAATTTGAAACATCAGATTTGATGGATCCTTTATACATTTTCCATGAGTAGGCTGCTATGACTGTGTAGTCACTGGTCTCACAGATTACTTGGGACTGACTTTACCACACAGGGGAAAAGTTTTTAATGGGAACTCAATATTCTGGTGTTATTTGTAATTATTTTATTGTGCCTATTTTAATAAGTACAGTCCAGCACACCTTATTGACAGAGTTGAGAACGGGAGTTACAATTTTCAGTCACGTGGTTAGAAAAAAAAGGACAACATTAGAGAAAGCAATAGTTCAAGGATCTTTGCAAGGAAAGAGGAGATGATAAGACTGAGAAGATCACTGATAAAGAACAAAGAGTAGATAAAACTGAGACTGAACAAGAAGAGCAATAAATAGGCAATTTGAGGCAACTTCATTTTGCCAAATAACTCTTGAACCAAAGATAGCTGTTGATGACTAATAATAACAGTTATTTGGTTTTGGTAGCACTCATAAGGAGATAATTGATGGGCAAGCACTTCTCACCACAGATCATCCCATCATGCCAAATTGTTTAGGTTTTAGCTTGGGGTTTTTTGGCTGTCACTTTAGGTTACTCATAGGAGAAACTGGTCAGACTATAATGGTTTTCACTGACTAGACTGATAAGTGACTTGTACAGCTGAATGATACCCTGGGAACTTAAATTCAGTACAGTCCACATCACTGCCCCTAGAGTGCATAACTGCATATAGAAAGCACGTGAAAGTAGTTCTCTTTCCCAGACATCAACTAAGGCTTTCTACCTTGGTAACAGAAAAAGAAAAGCAGTGCATGAAGAAAGCTTTGAACCCTTTGCTGAATGTTACTTTGGCATGCTTTAGCTGAAAATCATAACAGTTGTGAGAAAATCACACAAGCTAAAGTGTGACATTAGGGCACTGCAAGGACTGGTATTTCTCATGGCTAATGACATGCCTCATTACACACCAATACAATGCCAGACTGCCATAATATGTGGTGGTATATCTTCAGAAGCAAACCAGCCACCTTATAGCCCAGTGAAGTTTAGACACAACATTTCTGGTCAGCCTCAGAAAGAAGAACACCACAGGGAAAGGGTGAGCCTGGTTGCTCCACAGCCCTGCTGGGGGAGAAGGTACCACCATATCCCCTTGCGAGCAATGCAGTGCAGGCAGGGGATGAGTTTAGAGAAGAAAACATGCAGCAGGAAGTTTTGGGGCTATGCCAAGCTCTTTATTTTGCTTTCTGGTGCTGTAAGACCGAATTGGGAACACATGTTTCTAACATGATAGTGACCATGGATAAAAAGCAGAGTTTGAGACCTGCCATTAAATATATGGAGTTTGGGTACAACCAAAAACTCAGCCCACTTTTTGTCTTCTGGTCTTTTTCTTTTTTTTACAGTCGTGTATGAAGCAACAAAATGAGATCACAGGAAAACCCATCTCTTTGCTCATTATGCTTCCTGCCGTTTGGTGTGCAACTACTTGCATGAGGTATGTATTTGTACGCAGCTTTTTCCTTGCTTTGCTTATGACTAACCAGAGAGAAAGGAACTCCAAAGAGACTCGTTAAACCTATGAAAGCTGCCGCAGTTTGTCACATGTGGCTCTGCACATGCAAGCAGAGCATTGCTTTTATAGTATACCGCAAGTCTCTCCGTCTGCAACAACAGTAACTCATGTCACTGCTTTAGCCTCAAGAGAAGCTGCTATTAAATAGTAGATGTTAGTTTAATATTAATAATTGTCTTAATGCCATACGTCTACAGATTTTCATCTAGTAAAAGGGAGCTATTCATTTTTCCTCATAAAAACAACATTCCTCTGAAGGGAATTTAACAGATGTAATGGGGTTGATGGCAGGTGCAGCATAATGAAAGCAAGACACTTTGAACTGTCAGTGGCTCTCTAACTGCTCTTTGTATTACCCTGGCAGAGGTGTGCCTGCTCCAGTTCAAAACAGCTGCTCCCTCACAAGTGTACTCCTGGCTCCCATTCATCGCCCTGCAAGGAAAAACAGGGCTGCAGAAGGAGAAAAAATGTGGAAAAAAATGTCTGGACCAGGTGAAAAACATCTGCCTGCACATCAGTATAGTTTAGAGCAGTCGAGAGAGCCCATAATGTTTTACAGAACTTGCATATTGTCATTTTTAAGGAGGAAGACTCAGAAAATGAAGATTCATTAAAGCTGTAGCACTGGATGTCAGGCAAACACCTCTTTCATCATCCAGCACATCACCGTGGGGAGTGCTGCTCTTCTGCAGAGCATTCTCCGTTTTAATCCAGCTAGTTTTAAATTGGTGCTAGGGCTTCTACACCTTCTCTAGGAAAAGATATTAATAGGTCTTAGCAGTAAGAGATTTTCCTTGATAGCTAAACAACAGACATTTTGTCCCACTTTATCTCATAATTATGCTACAAGTTTGCAATGCATTAAAATGGACACAGGGTTGACTATTTTCATCTTTCTTCACATATTAGTCTTTTGACCATTTAATCAATTTTATGCTTATTTTTTCTTCATAATTCCCTCATCTCTGTCCATGTCTTTCTGGCTGAGACTCTCAGAACTGTCTGCTGTATTAATAAAGAATACATGATGCTATAGTAAAATCGTTTCTTGGCATGGGTTTGGGGTGACCTGTAAAACTCTTGCAGTAAAGTCATAAAGCTAGCTATGCAGCTCACCTGAAATTATTACTAAACCTTCACATGAAAGTTGCAAGATAAATAATCTGAAGATCACTGCAGAAGCTGTTTTTCTAACACTGTTGCTTCAAGTTTATTTTCCTCTCATTTTTAGTTTCTCTTGGTCACTCCGCAGAGTATTTTTCCAGGAGAAATTGATACCTTTTGGCACTGCATATAGAAGCCCTTCTGCTCTGCCATGTACTTTTTTACACACGCAGCTAAACAATGAATGGGACTGCCCTTCCTGAGGCAGTGGCTGGGGCTTCTGGACCACAGTCAGGAGAAACAGGAACTGTGGAAGACAAAACTGTAACCACCATATGCAGTTGTGTATGTAATAATCTAATGTTGTGTCCTTCTAGGTGGCATGAGAATACCTGGGAGGATGCAATTGCTATTGCATTTTGCTATAGATGAAGATTCAAAGACAAAACACAGTGTTCTCAGTGACTACACAAGCTTGTTTCAATTGCTGTTGTCAAACGTCATATTGATTAGAATAGAAGAAAATTTAGGACCACTGAAATTTAGGAGACACACTGTATCTTTAAATAATTAATTGAAAAAAATATCACCAGCACAGATTATGCTCATATTACTGGTATCTAATCAGATATCAGTTCCTCAACTATATGTCTTCCAATTGCAGAAATAGTGCATTCCTGTGAGATCTTAATTGAGAAAGAGGCATCTACCATCAAGAACTGTTGCTAATCAATTACTGATTCTGAATATCTTGCAAAATAGTGTTTTACCCTACTGATTTAACTTTTGCTTTCTATGTATTTGGAAATATTTGACTATGTTTCATATGTAGTAATAGACCGTACTACAGATGCTTATTGATATGCTTCATTCAAGACATGTTGGCCCCAAGTTCATAAAGAACTCAAGCCTGTGCTTAAAATAAAATAGAAGCTTGAGTATATTACTGAAAACTTACTTGCTGAAGGGCATTCCTGAATAAAGGTGGCTTTAGGCATATGCCTGAGTACTCTGCTGAATTGCATCTTGGGAGTCCTATTATATTGAGAACAGAATAAAGGAGTCACTCAAAGTGTAAAAAGTTAGGTACATGTTTATGACACGTTTATGATTTTGCCGGATCAGGGCTTAATTCATACCTTGGAGCACATATTCAGATGAGGGCCTCTTTATTAATGAATGGATTCAGAACAGGTCTTTTTTAAGTGGCAGTTTTAATAAGAAAACCTTAATAAAATGTGCAAACTACTGAGTAATGATGTTAGTTCAATGTCCTAAGGCAAGCCTTACTTCATCGTGTTTGTGTACAGTAAATAAGCCTATAGAGAAAAAAATCCAGGCCAATAAAAGGACTACAGAAACAAGTTTGGTAATGAACCTTTACACATTGACACATTTGCCACTGAAGGCAAAACATGTGTGGTTGAAACACTGTTAAAAAGAAAGGCGCTTCTGGCTGCCTAATATTTCATTGGCCTTTGAAATGTTCATTTACATAAGCATGTTTTCTTATGGCTCCCTTGAAGGAGGGATCTATTATTTGCATGTTGAAGATGCATGTTGGCACGCTTCTTAAAAATTTTTTTCCACAGCATGAGGGGAAACTCAGGAAATCAAGTCACTAACAGAACAAAAAGGCAGGTCAGAGTGAGCTGAATATTCATACTTTGTCTTAAGGCATGAAAAGGCTGACTGTTTTGAAATGTTAAGTTTATGTGTTAAGAATCTTGAGGTCCCAATCATACAGTGTCTTCCACTCAAATGAAGCATGGTACAGGACTGCGGCCTGAAATGATACAGCGAACATTTAGATCAACCATCTGCTTTTATCAACCTTCTCCTCCTTGTGTAACTGCAGAGTGGATTTAAGCTGCTCTTGGTTGAGACAAAATTCAATGCATCTACCAGACCAGAGGAAATTTAGACAAAACTTCTTTTTAACGGACAACTTACATACAGAGAGAAGCTGCTCCCACCACCAGCCAGATGCTTTCACTCGAATACCTGCGCTGCCCTGGGCTGTTTTCTCAGCAGTCAGTGCTCTTCTGTGGGGAACAGCAAGTACCACAAAGTGTCAAAGGTGAAGACTCAAGCAGCTGCTGTGCTAGCCAACAAACTACTCAGCCAGGCTTTTAGGGAACATCCACACAGATGAGAAAACTACTCTGCAGACTTCAGGCTTGAGGTCAAAGATGCATCATTAGAGACATCATTTCCTGATATTAGAGGCTCCAAATCATTAGTCTTTTAATACATAACATCAATAGCTGTAATGAAAAATGTGGGTAGGGTGTAGAGAATTTCCTGAATCTTAATGTACTCTCCTCCATCAGAAGCATAGTGCAGTATATATGTCAGCTGAGCTGGAGAAAAACAGTGGGTCAAACGGAGAAAATGAAGAGGAAGGCAGCGGCTAAACCTCTGATTCCTGCGTGTGGATGCAAATCGTCTGCGCTCCCAGGATCAGCACAAGCTGTGCCTCTGGAAACACCGAAATGGAGCGCGAGTGGGATTTCTGCAGAACACATGACTGCTCTGGCTCCTGCACAGTGAGACGTTTCACACTGCGCACAGCAGACGGAAGCTGGGAAGTTCGGTCCAAGCACTGAAGTTCGCATACATATGCATAAAAATATATATATGTTGTGCGTGTGTGTCACTAGAGCCTGGCAGAGCTGCTGCCGGTAGCCTCTTGCTGGGCCCACCACACCAGGCTCATGGACACTTAAGCGTCCTTGCATGCCCCTGGCATGCTGCCCGAGCACGGCTGCTCCACCAGTAAACGTGGCCAAATGGCATTAAACCTTCAGGACCACTGGTGAGTCCTCTCTTTGTAGACTCTAGAAGCCCAAAGCCAGCTTTTCCCAGGGCGTGGAAATTGTGGGCACACTGAGTTACAAGTAGTTTACTAAGGAGCCCCATTCATTGAAAGCAAGCAGAATCTTCATTGAGGTTCAAAAAATCAGTGGCCTTTTAAAATTCTAGCACCAGAGGTAGCTGTGAATAACCACAGCATAATATAATCCCATACTCCTTTTTCTGCTTCAGTTTCTTCTCTGCTTTTATAAGTTGTCATCCGGGTATGTCAATGAGCCTTGAAGTGAGATGGGGATCCTCCCCCTGTCTTGGATTTTCTGAATCACAAATCCTTCACATTCAAAGAGACAGCATTAACGTCATATGAGTTTCTTCACTCTTTTGAGCTTTTATATTTCCCAGGCCAGAGGCTCAAGAAAGATGGTTATGCACAGGATAAGACAACCTCAGTTAAATCCAGTAATGCTTAACTCCTCTCCATTACCCACAATCATTACCCACAATGTGTTTCCTCAACATTTTTTAACTGCAAGGTGCAATTTACCTTTTTCGAAAAAAATTCCACTGATTATATTGTGCAGCATTGCTGCAGTGTTTTCCATTTAGAATAACATGAAAGGCTGAATTAAATTTCATTTATTACTTTTATTTCCCCTTCTCCTTTCTCCATTTCTGTTTGTTTGCTCAAGTGTCGAATATGTGGAAATTTTTTAATGTAAAAGTATTTTTGCAGGTTTTTACAGGCAACATTTAATCTGTATGGCATTGGTGTGGGAGATAACTTGCTTTTGATTGTATGTGGCTGACTGTATACACGAAAAGATTTCTTTATGTAGTGATTTCATTAGGTTAGTCAGAATCTCTAAGTTGTAAACCAACAGAAAGTCCAAATCTATCTATACCTGCAGACAAAAAACTATGTTAATTTTCATTGAGAGTCTGGTTTCTGGAAAGTTAGCTGTGAATGCACAGATAAAAAGTGGTTTTCGAACGGATCTCTTTAAAAGTTATTTCCAGCAAGATGCCCATGAGAATCTGAAATATACTGACACATACGTGTTTTCTTCAGCTCTTGTTTCTCTACAAGGCTAGTGCTTGAAACGTTGTAGTTGCAGGGAAGGCTCTAAATATTGCTATTTCTGACTTCAACAAGCATTACTACAGATCTATTACGTGAGCTGAGATTTCCCAGCTCATTTCTAGCCCACTGTAGCTTGCAGACAATGTTTGACTAATTGGGACAAGTTCTGGTCTCTGTTCCGAACAAACCCATAACTCCCCAAGCTGAGAGAGGCATCTCCCTCGTGACAGCAGTTATCTGAGCCTTGGCCCCAGGCAGGAGACTGCGTGCCAGCATTTAAGTTTTGTTCTCAGGTTTTTGAAACATAAAGGAGCTTTAGGCCTTTGAGGGGAGAATGGGGAGGGCTTGGAGGAGAAGGTCAGAGATTCCTAAATTACAGCTTTTCATTTTCTTCTTGAGAAATGAAGAGCGAGAGGCACCACTAGAAGGCAATTCAGACCTCAAGAGGCTGGAAGCATGCCCCCGAGGTGCTTCTCCCGCTCTTCTCTCACTCTAGAAAGAGCATAAGGTGACAAAGCTCCTGTTTGGGTGCCTGAGGTAAGTGCTTAAAATTAGGTAGGCTGATCCCTCTCCTTTATGCCATCACAAATTCCCTGTTTTGCCCTTCGGTAAAGCTTGCACAGGGCTGTACATTAATGTGATATTGAAGTTCTGTGACAAGTTAAAAGGCAAATAAGAGTAGTACTCAATGTGAATTATTTTACCTGTTTGATACTTGCTTTTTCCTTAACTCTCTCAATAGTGCAGCATGTTTCCCTACCCCAGTGACAGCCAGTTGCATGTATTGCTAATTTTTGCTTTGTATCTTGCATCTAGATTACAGTTTGCATGTCCCCAAAGTGGTATCGGTTGCCTGAAATCTTGATTCCTCGGTCCTGTGTGGCTTGCATAAATGTCAGATGGTCCAAGAGAGCGGTTTTAAAAGAAACAGAGCTGATCTGACATTCTTCAAAGGGAAGCCTAGGAGACTCATCTCTGCACCTGGGTTTGTTATATACACGGAGCAACGGGAAGAGTGCTATGAGTGCTGTCACTCGAGCAGTGAAGAGGGACAGGCAGCCATGTCAAAAATGACAGCGTTTCTTTTACTAGTCTTGCAAAAGATGTCTGCAGTGATGTGACTGCAGATGACATCAAACAACATAAGTGGCTGGTTTCTGCAGTAGATTGAAATTCATCCAGTTCCCCGTGTTCACTGTGATGACTTTCAGTGCTAATTCTCAGTGAGACATGAAATATATTCACCGGCCACACACAGTTAGGATACTTTTAAGTTATTTGAGGTACCTGTGAGGTAAGCATCCATACCTCTTGCTTTTGTACATTTTTTCCTGTGTTTCAATTATGCAGTCAAAGAAACACTGGAAAAGGGAAGAGCAAGTTCGCTCATATAGTTCTCTCCATGTTTTGAAAGGAATGAGTGCCTCACTGTCTAAGCAGAGGTAAGCATAAGATAGAATCACGCTTTCATCTTCTCCAACAAGGAAGAGATCAGCTAAATTGTTGCAAATGAGGTGTTTTTGAAAGTGATCCCCAAAGATCTCTGTATTCGCTGAGCAAAATTCTGGGTCACTTAAACTTTCACTTGGAAATCTAAATAATGTGAGATGATGTAAAAGATGAAAAAGTGCGTGGCTGTAATGCTTTTTGAAGCTGAAGCTAAATCCAACATTCAACACATACTGTGTCCTGCAGCTGCAGCAGCGTGTGTGCTTCACTGTGTTTTCAGAGGATGCTTCTCAGTCCTGCCTTCAGATGACACTCTGTGTGCTCTTCTTAGGATTATCTGGAAGAAAGAGGATGCAAAATGTAGAGGGAAAGGAGGGAAAAGCCTCCTGTGCACATGTGGAAGGTCATGGGAATCCGGTGACAGGAACTGCTCCCTGGGATCTGCAGAACAGGAGAACTGGGAGAACAGTCTAACTGTCAGTGCATCAGGTCTAACTAACCCAAGGTAAGTGTGGTATAAACAGGAAAGGGATTTCTTGTTCAGTATAAAATGACACCTAACCTTTTTTTTACTGCAAATAATGTCCTCCTTTCTCATATATCACACTCAGCATGTGCATTTTGTGTTAAGTCCTTTGCTGTATACTCTCAGCTTTTACAGTCAGCTAGAAAGAAAGAGAAATGTATTCCCATCATGACTTTTGGATTTCAGTCTCTGTTCTAGTGGCTTTTTCAGATAAAAGACGTAAATAGCCACAGGAGCAAGGGGCTGGCACTCCCTCGCTCTCCCAAGGAGAAGGCCACAGAGTAATGCACAGCCTCTCTTCCTGACCATCAATTCTGGGTTTTGTACAGTGGAATAGCTTTTATAGAATAGGGGGGGAATGTCTTCACCCTAGAAAGATTACCAGGTGGCCATAAAGATGAGAAAAACTGATTTAAATAAAGGAGAAGTAAACCCAGGACTCTGGCATGCTGGCTGTGCCTCCTAGCCACAGAGCGATCCAACTCGTGAGCTTCGGGGCTCCCACCGGCGTAGTTTCAGAGGTCTGCACAGCTGGCGGTGTGCCCTGTCCTGCCGGCCGAGGCTGCGGACAGAGTAGCGTGCCGGCTCCTCGTCTCCTCCATGAGCAGATCCGTTAGACCAGCAGCGCTTTGACCTCACACCCGGGGTTGCCGCGTGCAGCAGCCAAGCAGCAGACACCTGGCTGGGTGCCCCCATGCTGGGCGCAGGGCAGCTCGACGAGGGGGACCCGAGGGACTTGCCGGGGCTGGGGAGCGGTGACAGACTGCTGAACCGCCTGGTGGCTTGTGCTCCTCCACTGCGGCAGTCTGGCACGGGTAAGTGGGTTGAGATTTTGATCTGCAGGAGGGCTCCAACAAAACCTGCCAGCCAGAGCCTCACAGGGAAGAGGGGTGGGTTAGTAGCTTCTGGATCCTGCCTGGACGCAAGCACACAAGAGGTGTTCTCCTCCATCAAGGCTGAGACACCTCCAGGGGTAGAAGGAAGCAGAACTACCGACACTTGGGTTGGGATTCGTCTTGTCTACCTTTAGACGTTTCTCCTGTGAATGTATATAGAATCATAAAATCATAGAATGCTTAAGGTTGGAAGGGACCTTTAGAGGTCATCTACCCCAACCCCCCTGCACTGAGCAGGGACATCTTCAGCTAGACCAGGTTGCTCAGAACCCCATCTGTATATGAGCTCGTTACACCAGGCTCCCATTGATGAAAAATAGGCCCTGTTGGGAAGTGTGCTGGGATGGTCATCAGACTGATGATTTCAGCATCTTGCAATCTCTTTAAAATTTTACTATGAAGCTTGTCTGTGTTGGTATGTTTATTGGTGATACCTAATTACTGTTGTCTTCTGATAAAGCTGCAGTAAGAACACTGTCCTCCCTTTTTAAAAATTAATTTCTCCAGACATCTGTTTCATAAAAGAGACGTAAGGAGAAAAAAGATTTAGGGTTTCTCTCTTATGAAATGCCAGGAAATACAGAAGGGAAGTAGAGCCGAATTTAGATGGATCCACAGGCTCTATATATTTGTGACCTGACACACTAGCCATTTGCTCATTATACCTCTTCAGTATTTAATAAAGCAGAATAAAGGCTTTTATTTTATTAAATATTAATTCACCTTTTCATACTTTTAGGGAAGGCTATAGGAATAAAGCATTGATGGAGGAAGATAACTGAAGGGATAACGGTAAATGAGACACTATTTCCCTGACTTCTAGCAAAAGCTCTCCTGGATTTATGCTACCACTTTATCTAATTATGTCTGATTTTTTCAACAACAAAACGTATATAGAGAAAGAAAAAGAGAAGAAAGCACAAACAGCTTGGCTCTTTGGAAAAAAAATTGTCACTGAAAGCAATTTTTCCCCCTCTTTGTTTACTGGTGAAGGTGAAGCAGTAACTCAACATGCAGGTACAGACGTGATAATTTACTTGTCAGTTATATGGTGGAAAAATCACTCTTAATGATAATTGTTGTATTAAGGTGGGGTTTTTTTAAATCATGAAGGCAGCTGACTATTCTTTTTCAACAGTGCACTCTACTGTTTTTTATTCCTGGCCCCTATCATCCTACATATGTATTTTTTCCCCCTTCAGAGTCAGAGAAGGATCTATTGTGTTTTATCCTTCAGCACAAAGGCTATTTGTGGTCCTGAATCTGGTCTTCACTATCCACTTGGCAATGTTGTTCACTGTTATTGAGGATGTGTGGAAAGAAAACGTACCTGTGATTTGGTATAATTCATTTGTTGACAGAATCAACCCTTACATTTCTTTAGATGCCCATTTCTCAAGTACAGTAGATTGTAATCTTAAGTAGTAACTTTATATTCATTTTTTAGCACATCTATTGAACTGGTATATATAGTGTATTTAGGTGATTTAATAACGTGTTTTCATTCAAAATGAAGACAAAGGGGAGCTACTTCTTTAGAAAGATGGTGGTTATTTAGTTCAACTGGTCAGAGGAAAAATGTGTTTTCTTTTTTGTTTGTTTTCTTGTTTCCAATAGGGGATGTACTCTGGGGATGGGAAATGGGAATCATGCAGATTAATCTTGTTTGAAAACCTTCACCCTGGAAGGGCAGATGATGCATCCGCAGTAGGAAGAGGTATAAAGTAGCCATCCCAAGTGAGAATAGAAAGAAATCTTCTGTGAAATGGACATGCATGCAGGCAATGATGGTAGCTGTCATAACTAGCAGTAGCTGCACGTATTAAAACTATACTTTCATCAGGAGAAACACACCCAGTTACAACAAGGATGAATTTCTCTTCACTTCTAATTAAGCAAAGAAACTACAATAGAAAGGAACATTCTGTCACATCTCAGTGCGTGCAGGAGGCAAGGTGAACAAGACCCTGGGCTCCTGGCTTGGCTGCTTCCCATAACTTTGACCAATGAAGTATATGTCCACGAAGAGTTCAAGTCTCAAACAAGCTTTCTCATTAAAAGATCTGCAAAGGACAGGACTTGATGTTAAGGGTCATTAGCAAGGGAGATGCCATCACGGATAACTTACCTGTCATGCACACACAAGTGCCTGTCATGTCCATAACCTGCCTGGTAATTCTCAACAGTTTTAACAGTTCATGTTCTGTCTAGCTCTCTAGATACTCATGTCTTTGCCAACCCCTCTACGACCCGTCACCTGAGTGCAAGCCAAGTTACAATCCAACTACCTACCTCCAGCTACTGTACAGATGCATAGTGCAGATGAAGCATGCATACCGACTATTATAATGTGGGTACAAGCAGTAGGATTTACACCAGGAGATGAAAAATGGAAGGAAAATGGAAGGAGAGGTGAGAGGTGAAGCTGGAGATCAGAGTACCCTGCTTTTGCTGATACCAGTGAGTTGGGCAGCACAAGGGCTGAGCTTGCTGCTTTCCAAGGGGCTTTATCCCATTCTCCACTTGTAAACCAACAGGTGCCAGCCTAGAAACTCTGGTGCTTCCCTAAAAACCAGCAAGAAGCCTGGTTCTTCATGGCTGTGGTGTAGCTCGCTAGGTGTGGGAGGGTCGTGACTATTTGGTCACCCTCAGCAATTTGCTGTCTTATTTAACCAGACCACTTGGTCCCAACCATGACCACACTGTAGGCCTCCCCTGTCTGAAATGAGCAGCTTGTTTGATCTCGCTTAGAGATATCACCAACTAATCAAATTTTAATGATGCAGCTTTAATAACTCTGAATTTTCCTTTTTGGTCCTGTCTTCCTTCTGACACAGCAGAGCCCTTCAGAATGTACTAGAACCTCGCAGAAAGAAAGGCAAAAATTTTTTCCTAAATTTGACAGTACTTGAAGTAATTTCTTTGTTAAATTTATGATAATAATTCTTTTTCCTTTTTACAGCTCCCTGTTGTCATCCCTGTATCTCCTCAAATCCACTTTACATAAAGTTTGGTTGCAAAAAAATTGCAGATAAAGTAGCCTACGTGGATTAGGATGGTTTTGGTATCATTTTTCCTTTTCTACCAACAGAGGGAGTAAAGTTATCTTTCCCCTCCAGAGCTTTTGGCCTTCAGCCTTAGTTATGTGAAAGCAGTAACTTCGCTGGGGGTTTTGCATGTGTTAGGGCAGGAGGTCAGTTAGCTCTTGGTTTGCAATCTTCAGAAAATTATGGTGCAATATGAACTAGCACAGGCTGTGTGAGATTAAATCAGAATAGCTGATGTATTGTGGGCTGAATGATGTTGCGCCAGTTATGAGATGCATATCAAAATTTTGCAATGTGGTCTACTCCCTTAAGGACTAGTGATAAGATCTGTTAATTGCATTATATTATCTACTGGTAACTGCACCATTAATGCATGTCAGCACCACTCCTGACAGGGCTGGCTTGAGGGACTTTTACTGCCCTAGGCAAACTGGAAAGTGTGTGCCACTCTTAGCCATATATACTTCCACAGTAAAGAGTCAAAACATTCAGCTGTATCTAGATCTCAATTTTAAATTATGCACCAGTGACTTTTTAAAGTAATTAAGGTGATATTAACCACCCCAGCAACCAAAAAATATTTTATGAAGAGGAGTCTTCAAAAGAGTAGTTACATTTATTTTCTGATCCCTCCTAGACCCTGAAGTACTTGTGAGCACTACTTAGTGAGGACTTGGCAAATGCAAAAAGAGGGAGGCTGGAAATGACAGATATTTGTTGCCCAAAACCATATACTTTGTGTGGCATCAAACACTGAAAGATTTGCAGGAAAATTCCTGAAAAAGTTAACACCGGGTACATCAGTGCTCTCTACCCCAAATTCTTCTCTGTGTCGTATTGTGTCTTGTGTTACTCCCAAATTCCTTACTTCCAATCAGAGTTATACTTCTATTGTACTATTATCCTTCATCACAAATTTACAATGGTTTTGCCATTGTTTTGACTGGAAACTATCGTTTCCTCTAAAGAACCAGCCTCTTCTTTCTTGCACAAAGCTGTCTTGTCATGCTAACTCACAAACGGATGTGAGGTCGACACATCCATGTTGGCTGGGCAACTTCGCTTTGCATTCTTGGTCTCGGTGTTACACATGCTGCTCTGTCCTTCTGGCTACAGGATATACCTTCTGAATTCCAGTGAGATTAAACTGACCATAAGGTTCTCTTGTGACTATGCATAAAGAAACCCAGATTTGTTGGCTCTATGCATTTAAGCTTTGTGTCCTGTCGCATTTCCCAGCTGTCAAGCTGGGTGTGAGAGGAGGTGGGTATCCCCTCCTCTTCTGTCCTGCCCTCGTTCTGTCTCTTGCTGCGTGGGGTTGGGGGGGAATATAGGGGGAGGAAATGTGTTATGCCAGGTTAAAAATGAGAAGCTATGTACTCGGAGTGATACTTTATTTAACACAATCTTCTAATCAGGAGTGTTCTGTGTTGTATCTGAGTAAGAATTAGATTATTTAACACGGCTAAAAAACCCCAGGAATTTCTAGCCTGTTTTTCCCCTCTGCAGTCAAAATATCTAAATTTATTGTGAATCAGAAAGTTGAAACAATCAGTTTGTAAATAATGCAATAATTCCAGTAGTATTTTAATTGAAATTAATTATTTCTGCAGTCCTATGTTGAAATATTTCATCTCAGTGCACTGAATCAAGTTAAAATGTTTGATGTTCAGCTGACGCATAATAACTCTTCGGTTTCCAAGGGAAAGCTTTATGGGCATCGTACTTTGCTTGTCTTATTTTACCTGCCTTACAGGAAGAGTTAATTGGCTGTAGTATATTTACTACCAGCCTTGCCATGTGACTCAGACTATCCTATATGACTTGGTCATAGGGGAAGACACAGAGCATCACTGAATATATTGCCAGCCAAGGAAGTCCGTGAAAAATCATGGAGTTATGTAGCATCTGCATCACAGTTCCGGTGGGACTCCCACGAGGTACTGAGCAGATGCAGCTTGACATCAGTATGATTCAAATGAAACATTTCTGCTCAATAAACCAAAGCATTTTGATTTGGTGGGACCACCCTGGAACAAATAACTTTGTTTTTATTTTCTTAGTTTTGTCAGAATAATTTTTTCCTATGTAGTTAGTATAAATCATTTAACACAAATTTCCCTGAAAATTCTAATATCTGCATTGCAAGTGTGTGTATATGCATGTGTGCATATACAAGTACATACACATGTGTAAATTGAAATAAATGGAACAAAGTTGCATATGTTCCTCCTCGTTTTCATCTACCTGGGATGCTTAGCTGCATTTTAGAAATGGGGGAGGGAAGTGACGGTAGAAAAGAAATTGCTGTATTAGACAAAAGGATTGCTGTAGTTACAAGCGTTGACTTCTTCTTCTTCTTCTTCTTCTTCTTCTTGTTCTTCTTCTTCTTCTTCTTCTTCTTCTTCTTCTTCTTCTTCTCTAATATTGTGACTGTGTCACCTTGAAAACTGAGTGATCATGTGGTGCAAAATATCCATTAGAAAGTCCTTGGACTGAAGAACTGGCTGTCTCAAGGGATCGGTAGTCTGATGTGCAACCTTTCACCCCTTAGTCACCAGCCTGACTCGAGGCGTAGGTGAGTAATAAAAACACAGATCTCTCTGCATCTGACAGCCATTTGGATGAATAAATAAACTGAGCTGATAATATCAATATAATTTGGTGTAAAAAAATCCCACATCCGTGCAATAATTAGCATGCTTTTTGGGTATCTCAGCAAACAGAGCAAAACCTGAAAGGGCACGGGGATTGGAAATAACAGTGGGTTGTGTTTCTGTAATATTTCCCATCCTGAATTATCCCAAAGCATTGTATAACACTAACTTAAGTCGTATTCCAGTGTATATCTCCCTGCAAATGCCAGACACCAGGGCCTGCTTAAATCCGATCAGCCACCTTCCTGGATAAGGACATCATGAACATTGAATTTGTTTGTATTTAAAATTTCCTAAAGAGGGAGTTCTGGGGCTCTGCTTGAAAAACAGTTATGCAGGGGAGCGAGGCGCTGAACCGGCTCCAGGACTCCCTTCCCACAGTTACTTGGCAACATGGCCCTGGCTCTCCCTCCTCGCCACAGTCCCCAGGACCTGCTTTTGGTTGGGGTTAATTAGATGTTGCTTAGTGCATTCCCTGGCTAACGCTGAAGTCTTCTGGGAGCTTTCTTGTGGCCTAAGGCTGAACTCACAATAACTATGCTAATGAATTAATGGGAACAAGCAGGAAAAGGGTGAGTTACAGAAAACTATCTGTTTTTTTAAGCCCTGTGTGAGCCGGTGTTAATGCAGGGCTGGCAAACTCTGAAGCCTTGCTGGACATGAGCTGGCTTCCTGCAGAGCCGCTTGGATGTATCCGCATTGCACTCCCCAGCACGCTGGTTCCAGCAGCATGATGCGGAGGCACCCGAGCGCTGGCTCTGGAAGCCGTACCGAAGTATTTATGCAGAGCTTAAGCTAATAAGCTCTGCCAGACCTGGGCTAGCCTGCACAGAGCCAGCATGGATGTCTCTGCAATTGTGGCACCATTTATCAGCAAACTGGATAATCTGCCAGGGGATAATGGAGAGCTGACAGTACACTGAATGTTTGTTTGCAATGAAAATTACGTGTTAGGGTTTTGACTCTAAAGCATCAGTGGATTAAAGTCAGACAGCTGACAAGATTTCTGCTCCTATCTGTCTGCTGGCCTCCTTCTCAGAGGTTGCTGCCCCTGTGACAGGGATGGCTTAAAAGCTCATGAAGCAGCTTCTGAGTAGTTTGTAACATGATGTGGTGGGGTTTTTTTCTGGAAAGATGGAAGTGATAAGGTAGAAGTTTCAGTAAACCAGGAGACTGATTCAGACACCCTGGACACTTTCCATTCTGTTTTCTGCAGTTATGTCAGGTTTTTTGATTGAGTTGCCAGAGAGGGAAACCTTGTCTTGCTTCTGGCTGCATTTGCTCTTTAAATGCCTAAATGCGGTGGCAGAAGGGATGATGAGCATCTTCCTACATCCTACAGCCCAAACTTTGGCTGTTTCGGAGCTCACTGGATGAATGCATTGCAGGCTTGATGTTCATGACCCAGTGCACCAAGAGGAGGAACCATCAAAATATGATACATGTCAGTGCTTTGGGAGTCATAATCCAGACACAACAGAGATTTAGTAGTTGCAAGGATGAGAGAGTAAAGCAGAAAGACCGTCTTCAAAAGTTCTGTCTTGGATGTTCCGAAGTAATAAACATGACTGAAAGCAAGTGCACATGTTCACGTGTATGTGGTTGTGTAAGGAGCTCTAAAAGGGCCAGAAAAAGTAACATTAAAATTAAACAATTAAAGTAATAGGTTGGAATTGCAGTATATCCTGAAATTCCCTATTGGTATCATATGCCAATCAGGGGAGATATTTAAAGGTAGGAGAACAAATTAGTGGACAGCATGAACAAGGTTGAATAAATTATAGTTTTATTCTATTCACATTTATACTTATCTATGGAGTTAGTTTCTGATAGCAAAAAGAGCAGAATCAGAACAAGTACACCAGAAGTTTGTCACATGAGGTCTCGGGCCCTTCGTGCTTTTAAGAATCAGGTTGGATAATCTTCTCACAGCCTTTTCTGGGTGATACCTCTTTGTCTGTGACTGCCAGCCACATATAAAAAGACTAGATACAAATTTCTGTGGCAGAAGATTTTGTGTTATAGTTTGTCTCCACACCACCTTAGCACAAGCTTTTCAGCAGGCTTTGAACCTGTTTTTCGGTGGAGATGCATATTAATCTGGTATGTTTTATTCCTTTGTGCACTGAAGGCAATGCAGATTTTTTCCCCTAGCTTTAAGGTAGCAAGTGCTGATGCTTACAGTTGGGTCCCTGATGATACTGCAGTCTGTTTGTACTGCCCAGCCTTCCTCTGCTAAGCAGGAAACCTTGCACCCCTCTCCCTGTATATGGATGCTCCTAGCTGTTAAAGTCATGGTGTCTTTCTTTCTACCTCTTCATGCGTTACACAGCACAATTAACTTTGTATCTTCACCTGTGAAAGATCTAATTCTAAGTATGTATTTTCCACTTCACTTTTTAGTACCACAGTCTGAGAAAGAAGACATCAGATTGGAAATTGCCTTTAGAAAATATTTTAGTATATATGTCATGTATGTCCTGTGACTGAAGATTTTGACCATTTGCAGCTTTCACACTCATAAGAAATGTCAACATTAAGGGCTCAGTTCCTGCATACACCAATGCTCTTCTCGAGTACCCTGATGCCCACCCATTTTACAGTCCTTCACAATGAGGAAATTTTACGTAGTTTCATAATAAATGAAAATACAGATCACATACTGATATCTTATGAAGTCTTTGCAGAAGAGACACAGAATTGGTTTAACAGCCATGTTTTCTTCAAGGTATCAACAAAGTTGATAACTGAGAGACAGCAGAGTTCACATTACTTGCCTTTGACTGATGTTCCAAACCTGGTGTTCGAGGGCCGAGCACAGATAAGGTTTTTGTAGTACTTTCTTTGATTCCAGACTTTGTCAAAGCATGGATGCTCTCGCAGTGCTGAAGTGCTCACCAGGCTCAAGCCCCCATTGTGCCATGCTGCGTACAAACTTGGAGCAGTTCCATGTGTTAATCCTGAAAGTGCTTTGTGCTGTGCACTGGGTCATGTTTCCTGGAACTAATGGTTGGGATGCTGGACCTCTAACACTTCCCCTTGGCAAATATTGTTTTTCACAGTTATGAGCCTCTTAAGGCCCTTACAACCAAAACATTAAGGAAGATACTCTCCATATGCAGGACTATATCATAGAGTCATAGAATCATAGAATGGTAAGGTTTGGAAGGGACCTTGAAGATCATCTGGTTCCAACCCCCCTGCCATGAGCAGGGACATCTTCCACTAGACCAGGTTGCTCAGAGCTCCATCCAACCTGGCCTTGAACACTTCCAGGGAGGGGACAGCCACAGATTCTCTGGGCAACCTGTCCCTGTGCCTCACCACCCTCATGGTGAAGAATTCCTTCCTAACATCTAATATAAATCTGCCCTCCTTTAGTTTACAGCCCTTCCCGCTTGTCCTATTACTACACACCTTTGTGAAATGTCCCTCTCCATCCTTCCTGTAGGCCCTCTTCAGGTACTGGAAGGCTGCTCTAAGGCCACCCCGGAGCCTTCTGTTCTCCAGGCTGAACAACCCCAACTCCTTTAGCCTGTCCTCATAGGAGAGGTACTCCAGCCCTCTGATCATCTTCATGGCCCTCCTCTGGACCCACTCCAGCACATCTATGTCCTTCGTATGTTGGGGGCTCTAGAGCTAGATGCAGTACTCCGGGTGGGGTCTCAAGAGAGCGGAGTAAAGGGGCAGAATCACCTCCCTCGACCTGCTGGCCACACTTGTCTTGATGCAGCCCAGGATATGGCTGGCTTTCTGGGTTGCAAGTGCACATTGCCGGCTCATGTTGAGCTTCTCATCCACCAGTACCCCCAAGTCCTTCTCCTCAGGGCTGCTCTCGAGCCACTCCCTGCCCAGTCTGTACTCGTGTTTGGGATTACCCTGACCCACGTGCAGGACCTTGCACTTGGCCTTCTTGAACTTCATGCGGTTCATGCAGGCCCACCTCTTCAGCCTGTCAAGGTCCCTCTGAATGGCATCCCTTCCCTCCAGTGCGTCAACCACACCACACAGCTTGGTGTCGTCGGCAAACTTGCTGAGGGTGCACTCAGTCCCACTGTCCATGTTGCCGACAAAGATATTGAACAGCACCGGTCCCAGTACTGAGCCCTGAGGCACACCACTCATCACTGGTCTCCACCTGGATATCGAGCCATTGACTGTAACTCTGTGAGTGTGTCCCTCGAGCCAGTTCCTTATCCAATGAGTGGTCCATCTGTCAAATCCATGTCCTTCCAATTTAGAGACAAGGACATCATGCGGGACAGTGTCAAATGCCTTGCACAAGTCCAGGTAGACGATGTCAGTTGCCCGTCCTTTATTCACCAACGCTGTAAACCCATCATAGGAGGCTGTCAAGTTGGTCAGGCACGATTTGCCCTTGCTGAAGCCATGCTGGCTGTCCCCAATCATCTCCTTGTTACCCATGTGCCTTAGCACAGTTTCAAGGAGGATCTGCTCCACCATCTTGCCAGGCACAAAGGTGACACTGACTGGCCTACATAATAATATATGTTAATAATTATATTTGTAGTACACCCTATGTGAACATTTTCAGGATGCAGAAGAACCATCTCTAAAAAAGCTGTCATTTACTACGGACATGGCATTCTCCACAAAATTACATAAAGGTGTATAATGTCCTGGAATTGATGGAGCTGGATTTCACATATTTTTCCCCATTATGTCAGCCACAGCAAAAGTGTGGTACCTAAAGCTGTGCTCTACAGCAGTCTGGGCTCATCTACCCTGCAGATCTGTCCTCTTAGAAGGTGCCCTAAGGGATCACCTTCTACACAGAAACAAGGTTTGTCTTGGTCTTAGGCCAACCCCAAGGACAGGCTTGCTGGCATTTAACACAGATAGAAAGCTTCTCTGGACTCCAGGACTCCCTGCGTAGTAATATAGATAAAGTCGATACGCTTTACAGCATCTGAGCATTTATTAAGTGCTGCTGTGACCCAAATATGGTTCTAATGCAACAGTTAAACAAAACAAATCAATGAAAAAAGTACCACTGGCTTCAGTGAAGATTGCTTCAGTCTCCTGAGGTTTTATTGTAAATGCAGATGTGTTCAAGCCTATTGCTATGAAGCGAAACAGTCTGTGCATTACCTGGCTGAAGCAATCTATGATTACTCGGTTGCTCTGCAGAATCTTGTCTTCAAAGCCGAGTACGAGGACATTTGTGCAAGTCTGCTGCATTACCAAGCCACTGAACTGAGCATTTAATAAATGGAATGGTTTAATACATCTACATAGGGATTTTTCCTTTATTTTCCCACAGAAATTATAAAATGAGGCGTCCTTCCTTTTGGTATGATATAATAATCAACTCTATGCACTTTTAGATTTTTCAAAAGGCATGGGGCTTGCTCAAAGGAAACATTATGAGTTCTGCACAGGCAAAAGGTGTATAAAGTGAGGAGATCCCGTGTGACAGCTATGGAGCAAACAGAAACCATCCCATTGCAATGTCTCTGATGTCCAAAAAACAAAACACGTGCAAAGTTCTTAAATTTAAGAAGCGAAACTGCCTTGAAATATCTTTTGTTGGTAAATTTTGTAATTTAATATTCTGGGATAAGAAAAGCGCATTGCAGGTATATTTGAGTGTATCACATTTGCTGCTTAGAAGGTCTACACTGGTTAATCACTCTCTAATTTTAATTAAGTGCTTTGACCCATATCTTCATCAATGCTTTAGTGGGGGTTTTTTTGAGGTCCAAATGTTCAGAGATGACAAATCTCAACTGTCCCCCAAAATGTCATTCTGGGTGTCCTAAGGCTGGGTGAACACAAAATCTGGAGTCATGAGGCTGAAGGTGAGATGTTTAAAACCAGTCATAAAAACATTGCCCGGTCCTATCTACACTTTAATTATTTAATTTTAATGCACTATGGAAAATGAATATTGGGGAAAAATTCCATATCTGCATTCAATGGTCAGGTAGAAATCTTACACTGAATTCACAACCATGTGGTTACCCACAAAAGTAAAACTCATACTTACGTAAGAAAATATTAAGAACCCACTGTGAGATATGAGTGAACAATGTGGAGAAACATGCCTTCCTTTTTTCTTTTAAGAGTTCTTTCTTAATATTTTAGATCTATTTCAGGAAATGTTTAATGAAGAATACTTGTAATAAGAAAGGTATAATGCTAAACTGTCGTTCTGTTGCAATGGAATTTAAACTAAAATCTGTGTTTATAGTAGTTTGTCCATGCACTTATTCAAATATATTAAAATATATGCAACTTTACATCCCCTTGTTTTGTGGTTAGGTATATTACAAGGGATGTTTCAGGCTGTGCAGCTTTCCTAGTTACCAACTCTCACGACTTCTGTTGTGATATGATTCAAGCAACACGGTTTGCAACTGATCTTGAAACCTGAAACTTTAAAGAGCAAGCAAAGGTGAAGTAATATTATTCAGGAACTTAAAAGAAAATGGAAGAACTATGCCTTCTTACAAGTACTTTATATAGCAAAAAAATCCCTTTATTCATTTCTTAGTTTTTTGTGACCACGTAGTTAGCCGCGTAATTACCTGTTTACCAGGTAACAGCCCAGACATTCAGCACTCAATAAATTGGTGATTGCATTCCGATGAAATTCAAGAGAATTATTACCACCCTAAATAATACTTACATTTATTGCAAATCTTAAATGACCCTTTTTAATAATTATCAGTCTCTAAAGTACATCCTTTCTCCTGAAGGACACAATAAATCGCTTAAGCAACCCTCCAGTTCTACTGAAGAGAAATCTGATTAACAGCCTTTTTCTAATAGAGGTAAAGAACCTGGGAGGGTCAGAAACGAAATCTAAATGTCTCTTTTCACAGCTATTTGGGAAAGAAATCTGTATAGTCGTTTGATCTGTATCTGCACTTGGATTGAGCAATTGTGTTCAGGCAGAGAATTGCCTAGTATTATCTTATGACTCACTTGACAGAGCTTACCCCTACTTTTCATTACCTGAGAAGAGATCATTACAAAACATACAAGTAGTATAATTTTATAGCAATCTATTTTGAACTAGCAAATTAAATGGGAAGAAGAGAGGAAATGGAAAGCAGCAAGCATAATGCTTTTAAAATGTTTTTAAAGAAATAGGAGCCTAGCAGAAGTGTGAGAGAGGGTCCAGGTTAGGGAGAAGGAGCCCTTTCACTGTCTTGTGACATGGCAGCACTAACTTCACAACCCTGATTCATGTTGGAGGACACTTTCACTGAAAAATCATAAATATATATGGGTGTCATAGGTGAAAAATACCTTAATACTTGAAGGGTAATAGGTGGCAGATAACTGGGGGGAGAGTGGCGAATGTCCAAAAATGCACTTCCGAAGTTTCAAGCTGAAGTCTGCTGCTTGTTAGCTGCAACCAATAACAGGCTGGTTGTAAATTTTCATTAGCACTTGGACTAAGTAGCAGTGAAACTCCCTGAGTCCTCTGATTACTAAAGAGGCACACTGCAGGACCAACAATTAGGATGCTGATCATGCTTCTGCACATAGATTGAGAAAACCCTGGGTATGGGCGGCCCATAAAGAAAAGGAGGAGAAAAGAGAAGTGTTCCCGAAAAGAAAAAGTGTCTTTGAGAGAAGATGGCCAGGAAAGAAGGTGGTGAGCATCCTGACTGGGGGAAGGACAATGGTGGTCAGAGATGTGCAGAGTCAAGCACCAGGGGACACCCAGGGACCTTCACCAGTGATGGGCCAGAGGGGTAACTGGGAGCAGCAATGCAGCATGAACCAACAGGACTTTCTGCCCAACTGTCCCAGACCAGCAGCGACCTCCCTGCCAAGCGAGGGCTAAAGAGGGTAGCCCTGGGGTGAGGGAGTGAGGGAATGTGAAGTGATCCAGTAGGCTGAAAGCTCTGTTCTCGCTGGTTAAGTAAAGCCTGATATCCAGCTCCACTACCAGTTGCTGTTGCTTCGAAGTGAGATTTGGGAAGTTTGGAGGACAGCATTTGAAGTGTGTCGAGAAGAGCAAAACCAAATAGCATCACTCTCCTCTAAATCCACATCTGAAGTAAATTCCTAGTCACATTCATCAGGAGAGGAATTAACTAGAGGGAGAAGAATTTTGCAGGCAAGGCCTTCACATTCAATGGGTTTGGAGAACTAATGATAAAGAAGTGCAAGGTTGTACCTGAAAGCAGGATCTCCCCACTCTCCCAGCTTTCCTGTAAGATCATCTCACCTCTTGGCCCCTTTGCTTGCTACAAATAAGTGTCAACACAACTGCAAGTCCGAAATGTGAAATACAGCCTGCTTTATGGGGTGCTCCTGAAACGCATTTAATAATCAACCTGGTTGAAGCATCTCCAAGACACAGAGAAAAATTATAATTAATAGAAGAATAGTTACAGAAGAGACTGCAGAGAGAGACCCTGGGCCTCAGGTGTTAATGCCAAGACTCTTAAACTGCCTTAGCAGTGTGACAGCCAAAGCTGCCTGGAAGAAACTTAGCCACAAGGTTTCAGGCACTGCTCTCACACATGAATGCAGAAGGCATTTTTACAGATAAGAAAGTCCTCAGGCAAAAAAACTAAGATGCCTCAGAATGCTTTAAAGACCAGAAGAGATTTTTTTGGCACTTCGGTAGCTAGTAACTTAAAGGTAGCTGAATGCCTTTGGATGAAGTACAGTGGCTTTCAGAGTTGCAGCAGCCTTCCCAACAGTCTCTTTGCCCCATAGGAAGTTTATGTTCCTTCATTCCCGTGACCTGCCTGCCTTCTCCTGCTGCTGCCAGCATCCTCACCGCTGGAGCCATGGGATGCCAGCTGCTTGCTTCGGCTGTAATGCAGGAGGATTGCTCCAAGGGCAGGAGCTACCTCCTGTGTTTCACGGAAAGTTTCACCTGACGCGGTCACTCCTCATAAGGGAAGACAGCCTGCAAGTCAAGAGCACCCAGTGCAGCAAATGCTGTCTGCCATATCTACGCTGTATTGAAACAGAAACCATACTACCCCAGGGAACAGAAGGTGGGATTTCCACCTCTTTTATTGTGAAGCCTTAAACCTGACTGTGTTTTTCTTTTTCTGTGCCCCTTTTTGCTGTGCTTTCTCTTTCACACATCCATGTAGATTCAGTGGGAGAGTTTCAACAAGCCCTCTCCCCCCAGGCCTTCTCTACAGCCTGGTGCCTTCCTCCTGTAGGTTTGGCAAGGTGAATCTAAATTAAATGAAACGAGTGGTGAGGCCAGGTGTGACCACAGCTGTCTCATCTGTTTAAATTCATGTTGTAGTCCTCTCAGAAGAAGAGGTTGGATGGTTTTCCTGGAACTTGGGGAGAAATGGGAACAAAATGAGCCTGCTTGGAGAGAGAGAGAGTGCTGGAGGTGGCGGGGCACAGGAGTGGAGAGCCACAGCAGGGATCCAGGAGATGCAGGGAGGGGACGGGTTGCACAGGGGCAAGCGGCACACATTTGGCTTTGCAGAGATAGCCAGAAGCAAGGACACTGTGGGCCAGCGGAGGAACTGTGCAGAAATCTTTCTGCTTTGTTCTGTTTGCACCTCTCCATTTGGAGCTTTCTGTCGTTGATGATCCTAGCTGCTGTTCTAAGAAACAATTGCTTTCCTGAAATTGTTTTGGGGAGCTTGCCATAAGAAGAATCATAAGCAGATCCATCACAAACCTCTGGTCTGCTCAGGGTCTCAATGCACTAGATGAGTGCTCCAAGCACAAGGTATCAACCAGAAGATTTAAAGTGATTGCAACGGCTTCTAGTGATCTTGCTAGGATACAGGGCACGGATTCAGAAATGTCAGGTCCTGTCTACCTCTTAGCATGGCATTTACAGAAGCCTGGTGCCAATCTGCTCAAACTGAAGAATTTTAATGTTTATGTGTAACAAATATGTAGACTTCTTGAAAGTTTACAGGTCAAACATAGAAGCATTTAATGGGTTTAATGTTCCCTAGAATAAGCCAGGGAACTGATATGCAGTGTGCGACCATGTCCTGTTTAAAATGTGTGATCTTTCTCATCTGTCCACAATAAATTGTTCTAAAGCAGAAAAAGAAAGCATTGAATCCATCGAAGTAAATGCTTGATTTGGAAACATTTTGTTTTCATTTTACCCAAAATCTGATTCTGATCTAGAGAAGATGATCTTTCAGATGCAGAGAACTGAAAATTTCTCCTACCAGTAAGCTTGGTATAAGCTTGGACAAGTCCTCAACCTCTCTGATCTTCAGGTTTCCCCTCTAAACAGGTGCACTAGTACTGTTAGATGTGAGCAACAGGGTCTTAAACTTGGGGCTCTTTCAATTGATTTGAGTTCTAAAGACTGGAAATGCTAAAGATAACTGAGCAGATATCTGTGTTAGATTGCTCTTTGTTTTAGCTAGTGATACCAACAGCATTCTTTTCAGTTCTTTTAGTAATTCTTTTTTATTAAAGCCAATTAGAAAATTTTCTAACTGCAATGTATTATCTCTGATATAATTACTAGTAAGTCATGAACACCAATCGTATGAGTGCTAATGAAAAGATGTTCTATTTCTTAAATTAGTTATCTTAATATTTTTTGCAGTAAAATTTCTTTTTTATTTTCCAAATCAAGTTTATAAAAGTGCAATAGAACAGTAATGGGACAGGGATGCTATAAAAAAAATCTTAGTGAAAGAAGTAATTGTAGCACTTACAACGGATTAGGTGTTTCCAATTAATTTTACAGTTACTGCTCAAGACTGTATTTTGGGAAATAAAATATTTTACTAACTTCATTAACACTGTTTATAGACATTTCATGTTGGAAAATATTGGGTCAAAATTTACTCTTACGCTGGTTTCAGCTCTGTGATTTTACCTCTGATATTTTCCCAAACTCTTGTTTATATTTTTAAAAAAGTTTGAGGTTAGGGTAAGGGAATCAAACAATAACCAGGATGAAAGTTGTATCTCTACAGATGTACCAAAATATCACAAATGGTCATGCTTTTAGTATGAGAATATCTGCCAAGCTTTATTTTTTTATATGCCTGCATTAAAGAAAAGAAAGTGTATGATGCAGCCACTGAGAATAAGAGTTATTTTCTGGAGTAGTGGCTCTTCTGTTACATTTTGAAATTCTGTCATCTCAGGCAGGCACAAAGGCTCCACGTTACCTAAGAACTAGAAAGTGAAGGAGATGAGGACTCTCCTCCATATGACTTGTCATTAGGCCGAAGATGTATGCATGTTAGAGTTTCTCTTAGTCCGTGTCATTCATTTTTTAAAAATCAAATCCCTGAAATCCCTTGCCTGGAAACAGAACTGTCCCGTGATCTTGAATATTTCCCACAGTTTGTACACCAAGCCCCTGTCCTCCAGGCTGCTGCAGCCCCGAGGCCAGCCACATAGAGACATCAGCAGCCATTTATCTTCTTTATTCTGGAACTGAAAGATATCAGAGGACTCCCCATTTTTTGAAAAATCAAGTGACTAGAAAAGTCCAGTTAATGTTATCTGAGATGAGGACATCCAGTAGATTTTCTAGATTGTTTTATTTTTCCTGAAAAGATGATTTAGGAAGGAAACCCAGCATACTGTAATTCTACCAAATATTGTTTTAAATCTTCTTCCTTTCTACCAAAAGCCAGCAGCGCTGAAAGCCAAGCTTCACTACCTAAGTATTACATATGAGGACTACAGCCCTATTAAGACAAAAGTTCCAAGGAGTGAAGCTGGTTGAGGCTATTGCCTAAAGCAATCCCATCAGGCCTTCTGTTAAAGGTATATCTTCTATTTAAGAAAAGCCACTGTATGTGCTTTCTGCTTTGTAGAAATGCTTTTCATTTTAAGCTAGATGTATTTGTTCCTGTGCTTTTATTCTAAGCAAACAAAAATGAATTCTTCACAATCTGGGAATATGTTTCCTAATGCCCTGTAGCAAATACATTGTTTTTGAGCAATACAGGCTACTACAAAAGGAAAACGAACCCTTTATGCAGCAAGGAAAGACAAGTGAAAAACGGAAAAGTGCAAGAGATGTTTTCTGACCAAGAATACAGGTAAGCCTAACTCCCCTCTTCTTCAGGTTTGATCTAAAGCAGGAACTGCAGCATGTGGCCTCCATGGAACTGAAGTGTGAGAAGGTCACTCGTTGACCTGGCCTTAAGAAACAAGCTTCTGAAACTTGTTTACTGACCCACTCTCTGTGTGGGACATATATATATTTTTAATGACTCCATGTGGAAATGTGTGTTAGTAGAATATATAGTACAGTTGTAGAAGCAGCAAGTAAATCTTCATCAAAATATTGTAGGTTGTAGCACTAGCATAAATCCCGCAAGCCCAATCATTAATGTGAAAGCCTACATTAAACAGTAATGGAGTTCTTTTTGTCTAAGAACGTGGCGTACACAAGTAACATGAGGTGATTTTTGTTGTTCTGCTTCATGGTCTAATGCACTGAATATGAAACACAAAATGCCATGGGGCTGAGGGGGGGAAATGGGGAATGCATTGCCTTGATTAGCCATTTGTGTTACTTGCTTACTGCCAAATTAATGCTCCTCCCCAGGCCACATCGCTCTGACTAGCTGTGTCAAGTGTGACTGTAGGCAGATCCCTATATTCAGTGAAGGATTTACAACGCTTTGAGATAGGCACTGCAACACCTTTTGGACACCACTGCAGTGTTCAGATTAGTCTGCCTGTAGGTAGGCATACGGGCTCGTCATGTACATCATACCAGTTATACTGCGATATTTTTGAAGGAGCTTAGCCTTTGAGGAGCAATTCAGAGTGCCCTCAGTAAGCTTTATTTTTAGATAAGTGAGGAACACAATCCCTGTTTCTCATATTACAGTTCAGTGGTTGGACATCTGCCCAGGAGGTGGAAAACTCCTTTGGAGCCCAATGCCATTGAGCTGAAATGGCTGAAACCCATTTCCCTGTCCTAACCACAGCAGCCTGCAGCACAGACAGAGGAGATGAGGGCTTTACTCCATGCCTCTCACTGTGGCTATGTCACTGCAGAAAAGCAAGAAGTCACAGGAGCTCAGAAACTGCTAGCAGAAAATGGAAGGGGCTGCTGAGGCTTGGTAGTAAGTCCATCAGCAAGAGTAGGAAGCCTTTAGAATAGACTAGAACAGAAAAAAACATTTCAGTTGCAAGGGACCTACAAAGATCTAGTCCAACTGCCTGAACAAAACTTCAAGTATGTTGTTAAGGGCATTGTCCAAATGCCTCTTGAACACAGACAGGCTTGGGGCATTAACCACCTCTCTAGGAAGCCTATTCCAGTGTTTGACCACCCTCTCTGTAAAGAAATGCTGCCTAATGTCAAGTCTGAACCTCCCCTGATGCAGCTTTGAACCATTCCCATGCATCCCATCACTGGATCCCAGGGAGAAGAGCTCAGCACCTCCCTCCCCATTTCCCCTCCTCAGGAAGCTGTAGAGAGCAATGAGGTCACCCCTCAGCCTCCTTCTCTCCAAACTAGACAAGCCCAAAGTCCTCAGCCACTCTTCACAGGACATGCCTTCCAACACTTTCACCAGCTTTGTTGCCTTCCTCTGGATGCATTCAAGAACCTTCACATCCTTCTTAAATTGTGGAGCCCAGAACCGCACACAGTACTCGAGATGAGGCAGCACCAATGCTGAATACAGGGGGATAATCCCCTCTTTTGACTATCTGGTTGTGCTGTGTTTGATGCACTCTAGGATGCTGCTTGCCCTCTTGGCTGCCAGGGCACACTGCTGACTCATACTGAGCCTGCTGTCCAGCAGCACCCCCAGATCCCCTTCTGCAGGGCTGCTCTCCAGTTACTCCTCTCCTAATTTATACTTGGGTCTGGTGTTACTCTGTCCTAGGTGCAGGATCCGGCATTTGGACTTAATAACTTTCATGCTATTGATCATTGCCCAATGCTCCAGTCTATCTAGATCCCTCTGCAAGGCTTCTTGTCCCTCAGGAGAGTCAATAGCATCTCCTAGTTTGGTACCATCAGCAAACTTGCTAATGGAGCATTGAACTCCTACCGTGAGATCATCAATAATAATATTGGACAGAACTGACCCTAGAATTGAACACTGAGGAACGCCACTGGTGGTTTGTTGCCAGCCGGATGTTGTAGCCCCATTCACTCCAACAGATTGAGCTCTGCCCTTCAGCTACTTCTTCACTCAGTGGACCATAAGTGCACTCATCCCACAGTTGGACAACTTGTGCAGAAGGGTGCTGTAAGGGACAGTATCAAAAACCTTACTAAAATCGAGAAAAACCACATCCACCACCTTCCCTTCATCCACTAGGTGGGTGACCTTGTCGTAGAAGGAGATCAAACTGGCTAAACAGGACTTGTCCTTTGTGAACCCATGTTGACTGTGCCTGATGATTGTGTTATTCTTTAAATGCCTTTCAATACTACCCGGTATAATCTCCTCCACAATTTTTCCAGGAGCTGAGGTTAGACTAACAGGTCTGTAGTTTTCTGGGTTTTCCTGCACACCCTTCTTGTAAATTGGAATAACATTGGCTAGCTTCCACTCAGTAGGGACCTCCCTAAGATCATTGGGAGTGGCCCTGCCATAACATCCGCCAGCTCCTTCAGTAGTCTGGAATGAATCCCACCAGGCCCCATGGACTTGTGAACACTCAGTTGATACACCTGGTACCTTACAAATTCAGCATCCACAAATGAAAAGTCACTGTTCCCACACTTGTGATCCTCTGACTCAGAGGACCAGGCAGCTCAAGGTCTATCAATTTTATTAAAGAATGGGGCAAAAAAAGCATTGAATGCCTCTGCTTTTTCTTCATCTCCGTTAGTCAGATGACCATCTTCAACAAGTATCAGTCCAATGTTTTCCTTAGACCTCCTTTTGCTATTAATGTACTTTGAAAAGCCCTTCTTGTTTGACACAACATTGGCCAGTTTCAACTCTAATTGAGGTTTGGCCTTTAGTGTCTTCTCTCTGCATATACGAATGATAGCTTTGTAATCTTCTTGCGAAGCTTGACCTTGCTTCCAGAGATCATCCAATTTCTTTTTCCTCTTGAGCTCCATGAGGAGTTCCCTGTTCAGCCAACCTGATTTTCTGCCCTGCTTGCTTGACTTACAACACAGTGGAGTTGCCTGCTCCTGTGCTTGTGGTGGTTCTTAAAGACTGACCAGCATTCCTAAATGCCCACAAGCAGACTCCATGTGTACTCTGCTAAATAACTCCCTGAACAGCTTAAAGATTGCTCTCCTGAAGTTCAGGGTAGCAACTCTGCTATCCTTTTTTCTCAATACACTGAAAATTTTAAACTCAACCATTTCATGATCGCTGTGGCCAGGACAGCTGCCTGCCGTCACATCTCCCACGAGTCCTTCTCTATTCACATACAGCAAGTCTAGGAAGACATCTTTGCTGGTTGGGTCACTGAGTACTTGTGACAAGAAGTTATCTCCTACAAACTTCAATAATTTCCAACACCTACTTGTCACAGAAGTATGATATTCCCAGCTGATGTCTGGGAAGTAGAAATCTCTCATAAGGACAAGGGCTACCGATCCAGAAATTTCTCCTAATTACCTACAGAATAACTCATCAGTGCTTATACGCTGCTGGCTGGATGATCAGTAGTAGACACCTGTAGAAGACCACTACAAACTGGTTTTGTCTTGACATTGCCATTGTCATCTCTTGCTGGCCTCTGGAAAAAAACTGCCACAACGACCTGCAGGAAAGCGCTTGCGCACAGAGTAGCGCATGGACGGGCAAGAACGGACTTGTCTAAGCGGGCAGCACGCATGGCAGGAAGTGCATGTATGCGGACATGCTCTGCGCATGCACAAATGCCCCTATAAAAGGGCAGCACGTGGTCTTCGCAGCTCTCTTGCTCTCCTCCTCGCCGCCTCGCTGCTGGGCTCCGCCCTTGCCAGGGCCTCCACGCCTGCACAGAGACTGAGCTGACCGGACATCGCTGGACATCGTCGAATCCGTGGTGGTGGTAACTGATCCCACACCCCCGCACTTCTTTTCCTCGCCTGCTGAGGTTTTTTTGACTTTAACCCTTTTTTTTTTCTGTCTCATCTTCTCCTCCCCCTGCTGACGTCCCCGCCAGACCTCCGATTCCCGGTTCACCAAAAATAAAGTTTACAAGGTTGCACGGCATCTGACTGCGTTTATGTCTTAATCTCGTCTCCTAGGATCGCATCGAAACCTCCCCAATGTCGGATCGGGACAACATCCACTAGAACATCTCCTTTGTTTTCCATCCTCCTAATCCTTAAACAGAAGCTCTCAACCACATCGTCACTAACTATAAGGGCTGTACAATCAAACCTTTTTCTTACTCATAGCACAACACCTCCACCTCGCCTGCCTTGCCTATCCCTCCTGAGCAGCCTATAGCCCTCCAACCCAGCACTCCAGTCGTGGGACTCATTCTGCCAGGTCTCACTGATACCAGTGATATCATAGCTCTAGGCTCTTGACTCTTTCGTTGTGCTTCATTCACAACCCACAGGCAGAGCTCTTGAAACAGTCCCGTGGACTCCAGGAAAGGAAGTAATACGTTTAAAGCTGGGTCACATCCTACTGTATGTGCTAGACAAGAATCACTGAGTTCACTTCCATTAGGTTCCCCATGGTTTGCAGCTTAGAGTGGAAAACTGCATGGGGCGTGGTTGCTCCCATCCCTTGCTAGTGCCTTGACCCTATCCAACTGTATGGTCTCTATGCCACGGCCACCCCCACTGACCATATTCCTTACAATAAATGCTTCTTTTGGACACAGAGACTTATCCGACTGTTCCTGGGGTGCTGGGGGAAACTGTAAACTGCTATAAACTACATACTTCCTTTTCTTTTTTTGTTTAATAAACACCTATACAAAGAACTGAGAAAAAAAATCCCTGCTTTCTTTTGCTTAAAGGTGGTATAAAAGCCCTATAAAGAAATTCTGAAAATTCTCTAGACCTCCGCTCTTGTTACTTTGTCTTCTGTACCGTTCTTGAATGTGACTAGGTTTTTACACAGCCATAGAGGGCTATTACATTTTCTTGCTATGAGAAATTCTGTAATATCTGACAATGGACAGTTATTTAATAAAAGCTAATGCTGATCTGCCTTTGTGTCAGATGTATACATACAACTGCGTACTACTGGAGCCTGGTAAAATGTATAGTGTTTCATGGAAACATATAGATCTATTTTACCACCTGATTTTCTAGTACATGATAAGTATATACTACTCTTCTATTACTGTAAGGAAATACTACTCTTGTATTACCATATGGATACTTGTTGTTTTCACAAAGTTCAGGCAGGAAAGGCATTCATTTAGAGAAAGTTTACATCACAGTTAACAAGGCTTTCCTTTTCTTCTACTGATGTTTCTCATTTTTATTTTTATGTTTATTTTTATTGAAGGTTTATATTGCTATTTTCATTTCTGCAATGACACTCCCTCTAAATAAAGAGGAAATAAAATGTAATAAACTACCAGTCAGTCATTTTCTGATAATTCCTTTGAACACTAGAGAACCTGACCTACATTATTTAGGTGCAAGGTAAGAGGCAGTAAAATGTAACTGTTCTCCAGGATGCTGGAGACAACTGTGACAGTTGTGCTACTGAGCAACTTAGAGCAATCTTTTATGAGCTCAGACATACGGTTCATTTCTTCATTTCTCACTTGAACTGGGCATAAGCAAATGTGGACTGTTTTTGCTCATCCGCATAAATCTAGCGAAGCTTTACTGGCAAGTGTGTTTAAATAATTTAGATTAAGGTTCTACTTTAGGAAGACCTGTAACTTTTGGAATCTAGGGGAGGGTTAGCATCATGTCCTACCTGTTGCCATCATGTCTCTTCTCTACTCTCGCTTGTACCTGAGACAGGTATGCTTTCTGAAGGCTTTTACACTATATGTGTTGTAGGCTACATGTTCTGAAGCTATACAAAGGTGGACTGAAAATGAATAATTTTGCTTTTGCTTTGTGGATTGCTGTCTGCTCAAAATTCTGGCTGAAACAGAACCATCTCTTCTTTTTCATGGATGGCACAGCTATTTAAATATTTTTTATTCTGCATCTAGTTCATTTTCACTGAAATTAAAGGTTTTATCTACAGCATAACAAATAAGAAATATCTGGTTAAAAACACTCCTAATTACCTCCTTACAGTCTTTTCTCGGACTTCATAAATGTTAATCACTTTAACCAAAAATCTGCGTTTACATTACACTTCAAATTCACAGTTGAGTTGAATTTGTGCAAGGAACTTCTGGTATACATAGCTGACAATGTGCTGTGGTTTTGGCTACTGAGTCTGTGTTCGGAGGATTTCATGTTTCTGGAGTTCCCTGTGTACTACATATACTGTTCTTTGTCACTGATTCATGTCATGTTTGTTGTTGGCCATGAACTCTTGGAATATGCTCTGACAATTGTACCAATGATTATACCATATGCATCAGATTTTTACTCAGTCAAGGAATAGTTTAAGCAAAGTGTTCTGCTTAAAAGGAGAACAATTCTTGAAGAAGTTGAAAAATAGTTATAAACCAGAGGTTCTGGACACTGGTTTAAAATATCAACTTTGAGTGGTGGCTTTGTTTGGATGCAAATAAACACTTATGATGTTGTTATTCTTACAGTCTGGCTGGGAGAAAATATTTGTTTTTCATTTGCACTGATATATATTTATACAAGTAAACTTGGTGTAAGAACTGTGGCCCATGCATTATTCTTGACTCCCTAAGAAATCACATTTGTCTGAGGCAGGAGCAAGGGACTGTCTCTAAGTCCTAGAGCCTCTCGATTTTCTGGCATGAAGTAGGAACATGAGAAGCTCAGTCTACAGAAAGCACAGGATGGGGCCGCCTACATCATGATGCTACAGTATTGTAGCGTGCATCAGTGTAAAAGGGAAAGCTTACCAATCCCTTCTAACCCCATCACTAGTGTAATGCGGTTTGATATTTTTCAGTGAAGAAAATGCAGTAAACTCAAAATTACATCAACTCATTTAAAGAATACATACAGTGTTTGCAAGTGCAAAATAACTCTGCAATGTCGTAGTTGCTGGTGTAAGCAGGATTAGAGTCAGATCTACTACATATGGTAATTAATGTCTGCTTAATGCCTATCTGGTACCTAAGGTGCATGGCTGAACTTCGCTAGCTTTGGGATTGAGCTGGGAGAGCACCCAAGAGGGAGGTATGAGGTGGGACCCAAGGCAGGAGGGGAGAAGGACAATGACTGTGTGACTGTCCCAGCAGAGAGGGGGCAAAGCTGGGACTGTCAGAGGCTGCTCTGAAAAGCTGGCTGGGGAATCCCCTGTGATTTTAGCAGGTGGCTTTGCTGAACACGATTGTACAACCTTTACCATATTCCTGCATAAAACCTCAGTGAAGATGTTGCAGCTGCCCATTTTTTATGTTTGTTTTCTTAATATAAAAAATGCCACTTCTGTAAAATATTCCAAGTGATTGTGCCTTCAGTAGTAACCGTGCTACTGTCTGAGATACTACTCCGTTAGCTCAGTCAACGCAGCTCACACTATTTCGATACAAAGAGGACTAGGTATGACTCTTGATAATTACAAAACAATATCCTGACACCTTGCTGCCATCATGATGGCTTTGCTCCATTCATACCTACCTGCAGTAGAAATTAAATGTGTTCCTGTTTTAAATATGCCCTCATGCTGGATACATGGGCAATAGCAACAACTTGCTTGAAATCTCCAGCAAATACACGAGTTATCAATCAGAAAAGTTTAGGCTGTGTGCAATTGTGATAGCATCTGAGTGTCTTCCACACACAGTCAGTGGCCAGTGACATTCCCCGGACCCTGTGGAGACTCTGGCACATGTCTGTGCCAGTCGTGATGTTACAGCTCTTAAACTGCACAGCGGTTCCTAATGCCTGCTGTCCTCCTCATAACACACAAAGGGAGAAATGAAACTGCTGGCTGTTTACTATCATTTCCAATTTAGGATGAGTCTTCCCTGCCAAATGTCTGCTGGATTTTTACACTGGTGGTGTGTCAGAGTTGGCTTCCTGAAAGTGAAATGTGATGCAGGCGCTGCACTATCGGTTACGTACATTTTTTCAAGTAGTGGAGCCTTTTGCTAGGCAACAATTCAAACATTCTCAAATACTCTGTTGCTGTGGTTAACTCTACATTTTCTTTAAGGCAAACATTTAGGCCATTACTGTTTGGGCTGAGTCAGCCCCCTCCAGAGTTACATACCCCTGCCAAGGGCATGCGCAACATCTAAGGTTTACTCATACAGATCTCCTGAGGCCTCTGGTTTGGCTTGAGGGTGGAGAAAAGAGAGTGCATCAGGCACAATGTTTGGCTCAAATTTAGCTTTGCTTGTGTCTCTGGAGAATAAGACCACAGCAGATACAAACACAACCAAACGTGCACTAAACCAACTGAAACCAGCCCCATGCCTCTTCCTTTAAAACAGAAGAGCAAGCTCTGCGCTGAAGTAGTCCCACAGGACTCTCTCCCCTGTAGCATGCATCGTCTGCAGCCTCCTATTGATTCCTTCCCAGAGGAACTGTGTTGCATGTACAGTCCCCAGCACGAAAGAAAAGGTCGGATGCAGGATCCCCGGAGAGCAGTAAGTTGACGCTGAAAGGAGGAACCATCCTAAAGATACAGGACGGTTCCAGACTATTACAGTGATTTCAACAATGTTTATCTTTTATTTCTGTGCAATGTCCTTGATACCATGTTGAGGTTACTTGTTAGTTTCAACCAGGAATAGTGGGTTAGAAAAATTTGTGCGTGTAGTCCTGTGTTAGTAGCAAGATTTGTTCTTGCATATTATTAAACGTCTTTAGAGTGTCAGGAAATCTCAGGTAAAGTTAAAATGTCTTCAGGCAGAGCCTCGGAAGTACTAAAAAGATCTGATAAAAATGTAAAAAAAATTTTTGCATATTTTATTCGAAAATGAGTTTTTCAGACACCAATCGTTACTTTGTATGTGCGCCCACACACATGTATATGTTTGTAAATACATAGATATATATATATAGCATGTATTTATGAAGTAGACTCTATGGTTTTTTACTAAAAACCAGTCAAGTGATGAAATCACTGTAGTGGAGTCAGATAGCCTCTCTGAGAATATAACAGCCTTTCAGTGGCAAGGCAGAGTCCTTGTGGTGCAATGCACAGAGTCTGCCAGGGTCTGCTGATGTGTCAAAGTGTTGTCTCCAGTCATCCTTGCGCTCCCTGAGTAGTACTATACACAGTATGGAGTATCCACACAACATAATGTGAGGTGCTTTGATACTTTCTGGAGACCGAGGTAGTTTTTTCTTGATTACAAGGCACAACCCTGCAGTGTACATTATAGACCTCGTCTCAGGTCCTAATCATCTTGAGGTGAGGAGTCCTAGTACGGGCACAGTGCTCCTGCCTTTGTGGCTCTCCACGCATCCCAAGGGAAAACGGATATACTAGCAGACTCTGTGTATGCAGGTCTGTCTCCAAGTCCGGATGTGACCAGGGTGTACGTGGGGACTACGATTGCATGATGTACTGTAGACTGCAACTCCAGTGCACTGTAAATGCAGTTACTGGACAGAGGGGAGATGCCTATATGGGCACTCATGATTCAGAGTTAATTCCTAGCTTAATTGCACCTAGTACTCACCAAAATGTTTTGCTTTTTAGTTCTATAAGAACCTACGTTCCTGACGAGCATTTTCATTTAGAGAATCAACCTTCCTTTCTCCATCTATTCAGGAAGAAAAGCAGAATGTGGTTAAAAATCACTGTTATGTGGGATGAGGTCAGTGTTAGCAGCACCAGAACAGAAAAAAAGCTCAAGCATTTGTCTTGCTGGCATTTATATTGAAGTTTGTTTGCCATTTGCATTTCTTTGTATTTCGCTGTGAGTCTAGGATTAAAATGCGCACCGAAACTCAGCTGAATCCATAAAGCATCCACTATAAAAATTCATGCTCAGTCAGAAACTTTGCAAAATTTTAATGAAGCCATAACTAAATTCAAAGTTGAGTTAGCTGCGCTTTGTTATTTTGTAATGGAAGTTCTGCACAGCACTTGTCGAATGGAGAGGACTGCTACTGCTGCCGTGATTAGTAAACATGGGAGACACACTGAGCCAAATGCCTCCCTGTGGCATTCTCACTGAAGTCAAAGTCACCTTAGGGATGAATTTGACCTGTTGAACTCAGTGTGTTTAGAACTAATAGCATAATTTCTTCCACATACAGCTAGAAGGAAAAAGACTGGTGACTTGAAGGCCGAGTTGTATGGATTCAGCTTAGCAGTAGGGAGAAAAGTTGCGGAAGACAAACCTGCCCCAAACTAGATTCAATTTTTATTTTCTGAAACATCAGCTGAAAAAACCCCACATGGTAGCTCCCTAATTGAGCTAGATTCAGAAGATAAGACAATGAGGTTGGTGCACAAATGAACCTGCAGATTCTCCATCAAAACTCCCATGAACCATATCCTGAATATTCACTTGCTTCTTTATATTATGAGGTCCCAAAGTTGAATGATTTTGAGGCTGTGGAACATTTTGCTTGCAGAACATTATTTCTTCTTTGTTTTGATGACAAAAAAAAAGTGTTTCTGTGTTTTTGAATCAGTTTAAGTGGAGCCAGTTATTCTCCTCTCAACCTTAATATTTCAATTTAACAGCTAAGCCAATATCATTAATAATTTATATAAGATATAGGCTATACAGCATTGTTGGCTTTTTCCCAATGCAAATGACCATGTTTTGAACTCCATCCTACTTTGAATTATTATCATTACATTTTTTTATCCGATATATAATCAGAAGTTTTCCTGCAGGTTTTCTCCCACAGTAGAACATCGGAATTTGTAGTCCTAACACCTGCAAGATGTTAAATACATGTATGGCAAAGGAAATTGGAAGTAAAGTTTCACTGAATCCAAATAGATGTGCATTTGGAATATCTGGTACCTACGAAGGTGAATTCTTTGAAAATGTTATCCCTGAAATACAACCATTGCCTTGAAAACAGATTAGTTGTTCAAAAAAATTAATTAAAAAAAAATACGTCCAAAAAGCTAGGAAAGTCTCAGACAAGACCCAGAATATTTACATTTCTATATTTTTCAGATATTCACCTCTCCTGCCAAGGTAACCTAAAGGTCATGTATCAACACTGTCTAATACTCATCTTTTGAGCGACATGGCTAAGTACAAATGGCTTGGTCTTTCAGAGGTGTTAACACCACAAGTAGTCACAGAAAACAGGTGTTTCTTCTTGAAGTGCCAGTCATGAGAGAGCAAAGCCTGAAAAGATCTGAAATAGTATAAAAAGTTGTCCCTTTTAGGCTCATACTATAATGTAAGGGCTCTTCAAAATTATTTCTGAACAACCTTCCAGGCATATAGGAATGGCAGAACTTAGAAGTGTTGGTGCTGAGTAAGAAAACCTGACCAATCTGATAGCTTTCTATGATGACATGACTGGCTGGGTAGACGAAGGGAGAGCCGTGGATGTTGTCTACCTTGACTTCAGCAAGGCTTTCAACACAGTCTCCCATGATATCCTCCTAGGGAAGCTGAGGAAGTGTGGGCTGGATGAG
>Ga0065711_1026171_pt1 | contig 106245 bp, 64 predicted proteins | sample Hoacrofraction12_FD_59098 | JGI IMG/M metagenome (GOLD analysis project Ga0065711, IMG submission 59098) | Hoatzin crop microbial communities from Cojedes, Venezuela - Epithelial fraction 12 v2 (version 2) | ecosystem: Host-associated > Birds > Digestive system > Esophagus > Crop | place... | reverse complement strand
AAAAAAAAAAAAAAAAAAAAAAAAAAAAAAAAGACTCTGAAAAAAACACGAGTAACCTTTTGTGTAACGATGAAGAGTTGGCTAGCTGCAATGAAGAATCTCAACACTTAAGGAATGAATTTGTATCCAGCACTGAGAACTGTCAGCTCGCAGGCAGAAAAATACAACATAGAATCCCTTTGTCTGTCCCCTGCTCCTTGGGAGGTATTTCATTACAAAATGGCATACAGGCTTGTTACAATGGCTTTTTATTTTCTCATAAGCGGTCGTGGTTGTTTCTCGTTTCTGGTTGCTGTCACTCAGTAGAGTCCCTCTGAAGCAGTCATCTGAACAAGAGATTGAAAAGAAATCCAGAACCCCAGAGGCTGCTGAACTTATTCTCCAGTGGATAATCAAGGGAGATACTTTCAGACAAAAGGGATTTGACTAAGCACCTTAATGTGAAAGGGTTGATGAAGAAGTATTTTGAAGCATGTTTCCTAAGGAGACTGTATAGCATGAAAAGTGAAAGATGTAAAAAATTGTAAAGCTCAGCAGATGAGTGGATTGAAGGAGAAGTGTACAATCACTTTGTAGCAATGCTGATACAGGCTGATGCTCTGGGGTTCTTTTCCGAATCTTGGAGTGATTGGGAGGTCTGGGTAGAAGTGATGGCAAATGTGAGAATTTTCCTGCTCCAAAGGCCTTTTTCCAGTCCCCAGTTGGAGTGAAAAGTCAGGCTCAGATTTTTTCACAAATTCTGCGTGAAAGAATTTTTGGACACACCCGCAAAATGCTCAAATTCTAATCCTGAACTGGCACATTTCCTTTCATTATACATTTAATGCAGAAATGATGTCTTTTTAAATGCATTTTTTCATTATAAAAGTAAGTTTTGAGAACTCTGATTTGTTTGAAAATGAGAAACTTACCTAAATCACTTTCATGGAGAAGTCTTGGTTTTAACAGACTGTTTGTGACAATACACTTCTCTTAAACACAAAGAAAAACCAAGCAAGGAAACCCCACCTCCTTTTCTGACTAGGCACAGGGACAAATGTGCTGTGTGGGGCTTCTGTGGAAATTTGCGAAAGTAATGGGTACTGTATCTGGCTTAAAGATGCTAAACTTGGAGCTTGTTGTCTTTGTACTTGTGTGTAATAATTTTTCAAGTGTTGATTAAAATCTTTCCAGGCAGTTGTATGATGCCAAATAGCTGTTGCAGTACTGTCTGTATGGCCGATTGCTGCATATCAGTCTCCTGTGTGTTTTGCCTCTTACAACTGTTACGAGGTCAGCATCTATATTTTCCTCCACTTTCTAAGTGGGCACAACGTGGTTTAGGTGAAAGTCTCAGAGTCACAAAGAAAAAACGGTCTTTTGTGGGGTGGGAGTCTGGATTCAGGTGTCTCCACTCTAAATACTGTATTTGTACTTTAATGATTGAAACCCCATGCGGTTGCTATAGGCAAATGTTACCCAGTAAGACAGAGCTACAAAGAGATTTTTGGAAAAAATAAAATGTGAGCAGTGAGCCACAGCAGCTGTCTCACGCAGTGTCTGTGAAGAGAGAAATGTGACCCCAGCCCTTGCCAAAATAGCTCCATTCTTTCTAGCAGAAAGCTAATCATTTGGAGCATTTCACAGAACAAGGTTTCTTAGCTAAGATTTCCCAAGGTGCAGAGGCAAAATGTCTTGAGCTCTAAGACCTGCAACAGTCTCCTACGTAGATTTAAACTTTTTCTGTATAAATCTCTTCCGCAAAGTCCTGTCCAGCAGCAGCAGTTTGGGGAAGTGTGTGCGTCAGAAGGAGGAGGGGAAGGTGGGACTCTTCAAGTGCTCAAATAATTGAATCAAATAAGCAGGGGATTAGATTTAGTTGTGTTTTGTTTCCTTTCCTTGGTCTGCTGATAAGTCCAAGTGCTGCAGAGAGCAAGTTGCTCATCTGGCTCATTCCCCAGCCAGTACCTGAGGGAATGGAAGAGACAGGAGGTTTGTGAATGTATTTTATTGAGGCTTTAGAAATATGTAACATGAGAGGGAGGTGGTTGAGAAGTCGGGGGGAAGAGAAATGTGAATAAAGCGTTTGGGATGAGGGGCAGCATCCTGCGCAGTCAACTGCTTCGTTATCGGCGACCTCTCAGCTCGTTTGGACAGAGCACGGCAGCTTTCAGGCTGGACGTGCAAGGTGGTGCCCCTTGGTCCCTCCCTGTCTCTGGTGAGAGCTGTGGGTGCTCAGTACCTTGCAGGATGAGGCTTGCACTGAAGAGGAAAGGGAAGTGCAAGAATGTGATGGGGACCTAGAATTAGTCATTCCCTTCCTGATCTTGCTGAAGGAAATGTCTGGCTGTATGTTTTTTGTTGTAAACTCTGCTTCTTTATTTGTGCTGCAAGTTTACACGTGCAGAGGTTGTTGGTTTCTTTATTCATGCCTCCCCCATGAGACAATCAAATATACTTGAGGGTTCTTTGACAGATGTGTGAGAATGATCAGTGCAATCAAAAAAATGATGGAGGACATTATCTTTAAAGGCACTTAAAGTTTTGAGTTTTACAGAGATCCATGAGTTGTAACACAACCCCTATCCCCAAAACATGACCTGGTGTTTCCTCTCTGGATGATGACCCTTTTGTAATCTTTCTCCCTGTCACTTGCTGCTTTCTGGCTGCAGTCACTGTAAAACCAGCAGGGGATGGGGGGTAGTTGTTTTCTTTATGGGAGGAGAGATGCAATGGATTTGCCAAGATACTGAACAATTGTAGTTATAGGGAGAAGCAGAGTATGAGTGTTATCTTTGGGCTGCATTCACCTCTGCATAAATTTGTGGGCTACAGCAGATGAGTTGGACAAGTAATTGTTTATCTGCAATGCTTTGAGAAGCCTGTGTTGTAGTAGGATCTGAGCATCTCCTAAGCTCCTCCCTTTTCCCCAGCTTGGTGAAGTAGGGTAGCGCTGTGTATGCTCTAACAAACCATGAACTGAGCCTTGAATGCTGTAAGATGCGGAACCATCGAAGTATGTGAGCTCCTAACTGGCTGTTGAAGTCTGCAGGGGATCTGGCCTGCAGTGGTTTGCTTAGGAGCGTGCAAGAAATAGGAAGGAGAGAGGAAGGATCTGAGCCCAGGTTTCCACAACTGTCAAGAAAGATTTATTCAGGGCTGATCTTTGCTTGGGGCAGGGAGATAGAAGTCTTTGATTTCTAGAGGCTCTCCAGATTTCTTTCAGTGCTGTTATGGTGTGGGTCAGTATCTCAGCCGATGTAGAATCCCCGGAAGGGATCTCAGGAGATCCTTTTTGCAGTCTCGCCAAAGGCATGAGTAGCTCTGCCTAGTCCGTTTCTGACAGGTGCTTGTTAACTTATTTTTGACGACCTTGGTTGAGGGCCAAGACTGTGTTAAACTAGGCTTTGTGAAGCCTTAGCTGCTGAGGACCAGGTTCCGGACTGATGGTGATACTCTTCCAGATGGTCACCCCGTTTGAGCTGGTTGAGATTTGGCTGCATGTGAACAGATACAGGATCTGGGGACCCTGTGGAAGGAATCAAGTGAGTGAGAACAGGAGGTGTGCTGTGCTCAGACAGAAATATTCTTCATAGCAGTGTAAATCCATGAGCCTGCTAAATGGCACATGCACTGATGTCGTGAGTGGATGGGAAACCTGAACAGATCTGTAGGCCAGTTTGGAGTCATGATATCCTTCAGTATCTGCTTTGTGCAGGAGGAAGTTATTGGCCTTCCTGTGCTCCATGTGGAAATGCAGTTAAGCCTAGTGAAGCATGGATGAACTTCAGCTGGATGGGTGCTGGAGAGAAGTCTGAGCTGGGCTGGAGAGCTGATGGGGCAGCAGCAGGGTTGCGCTCAGCAAATGGTACGTACAGCTCTTAGTTGAGCAGAGCACTCTCAATCATTCTGTTGCAGTTGCATGTCCTCACATTAAAAAGGAAGGGGGAGGGCTTTCATTTGTAGTGTGCAGTGGGTGTGAAATCTTTGATATTTAAGCAGAGGACTGTTGCTGCAGCTGCATTAGGCTCAGATGCCTCCCTAGGATGAAATCCTTGAAGACAATCATGTTCTCAGGCACAGGGAACCACTCGATTGTGCAGTTTCATCCTCCCACTCTTAGCTGAGGAGGCCTCAACTGAGTATTTTCAGCTCTCAGTCGCTGGGATTGTGAAAAAGAAAGGAGGGGAGAGAAAAGGGGTAGTACGTGGCCTCCAAGTGACCCAGAAATGATGCTGTCTGCATCATCTGACAAAGCACAAATAACGTACTGTAGTGTTTGGGCAGTGGCTATTGTGTCAGCCTCAGGCATGACTGAAGGCTCAAAGGAAAATCCATCCATCTGGTGTTCCATCTCTCCCTACCCCTCTACCTTTCTGTGCTTTTATTTACTAATTTCTCTTAAGGCTTTTTTTTTTTTCCCTCCCCCAGAGCATACGTTGTCTGTACACTTTTCTGCTGGCTTGTGCTGTGTTCTATTTTGCAGGGTTTGTTTAGCAACGTATTGAGAAAATATTTACTTTTCTTTTATAAGCAAAACCAGAAGTCCCTAAGTCGGCCCAGACACCCCGGTCCTGCAGAAGCGGCTGGCTGGCTGTTGTTTCTGTGCAGAAGCCGCTGTAAGTGAGGCTGGTGTGGAAACTCCATGCACAGACCCTCAGCTGCCGTGAGCCAGCACAGCTCGCTGCCCGTGGCGTGCTGCAGCCTGCGGAGCGGTACCCCGGCGTGCAGCTGCCCCGCGGAGCGCTTGTTCCCGTCCTTGCCATCACTCTGATTTCCTCAGCTTTTTGGAAGCTTCATCACAGTCAATGCTGCCATCATCTACTGGTTAGGTCAGAGGTCTGAAAGTTTAGTCTTTGTGACCTGTTTTTAGAACTGCTCCTTGACTCTCTGCAAATTATTTTTAATCCTTTTTCCTCTTTCTCTTTTTAATAAGGTGCTACCGCGTGAGGTCTTGTGAGTAAGTTAATGTTCATCAGTTGTTGCTGGCATTCAAAGCAGTGGCACAGTTCTTCAGGCTGGCTGTTTCAAAGGGGCCTATGCCTGTGGTCCAGCATAGCAGTAGCCTACATAGCTGGTGCCTTTGATTGCACTTGTATAATTAATGGAGAGGTGGATGGGAAACAAATGCAAAGAAGTGAATACTCTGGCTACTGTTTTAGCAGAGCCAGAGCTAGAAGCCAGGCCTCACATCTCAGACAGGAGTCCTGCTCACTCTGCCACGCTTCCTTGCTGCATGAGTCAGCTGGGTTCAAGTTGGTGAACGTGGATTCCACAGACTGCAAGTCAGTGTGTGACATGTATGCGAGCCCCTTCTCTCAGATACCATCTCAAATAAACAAATGCATCTGCTTCCAGATATTTCTTTGTAATGTTTTATCTTCTGGCTTGGCCTTACTAATAAATGGTTGGTAAAGATACATGTCAAAGTGTCATCCTTTAGTGGATTCAGTTAAGTTGTTTCTGAGGGCAAAGCCATGTGGGTGAGAAATTGAGCGACCTCATTTTTTAGAATACAAATAATTCCTTGAAATGTTTTTCTGCATCTTTTCTTCTTATTTTGGGTTGTGCATTTTGCTCCTGTGCAGCTCTTGTGCTTGCCTTGAAAAGAGTTGTTTGAATTCCATGCTGGATTCAAGGTAGCTTTGAAGTTTGTGAGATGAGAAGACTCTCCAGCTGAATCCTGCGTCATCTGAGTGTTGCTAATGAAAACACAGATGGGAAGGATGGTTTTCTGTGTGGTTGAACGAAATGTTCTGTGAACAGGTTTGGATGAGTTTTCACTGCAAAGTGAGCTTATGTCGTGTTAAAAGGGTACAGACCCACTCTCTCCATTTCACCAGGCAGATTTGGTTTTAAACCAGTCAAAAACAAACGTTGCTTTAGTTCTCCCTATACTGGAAAGGGAACAGTCTACGTCGTTTTAAGGTGTCTTTACACCTACACACTCAACAAGCTAGTTCTCTGAACACAGAGGGGAAACAAGAATTTCTGAGACTTTTGCTGCTTGGTGATGCTGTGATCAGATGGTGGTAACAGTTCAGATTGCCGGGGGCATTCAAATGAGTCGGCTGCTTAAAGCTGAAGTTCGCAGAAGGAACAGCTCAGTGTTGGGTTGCGTGGTGTACAGGAGTTGCAAAGACAGTTGATTTGTTGTCAGTTGAAGGGTGTTGCAGACCGTTACTTTGAATCAGAGTTCTTCAGGATGGTTGACTGAACAGCCAGCCTTGCAGGCATGCATGAAGTGGCTTGCCTTGGGTCTGCAAATCCCTGGCAGAGCTGAGACTGGACGCTGTGTCTTGTGATCCTCCACCCGTCTGCTCCTGGCTCTGTGCACAGTCTGCAGGACAGACCAGGAAAACCTCAGCGGTATTTCTGCGTAATGATTCTTTGGCCTTTGCTTGTCTCCACTAGTTGGGCACTTCATGCTGGTGTATTTCTCTGAGTCTCCTCTGGCCCCAGGTAAGCGTTCAGGCTCAACACCACTCTGATCACAAGCCTAGATTACTGCATACCAGGGAAAGTTCTGCTCTGGACACACTCAGCATTGCTGCATTTCAGTCCTAGCTGAAGAAACCAACCAGCATTTCTACTGCTTTGGTGTTTACTATTTTCCACCAGTTTGGTATTCCCTCCCTGTTAGTCTGGTATCGAGGTGACTGAAGTTACCCTCGTCGCTGCGCTGCACTTAGGAGCGAGCAGCTGTGCGTGCCTGGCACCGGTGAGGTCGGGAAGGTGCTGTTTCGTTATCTGCATGGGGGGTCTGAGCGCTCGGTCAGATCACAGGTGCTTCCCCAGCTCTCAGCTTCCATACCTGAGAGCAAGCACTCTTGCATACAAAATAGCTTGCTCTATAAAAATGAAATACTAGTTCTTTCCTTTTCATGGATCAACTCAGTTGCACCTTTTTTCTTTTTTAACTTGGATGACTTTGAAAAAAGTGTCCTGAAGTACACTCACATTGCTGCCGGGCTCTGAAGGCTTGTTGAGATCTTTATCAGTTTCTCACGTGGTTGCCGAGCATGACTTCAGAAGAAAATTTGGCAAGTCAGATTCTGACCTTTTTGTGTTTTCTTCAGTGCTCAGGTTGCTCAAGTAGTTTTTTGGTCTGACTTAGGGTTTGTCTGTATAATGGCACTGGGGAAAACAGATACGAGTCAGCTAAAGGTGTGAAGTGAATCCACTTTCACTGGATGCCTTAAAATGACTCATCTTGCTTTCCCCAGTGTCCCATGCACATAAACTCCGAGTTCAGAAGTTTCGTCTTCTGTTTCGGGAGGTAGAAATGCAGAACCTCGCTCCTCTGTGAGACACCGATCCAGGCAGTGCCGTGTCCTGCTGCAGCAGTAGCTGTTGTCTGATGCTTCAGAGAGTGCACCCTTGCCCTCTGGGCCCTCTACTTGGCAGGCGGTTAATAGAGGAGTTCCTTCCTGATTAATTCCTGTCTGAAGGAAGATAGATGATTTGCATTTCTCTTGGCCACATGCAAGAGCTGGGTCATACATTGATCTGATCCTTTTAAAACTTCAACCTCCACCTTGTTAAATTGTGAGGCAGTGAGCTGTAGTAGGCTTGGAAGTATTGGTGTAAGCTCATATTTATTGTCTTTTCAAGTGCTGCCAGACTCTGAGATTTCATGTGGGACAGGAGAAATATGATTTGCTTTTGAACATGTGCTTCATTTGTTGATTAAATAATGACAATTGTTTGTTTTGGGTATTGAAAAAAATCCTCTTCTAAACATTGCATGTGTTTCAAGTCATCAAGAAAAGTTGTAGGCATCAGTGAGCAGAACATCGTAAGTTTTGTGAAAATGTGAAAACATGGCATGTGATTGTGAACTGTGTGACTGAACCAAACTTGGGCTCAAACTGTTGCTATTCTGAAGGGGTCTCGGCTGGCCCTTTGGTATAGCAGAGTCCCTGTCAGGGTCTGTCTGACTATCCCCAAGTTGTTTAATGTATAATTTCCATTCTGTGCATCAGTTTCCCTTTTTTGTGAATTGAAAATAATTATTCTCGCTGCATATATAGGATATTCCAAGATATGTGGATTAAAAACATGAGAATAAGCTAGGGAAGACTTAAGAAAAATGCGAACTCTTTTATCCTCTGCTCCTTTCTCCCTCTTTATTTGGATTAATTCCATTGAATTAGACTGATTGGTCGTCAGCCAAGTGCAAAAGCTGCAGTAGATTTAATGTGCTTGCCTGTTAATGACTTCTGGAATAAGATGCTACTTTTCTAAACATAAATAAAACATAATTGACAAGAAGCTGAGAGACGGTTTACCCCCAAATGCATGAAACTTAATTTCTCTGGTTAGGGACCATAACTAGTAACAATCTCTGGCAAATTAAATTAGGATGTGATTTCTGATTAATTAAACAGAGGTCAGAAATACTTGGACTGCACTATGAATACTGAGTTCTTCCAACTCACGCTTGTAATATCTCCTTGCTTGCCAGGGAGTCCTGAATTTTGCACCCTGATGCCAGTGAACTAGTTTTACGGATGGCATTGCTTTCTCGTGTGATGTCTGCAGAAGGGCAACTGAAGAACTTGTGCATGTTTGGGCTTTGTTCATAGTGGTTCAAACTCCCGACTGTTGGCTTGAGGTCATGGATACGGGCAAACTTGCATCTCAAGAGATCTGCTGTTTACTTTGTATAAATAAAGAAAAAAAGTACAAGCTTAGCAGTTTTTTCCTAAACATCTTGGGCCTGATTCTCGCATATGCTGTAAAGGGATATTAATTTAAAAAGTGCTCTAGGAAGGAGATACACGTGCGTCCAGGACCATACCTTGCAACATGTGCAGTTCTTGGAGCAAATGGGAACTGGGTGTCCTGGCCATCAGCTGCACCAGACAGAGAGAAGGAGGGCTCCAAGGGAGCACACCCTGTAAACAGCGATTTACTCCAGCTGCTCTGTGTCCTGTCTCTGTTCCTGTTCTCGCCCATCTCTGTGGGTTTAAGGCAGTTGGAGTATTGCTGCTTCTGTTGTGGGGTTTGCCATTTGTGATGAGTAGGCTGTGCCGTTTGGCAGGCAGGCAGTGAATAGCTTACTATTGGCTTTATCTCTCTGTCTAGTTTGTGGTTGGAGACCTGCGTGTTGTTTGTGGGTTTTTATGTGCGTCACTGAACCCAGAAGTTTTATTATATTCTCAGAAAATGGTTTTGCAACAGCTCAGCTATTAAAGCCAAACCATGTAGTTTAGTTAGAAGTCTGGGCAGGAAATAACAAAATGAAATTCATCCTACGGGAGAAGCGTGGTGCATGTAGGGTGGGAAGAGAATGCAAATATACTATTTATAGGACTAGGGGAAAGCAAATTTGGACTTGAAAAGTAAATGCGAAGAAGTTATCATGGGAAAACCAGACTTGGCAATCTAAGATACTCAGATCTGTGTTGTCAGGCTGCTTTTCCATTTTTGAGAATTATTTTTTTGTTATATCCCAATGAAGAAGAGAAGTTTGACGTTGAAATATGTGCTGCATCGAGTACCTTCCAGCAGTATTCTTTTAGGAGTTTATGCTATGGATGAGACTTGTCAAGTGAAAATATTGGAACCCATATTTTTTTAAGCAGTACAAAAATAGTTGAAGACAGTGCCTGCTCCAGGGAGTTTATGTGATACAAGCAGGCAGAGCCACATGCAGGGTGGAAGAGGAGACAGATCATTTAATTTGCTCGCGGTCAGAAAGCAGGTCAGTGGCAGAGTTAGAAGTGGAATCCAGCTCCCTGGAGCCGAGGTCCATTCTCTCACTCATTAAATGTAGTGCTTCTGGTGTTACATTGAAATTGGTGAGAATTTTTATGGGGAATGCAAGAATAGTGACTGTACCTCAAGAATATCCATCTTCAAAGCAGCATGCTGTCCTTGTGATACTGCACATTGTAATAGGATAATGTGATAACGTGGGGCCATATGCCTTTTGTCTAATTTGTTTTACTTAATTTGTGATTTTTAGTTTATAAGCAGATACTAAGTCCATCTTGCCTTCCTCCATGGTTTTTGGAACAGACTCCCACACCTTTTCTTGCCACTGTCAGTGCTTGCTGTTCCTTCTGCTTTAATACTGGGTATTGTGCTACTTTTAAGGCATTTGCATATAGTGAGTGTTACATATAGCTGCGTGTGGAGCTCTGGCTTTAGAGAGCATGCTGATATCTCATCCTTCTTCCAGGAAAATAAATCTTGCCTGATGGGAGATCCTACACTAAAATAACAGGTTGCAGTCTGACTGAGGAGCCGAGCTGCTACTTTCACACATAAGGCTGTCACGGCTGGCTGTACCAGTTTCAAAATCACTGTGCAAACAATCTTGCTTCTTTCCCTAGGTGCTCAGCAACCTTGAGGTCTGCCAAGGAATGGGGAAGGGGTGAGGTGATCCAAGGGAAGAAGCAGTAACATGCCACAATACCCTGGGAATTCTACATACCGCGGCTTACAACTACACAGATGACGTTTGCCTTTGGCTGGATTTTGTGGTTGCAGTTCATATATCAAAGTGCATATCATCATTTAACCTTGCTTGGAATGGCCTCCAGAGGAGAGAAGGCTTGGGTGATTTCTGTCTTCCTTCCCCTTTCCATGACATATCTATTGCACAGCTGGGAAGCTATTTTTTTTAATATATATATAGAGAGAGACTGACTTCTGTCATATTGGGGGCTATCAAGTAGTCCTCAAACTTCCTGCAACCTCTTCTTTCTACCTCTTGTTAGGGGACCTTCCCCCTCTGTGCGTACCAGTTCTTCGTTGTTCCTATTACATCTGTTCCCACTCTGTGTTCTTTGTTAATCTCACTTCTAGCCCATGGGATGCCAAGAGACCCTCTCTTCGAGAGGAAGGGCAAATGTGCTCCCCAAACTTCTCCTGTCAGGGCTTTGACTATCCCATTCCTGTGTTTACCTGTAGCAAAGTCAGCTCTTTCTAATCGCTTCCTCCCTGGTGCCTTTTGACAGAAGAAGCCAGGATGCAAACATGATACTTTTGGAGGCAATAAGGACCAAGTATCTGGAGTGGAATGAAACCCTAATAATGAGAATGTACGTCTTTCCTGTTAAAAAAGGAGTTTTAGGACAAATAAGCAAAAATCACCATTCACACTATGTTCAGTCTAAACTGTGAAACAGTTGCTTTAACCGTAGCAGACAGTATTTCTGCTCCTCCCCATAATGGGGGAGTTACCCCCCAGCTCTGCACAGACTTCTTTGTAGTGGCTGGGGAGATCTGCAGTCGCGCTGCATCTGATGCGGGCCAGCTGGCTGTACCTTGTCAGGATGTATATGCTACGAAGCCAGGCCGTGAGGCGGGGAAAAAGTACAACAAGAAGCAGAAAAAATTGAAACCAGGCACTTAGCAGGAAACTACTTGGAACGGCATCTCCAAGCTCATTTCTGACCTGACTGTGAATGGGAGAGCTCGCTGGATAGGCTGTTAAGGGAAAATACGTGTGACAGTGAGAAAGCAGAGGGTCATGACTAAGCCAGCCAGTGACATCATATGTGCCCCTTGCCTGTGCTGAGTTAACTCTGAAGGAACAGAGCACACATACCACATCTTAATTTAGGGACGTGTACAACTGAAGGTGCAACTGCGTAGGAAAGCGCAGCTGACAGCAACTTTGGGAGTACGGGCACAGGCAGAACAAGCTGCAGCAGTGTTTAAAGGTCCCGTAGTCACACTAGCATATGGCACTGTGCTGAGGGAGTGAGCTGACTGGTCTCTAATTGGCGCAGAGCACAGGCACGGACACGTGGCTGTTGGTGGTGCCCAGGCCTCTGCTGAGCCCATGGCCAGCCCCATCGCAGCCCCCCGGCTTCGGCAGCAGCATGGCTGCTGGCGGGGACCTGCCCTGCCCTGCTCCGTGCTGCAGCGGGGGCTCTGGCTAGAGAAAGCAGACAAAGGGTGGAAAAAAGGAAGTGCTGTCATCCCCTTTTTATGAAAAAAGGTACTGAGACTGAAAACGATTGAGTGGGATTTCCAAGGTAATTTCTTTCAGGTTTTATGTTCCAAAGCCGTGTTAGGAAGTTATGGTTAAAAGGTTCCGCTGGTTTCAGCTGCGTGGTCAGAGTGTAAATGCAAAGGGATGGCTGAGTCTTCTAGGACATGGCAGTCCTTCTGTTGTACAACTGCCTCTCCTAAGACTGGCACTGCTTTGCATTTCTGTATTCATTGCATGAAGGGTTTGAACCACTTTTATATTAACCCACTTTTTGATAAATCTAAAACTTCATGGCACTGCTGTTTGAATTCAGAAGTGTGTGGGCAGAGACAAACTTCTTGTTGTACCTGGTAGTCGTGAGGAGTCAGATTGCTCATAAAACAAAACCCTCAGCTAAGTTTACAGGAAAGCACAAGCTAGAAATGCCTTATCAAGAGCTGCTGGCTTTCTGCGTTGTACAGAACTGGTGGTTCTGCTGCTAGGATGGAAGCAACCTCCAAGCAACATCCAATGTAGCGTTTTGGTTGGGGGCTGCTGCTGCCACTTGGCTTCCACTGGCATCAGCTGCAGCCACAGCGCAAGTGGTCTGTATGCTGCTTCCGCTCACACGGAAATCGCTGAGTGTTGAAGCTGCAGCCACAAACATCCAGCTGGATGTGCTGGACTCCGGCACTGAGGTGGGGTCAGTTCAGTCACACCTTGCTGCAATCTGTTGCCATCCCAAGGATGGTCTTCGGGGCTTTTCATGCTCTTGACCACCATTCTTTGGCCATATGCAGAAACTGAGGCCCACAGTGGCTTGAATCCCAAGAAACTGTGACTAGCTATAACCGTGGTCTCATCAGCCATTATTAAAGGATAGTATTGGCAATGTAATAACTTGAGCACAGTGTAGTTCCCCTGTGCAAGTACAGGTCCTCCTACTCAGTGCTTCTTTATAGTTAGCTGTGTTTCTGTGCATCTTCTGTTATTATCCGTTGCAGAACCTTGCTTATTTAGCAGCGTTGTGTGTAAGAACACCTAGATTAACCTCATGATAAGACATTTGCAGGACTGGGTCACAGTAAACAAGCTGAGAAGGAGAAAGAATTCCCCCTTCCAATAAAACAAGGGTTTCCCATATATTGCCAAGGAAGAATTGTATTTATTCTAGGACAGTTATTATGAAGTAGTAGCTCTCCCAGACTGATCAGCAGGCCAAAAGCATTATGCTCCATATGGGGGTGGTTCAGGTGAGATCAAATGCCGTATCTGTTTTCCCTGTGGTATCCTTTATCTGGGGAAGGAGGAAATGATCTAATTCTCTTTCCTGTGTATAACTTCGAGATTGTGGATACGAGTCATGTATAGCACCATTCAGATACATAGACCAAAAATATTTTGAGCAGAAACTTAAGAGGGGAGACATTATAGTGGTCAAAGAATCCATACTTGTTTTTTCCTTTTCATTTGCATTCTGATCTTGTCCCAAATGCTAAAATTTGTTGACTAAGAACATGTTTTGGTTTATACATCACGGATCAGCTAACTTGCTTTGAGGCATTGTTTTGTTAGGAAGGTTTTGAAGCTTAAGTCTGCCCCATGGGGATGTGTGACATAGTGAGAAATCTTTTGAGAATATTTTCTTTTTGAGAAGCAAACATAAGGCACAAATAATATTCCTCCTTGTCATTTTGTTTTTCTGTGTCCGAAGTGGAGGTTTCTGTGTAGTGCATTTGGTATGAGATGGTCGGGTGATAAAAGCTTTGGAATAAAACTTCGGAATGGAATAGATGATGTACAACAATCATCTAGTCCAGCTGCCTGAATTTTTGTTCTTTCAAGATCATTGTTTTTAATGTTAATTTTGTAATAGAAAGGCCCATCAGATAATGGACCTCAGAGTCTTTGGGCACTTTGGCTATTCCTGCCTCACTGATCTTCTATCCCAGTGAAGGCCAGATGTAAGAGAATATCACAAACGTACAGGAGCAATGGAAGAGAGGGCGGGTAGTCCTGCAGATGAGACTAGCAATACCCACAGCATTCAGAATGAGGTTGCATGTACATGTGCAGTGCTTTTAAACTGAATGTAATTAATTGTTTCAAATGGTTTGGACACCCTTTCATATTTTGGCATGACAGCCAGCCTCTGCATGGAACTTTTGTTGATATGGGTTTAGAGAAGAGTCCTGCAGGGATGGGCCCTGCAAGGTCGTGCCTTCTGCTGAAATTTGAAGAGCAAAGATGCTCGATGTGAGGGAAGGGCTTCACTGTATGAATTTCCCTGAGTGCTAGTAAGAGTATGTCATTTTTGTATCATGAAAGAGCCCCACACACAGACCAGCATCCCCTTTGGCTGGTACTGTACAGGCATTGCCCAGGAAGATGACAACATGTCCCAAGGAACTTAACTCTTTATTTTCTGGATCTCAACAGGTGAAGCTGATTGACTACATCCACAGACAACGGCAATGCAAGCTGAGTGTGCCTCTGAATGACAGGACAGCAGAGCTCAACAGCTACCCAAGATTCAATGACTGGTTAGACATTGTCAATGTGAGGAAAGAAGTTGTACAGGTAAGGGGAAGACAACCCTCAGCACAGAACCTTCCCACTCGTTCAGGACGTCCCCAGCTGCCTGCTGGGTTAAAGTTAGTTTCCTGAGCTTACTTTCAGGCAAGGTAGGAGCGTGTGGGTACACGGAGGGACCTTTGGTGGAAAGGGTGCTTACTCTCTCCCCAAAGCAGCGATCACCCAGCGGGAGTGCCGAAATACTGCTTTCCCTTTGTCCTTCTCCATTCTCATAATAGCATTTGAGGCGATGCCTCACACCTATTGCTCAGTATGATTGCTCCAGCCTGCGTTACCAGGACCTCCTCTTCTGCCTGCTGGGTCTGAGAATGACACCGTAGCTTAATCACTTACTAACTTTTAGATAATAGTACTCTACCATACTATATTCTGTGTCCAGCACTAGCTACAAAAAAGACCAAGAGTTACAATTTTGTGCCCTGTCATATCCAACAAATTGACAAAAATGTTGAGTTGTTACAGTCTGTTTCTAAAAGCATACATAAATTAGTCAAGATCTAAAAATAGCCCATAGCACTGTGTCCCTCTAAACTGAAACTAGTGAAAGGGGTCAGAGTTTACAAGTTTGTCCCAGACTGATGGTTTTGAAACTGTGTTTGTAGCCTCACACAGAACTCAGACTACAAAAAATCAAGTGGACTGCAACCCAGATACGGGCAGGTGGATTTTGACATGGATTTTAACTGGGTGGGTCAACAAACAAGAGAGGCTTTTTCATTTTATACACACCCACACCCCCCCTCCACTTCCATGAGTAAAGTCTCTGGTTCAAACTGATAACAAAGAGCATTGCATCAGTGTAAAAGAATGGAATGAATAATTCTGCTGTGCTGGTCTGTGTAGTGACTGGTATCAGCTGTTCGTGCTCGCAGACCATGGCTCCTTCTGATCTTTACAGTTTGATTCTTAACATGCAAATCACTGGAAGCCTCTTTACCGCACAGAATAATCTGACGTTTCTGCTGGAATCAGAAATGAACAGATAAGCCAAGGCCCTCAGATCCTGTCTCTGACCGATACTTTTGCTGGAAGAGGAGCCTGAAATCCCAGCCACATTCAGGTGGTTACTGGGAGCTCCAGGGCTGCAGGGCACTGGTTCCCTTGGGTCTGGACTATGCATGGCTTCCCCATGCTGTTCTGCACTGGAGACACTTCAGTTCGGTGTAACGTTAATGGCTATATATAGGTAGAGCTCAGTCCACTGAAGACTAAACAAAGCAGAAAAGGCTTTTTCCATTCTTTTTCCCCATTTCTGGCTCTGCAGGACAGTGTTCTCTCTCAGCTTCCTTTGATCCTTACAGAAGCAAAAATTTTCTTTGACTTCAGCAGGAATCTGCCTGAGTGAAAATTCAGCGAATTTTAATGGAAGTTATTCCAGCTTGGTCCTGATGTAACTGGGCAGACTCTGGTGAAATACGATGAATTTAGGACCGAGTTGTTCCTTTTATTTACTACTGTTTATTTTGAACGTGGTGCTGCATATTGCCTTCCAGCCCAGCAAGGTTTTGCGTAGCACAGCTAAAGGTGCAGCAGTGACAATGAGAGAACAGAAAAGCAGCCTGTTGCTGTGGCCAAACTGCCAGGCTCCCAACTATTGTTGGTTTCTAAGGTTACTGGAATTGCCTGAGCCTAAAAGAATGTCTTTGTAGCTCTTTAAATCCTTTGTGATGCCTGCAGAACTGGGGGAAGGGAAGAGGTGAAGAGAAGGGTGGAGGAAGGGAGGACAGAGGTAGACAGTTCATATCTGCCACATCCTGCTAATGCAGGGAGCAAACAGGGTTGAGACTGCCCTTCTGTATGTGTGGTCACTAAAAAGGGTGAACAAATTTGGTTTTGGTCTAAGGCAGGAAGAGAACATTTTCGAGCTGTTTATTATTTTTATTCATGCTCTCTTGCTACTGCCTCCTAAGCAATGACCAGTGTAATGAACTATGTTCCTTCTGTTCTCTGGGGCAAAAACATAAGAGGTGTATAAAGCATTTAAATTCCTCTCTGATTCCAAATGTATGGTTATTTTTTAGAAGTTCTGCATCTGTTTCATGCAGCTGCAGACTGCTTCTGTAGCATTTATATTAGCTGGACAGGAGAACTGCAACACCCATTAAAATTACTTTTGAGTAGGCATGCTGGAACAGGCTGTAATCTAGGGGAAGTGGAAATAGCTGGGCTAATAAACCAGTTGCTCTGTTCTTGTGGTGATTTTTTTTAATCCTGTTATTTCATTGCTTAGAAAATAGCAATGCAGCCACTGTTGGTGTTTGTGGCGTGGACATCAGCAGACAGTGCAGGGGAGATGTTTGTGATGAGTTGTCTTTCAGAAACGTTACGAGTGTCATGGGATCATTCCTGCTGTTGCTTAGATTTCATACGGCATGTGAACCACATTTCAGCTGAATGCTTTCAAAATGGAAATTACTGACAGAGCTTTAATAAGTTAGTTATTAAGAAATATATAATGGTTTCCTTTAGCTTTATACACACTGCCTGTGACATGACTAGGGAGAGTGGTGGTTAGGGAGCCTTTGAAGAGATGGCTGCGTAGGTCAGACAGTGAAAACAGGGGTACTTGAGTCCCATGCCGGGTTCTGCGGCTGGTGTACAAGATACACAGGGGAATGGCTTCCCGTCTCTAAGATACTGTTAGGTCATCTGTAAAACTGAGAAGTCATACTGGGTTTCCTTCTTAACACTTCCAAAAAGTGTTACAGGGAGAAGTAAAACCCCGCAAATGCTGTACCAGTGTATTCACGTTAGCCACATAGCCCTCCTTCTTGAGACTTTCAGGCTCTGAAACTAGGTGGAGAAGTTGCCAAGTACCTGTGGAGTCTCGGGGAACAGCTAGAACAGAACCTTTCCCTGGGCACCTCTGAGAACTCAATAGAAACAGCAGGTACAATGCAGGAGGTGCGGGCGGGTGAGGGCTCTGCTGTGGCCCACTGCTTGTCAGGGACAAATCAGGAGAAAGGCCTGAGTTCATGGTTTTTTGCTTTTTTGAATGGTTCTGATTCCCTTTGCTTTTCTAGTGTTGCTGAAGGGAGTATTTTAAGATTGTGCTAATCTGTGACATAACGCCTTTGAAAAGCAGCCTAATTGCAAGCAGTTTTTTAGCTCAGCAGGTAGAGAAATAAAGCTCTTTTTCTCTCTCTCTTTTCCCCTCCCCTCTCCTCCCCCCAAGTCCTCTCCTAAATAAAGCTGCCAGGCAGGGAAGCACAGAAGCTCCCAGGCTCTCCTGTCAGAAATAGAGCACCGGCTCTAATTTAGAGTAGCTGCTGACTCCTCTAGTCCGGAGTGAAGACTATTTTTGCTCAGTGACTTGGTCTAGACATTGTGAAGCTTGAAAGCTCTTGCTGTTATAATTGCTGTCTTGTTGTCGGGCTCCTTTCTTTCTTTGAAAACCTATATTTAAAGCAAGAATAATGACTGCTTGTAAAATCCTTTAGTTCTGGAAGAGATTATAGTGAGAACAATGCACTGCTTATGGCGTTGGGCAACAGCTAAAACTCCTGTGAACATGGATAACAGTCAGCCGGTCATGCTGAGTAGAGTGAAAGGGCTGTTCTCTGTGGACCTAGCAGACTTGGAGGTAGGTGGTGAATACAAGCTTCGAGTTCGTGATCCTGTTTGCTCTCTGTGAATACATCATTCTGAGGGGTAAGGAAACTCTGAACCCCCACCCCAGCTTGTGCTATTTCTGTTCTTTGTTATCGTTCCTCTAATCAGTTGCCAGACAGATTTTTATCATAGAAAACGTTGGCTAGTGTGGAGCAGACTCTGCTTTGGAGCTGGGCTAATATTGTTCTGTAACTTTCTTTTTAAGTATTTTTCTAGGAAATGCTGGAGTCCTTGTTTTTGTCTAGGAGTCCTAGAGATTGATTAGCACGGTGTACATGTAGTTTAATACCAAAAATTATGCAAAAATGGTTAAATATGGTGGATTGAAACTGGGAAAAAAGATACTTGAACTGAGGACTAGAAAAGGTAGGACAAGAAACCATACATACAGAAGATATATTTAAGCTGTGTAGCGGTCTCCAGTGGGTAAAAGTTGATCTGAAAATTGAACTAGAAAAATATACTGATCTGGATTGTCCTGTTCTGCTTGAGAATTGGAGTCAAGAATTCAGGGGGAAGCTGGGAGGGAAGGAGGATGTGAGCAGAGCACTGTCCCTATTCTTAGGCTGATGGAAGAAGTCTCTTGCAGAGCTGCTTACTGGGTTCTGGGCTTGGGGCATGCCTACCAAAAAAAAGAGATCAAAAAATCTCTCTTGGCTTCTTTTCTTTAGCACAGGAAAAACTTCCTCTCTGCCTTTACTGTTGTTCTTCCCAGAACCAGAGCTATTGTATTTGTTCCCACGTATAACTTGTCACCATCTTAAAAAGTAACTTAAGAACGTAGTCATCTCCTTATCATCTTCTGGGACATGTCTGAACCAGCCCTGCTCACCGTGTAGCAGGAGTTCCAGTCAATCAAGTTTGGAAAGCTGTTTTTAGAGTAGATAACTGTCGTGCCCAGGGAGGGGCAAATCCTGCCCTAGTGATTGATGGCTGCGAGCAGAACTTTGCCACCGGGGAGACTATGTGGGCACAGATGAAACTGTGCCATGCTCGGGTCTGCTTTACGGCTGTTCCATTTGCGGAACATACTTGACTCCTAACGTATATATTTTTTCGTAGTACCTTCTGTTTGCTGGTGAAACTTGTCTCATTCCCATTTTAGTGTTTATGCCAAAGACCTACTTTCTTGTAAGCAGCTGAGAGTGGTTGCTAAGCAAGCCAGGGGTAGCGCGTGGCACACTGGGGAGCAGAGCAGGAAAGGCTCGTGCCTTGAGTAGGAATTGTCTGCTAAGAGTCTCCTGCTGTCCCTGTGAAAATCTGTAGAGGATTAGGCATTGGAGTAGGGTTGATACTATGAGACCATGGCAGATGGCTGTACTTGCAGGGACTCTGATCTATCTTGTAGCAGATCGTGCCGATCAGCTGTTGGAGGAAAAGTGTGGGGTTTATGTGTCTGCATCCTTACTTTGGTTGGGGGAATAGAAGAGGCAGATCTGCCTAAGCCTATCAGGTTTCCACAGCTGTATCCTCTCATCTTTTTCTGTTGGCGTATCTACATGAACAGACTATGGGACTGGGGCCATTTGCTGGGGATTTCCATAGGTCTGGCAGCAGAAGCTCTGACTGGACTGCTAGATAGCAGAGATCCTGACTGTGCTGATTGTGTGTATGCAAATTAACTCTGTCCTGCAGACTTCCTGGATCGAAAACTCCATCTCGTGTTCCAGCTGAAGGCCCATCCCCAGTGTAAACAGCTCTTGGAAAATATTCTCTACTACTGTCAGAGTTCTTTCCCCTTCCAAGGGGTCCAGGTGCCCCTTGCAACCTTGTTTACTGTTGGTGTTTCATGGCATGAGGTGAGCACAAGGCTCACATTACCCCTCGGGATCCACAGTGAAATGCTGTCTACCTCTGTCTTCTCACGTAGAAGCAGTAAGTGACAGCCGCTGTCTTGTCCACAAAGAGCAAACTGAATGGGACTGCCCCGAGACTGTCAGCTCCTCTCCACCCCGCCTGTTGTGCGAGAGGTGAAACAGTGAAGAGGGAGATGTTTTGTGAAACCATTGTCTGTGTATACCTACAGCTTAATGCAAGCTAGAAATGTCATGTGAGAGGCTTTCCAGAATGCCCGTAAAATCTCCAAAAATTTAATAATGTAGTAACTTTTCAATACCTTCTTCACTGGACACCAGACAAACAGAGCAAAGTAACAACTAGCAGGTACAAGATGTTCTTAAGAGCATCCTTACATGCTTTGCTTAGAGTTATCAGTGGGAATTTAAGCACCTTATGTAATGGGCTTTCTCTTCTAGCATCTGCTGCTTTAGAGGACGATGATTGGTGAGGGAATGTATTGATTTAAGAGGAGGCATTTGGGGCCTTGACAGCTGTCCAGCTTTATAGGAAGAGCCCCGTCTACTATGTCGAGGAGCAGGTCAGACTGATTTTGCAGTGCTAGCAGCAGCATTAGCTCCATGGGCTTATCTGCAGGGAGGAATCTTTACCAAAAATAACCCCTCTACTGTGTTAGATACCAGCATTTTTGCCATGTTTCAGGGATTTAAGTTGGACACCAGACAAGATTAAAGACCTTCTTATGCTCCTGTGAACTCTTCACCCTGACTAATGGAGACTAACCTTTGGATGGCTTCTTGGATACACCGTGGTTTACTTGTCTCTTGTTTAAACCTGTGTACCATGAAGTGTGCAGTCTGTATGTCTGATAAGCAGGAAGACTTCATAGAAAACTCCTCCTACCTGTTGTAGAGAAGAGTCATTTCCTGGTTTGGGCTTTTTAGCATCATTTCTGCTGAGCCATGTGTGTTGAGTAAGGCTTCAGATTTTGCTGGCAGTTTTGAGGTGTTGAAAGATTGAAAGCAGGTTCTGTCTCCTCCTGCTTGCTCTTTTTTTTTTTTTTTTTCAATCTGGCCTTATTATTAGAGTAGTATCTGAATATTTTTCAGCTTCCCCTGTTATTCTCTAGTCAAGGCAAGGTGTGCCCAGCAAGGCAGTACTTAGCTTGGCCCTAATGCGAGCTTTTAAGCTGCATTTTTTTAAAGCTGTATTTTTTTAGAGGCCACAGCACCCATGAAGAAGCAGGTAGAGAGAGGTCTGTTGAATCCACATTTCTCGCCCTTAGTTCTAAAGACTGGGGGTAAGCTCTTTGCAAGGGCCTGGAATTGAGCTTGCACTGAGGGGCCTGGAGCCCACCACATGCTCCTCTGAGATGGACATTGTCAGGGCGCTTCGCAGGGGACATTCTTCCCCACAGCTTGACAGCTGAGCCAGAGCATCAGAAGCACCTGAACCTGTCGTAAAAGCCGTCTTGAACTAGTGACCCTCACCATTATCACATTGGCTGGGGGGCTAACAGAGAGCTAAGTCATACCAGGCCAATCTCCCAGGGATCAAGTTGACCAGTTTTATATTAAGCCACCACATACTTACAGCACATGAGTGGCTGTTTAAAGAAAGCCTCTTACTTCCCCTCCCTCCCCCTCTTTTAAGGCTTATTTCTTTTGTCGCGTGTCATGGGGGCTGGCAGCAGGTTCAGAAAGTCTGAGCTCTCCCAGCTCAAGGTCATTGGGATTGTTTAAATATAATCTCCTTTTCTGTACTTATACTTTCCTACAACTTGCTATTCTGTCTTTCTAAAATTAAACTATTAAGCGAAAGAGTAGATTGGACTTCACACGCGGGCTCAGGAAGGGGGCAAGCTGGCAGTGGGCTGGACCCTTTTTCGGGGTGTGTGTTTGTGTGAGATTGTGCTAGGGATGCAGAGCAAAGTTTGCAGTCAAGAGCTGGGGCTGCCCTTTGCTGCTCAGTTGTGCCTTGGGTGAACCGTTACAGCTTTTCATGGCGGGCCACACATTGAGTTGTAGGTCACAGACTTGCTTAAGGAAATGAAACCAGTCAGCTTAGGGGTGATCGAGCCCTCTGTAGTGATTGTGTCCTGCAAGTGAATGAGACAAAGGAAAAAATGCCTTAATGCTTCTAAAAAAGCTCAATAGTTTGGAATGTTCTGTAGTTTAAAAAAAATAGTATTTTCAAGGTTTTTCTCTGCGACGAGGAAGGCTTGAAAATGAAAAGTGAAAGCTGGGGATTCCTGGTTGCGGGGGTTTGATCTTTAAAAAAAGAAAAGCTCTAAACACCATCAGACTTGCAAGAGTAGGCAATCCTGGAGTTTAATCATCAAGCTGCTGTGGGACAAAGATGACAGCCAAGTTCTCTGTGCCAGTAAACATTTTGTTGTGCTCTCGACACCACTGTGCAGGACCCTGGCCCACTCAGTGGATATTGCAGCACCCCATCCCTGCCGTCCTCGGGCATCTGTACTGGTTGTGAGCTCAGCAATTTCGTGCTTGGAAACAGTGTGTGTGTGTGTGCTGTTGCCACCAGAAGCTGAGCCCAGATGCCATTCCACATACCTCTTACATTAGGGAATGGGAATTCCCCAGTTAAGCCTTGTCCATGCTAGCACAACCAGGATTGCTAATGTGGGGTAAGTTTAAAATAGTCAGTTCTGTCTTATTGGTACAAATGGAAGTACACACTCAGTATATACTCAGTTTTTTCAGTGCAAAGGCCTAATAGCCCATTTCTTACTCCGCTGAGGACTAACTGTACAGGTGCAAGGCTCTTGTCAAAGGTGCGATGGCATCTGCTCTAGGTAACTGCAGTACTTTGCTCTCCTTGTAAAAGGAGAACAGACAGAAGAGAACCTGACTGCATCCTGGCTACTGGAATGGAGGCAAGCTTGCAGACCAGACTGATTTCCTCCTATTTTTCTAGCCTCTGTGTTTTGGACTTTATTTAAATAAAGTTATTTTATTGGGATGTGTTTTACCTACTTTCCTGTGATCTCTAAACTGAGCAGGGAGAATATTTTTCAGTATCTGATGCCACACTCGCTTTTATGAGACATTGTGGCTCCCTAGCATTTCTGCGAGCCCAAACGTTGTTTGCTGCCAAGCCTTGATACCCCACTGTGCCAGACGCTACCCTGAGTGTTCACACTGCAGATCAGTGGTGCTTGTCCACTCTGGATCCTGCCACAGAGCAGGCACTGGAGAAAACAGATCCCCAGCGGTGCTGCGACCAGTCCCATCCCAGCTGGCCCTGCATTTCAGCTGCTTGCACTGGCCATTTAAAGCCTGGGCTATGGAACTGGCTGTGGTGGAAAAGCTTTGCTTTCCCGGGGAACTCTTAGGTCTCTTACACTTTACTGATTGACTTAGTAATAGCTCTAATAAGTTACTGGTTACATTTGTGTCGTGGGAAGGATAGGGAAGTGAGGTGATACTGGATAGCGTGACTTGGTAGCTTGTATTGGGATCTGGAATGACACTGCTGCTTGAAACAGTGGCTACATAATCTAGGTTATTTTCTTAGTGGGAAGTGGTGAGGGTGAGGAAAGGTTTCAAGACAATTCAAGAATGACATCGCTGTAATCCCGCTTTGAGACTGTGTAAAGGCATGAAATGGGATAAATGTTTTTGTAAGAGACATTGGCTTTCCCTTATGCTTAATGGGGAAGCATTGCCTTCCCTGCTGCAGAGCACAGGGGCACCCGTGGTGGTGTAGAATGTGTTCTTCCATATTATGCTAGAACTCGCTCCGTGGCTGTTTGCCCACAGTCACTGTCCCTTTTAGAGCTGCTTCTGTCACTGCAAGGCTGGCATGCTGAGGTCCTGCCTTGCAGAACCACCCTTGTGATACCACTGAACAAAGATGCTTCTGTGAGCTGCTCGTCCGCGTGCAGGGGAGAGGAATTCAGGGGGTGCTGGAGAAATAACCAACTACAAGAAAGACTTGGTTTAATTCTGTTGTTACCAGCCCAGTTCAGCTGGGGATCTGTGTGAGCAAACCAGTACTAGCTTCATGCTGGAATATTTGAGTTGTGGAAACCCATTCCAATTTCAGCTCAGGCGATCTGAACCCCGGGGGGTTTTTGCCCTTTGGAGTGCAATATCAGGTTAGGAATCCCAGAAGAGCAGATTTTGCACTGTGTTTTCACAGGAGTCTTTGTGCTTTCTGCATCTTATTCAAGTGGAAGTCACTCAGAAACAAGCTTTTTGGGGCAGTCTTACTCCTGCATCTCGGTGGTGCAGATGTGCAGAAAAATAAATATTAATTCTCAGCATCAGGTGGGATATCTGTGATTTTGTTATTTTGCTAAGATTGTTTGTAGAAAATCAAGAAAATTTGCCCAAACTTCATTGAACTCTGGCTCTGCTATGGACCTGCTTTGTCCTTACTGCTCATTTAAATTCTTGGCGTCTCCTTGAGTCAGCTGTGCTTTGTGTTTCATCCGGTTCAGGGCATGTGACAGAAGATGCAGGATGCATTTCTTAGACTTCTGCCCTTGCTTAATTTATTCTTTTTCTTTGCTCCATGCAAGAGTTACTAAAATGGAAACTATGTGATTACTCTTTGTGTTACCACCTACAAAGCTCCAGAGGTTGGGGCTCTTTCTAGCACTGTCACAGTTAAAATAAAAAGTCATGCATCAGATCTCAAAGGCATGAGTCTGGATTAAGAAAGATGTGACTGTTAAAGGACGTTCAATGACATTCAAATTTGATTTATAGTCAGAAACAGGATTTAAGAATCTAGAGGATTTCAAGCTTTTTTTCTCCTCCAAACAGTGAGACACACTTTTGAGTTTCCCCTTCAAATAAAAGCTAAAACCCTTTCATGTAGCTTGATTCCAGGAGTCAAAACTTCAGGAAAGAGGCCAAATATTGTGAAATTTGTGATCTCATTGTGAGAGTAGGCAGCAGTGAGGTTTATTTAGGCAAAACTTTCAGGGAAATTCCTGGGTATCTGGGCTAAATATCCTGGTTTTGTTTATTAACCACAACTGCTGCAGACTTACACTGGAAACACTTGAATGGGGGAGGAGAGAGGCAACACAGCTCAATTCTGTGTCAGGAAATACCAGATCGTTTTGTGCTTTCCAGTCTCTTGTATCTTTTGTGTCGGCCTGATCTAAACCTTATCGCTTTGGGGACTTTGGTGTATTAAGACGTGCAAGGAGTTCTGCACAAATATCTTTTAAAGCAAGATACGGGTAAGGCTGGTTCTCTAATGAAGGAAAAATTGCTTGAGAAGGAGGTTGCTATCTCTTTGTCAAAACATTTATTTTTGTTTAATAAAAGAAGTAATTTTCCTCACTTTTTTTACTTTTCACTTCCCTACTGAAAAGCCTAATGTCTCTGACAATTTTTCAAGTTTTAGGCCTGTTTTGTTTCTGACTGCTATTTTTAATGAAAAAGTGATGCTTTCATTAGTAGCTTTTAAAAAGTAATGAGTATAAACTTTCCACAAGGGAAGAAGAATATTTCAGTCGCCTCTATTCCTAACTTAAATACCAGAGATCAACCATAACATCCTGGTGATACAGAGCATACTCAAGCAGACACCTGGTTTCTCGGGGTGTAGGGAGGAGGGAGAGCAGCTGTTGAGCACTGCTGAGATCTGCTGCGATCTGCTTCATGGTCGTTACTAACCCAGTGATCCTTGAGAGATGTGCTCATGAGTAAATCATGAGTCAGACCAGGCAGTGAGAAAGTGGCACTATTTAAAATACATCAGAATAACAAATGACAGTCCTATTTATATATGTGTATTAAAGAAATATGTATCATCTTGTTTTTCTGCAGAGAATACCAGAGGAGCTAACCTTAGATGCCTTACTAGAAATGAATGAGTCAAAGGTGAAAGAAACAATGAAGAGATGTGGTGCCAGAGATGAGGAGTGCTCCAGACTCAATGGGGCACTGAGCTGCTTACGGAAGGTGACTGAGTCAGGTACAGACTGCCTTGTTGTTCTATGGAATTAGTTTCTCAGCAGCCCAGGCCCCATCCCGCTTCCTTCGACATGAGACAATCTGCAAAAACCTCTAGAGAATGTCTTTGGGTATATTCTGTAACCAGTATCGGGTTATGGCTCTTGGACGTACATGAAGTTGCAGTGAGCAAACACATCTAGAGCTGTGGGTTGGATTTGGTTTTGACGGCATCTCAAATGAATAAATAAATGGAAATAAATCTGTGTAGAGGTATCCTCTCTTACTCAGTAGACTATATCCTTATTCCCTCTCTGTTTACAGTTGTGTCTAATGCTCCAGTTAATCCTCCGTCATTCAGCACCCACATCCTTGACCTAATGAATACAACCAGATTTCATGTAGCTAATCCCCTCCCCAAATATTGCCAGCTCAGAGAGAAGGTGTAGTTCTGTTTGGTGTTACTTTGCTCAGAAGCCTGAGTGTTGTTCAGCTCAGTGCTTTGAAAGAGAAAAGCATTGCTTTGACAACCCTTTATCACTGTGTAGCTTGTAGTGTGCCAGCTGATTCAGTTGATTCACTTCTCTGTAAAACCGCTTGCCTCCTGCTGTCTTTCTTTCACTGCTAGAATTGATAGAACCATTAGCCAAATTCTGATAGCAGATTCAAAAGCGAGAAAGAACCGTGATTTACCTTGAAATTATGGAAAGAATGGTTCTATGTAATTAGAAATGTATGTGTTCAGCATGTAAATGGATCTAACCAAGTTACTTAAGATCAGTGCAACTCAAGATTCCCCGAGTGCTGTTTCACCATCTTCCCCTGTCACCATCCCCAGGCTACTTTCAAAGGCGTTGTAAATTCTGTTCATACAAGAGTGTTTCTCACAGCATACTGGTACTAACGTGCATCAGATCTTTCTTTGTAGCAGCTATCAGTCTGTCACTGAAAGGTGATGTTTCCTGTTGGTATTATGACAGTTCATACCATTCGCAAATCAGAAAGATTAGTTAATGGAAAAGTCAGCAAACAACCCAGTTTTATATTTCCTTTTTCCTAATCTTTCTTGTCCTGGGTTTCCCATCGATACTGTGGCAAAAACAGCCGTTGTTCAGAAGTCATGGCATTCACTTATTATAAAGAAATGGCATTTTTTAAAATCCAGGTATACAATCTCTTTTCAACCACTGACTAGTCAACAGGGCATCAGGCCCTAGAGCTTTGAGTTCTCACCTTGATGTAAGTCATTAAGGAGATACTTCAAACTAAGCCAGAGAGTTATCCTGATGAATTAAGACTCTGAAATTATCCCAATAGTCTGTGCGTTCCTGCTTTGCTGCCTGCAGCCCTTTGTACTTTTTTTCCCCGTTTATAGCCAGAATTGGTCTAGAAGCTGTAACGGACCATTCTGAACTACAGTTCAGAACGAGAGGCGTTGCAGAAGGCAGTGCTGGGCTGCACCAGTGATCCAGCAGGACGTGGCCGATCCCTTCTGCCCAGCTGGCTGTCCCTGGTGCAGCTCTGCCTCATATGGTCAGAACAAACACAGCAGCTCTGCGCTGGGTGCTGCTGCCGCCGGTAGTCCAACAGCGGTGCTCCAGTGTCAGGCGAGTCCTAGGTACTGGTTACATGCCAGAGAGAGAGAGGTGGCCAAAGGAGTATCAGGAGCTCCTAGATACCCCGTATGTCCAATCTAATGGCCTTTCTCAGTTGAAGTGCTATTTAGCAGTTCTGTTGGCTAATAGAAAGACCAAAGACCAGTCCAGAAGCAGATGGGGTGCCAGGTTGGATGCATGGATTTATCTAAACGGATCAACACCAAATCCACATAGGCTTGCAGTGGGATGTGGGAGCCTGTTTTATGCAGGCATGTGTATCCCACATTCTTCAACAGGACCCTAATCTGTTAAAACTCAGCCCACCTTAGAAGATAGGACCCGATTTTAGCTTTTGAGATACATAGCTACAGATAGGAAAGAAGAGTAGCTACTGCCATTCTCGTTTTAAAGATTGCTTTAGCTGATGTCTTAGGTGGGTGTCAGGGGAGGAGAAACTAGGCTTGCACCTTGGCTAGGTGCAAAGCAGCGGGAAAAAAACACCTTATAGTCTAAAGCAGCATGATATGGTATGTGTATATATGGTGGCTTTTCATTTGAATGAGTCGTTAACATTGCTACGGTTGGTGAACAGGTGGGGAGTTAAAAGATGATGTGCTGGTGCATCTTTCTGAGGCACGCCGAGAGAACAGCTCTGCGAACCCGACCGAATCCCCCTGCTCCTCTGCACCCACATGGACTCCCTCTGCACTGCACCTTCCCAAGGGCAACAGCCAGCAGGCGCGTTCTGTGTCAGTATCTACAGTCCCTTCTTCAGATTCTCTTGCCTCAAGTCATGGAGCTTCTATCTATGCAGAAAACCTCCTGGACCCTTTTGCGTTCCCTGCACACAGTGGAAGGTTAACGCCACGGACTCCTCATAGCATCACCATCACTCCACCAACCACTCCTCAAGCCAAGAGGCGGCATAAGTTTAAGCCACCACGGACTCCTCCTCCCCCTTGCCGGAAGGTTTTTCAGCTGCTACCCAACTTTCCAACCCTCACAAGGAGCAAGTCCCATGAATCGCAGTTAGGAAACAGGATTGATGAAGTTCCTCCAATAAAGTAAGTGTGACAATTCCTCCTTCCCCACGTGCACTGGTGGGCTGTGTTCATACCAAATGGCATTCAGTGCGCTAATTCTGACTCTGTAGAAGAGCTGGTGTCCAGTTGCCTCGTCATGGCTTCACTGTAGTCTAGAAATCTGTATCAGAGGGATATTCTAAGATAACCACAAAACCTGCTTATTAATAGTGTACTTTACTTGAAATTTATTTGAATTTATTTTAAATTGCATCTGCTGGGGAGGCTGAAATGGCAACTGCTGCTGTTGAAGGGCCCCAACCAGTTTTTCTCAAGCATGTAGTAGCCAGTTCCATATACTATAATTCTCTTCTGTCCTGAAATGTTTCTCACAGTTCAAGTGGCTGGTATCTTTTTATGTTTTTATCTTAAGATGTATATTAGCTTCTAGCATGAGCTTTAAAATACATTTATTGCAACTGTAGCTCCATAACAAGACAGATGGTCTTAGGCTACATCTTTTCTTGGGCTGATCCAGACTTGGAGATAGGCTTTTTTTGTGTAGGTAGGATGGAACGTATTAACCTAACATTTAACTAATAGTTGAAACTGGGAAAGAACTGTGCCTTCCAAAGACTTGGCTATCCCTGAACACTGCAGAAACTTAGGTCAGCATCCAAATTCTGTAGCAGGTACTGGATCATTACAACTTACCCTAACACTTTGACCACCTGGAAGAGTTCAAAGAACCTGTTCTACTCAGGACCTTTGTGCCAAAATTAGATTTTTATATAAGGGAAACTAGCTCAGCTCAGAATGGAGTTGAGGTTTTGGATGTGAGCATTAGCAGCAAAGGGCCGTGCTTTTGATGCTGCAGTGCTGTATTGCCTGCTGATTGACACGAAAGAGTTCATTATAAATGCGTAGCCTTGTGAGCAGTACAGTGTTCTTCCACACTGTGAGTGCATGTGAAGTATGTACGAAAACCTGCAAATTGCTAAACCTCAAAATGCAGCAAGTAAGCAGTTTCCCCGTGTGAATGGATGAAAAAGATGACTTTGAACTGAAAGGGTCTGTGGCCAGTGCACAGCTTTGTTTCGAAATTCAGTGGTAAGAACCTGGTTCTGCTGTGATCCAGGTCCTATTGATTTAAGTCTGATAGGAAGTGCAAAATGTAGCACTTCTGTGATTCAGGCGCTTTCACACCAGCTGACTTGAGTTGTGCAGCCCCATGAACACTTCTCATCTGCAAGCTGTAGTTTGGGTGCACTCTTGTACACCTCACTCACAGGCTGGAGCTGGAGCTCTGCCATTTGTAAACAGGAGAATATTGGCTATGCGGTGACTTCAGGAGCCTGTGCAAAACCAGACATGTTTGTAAACCTGGCATCAAATGCTGCAGGGAAGAGTTTCTGCTCTGGCAAAGTGTGTATCCTGTCACATGAACATGAAAGTTTAAAATTTTTTTTTTTTTTTTCTCTCTCCAGGTTCGGTAAGGGATTTTTACAGGGCTGTCTTCATTTCATTGCTGAGAGAGAAGAACCTGTCCTTGTCATCCCTGTGCAACCTCTGGAGGTCCTCAGTAGGGCCTTGTATCCCAGAGTTTCTGTTGACCTTAACAGGAGCTTGGACCACTGGAGAACTGCAGGATGTTTACGTGGTCTTTTTTGTACCTGCTATTTCTTCAGATGACAAAAACAAGGAGAAGGAATACTGGTGCTTAAAGGGTTGAAGTGAGGAGTTTGGGTATAAGTTCTTGTCTGTGACTTCAGACAGCTGTTACTGGTGCCTATGGGTATTAGAAATAACTTCTTATTTAACCGTTTAGTATCTTTGGATATTCATCGCCAAGTATCTCTGTAATAAAATTAGACAGTTACCTGCAACTTTCTGAGAAACACTTCAGCATGTGCTGAGATGTGGAATTCTTCCTCTGATGTCGATGAGCCTATTCACATGTCTAAGGGTTTGCAGGACTAGGGCTTGTGTTTTTATCCAGTAACCTATCAGTGCCATTTGGTGTTTCAGCTATCCCAGTGTGACTGCGTGTCTCTGTCTCATAGGCACACCCTGTAACTTTGGAAGCTAACGTAGGGAGATACGGGCATCTTGGAAAGTGTCTCATCTTTTTGGAGTATAAAAGTCCAAAGAAGGACATTATAGCACCACACGTATCTAATGCTCTTTAAAACAAAGATCCCAGGAATTACTTTCAGAAATGAAAAAGCGTAGAAAGAAAATTGTAAAATGAAAATGCAAGCAGAAATCTGAGCATCTCTCTGTGGAGAATGATAGAATTTATGCAATAAATTAAAAAGGTGTTAGAATAAATTCAAACAGAAATGAAGAATTTTGATGTTTCTATGCATGTAGTCATATTGTCTGTTTTAAAATCTCTATTGTAGGCTCTTTTAAGTCCTATTGAATTCCAAACTTTGTTATATTCATTGGGACTCTTCGGTAAGAATTTAGGCATCTTAACTTATGTTAAAAGCCATCTTAACAGTTGTATTATGATTAATTCAGATGACTGTGCATTTGGATGGCCACGCTAGATCAGCAATATTCCTTGGAAACGCAGCGAGTCATTCCAGCTTATTCTAAGATGCTGAAGAGCACAGATGCCTTTAAAAGTTCACTGGGATAATGATAAAAAAGAATCTGGTGCCATCTAGGGTCAAAGAAAGAGACTGGCTTTTTGTAAGCATTGGCAGCATCCAGCCTTGAAGCTGTGTTGATGCCTGCAGATTTGAGTTTTCTCCAGATTTGCAATATGGCTATAGATTTAATTCAGGAAATATGCCAGAATCTTAGTATTTCAGAGTTTTTAGGAAGTTCTGTGGTAGAACCCCTGAGGCGCTGGACTGACATTTTGAAGTCTAGGTCTCGCTTTCTGCACTTGTCAGCTAGCTAAGTGTTCTCACATAAATCTTTTTATTGTTCTGGGTCACAATGACCTTGTCAGTAAAATGGAGATGATAATTTTCAGTGTAAAAGAATATTCTGAAGTCTGCTGACACTGCATGAAAACTGGGTGATGGTATTTGTGGTAAACCAATTGGGAGTAAAGTCTGACTTTCCACCTTGTTTTAAGAATGGCCTAGACCTAATCAGACGGACTTCTGTAATCCCTAAATGTAAAGCATAATGATTTAACAAAAAGAAGGAAGAATTATGATTGCACCACCAAATCTTATCTTACCAGTGCCTCCATATGAAAACACATGTAGGAGTGGTATCTGGTAGCTTTACAGCAGAAGGCAAACCAACCTCAGCTGTGCTGCTAACAGTGCCACGGCTACTGGTCCTTAGCTATGACAGTGATGGCTTTGTTTCTGTCTAGACTGGTAAGCACGCTTGTAAGTAATGGTTCCCTAAAATTTCCCTTTTGTTCTTCATCAGAACTCTCCCAAGGATCCCCTCAAACGGTACGAAGAGACTTTGGCTTAGCTGTCACACACAGGTGAGCGACACATGTTGTGGGAGCCACAAAGGAAGCAAACTGAGGGGTCAGGCCAGGACAGCACCCTAGTGAGTGCGTTTGTAGCAGTGATGACTTTAAGATAGGTTTGAAGTTGGGTCAGGTGCCTCATTTGCCAAGTTCAGCCTTAACTGTATATTTCAGATTCATCTGTTTTTAATATGTCACTGATGTGTTCAGCGCTTGAAATCCTTTTAACAAAGCCAAGTGACTCGTGGTGCTGTAATGACTAGTGTGCCGGCAGTAGCAATGTTGTGTATGGGGTGATAGGACCAAGCGTGCCAAATGTGTAACAATGCCTTTTCTAAAGGGAAGCTGCTCCTTCCTCCCTACATGGAAAGAACATATATTTCCCTCTTCCTCCATTGTAGCTTCCTGCATCCCCACTTCCCAAATCCAAACCAAAGCTGGGCTAGCCAGTTCTAATGCCTAACCAACCACCACCAGCTACCCACCCTAAGCTGGGTCCCAGTTGATCTCTAAAGATATTGAGGTGAATATAACCAGCACACATGACGCGTCCTGCTGACCTGAGGAGGACACCAGCAGCTGCCGGCCAGTGCATGCTCATGGGCTGCCTCTGCGCTTGGAGCGCGTGCTGACTGCTCCCTCTCAAGAGTACTCGCTTGTTTCACGAGATGAAACTCAGTTCCAGTTTGAGGGGTTTTTATGGAAAGAAGTGACTCTGTCACTTGGGTATCTTTGACTGCATGAGGCCTCAAATCTGTAACTGCCAGGCTGCAGCTTTGAGGACCTGCTAGAGATGTGCGTTCATGCACACCCTGTCTGCTTGTCAGAGACACCTCTGAGCACCTCTCAGCCCTGCTCCACGAGTGGAGAACTAGCAAGAGGCCAGCAGAGTTGGTGCCAGCCTTCTTTCAGTTGCTTTTGATCAGAAAAATGAGAATTCTTTTCCACAACACGACTTGCCCTTTTCAGAAGGATCTGAAGGAGTGTAGCCTGACTGTAACTACCTGCGAATGCTACTTTTCCTTTAGAAACCAGTTAAACATCATTTTTGCCCTCTTCTCTCCACTTAGGTTCTCAACAAAGTCTTGGTTATCTCAGATTTGCCAAGTCTGTCAGAAAAGCATGATGTTTGGGGTGAAGTGTAAGTACTGCAGGTGAGCACACAGTGAAGAGCTTTTTCAAAACTTTGCTTTTGATTCATTAAATTTTGCTGGTAACATGTATCTCTTGGTGTGATGCACTCTTAGCACTGGCATATGCTTAGCTTGGCAGCCTGACATACAGACGAACCAAATTTATTTCCCTGCCACAGGCTTCGTACGTGATCGTGGGCAAATCTTGTAGTGGGAGCTGGGTACCTAAATAATGGCAAGGATTTCGTTTTTTGCTTCTGTCTGGGTTGTTAGTCCAGAGCACTGAGATTTTAGTGCTTCACTGTCGCATGATGAGAGTCGATGAAGGTAACTATATTAAAAATAAATCAGATGCTAAGATATGTATATGGCTTTCATTAGCCTAATGACACACATAATAGGATTCCTCATATGAATGCATGCTGCTTTGGGGCCTGGAGCATTCCAAAACTCCCTCTGAGATTAGCATAAGAATTACAAATTAAGGGTAGGCTTCCTCTTTTTGGGAGAGAACAAGTTGCTATTTAGCATGTAATGTTTCTCTTTCAGATTAAAATGTCACAACAAATGTACTAAAGAAGCACCTGCTTGTAGAATATCCTTCCTTCCCAGTAAGTAATTTTCTACAAGTTCTTAGCATTTCAATGAAATTGATGGTATTACAAGAATAAAAAGTCTGATTAAAGCTTTTTTTTCTCCCTTCTCCAACCTGTTTTTCAGTAACAAAAATAAGAAGAACAGAGTCTGTCCCTTCTGATATCAATAATCCAGTAGACAGACCAACAGAGCCACAATTTGGAACTCTTCCCAAAGCACTAACTAAAAAGGTACGTGGTGACCAAAGTGAGTCTGGAGTCCGTAAGTCACTGAGGAGCTACACTGAGGAGAGATGGCATCAGGACCTTGCTGGCTGGAGCAACAATGGCAACTTGAGCTTTTGCTTTGCAAGGAGACTTTGATATGTGACATTTTCTCGTTCTAAAACATAGGTTGTGCACAGCTCCAGCTGTCTCCTCATTTAGAAAAACTATGCTGTGATGGAGGCTAGGGCTTTCCTTTTTCTGTTGTTCAGTAAACATTGAGGGGGAATTCTTTCTTTCTTTTTATTGTTTTCTCATTAATAACTTTCCTTGCTTTGCAGGAGCATCCACCAGCAATAAATCATCTGGACTCTAGCAGTAATCCTTCTTCTACAACCTCATCCACACCATCTTCTCCAGCACCTTTTCAGTCTTCCAACCCTCCCAGTGCAACACCTCCCCCAAACCCATCTCCTATGGGCCAGAGGGATGGACGATTTAACTTTCCAGGTAAACTTACCTTTTCATGAGACCTCTGCCAAGATCAGAAAGGCCTCTAGGCAAGCAGAGACTGACCAGGACTTCATAGGTAGTTGCAGGTTTCTGAATACATGGTTGTGTCTTAAGCAAGGTGTGAAAGTGTATCTTCTTATCTGATAAAAGAAAATGGTCTGTTCTGAAAAGTTTTTAAGTGGTATCAACAAGATACCTTTGCAGGAGACAGATTATTAAGGAGTGCTGGCACCTTTCTTAAATGATTCAGTCTTTCTATGTTCTCCTTTTTTGAAAAGGACTAAAAAAAATTATTTTCTTTCTCTCCTCTTTTCTTGTGGTATTGTAAAATGCATGCTGCCTGCTGTGTTTAGTCACCAGTGGCTTTAAATCATGAGTAGGTTGATTGCTAGAGCAAAATGTGAAAATGGGTGAATTGCTTTACCAGTACCCTCCAAAAGATAACCCAACAATCAACACTCATTTTTAAACCATTGGCATACATGTTACGGTGGAGAAGAGTTTACTCTACATACTTTACAGATTAAGGACCCAAATGTGCAGTCTTTACCAAAGCTGATAGAGGCAGGGATCTCTGACAAGGCCAAAGATTTACACAGTGAGAGTAAATTTGATTCCTTTGATGGGGAAGTGAAGTCACATGCTGCTCACTAGCTGCTACATCTAGCCTTCAACATTGCTGTATTTCGCATCAAGCTTTTGATGTGTGAGTGAAAGTTGCTCTTTTACTCAAAAGAAGTGGAAGCAGAGCCAGTTTAGTACAAGGATCCTACTGCAACTACTTTATATTAGGGCATGCTGCTCAAATTCACTGCAATAAAAAAAAATGCTTGCAGATGGCTCATGAGCTTCAGCTTCTCTGGGTGCCTCTCTGAAAAGCTCAAGACATGAGAGAGCATTGAAACACCCGCTTTTACCCGGGCCTGCCTTTAGGCATTCCTGGGATCTCGAAATTTGCTTCTGCCACTTGAAGTCTGAAGGTGGTGTTTTCCCACCAGACCGCTTATTGGTAGCATAGCTTTCATTCGACAAGGATCATCTGTCATAGTCTTGCAAAAATGCATGTGCTGAAATGCACCCCCTCCAGCAGGCTGATAATCTACTAATCTGTTTCCCAGCAGTGAGTTGGGACTAATTCATTGAATGCATATCGGGCACTTACTGATGATCCTCTAACTTGTTTGTGTTTTTTTTTTTTCTCCTGGTAATTTTTTTTGCTGTTCTTTTTTTTTTTTTAAAAAAAAAAAACATTTAAAAAAAAGCTGCCTACTACATTCAGCATAGACAACAATTTATCTTCCCAGGTGAGTTGATTGTTTTAATTCTACTAACCAGCTTCTGCTGCCAAAAAGTAACGTGTTTGTAAACTTCTGCATGCTGCCCAAGAACAATAATTCTGCTTAAAAAACCAAAACCTAAACCCATTCAAACTTTCTCTTATCCGAGTATATAATTCAGGCCTCTCTCTCCTAATATGAGGTGGCGATGTGATTTACATACTAAGGTGAAGCTGTGAATATTCCGTTGTAAAACAGTAGCTTTCTGCTGTGTGATTCTATACACAGCCATGTTCTTTCTTCAAAAAGGCTTGCTCTTAGGGTTATATATTTAGCTAGCATAAATGGACACTGTCAGTTCAGGAATGCTGAGCCCACCTTTATGAACTGAGGCTCATGGGATTTAAGAATGATGCAACTCTGTTCGTATGTGGATTTGCATATACAAATGTTCTCAGTCAGCTGTTTGTGAACCCTTAGAAACAGCTTGTTTGTTTCCAAAGTGAGAGTTGATGATGTAGGATGCCAGGTACAGAGGATTCATTCTGAATTTTGGAAGGACTTGCAACCCAGGCTGAATTTCCTGTGCCCTGGTAACGCTGAGGAGACTAGGTGCAGCTGGAACACGTGACCTGCAGTATAGATAAATTCAGACATCCTAGTTCTGTGAGGATTTGAGTATCTCTGATTGTCCAAGGCTACGTGAAGGTGTGTGAGCAGTTTAGGGACAAGGACTGACCTTGAAAGATGTTACAGACAAGTAGGTGAATGGTAAGAAGACTGGGCTTGGTCAATATAGAGGCATGTAAGTACTAGGAAAGGTGACCGTAGTTTTAAAAGAATAGCTGTATAAAATCACATTGTCTGTGGCTGAGTTTACTTTACAATTCCTGAATAAGAAGCAAATTATCACTATTGCAATGTTAAAACTTCCCATCTATATGAGATTAAAGTGTGAAATATGTATCATAAATGTTTCTACTTTCCTAGAAATTCCCAGTCCTGCACAAATAGTGCAGCCTCCAGAAACAGCTGCAGACACTAAGTAAGTATAGTTTTAAATTCTTTTACTTGCACGGTGTTTACCTGATAATCTTCAGATCAGTCTGAAAGCGCTATGTGATGACCAAAACTGAACTTAACATCTGAGGATAATTTTAGTCAGCAAGGGTGATATTGGTATTCCCAGTTTTATAAAGCTGAATATCATATTTACTTTAAATTGGACAGTAAAAAGTCCACACCTTTAATACCTGGTTATGGTTGTGTGTGCATTCTGGAGATCAGAAAGGTCCGGTGAAATAGATGTTACAGAGTTTTACGATTAAAAGAACACGACACACTTGGCTGCAAGCAAACAGCTTTTTAAGGATCTGAGTTGTAGGGCATGCAGAAGATTTTAGCCTGCATTGCCAGCACTCAATTGCTTCTCCACTGTAGGTGTTTCAGTAGCAGAAATAGGAGTATCCATTACTGGAACACATTGTAATAATGCAGCCATGCCACTGCCAAATCAATTCTTGCTGCTTAATCGTGGAAAATCACTTCAAAGTCTTTGTCCCTTATTTGCTAAAGTAAGCTTAGAAAGTCCTTATCTGTTAAGTGGAGCAGTAATTGTCGTTTTCTCTGTCCTAGTATAATGCTATCAAGATATGTTCTGTATTTGATTCTTTCCACTCCACTAATTGCATATGTAGCAGCCCAGTTCTCTAACTCAGGTGGATATGCAAACATTATTCTCACTGTAAATCTGTCTTCTCTCGTTAGTGCTCATGAACAGCCAGACACGGATGGAGTTGAATGTGAAGCAGAGGTAGGTTTTCTGGTTTGGCCTTTTGTACAATCACAAGTGCTATGCTGAAAGTGCAATTAAACAATTGTGGCCCTGGAATTATGAGTGTAGACTAACTATGCCTTACCTCAGTTCCACCGAACTGTTTGTACTGCAAAGATCTCGACTGAAAATTCATGGTTTCTGTAGCTAGGCTGAAACATTTAAGTACTTGTAACAATGCTTAACTTTTTCTAATCGGGCTAAGATGATATTTGTCAAACTTCTGGCTCACTCAGTTTGGCGCAGCTGTTTTCACATTACAAGAGCTTCAGGTCTGCTGCTGGAGTTTTGAGGTCTAAGTGCTCTGCAGACCTCAAATCTGCCAGTAATGCATGCGTAGGTGCTACCCGTGGTCACATAAGCCCATGCTTACAGGCTTTGCTTTGCAGGATCTGCCATGAGATAATGTTCTGCGTAGGAAAGCCTTTCCATACCTCTTCACAAGACTGATTTTGGTAGTGCCTAAGCATGTGTCCGGCTTTTGTAGTGTGTACACTGAAATGGGTTTCTATAGGGATGAGAACCTGTAGAGATGGAATCGATGATTTCGGCAGAAATTACTGGAATTTGGATCAAGCTTGCTGATTTTTGGAGCATTTCTTCCTGATAGGAGAATTTTAGTAATTGCAAAAAAACCCCAAACCCACCCACATTTATGTGAAGAACAAAGAGGTTCTTAACCCTTCCTTTAAGAGTGGTCTTGTGGTACCTTTCCTCCCACTGAAGGCCAGATCCTGAGAGATGCTGAGTCACTAGGTGTTAGTGCTGGTTCTATAAATCTAACTATATGGGATAAAGCCTTTCCTGTCTTCACCTGTGTGCACCGACATGCAGAAGATGTGGCTTTTTATAGCCTTCTGAGATGCCTTTGTCCCGTGAGGTGTATTTCTAGACATCTAGCCTCCTGAAGTTCTCTCAAAGCAGCCTTTGCTGCTGGCGGGTAGGCTGCTTCTGCCCCTCAGATGGGACTCTCAGTATATGTATCCCTTGTCTTTCTGTAAACAGGTGGAAGAACCAGAGAGTAATAAATCAGAACCTGAAGACGATGAGGATGAGGTGGAAGATTTGCCAAACCGACGGCCACGCTTGCAGGGGATGATTTATCGCAAACCTAGCCAGACCAGCGTCTACCTGCAAGAGTGGGACATTCCCTTTGAACAGATCGAGCTGGGGGACCCTATTGGCCAAGGACGATGGGGGAAGGTTTACAGGGGCAAATGGCACGGGGAAGTGGCCATCAGGCTGCTGGAGATAGATGGGAACAATCAGGATCATCTCAAGCTCTTTAAAAAGGAGGTGATGAATTATAGACAGACTCGGCATGAGAATGTGGTACTTTTCATGGGAGCATGCATGAACCCTCCTCATTTAGCAATCATTACCAGGTAAGGTTATAGCATCTTAGTATATTTTTTTATTTTTACATAAAAATATATATACAATATATAGATAATATTTATTTTTATATATAAAAATAAACCTGTCACTGCAGTCAGGAAGTGGCAGCCATGAATGCAGTCTGTGTTACTCAGAGTTTTGGATATTAGGGCTGTCTCCTTTTAGGGAACATATAATACTTTTTGGCACTTTTCTTTTCATTTTTGAATTCTTAAATAATAAAATTCAAAAAGCAGGAGAGAAAAAAAAAAATCTGGAACAGGCTGTTCCTCTGTCATCTACTTCCAGATCGTTCCAATTCAGCAAAGTGACAATAAACCAATGTGCGAGGTTGATAACGCAAGTTCCTTTCTGTTCCCTTTAGGGGTGCTTGCTGATTAGGCAAAAAAGTTACTGTTTTTCTCCCCTCTTGCATTTTCAGTATTTAGTTGAGATGAGGATCATTTAGCCCTCAAATAACAGCTTTTTGGGATGTCCATGTGCGGGCTGAATTTAAGGCCAAGGGCACACTGTTCTCATAGTCTGGCCGGGAGGTACTCGGACATTTCCAGTTGCCAGTAGAAGTTTCCTGCTTAAGTGACCAGTAGAACCAGCAGCAGAAGCTGGTGCTTGAATTTTGAAAACTGGCCCTCAGATGTCAGAGCAGGATAACAACAGCTGTGTCTCTGAAGAAATACATAAACGTTTGTTGCATATCCTTGAGCATGCTGTAACAATAGGCCTCCCGTACATGTGTACACCCACACAGATGTAAATCAGTTGGGTCCCTGAAGTTCTTCAAGATGGCACTTCTCAGCGGTGGAGGAGTGCTGGGGTTCTGTCAACAGAATAAGAAAACCAACTGAACATCAAGTGTTACATTTTTATTTTCCTCCAGTATTTTAAAGATGTTTTCAAGATGGTTGTTCCTCTTTCCTGTAGCTTCTGCAAAGGAAGAACGCTTCACTCGTTTGTAAGGGACCCCAAGATATCCCTGGATATTAACAAAACCAGGCAGATAGCACAGGAGATCATTAAGGTAAGGGTGCGTTATGCTAACGGAGACATTTGCTTTCTGGGCAGCGCCTCAGCGGGAGCTTAGGGGCTGCACAGCTGGAGAGGCTCTGTAGGTCTCTGTGTTGCAGCAGGGGATGCTCAAAGTTGGCTGGCAAAAACAGTGCTGATTTAGTGGGCAGTAAGCTAAGAGCCCGTAAGGAGAGAAACAGACCCTTCGCTTGTCAGTAAGGGGCTGGGGAGGGAGAACTGAGGTAAAGGGAACAAGGAAGAGAGGTATGCAGGACAGGTTTCCTTCCCAGTCCCTTCTCTTCAGCAGTAACTGCAGCTCAGTTAATGCATTCTGGAGTAGCTGGCACTTTCTCCCAGATCAGCAGAGTGTTCTCTGTGCTTGCTTTCAGTATTTCTCAACTGAAGAAGCATTGCTAAAGCTGCTGTTTTTTTTTCTGGCAGTAATATCCTGTGAATTTAGTAAGAAAACTTGTGTCAGTTGTTCATTGTTCTTACACATACAGACTGCTTCAGAATTGTGAAGTCCCCAGCCACTTTAATGCTTCAACTAAGAGTATCCTTCCAAGGCCTGAGGACAGAAAGCAATTGAGAGGTTGAGCACTAAACTAAGCTCTGCTCCCTTGCAGACTTCCCTTGCACCCTTCCTGCAGAAGTCAGACAGCTGTCATGTCCCCACTTACAATTAATGATTTATGCTGGAGTAGTGAGAGTAAGTGCGTATTAGAAAGCAAAGCACGCCCAGAGTAAGAGGGTTGTAAATAATAAAAACAAGTTTCCATCTCTGCCTATGTTTCCTAGGGCATGGGCTATCTTCACGCAAAGGGGATTGTACATAAGGATCTGAAATCCAAGAATGTTTTCTATGACAACGGGAAAGTTGTGATCACTGACTTTGGATTATTTGGAATTTCGGGTGTGGTTCAGGAAGGAAGGTAAGTGGAGGTTTCAGTGCTTGGTCCACTTCTAGAATGATGAATAATGATCAAGCAGGGAAACATTCTGATGTGTTACACAGTGAGTGCAAGTGAGGAGTGTTGATTGCTTAATTACATACACACATTTCTGCAATATGCACTTTGTTTTCTTTTTTTTGAGCAGAGTTCTTTCTACAGTTCCAGTAGCACAGAGCTAGGAAGTTATGTACAGATTAAGACTCAGAACACAGAACAAACAAAAATTTAAGCCCAAGAATGAGCTTGGAGAGTCAGGCTAACACTGGCATATTTTTTAATATGGCAAGAAAATTAGAAATGGAATGTCAGCGAAAACGTTTGAGTAAAGAAAGTCAAGGCATTAGGTGAAGCGCAGATACGGTCCATATGCTGCTGCGTGGTTGACGTAGTGGTGTTTTGGTACCACATCTTTCTTTTGCACTCAGGAGGGAGAATGAATTGAAGCTGCCTCATGACTGGTTATGCTACCTGGCCCCTGAGATTGTTCGTGAGATGGCCCCTGGGAAAGATGAAGACAAGCTGCCTTTCTCCAAAGCTGCAGATATCTATGCCTTTGGGTAAGAAAGGAATGCCTAAGAATACCACGGGAGCTCGCTAACGGGGATTTGTTACAGACCTGAGCCTTGCCAGTCAGTGGTCCTCTTCTCACAGACTCAGGATTTTAGTTCAGATGCATTTTTCTCACCTGCTACAAAAGTCGTGGGTGGGAGGAATTTGCTGCACAGCCTTACACACCTTCCAGAGCTTACCTGAAGAAATTGGGACAGTGTCAGGGTTTTGCGTCTGTCTTTTCCGAGCAGACAAAGGCATGATTTGTCTGTTGATGTTACAGGACTGTGTGGTATGAGCTCCAAGCAAGAGAATGGCCCTTCAAGAGCCAGCCTGCAGAAGCACTCATCTGGCAGATTGGAAGTGGCGAAGGAGTGAAACAAGTCCTTTCAACTGTCAGTTTAGGGAAAGAAGTCAACGTAAGTACCTCAGCTGCAGGAATCCCTCCATGTAGCTATTCATCAGGAAAAGACGGAGCTGCTTGAAGGAGAGATTTATTTTACTTGTATTATCACCCTAAAGATAAAGGGCAAGAGAGGGAACAGATTAGAATGGTACACCAGGTTAGATACCAAGCCTCTGCCCATAACTGTCTTACAGAAGTGGACATCCACCGGTACGCAGGATGCTGTTTGGCTGTAAGAATGTCCCAGACCTCTCTTAAACCGTATCTCTGGCTGGGCCTGCACAAATCACAGAGCTCAGTCAGTTGCTTGGTCTGCACAGATGGCCTGGGAGCTAAGTGGAGATAATGAGCCACAAATATCCTTTGCAGGAAATTCTCTCGGCGTGCTGGTCCTTTGATCTCAGTGAGAGACCTAGCTTCACTGTCCTCATGGAGATGCTTGAAAAACTGCCAAAACTGAATCGTCGGCTCTCCCACCCAGGGCATTTCTGGAAGTCTGCTGAGTGAGTATTTGCTGCTGCTAAGAACACTTATGCTGCTCAGAATTTGCTAACTGATCATTTCTGTGCTTTGTTTTGCCTTGCTGGGGGCTGTCAGACCTCAGATGGGAGAGTAACAGTGTGCTGTTCTGCTTTTCTAGTTACTAGGAAATTATGCAATTAAGCTTGTGTGTTTCAGACAGTTAATTTCCCACTTCAACATATTCACCTCCCTCCTTCAGTAGATTACGTACCCAGCTTTCTGTCTGCTTTCAGAGACTACGTACCAACAGTATCAGAAAGGGCCCACCCCAGCCCCGGAGTGGTTAGAATGTCCCCTGGAATGGCTGACACTGACTGAGGAAGGGAAGGACCAAACGGGTGCCACCGTTGCCCTTTGAAACTGAACTGTCAGAGTGACAAGTCCAAAGTTTGTAACCTTCCTCAAGGAGCACGTAGGAAAAAAGTCCAGCCCCCTCCTCTTTCCAGAAGAGTGCCCAGTTTGCCCAGGCAGATAAAGAAATGTGTTAGTCCTGACTCAGAATAATTGACTTCTAGGAAGAAAACAAAGTAGGTGCTAATCATGTGTCGAGTGATTTAGAAATCCTAAAGGTGCAGTGAGCTAACAGCTAGGAAGGAGTGGCAATATTTGGGCTAAATCTCCAAGCTGGAATGATGTCACAGTCTGGAGCATGGAATCATGAGAAGTCAGCATAAATCTTTGCCAGATGGTGATACTTTCAAAGTCAGGTTCTGTGTTGCAGTTGGGGAAGCATCTGTAAACTGTCAAAACTGGAAGAGATCCCTCAAAACACCTGATTGTACATCCCATGACATCTGTTGTGGCAGACCGGACCAGAATATAAAACTCATTCCAGTTCAGGCTGGATTAGCATAAAGCCACAAGGCCTAAAACTTTCGGCCTCCCTTCTCATGGGTAACTCGTCACTCGCAGAGGAGGACGGTTCCCCGTTCCACTTCTGCCAAGATCAAGTGGAAGCAAAGCAGATGCAATTTGCGGAGCCGAGAGACTGGAGGCCCCAGCCGAGCCCGGGTTTATGGCAGTTGCCTGATCTCCACTGCTGAGTGCTGTTACCCCGCGAGGCTCCGATGGAAGGGCAGGGAACCGGCTGGGCCTGCCAGCCCCGGTGAAAGGCAGCCAGCCCGGTTTCAGGAACGTGCTTAGAGCTTCTGGTAGGCACAAGGTTACATTCTGGTGACCTCCGTGTTTTTTCTCAAAGTCTAGGGGAGATCAGACCAGTGCCCCTTTACCACATACTTTGCTCAGTGTTTATTTTCATCTACTGAACCTCTAATGTTGATTTTCTCTTTTTTCTCCTTTTTTTGATGTTTAATCTACCCCTTTCTTTCCTGTAACCCTTCACTGTCTTCCTGCAACACCTTCTCATAACTAACCAAATGCTCCTGTTGCTTTCATGGCGACTGTCACGGCATTTTGTGCTTTGGTGGGGGTGATTTGGTTGGGGTTTTGGGAGAAAATTTCGCCATGTGTCTCTTGTGCAGTTTCCCTGACATTGGTATGGGATCCCTGACACACTGTGATGTCCAGCAACGTTAAAACGCAGAGTGCTCCTCCAAGGCTGCGGCCTCCTCTGTATACAGAAGGACGCTGTTATCAGCAGAGATCGAGTGCTTGCTGCCTACCTGCTGATGAGCAGAACTGTCGGGTGTTTTTTGCTCCCTGCTCCGGCAGAGCTGACGCAGTTACATTTCAGTCTTTGTGATTTCAATGGCCTAGATTTTAAAAAAATAAAAATTTAAACAGAAACCAACAAAATCAGAGCCAAAAAGTGTACCTGCATGTAACTGCTGCTGCTTATCTGTCCTTCAGTCATAATTTAAGATAAATAATTTTTTTCCTCTTCTGGCCTAAAGTGTACCAAGCCCCGTTTCCAGGCACAGCTTGCGCTGGCCAGGTCTATACCTTAAGGACGTGCTTTCAGCTCCGTTGTCCATTCCTTCAAGTCATCCAGCTTCACTTGTGACATTTCCTCCTATTTTTTTTTTTAAACTAATCCTCCCCTGCATCAAAGAAAGATCGTGGTAGCTGAGTCGTGTCACGTTATGAGGACAGCAATTTTTTTTGCCAGATTGGCGCAGTACAGCAGTGTCCTTTGGTTACATTTTTTCCTTTCTGCAGAAACACACTGTACTCCAACACGATGGTTCTGTGTCGACACTTCCGTGCCCTGATTTCTCTGTCCGACAAGATCCACTTGTGTTGGATCATTAATCCTGATGACGGATTTGCCATCTTTTCACCCACCTGCCCAGACTCCCTGCGCGTTCCCGTGCAGACAGTCCCGCTCTCGCGTTGTCCTCTAACGTCACACTGGAAATGAACTTGAAGTAACGCTTCCCATTTGGGCAGTCAGCTCGTGAGAAAGCTCCATTCCAGAGCAGTTTGCCAAGTGATTATTTTGGATTAGTGTTTCCATAGGGAGTTATTCTTCAACAGCTTGTGGAACGGCAGAACGATGTTTTATGTAGTAGCTACCCTAATTATTTTTCCCTGGGTAGACGGACCGACACCCCCCTCCACCCCCACAAGTGGTTCATGTCAATTTGCATATATTAATACTTTTTCTCTGCTCAAAGCATTTAATAGGGGAGAAGTACTTTAAGTGTCAGTGTTAATTATCAGCATTGACAGCTGAATTAGTGCTCATTGAAATGAAGTGCAAGCAGCTCAGTTGTTGTTCATCCCCTGCAAGCTGCGTTCTGGTCAGGTCACACGGGGGAGGCTCTCTGTAGCTGTGCCGGCCGGAGACCTGCTCTGATTCAAGACCCACTAACGACACGCTCGCATCCCCTCTGAAAAATCCTTTGAGAAACATGGCACTAACCTCGGGCTTTATTCTGGTGTAAGCTTTATAATACGTAGTTCTCAAGGGCTTGCTTTAAATAACTGAAAACTAACTCTCATGGTGTCTTCTTCCCTTCCCTCCCATATTTCTTTGTAGGTTGTAGCTACTGGTGCAATAACGGGCTCCACCTTGCATGCTTCCATGTGTTGTATCCTAACCGGCAACTTGGACAATCACCTTCCATTTACAAAAGCAAAAACAAACCACGAAATTAACCCATGGACGTAATCAACGCTTTATCCGAATTCTCCTTTTCTGCCTTTTTCCGCTTGGTGTGGGCTGTTAGCTTGAATAACAACTCCTGTCTGCAAGAAGTTACTGTCTAACAACGTGGCCATCTTTCACTTCCGAAGCATCTCAGCAGGCTGTAACTTCCTCCAGGGAAGGGCTGGTGACCTGCTCTCACCGCGCGCGCGGGTGCCTGCTCGGGGGGCTGGGGTCTCCCCCGAAACCAGTGGGACTGGTGCTTGCCCTGACGGGGCAGAGCGGTGCTGTCCCCCGGTCCCAGGGCGGGCTTGTCCCTGTGGTCGTCGTGCTGTGGCTGTGTGACTGAAGGCGAGGGGTCTGTTGGCACAGGCGCGGCCGGTGACCGAACGCCGCTGGGCTGCAGACCAGCAGGCGTTACGGGCCCAGACCAACAGGCGTTACGGGCCAGGCTGGGCCGCTGCTCCCGCGGAAGCAGAGCCACCGTTGAAGCCAGGGGCTGGATGAAGCTGGTGCAATTCCTGAGTGGAAAGCAGGAGCAGTTTGCGGTCCCCGAGCCTCCCGGCAACCAGACCACAAGTGTTGTCCAGAACTGGCCCACATGGGTCAGCTACAATGCTGTGTAAAAGAGGAGTTCTTCCTCCTCCTTCCCTTGCAAATCTCGTGCTTTGAACTGGGTGGTTTGCTTCTGTTTACATCCCCTGTTCAGCAGAATGTCTGACTGAGGCTGGGGGCTTTGCAGAATTGGAGGTAACACAGCAAGTATGTGCCTTTTTAGAAAAGGTCTTTTTTCATTCTTTACCAATTCATGATTTTGAAAAAATACCTTGTTTCGGAGGGGAGAGGGTTTGGGACAGAGCAGAATGTGCACCACGAACCAGAGAGGTTCGTGCTGCCTGCAGTGAGGACAGATACAGCCCCCTGTTCGTTCTCTCAGAAAGCCTCCTGCAAACCCCCCGGGCGGAGCTGTCCGCGTGCCTCGGGAGGTGTTTTGACGTGGAAATGTTTCTGGCTGTGCTGATGGTTGAAGGGTGGAGGAAAAGGCATCTTTATGCACTTGCGCCCGTCTGTAAGGAGGAGCACATGGGGTTCGGGTTGGGTTGGGTTTTTTTAACCAATTGATGTACCTTGTCAAAACAGCCCTTTCTCTTCAAAAGAAAATTCTGCAAGTCATTTTTTCCTTGCCTTTGACTCCAAGGAAAACAAGTGCCCGTTGAAAACAAGCATCGGGGCTCTGGCCACCTCAGGTACTCAGGAAAACCTCCCGTTTCTCCAGTTTGAGGCGAATCGGATTTGCACTGTGTGTTTCCACTGGTGAGGTCAGCAGGAATAAGTTCATGTGCTTGCTGCTTAGTGACTTCAGCCTCTTTTCTGGGTGATCTGGAGTTGTGTGAGATCGGACTTTAACCCATTTTAGTTCCTTTTATAGGACTGTAGCTTTGTAAGAGAAATTAAAAATAAGTAACTCTTCTCCCCTCCCTTCTCCTCTCCCTCCCCACTCTTTTCAGCATTAACAGTAGCAAAGTTGTCCTGCGTTTTGAAAGATTTGGCTTGGGAATCCTGGAACCAAGTAATCAAAAGATCTAGCGTGGTGTGTAATTGTCTTGTGGTAATGTTGTCTGCCTGCTTACACAAAGCCTCAGAGATCTTCACTGAACCTGGCACCCTAGGAGACTGGTGCAGCCGCAGCTGAACGCCGCACGACCATCGCGCCACAGCCCTGTGGTGTTTGCAAAGTCCGAATCCTGCCTGAGCACCAGCAGTTCTTTAAAGAATGTTTACATGATACTTTTGTGTGAACTATATTTTTTTAAACATAATAAACAGTGAATCAAGTTTAACTACAGCCATTCTCAAATAGCACTGAGAAAAAGAGAACTGTTTCTAGTTCCTTCCTGTGTCTGTGGCAAACAGGAGCTCTCTTCGGCCTCCGAGCGCTCGTTTTCCCTGCGGGGAGCGGACCGGGCTTGTTCCGGAGTGGCAGTCTGGCTGGCAGAAGGGGCTGGAGTTGCAGGCTGCGTTTCTCTCTCGTTGCGGTGAAAGTCGGTCTGTCGCGGTGTGGTTTGCCAGAGCAGCTGCTGAGCGCCGAGGTTGGCTTGGGCAGGGCAGGCCGAGCTCGGGCTTCGCTTGAGTGAAGTTACAGCAGCGCAAACCTGCTGCTGCGAGGAGAGCTTCCTCTCTTGGAGGCTGTGTTAAAGACTCAGCGCTCTTCTGCGCAGAGCTCGCAGGAAAAGCTGCTTGTTCTCGTACGATCCCATAGGAAGCGTAAGACTTGCTGGCCTTTAAAAACATGAACCCGTGCCTTGTCAGAGCGCTGGGCACAGGGGCCGGGTTCTTCTGGTGAAGTTTTGGGCACAAGAAGTTCCAGTCCCCTAGGCGAGCAGCGCTTCTGGGCAGACAACACGGAGCAGCCAGGGCAGGCTGGCTGCCCCAGGCACCACTGCGGCTGCAGCAGACACGGCGTTTTCCAGAGCTGCGGGGAGAGGCAGGCGAGATGAGAAGGGAAAAAGCCACCCCCAAACCGTGCACGACGTCAGGTCTTGATGCATGGAGCTTCTTACGAAATTCAGAGTCATTCCCCCACAGGCAGAGCGTGGCTGGCTCCTACAGCCGGTCACGTTTAAGTTTGCAAGCTGTTGAATTCTAAAAATTTGGGACTAAAGCAGTTGTTTTGGGGAAAACTAAGAATGACTTTTGTTGAAAATTAAGTGGCAAAAAAAACTCCTGAGTTCGGTTGAGCAGAGAGCTTCACTCCTACGGTGTGCAAATTGCTTGTAGTGGTGTATTTATAGAGTGACTTTATAAATGTGTCTCAGAGATAAAAGAAAAAAATGGGTTTGGTGGTGGCCAAGCGTGACACTGCGGTACGCCTTTGCCCTCCTTCCTCTCCCCCAGCTTTGTGAAGCAGATAAACCCCCCAGCTCTACCGTGCGTTTACCTTGCAGCGCCCGCTTCTCTTCAGGCTTGCTGCCGTTCGTCCTCCCGCAGTAATGCTGCGTCAGCAGTTCTAAGCAGAGGGGCTTTTCCCAGCAAGCGCTGCTTAAATAACAGCAGCACAAGCTGGGCTGCAGCGGGCAGTCGCGTGGCACCGGTGCCACTGCCTCCGCCCGGCTGAACCCGCTGCGGGCGTCGTGCCCTGGGGCTGAGCAGCAGCCGCTGGGCACGGGGTGCACAGCCTTGCCCGGCAGCCTCCGGTGAGGCCGCAATGGAGGGCAGCTCCGCTACCCGCTGCGTCTCTGCCGCCCACCATGCACAGCAGGGCCCGAAAGCTGGGGCACCCAGAGCGTCTCGGGGTGGGAGCTGGTCGCCCAGCTTGCCAGCAGAGCATGGGGCCTTGCTGTTCAGCAGGGGGAACAATGCTGGGCAGACGGGCAGCAACTACGCTGGGATAGCAATCTAGTCTCAGTTTTTTTCCTAATCAGATGGCTGGCTAGGAGAAGGACTGACAAAATAACTAAAAAACCAACAGCAGACTGTCACCATTTGCCCTTCCTGCGCCTGCCCTCAGGTGTAACTCGCTGGCTGTGAAGATCTTTCCAGGCACAGAGCTGCGTTGCCAGCTTCCGCGCCTGCTTTGGCAGGGCCATGTGCCCAAAAGCAAATATTTAACTCCCATAAATTGCTCTTGAGAGCACAGCGCAGCCTCCTGGCCCCAGTGTATCAGAGAGCAGAGACCCAGGGCTGTCTCTGGGATAATTCTTGTTTTAATCCACTGGTGCGAGACACACGGGCATCGCCTGAACCCAACGGCATCGCACGGCTGCAGTGAGCGCAGCGCTCACTTCTCCCCCAGAGGTCCCTTCCAACCCCGAACATCCTGTGATTCTGTTGCAAACCACGCGGCGGGCGTTTGGTTGCGGGGGTTACGGTGGCGTGGACGCTCCCCCCGCGCTGGTGCGAGGGCGTGGGGCACGGCCAGCCCGGACCCTTGTGGAGCTGTAAATGTGAAGCCGGCTGTACAATGCTGCTGCAAAAGCCGCGTGTCAGCCCTGAGCGCAAACGGTGTCTGTAATATGGTGAACATGGACACTTTTTCTTTTCAAATGTGATGTAAACTTTGTACAGTAAAAAAATTTTTTTTTATATTTTCTATCAACTGAGTGTCTTCCAGAATTGCTATTAAATTAATTAAAAATTATTAGTATTAACAACAGTTTCTGTATTAGTTTATGCAACCAGCAAAAAAAAAGAAAAAAAAGAGTGCACTCTATGCTAATGAAATTCTGGATATGTAGGAATCTTTTCAGTGAATAAATCTTTGCTCTGGATAAAGAAGTGTTACAGAATTGTGGTTTGACCTTTTTGCCCCCATCCTACCTGCAGCCACATTAGAACAGGAGCCGGTCTCCCTCGGGACGCGCCCGCAGTCGGCCGGTGCTGGGGGCTGCGCAGGACGCGGCAGCGTTGCAGGTCATGCAGCCGTGCGCGCTATGTGGAGAAGCAGGAGTTGCCCCTACCGGGTGCTGCTGCAGGTCCGTCCTCAGACCCCATCACCTTTCCCCATCCTCGCCCCGCAGCCCAGCCGTGCCCACAGCCCGGCCAGCGCACACGGCTCAGCCGTGCCTGCCCGCGAACCCGGCCGGCAGCCTCCTGCCTGGGCGCAGCTCCTTCGCCACCGCCCCGGGCAGGCCGCAGCCCTGCTGCCGCCCTTCCGCAGCTCAGCCCGACCCGAGGCACGTGGCACACACCGTACGTACATGGCACTGTTGACTTCTGAGACTCAACAACTCCTTCCTCAGATTCCAGCTCCTGGAGACAACGGATGACAGGAAAATCTCATCTTAAGGTTGTTTAATATGATCACATAGCCCTGCTAATTTTAGAAACAGAACTAAAAGCTCTGACATAACTGCAAGGCATAGAAAGAACCAAAGTCAAAAATCTAACCAGGGCAAAAATAGATGGCTCTCATTGCTATCTTATGTGCTTGCAGTTCACAAGCCAATCTTGCAGCCTGCGGTGCAAATTCACACTTGCCTGGCAGTAACAGCACTGCAGAACTAATTCAGGCAGTGGGTGTAACCCCCGGAGACCGGCGCTTTGCTTGGGGGTGGTTGGAGGAACCTCAGGTTCACTGGAACCCGAGAACTTACTGAGCTCCGCCTGCTTTCTCAGGCTGAAGGCAACAGCAGAGAGAGGCACACTTCGTTTGTATCCATAGAAAGGCATCTTTTATTACAAACCGACCCAGTAAATCACAGCACAGAACTCAAATGTACAAAGTGCTTTTGAATTTGCTGAACCTTACTGCCACAGGCTCTGTGGCAACGATTCAGGTTCCAGTGCCTGAATCCCATAAAGCAGAACTCGAAGCTACGCCCTCGGCGCGCACACAGCTGAAGGGTGTGCAGCAGGTACTCCCACTTACGTTATTATCTCGTTTGAAAATATTGCTTCAGATTCAACAAGGCGTGTGCCTATACATTTCCAAGGGACACAACCATGCATTTACTTGCTTTAAAGTGAAGATAATATACACAGTAAAACAATCAGATATAAATAAATTCACCAAGATAAGCAGTATATTTCAAAAACAGATTTTGGTTCTAGTTTACATAGTAAAAAACTCTAAATTTTCCTTGTATTTACAAAAAAAATAGATTTATACTAGCATAGACAGTATTAAAAATAATTTTCATCTTCACTATAATCTATTAAAAGATGTCTCAGAATAAATAGCAGCAAAAATTAAATTTAGTATTTTTCTTCATTAAGGCTGAGGTTTAGAAGTCAAATCCTACAGTCATATACACGTGTGTGATTTAACATGTATATGAAAGAGGATTTGACTCCTCTCTTTTTTTACAATAACAACGAACGTGCAAGCATTGTCTAAATCTTCTGTTGAGTCGTTCTTGGACTGGTGGGTTGCAAAGCTCTTTCACCTCTTTTGACCTCATGTGGGAATACAGCCCCAAAAATATCTTCATGGTATCGCTTCTGGCTCTGCAAAACAAGAAAGGAAACCCGAGAGATGAAGTAAATACGGCCAGCTCCTCCTCACGCGACAGCTCTGCAACTCAAGGGTCTTTTGCTTTCCCGAGAGTGGCTCTGTGCTAGGGGACTCTGTTACTGCCGGTGAAGGGAACCTGTCTGAACGCGTGCTCCAGCACAAGTTCCGATAGCAAAAGGGTCCTAAAACCCAGCAGACGTGGGCACTGTGTTTTCAGTGATGGGCCCCCTCATTTCTTAAACTTGCTTTCCCTCATTGGTACAATGAGGTCTGGAACTCCTGATGTTCCAGACACCCCGCAAAGCTAATGCCCGGGCCCCAAAGGTGTGAGGAGGAACATGGTGTGTCACTCACACACGCTGACCAAACAGAAACTACGTGTTTTAACTCATGGTGGGTGGGCTAAGCTGATCACTTCAAGCTTTTTTCCTTGGGCATTCTGCTGAAACGCAGCTCACAGCAGCCTGCAAGGTCTCGAGCGTGACTTCGAAGCCTTCTGTCACCATCGTGGAACACAGCCTGACTGGAGAGAGTACCTAGCACACCACAGCGTACCTTCAGCTGGAAGAAGTACTCCTCTGCCTGCGGCTCACTGAGGTGCAGGTGTTTTGCCAGCATCCCTTTCACAGTCTGAGCAACATCCCTGGCCATGCGTACGTCTCCACAGACGTACAGATGCCCTTCCTCCTTATGCAAGAGGTTGCACACTTTGGTCTCCAACTTGCTTTGAAGAATGTCTTGAACATAGACCTTCGAAACAGAGAAAAGATCATTAGACAAAGTTTCTTAAATGCTACTTTGGCTACTGGCTCTTCTAAATTCAGCGTGGGTCTGTGCAGTAAGGTTCCAAACGCCCTGTCTCTTCCAGCTGTGCGCTACAGCACAGCAAAGGAGAAGAAAAGTGTCTTCACGCTGTCTTTACAAGCCCGAGATCAGGAGGCTAGACCTGTCTCCTGGTTGAACTAGAGCAGACTACGACTACTCTTTTTTCAGAGCCAGTTACAACTGCTGAAGCCTCCTGACTTGCCAGGAGAGCATGATAGCTGAAAAGAGGACAGCTTAAGCACTGTTTTCTCCAATCAAGATTTAATCTAAGCAAAATTAATTTCCAGGGTCACTGTGTCACTGAAATGGTGACAAACGGCCAGAGCCAGCTCGCTTCTGCTCAGGGGCTAATCAAATCCTGCAAAATTTTAGGTTTCTGAAAATGTTCCAGCTTCTGGTTTCCAACGTGTTTACAGGTAAGGTTTGGATTATACGTCTATCACACCTCTCTGCACGGCAGTGAGGGATTTGTATTTACATAGCTTGCTCGTACTGAAGCTCACACTGAGTTTCTCCTCTGTTTTGAAGGAGCAGAGCCTTTTGTCATTTGTTCACAATACACTGAAGCAAAATGCTGACATTTTTTTAAAGAACATTGTTAAACAGAGCCCAAATCTTAACTTGAATGACCGTTCTGAAAGGAGCCAACCCTTAAGGAACAAAGGAGCCAGCCTTACTTTAGCTTGGCCAGGCTGCCTGGAGTAAGCTGCATAGACCTCGTTCAGGACTCCCTTCCTCTTCATTTCCTCAGTTTCTTCTTTGTAGATGTGATCCACATCTGGCTGCCGGCAGCCAAACAGTAACGTCATGTCACCACCTTTGATCCCTGAAACCAACAAGGAAGAGCTTTTTGTCTTTCCTGGTAAGGCCCGTTACCTCTTATGCCTGTTCCCAGAGGGCCCTGTTGTCAGGCAGCTGTGTGCAGCTGTCTGCACGGCTATTTTCTCCTTAGCCTTTCTCACTAAGCGCCTGAGCAGGAGAGCGTGTGCGTGTCTGTGTGTGACAGCTGGTGATTTTAGGGTCTGGCAGTAGGACTGAACCTGCCCATGTCCTTGGAGAGCTGCGTGGAGCAGGTTGCCTCAACGGGCTGACGCAGGCAGGCCCAAATGTTCCCTCTCCCTGCTGCGGCGCCTGCGCGAGCACCTGGGACAAGGACACAGAGGCTGCTCACTCCAGGTGACCAAACACCTCAAGCTGACCAGCATGGTCTCAAGTGGGATGGACTAGCTGTTTCAGTGCAGTGTTCCGTCAGTCTCGGGATGACAGATCTCTACAGGGTTCACTGGGCTAATGTTCCTGGGCGTCTCCATCTGCAGAGATGTTGTCTGGAGGACTAGGGGTGTCTTCAGCTGCCGGACGAGTCACGGCCTCTCCCTTGTGGCAACCCCCATAAGTACCTTTCTGTTCCAAGTCATAGAGACGCTGCTGCCAGAAACTTCTGAAGGGAGCAATTCCTGTTCCTGGGCCGATCAGAATGCACGGCTTGCTTGGTTCCTCTGGGAGCTGGAATCCCTTAGCACTAAAACACAAAAATACGCTAATTAGGTAATTAGTTTATGACTGACTTCTCACTGCCAGCTTCCTGAATGACTTTGAGCAGCACAGCCTAAGTTACCAATCTGAAAACAGTAATGGGGCTTAACTTGGTGACGGCTGCTTCTTGTTTCCTTAGCTTTACTTGCTTTATAGCGGATATCCTGACAGTGGTGATGGTGTCATACACATAGAATCCTTTCAGAACTTCCTAATGATTTATGATTTTACTCAGCATAAGAGACGGTAAAGGATCTCATCTCTGGAAGACAGGGAGTTCCCTCACTTCTCAAACTCAGATATTCCGGCTGGCACTCACCAGTCACTTGAAAATCATATGCAAACAATGAAAAAAAACCCCAAACCAACCTGAAGCAGCTGAACTAAGCACCATTGTGGGGTTTTTTTGGTTCTTTTTTCCTCTGTCATACACTCACCTGCGTATAAAGCATGGAACTGTTTCATTGAGAGCTACTGTATTCAGCCATGTGCTGCAAACTCCATGGTGCAAAGGCCCTTGTCCATCTAATCGGAGCAAAGGAAAAAGCTTCTGTGAGCATTCAAAAGCACTCCATTTTTTAAAAAAGCACCGTTTATATTTAAAATTATGGCTTGTAATGATTTATAAAACAATGCTGATCATCACTGATGATAATGGAGGATTTTAGCAAATCCCGACACAGTACGAACACTGCACGTATCACACTACCAACTCCTTGTTACAGACATGCTTCATGCCATACGGCAGACACAGTTTTATTCTGAACCACATTGCTGCCTAAACATCATTTCATTAAGAGAGACGTGACAACAAGAATTCATTACCTCTTGTCTTGTAGTTTACAACTGCCACTGTCAGATGAATCTCTCTGGGTGTCATGTCACAGGAGGAGCTGACAGAATAGTACCTGGGTTTCAGAAGCGGCAGCTGAGTCAGTAAGAAAGCTGTTGAGACCTCAGCAGAAGGAAACTCCTCCAGGACCTCCAGGATGTTCGGGCTGTTGTAAAACTTCCATTTATTGTATTCTTCTGTGCTCTAAAAGCCAAAGGCCACCATCACAATGTTACCAGGTCATGCTGAGTTCAGGAGAGCAGGGATGTTTGAAGTGTCACTTATAAGATTCCTGCTTTCCATTCAATTAAATACGCAGGCAAATCAACCAAGAATTCTCAAAACTTTGCCTAGACCAGTACTGGGATTTCCTAAGAAATTGTTTAATTTTTGAAAAATTAAGTACAGAACATCCGCTGTATCTTCTCAGAGAGCAGCGCTCTCTGTGAGGATGCAGAAGCTGAAGCAGAACCTGTTTCTCAGCCCCCTGCCACGGGACATCCACAGAACTGTGTGGGCCCAGGGGCTGATACCTACTGAGCCTTGCTGAACCCAGCAGAAGCAAGTGCTTACCACAGCTGTGAGTCACTGGTTACTTAAAGCGTCGTCCTTCCTACTCTCACGGTACCAAATTCTCTGACAGGATTATCTACCAGCTCCCCTCTGACCCCTCCAGCCGCAGACTGCAAGGTCTTTTAAGGGTGCGTCCTCAGAAACCACCACAGACAGGCAAGAGAAAAGAGGCAGGCGAAGTGACCCGCCCAGAATCACACAGGAAACACCAGAAATGAAGAAATCTCTTGACTCCCACGCCCAAGCTGAGCCACAAGACCACCCTTTCTCTCACTGTGGCTGGTTTTACAAGCACTCGGAACATGTAACAGAGATAAACATCAAGCACCATCGCTACAAAAATTTCTTAAGCTTCTGCTAAGCAGTAAAAGGGCATCAGGTGGTCCAGTACACAGCACTTCTAACACACATCCAGCCTGAACACTTACCTGACACAAAACTTCTAGTCTCTGTCTGTCTCCTGCTGCTGTTACCAGCTGGGAGAGTTTTCTCAGCAGTTGTTGGGAGGGTGGAGTAGTGATATCAAGCAAGTATGTTAAAGCCTCGGGGAGTGTGCAGGCTGGAATCTTTTTGTCCTTTGTCCAGTAGCCACCTGGAAATGAGGGAAATAAAAGAACACTTGTCAATTCCCATGGCATTTGACAGCTGTAGAGCTTTGCAAAACTCGGTGTCCTTCAGAGTACACCTTCAGACTAGGTTGCAGCAGGCCTAGACCACAGGGCCCTTCTGAAAAGAGTTTAATGTGCAGGTTCAAACTTATTGTAAGAGGAGGATCTGACGCAGAGAATTGCACGATAACAAAATACCGCTTTAAAATCAAGTCCTTCATTTGAGGAAATTATCTTTCTGTCTGTCAGAATCCTGTGATTTAGCAGATTGTTCCTACTAAGATGGAAAAGATGGTCATGACATGTAAATCTATTTTAGGAGTCTGATACGTAGCAACAATAAGCAAACTCTGTTGATTAATTTAATTGCGGTCCATGGCAAATTTAGCAACTGAATTACAAACAGCGTCAACCGAGGATACTCTGCGAACACTGGCGAAGTCACCATGGACTGCCAGAGCATGCAAAATCAGAATCGAGAATTATGGGAATAACTAAAGCATCCACAAAATCCTACTGAAACTTAAGAAAATGGTAATTGAATCAAATCCAGTCTATAAAAATTCTCAGGAATTTTAGAGAAATCTGTCAAACACCTCGTGTATTGTCTAAGGTAAACCAACTTACCATCAGCGCAGGTTTCAAGCCTGATAGTCTGATCAGCTGGAGGGGCATCCTTGACATGTGCAATGACGCCATGGACTAATTCTGGCTGGTTGCCTGGGAAAATCCCAATATGTTCTCCGGGCAGGTAGCGCACTTCCTGATTAGTCTCACAGGAAAGCTTAACTAGAATGGTAGCACGACTAGATATAGAAAAAAAGAGATCAGATAGATCTTAGTTACGTTGACAGGATTTCCCTTGAATTGCACAGAAAAGGAATAAATCTGAAGCGACAGTTGGCAAGGGCTTGTGTTCACTACCAAATATCAGACCACCTTAGTACTGCACGGAGACTTCAACAAATACTAGCCAGATACGCGAAGTACTGGTATCAAAACAATTAAGATGCTGAAGTGCTGCCTGATCTGTCCCGTGTAGAGTAAACGCGCCTGCAATCAGTCAATGAAAGGAAGTGCAGCTCTCCTGAAGACTGAACAGCTCACATCTTCCACCAGCTCGGAGGGCTTCCCATAAGACGACTGTATTCAGCACAGGGATGAGAGACCTACTGCAGGATGTTGAAGAGCCACTCACAGACGTCATTTCTAAGACAGATGTCAGCACTAATTATCCTTTTGTATTTCTTTGTGTATTGTCTCAGCTTGCTTTGCAGTACAACTGAATGCAGCAGCTTCTTGCACTATACCTTGTCCTTTTTTTCTGCTAAGGAGCAATTTTTCCCCTACATGAAGTAAACATTTGCCTGGCATGTAGCATACCAAGCAAGGGAAAGGGACCATACCACAGACCTTCCACATTCAGTAGGTATCAAAAGGACACATCACAAAGTTCTTTAGATCCTTACACTCCCAGAGACTCTACCAGGAAGTTGCTCCTGTCTCAATTGGAGATAAGACTGTACTATTCTTGTACTATACTAGTCTTGTGATAATGATTTACTTCTACTAACAATGGTAAAAAATTCACACATATTTCTTAATAACTGCAGGGTTAATAACAGTTTGTAATATATATTATATATAATATATAACAGTTAATAACTGTTTATAACCAAGCATTTCAGATGTTTAAGATTTTAGTAAAATGTCGTATTGCAATATTCAAAAGAATGAGGTATTGTACCTGGATTTTAAACTTTGAAGATTCTGTCTGAATTTCAGCTTCATGGGAATTATATCCTTGGCATGAATGTTTGCAAGCGCTGTTGAGAAAAGAGGACATGACTCACAGAAATTTTGTGACTAAGTTTGTTTAAAATGTCTTCAAATGATATGCAGAAAAGAACTGAACCATGCTCGCCCTAGAACGCGATATGCTTTTAGTCAGTTATGTGTCCTATATGCATGCCTGCCCTGACTAAAGTAGTACATCTCAGCTTCTGTTCTTCTAGGGCTGTCAAAACATGTGCTAGTTCTCATGTTCTGATGTTACTGCGCTGGAAAAGATAATGATTTATGCAATGTAAACCAATGGCTTTTTTCCTCTGGCCACTGTACTTTACCTTACGAATTCTATCACCTAGCAGGACCAATACCACTTCTAGAAAACCTTTACAGTTCAGACCTGTCTGAGCAAAATGGACAGAGGAAGTGGCAGGTGGGAGGTAGTACCTTTGGCCAAGTCCATGGTTTGAGAGTCATGCACTATCCTGTAATTCTTAGGATCCCAGCTTTCATCAGAGGTATATACCTTGGGCAACTGAATACTGTTTTTCCCACGGATGTTAAAAATGTCACAGGCAGTCTAGAAAACAAAAAAGAAAAAATTAAGGCTATTCACAGTAAAAAAAAAATATTCTTAGCATTGTCATAATCCTAATGGGGACATATCAATTTCACAGATTGCTATTGTTTATTGATTCTGGTGAGCTCAGGGGTTCAGTGAGTTCAGAAAGGTTCCACTTCTACACTAGAATAGCTGAAAAAATTATCTGCTTTGAAAAATTCTGATGTCTGACGCTACCACCCTTGCTCATACTGAGTATTCCACTATCCAAAAAAGGCTTCATGTAACTGTATACGAATACTAAAAAATAATAGAAAAGGGGCCCAGTTCCCTCTGACTTAGGCAAGCAGTAGAAAAGGGGGGAGTTTGAAATTCAGATATAAATCCAGATGTTTATTTTCCTTCATTTCCCCCCACTTTTATGGGATGCTAATGAATACGGAAATAAAATTAATTAATGAACGAACTAAAATATGGGCTAAGTATTCGTATAGTCACCTTGAATGCACTAACTGCCCACGTGCGAAAGGCTTCTTCTTGCCCATTAAGCTCATCTCCTTCACCCACTGGAGTGAGCTGAGAAGCCCCTAGTTGGGCCAGTTTTTGGTCAATGGCATGAGCAAAGGCACAGAACTCTGGATACATGCTGGACCCCAAACCAAACACAGCATATCTGCAAAACAAGATAAAAATAAGATCACTGTGTTATGCTAAATGAAATGCAAAAGGACTTAATCACATGCAAATCAAACAAAGTATTTCTACCTGATTTTTTTTCTCAGTAATTTCAGGGTGAGCAAGGAGTTCTTCAAGGTCTGTATAAAAATTCATAAAATACTTCAGGTTAGAAAAATAGTCTGATTTAAAAGAGAACTGAGTCCCTGATCCACATCTTACTCAAGTACATGGGACAAAAGGAAAGGTTGTCTTTGGTCTCAGTCTTTGAGCTGAGCCTCATATATACTTCTGTGGTGAATATTACCTTTCCGTTATTTGGGGAATCTCCATTTCCGAAAGTGCTAGTAACCACTAAAAGAAGTGTTTCTTTTTCGAGGTCACAGATGTTGTACTCATCCATGCACAGAATCTGGAAGGTATAAAGCTCATGATAATTTGTTAGCAGTCATAAGAACTAGTATTAGATACCTCTGTGATTATCAGATGACTGTTGACCAAATTTACAAGGCATTATGCTAAATGAATACAAAATCAAAGTTCTAGTCCAACTTATATTTATTGGACATTCAAAACCTAGGTTTAGAGAATGAAAAAGCTTGCAGAAGCTGATAAAACTAACTGAACTTCTCTCTCTATTTAGCGTGGGTGATTTATACTTTCTTACCTTAGTGTTGAAGGCACAGTTGAACAAGCTGCACAGATTGTTGGCTAGTGTTTCAGATTTCCCAGTCTCTGTTGCAAAGATTACAGTGACCTTGGATCTGGTTGCCATTGTTTGGTGCATGAGTGAAGATGCAAAGAGTATGGCCCTGAGGAGGGGGGAGGGGGAAATCACATATAATATTTAATATAGCTACACAGTAATGCAGATTGATTACAAACATGCTAGGAAAGACTGATCTTGAGCATCGCTCTTCCTTGGAAGATTGTTTGGAAGCAATACACTATAGAGAGCCCTCAATAACAATCTTAGATATGAATATTGCTTAACTGTGAACAGGCAAGTCTATGATTCAAACAATTCAAGTGGTCCCTACTGTAATAATTATTCAACAAAAATGTGGAACAGAAACATCACAAGATGAGAATAGTTGGACAAAAGCATGAAGACTTATTTGAACAACTTACTTTGCCAAGACGCTAAACTTTATTTCTTTTTTCTTTGGCCTCCGGGTCTCATCATGCCAGATATGTGTTTTCCATGCATCCACCTTTAAAAAAAAAAAAAAAAGTTAAGCTTCAGGCAAAAAATGTATAATAATAAATACACAATTTGTGTATCTTTGAAATGGTCAGATTGAATAGAATCTGTATGTACAATCCACTGTGTACAAACACGGGATCCGTCTCTGTAGCATTAAATTGCACTTTACTTACAGCTTGAGACTTCAACAGAACTAACATAACCTTCCACAGTATAACAGGTATTGCCTGCTATTTATGAATCTCTTTAGTGAACTTGCATTAACCAAGGCTTTTCATTCAGACTTCTTCAGGTCCCACATTATCATCTGCACTGCTGAAGTTGTCTACTAGAATCATTTTTTTTTCAGATAATGTGTACCTGGTAGTAATAGAAAGGAGTGAGAACATAGTTCAACATCTCCTGGTGGAACACGGGGGTTATGCTCCCTGACATAGGAGGTACAATCCACACCCAGTCAGCCGGGCAGCCTCCTCGCGCACGGTACTCATTCTGCATGTATTTCATGAAGGACTCCGCAGCTGAGTGGTGATCCATGATAGTCACATTTTGTTTCTAGAATAATTGCAAAAAGAAAAAAAATAAAAATCCCATTCTGCTCTTCTTCCTGATGTAGTTAAAGTCATCCTTTTGCTTTGGTTTATATTTCAAGGACTTTCTACAATGCTGGGAAATAATTACTATCCGCAACTATTACTAGTCTTGCGCAGATCGAGGTGGACCTTTGCTTAAGGACTCAAGGACACTTCAGTCTTTTTTTGTCTTTTTTTTTTTTTTTTGAACATCTGCATTTTACCTCTGCAGGGCTGGCAGTGCATGCTGAAAAGTCTCTGATTCATTTTCACCTATCTTTTATATTGTTATGATATGTTAAATAAACTGTAATTGTAAATAAAATATATAATCCAGTGGCTTTACTTAGATTTTGACCCTTAGACGTGTTAAAAGAATGAGCAATCTTGTCCTTAACTTCCTTTGATTTTTCTGTCCCTTCTACCTTCACCTGAGATTTTTTTTCTGGCACCAACAGGAAATATGGATTGCTCTACTTTCTCAGGTGCAAATCAAGGATAAGTCGATGGCAATCACACTGATAACCTCCACTGAGCACTGGTCCACTGCACTCCATTCGTGCATTTGTATATGTGAAAGGAAAAAGGCACACCCAGTATTCAGTGCCTCTCCAGATCCCACACTCGTTGACTTACTTGGAAGCTATGAAGCACAGCCACATTTATCTCCACAACAGCTCGGTCTTTCCATAACGACGAAAGTTTGTTTGTTTCCAGCCCCATTCTTCTTCCTACCTCCTACATGTGAAGAAGACAGAGAAAAGGGAAAAGCAAATTTACTATGTGGGACTTAGACCTCATGATTTCTCCACTTGATCATATTAATATGCAGGAAAAAGTATTGTGGGACGGGGAAGAGTCAGTCCTATGCTGGGGAAAGCGATAGCCGCAGAAACGTTTGAGATTAGAGGTAAACTTGAGTTATGAAGTTCTGGTTCTTGAGGCTATTCCAGTTTGGTAAAGCAGGGAGTGGTTCTCTTCTGGACTAAATGGTTTAAGAAGTGGTAGTATCTGGCTATAAGTTATCATTATTAATTTGTACTGGTGAGGTGCCCAAGACCTGCAGCTAACCACCAGGACTACTTGTCAACAGCAGACTGGAACCGACCTAAATTTACCTCTGAAAAATGTACAGTCAGAGACCAAAAGTCCTGAATCAGCAGGATTTAGGGTAAAATTGGGGAAGAATTCCCTTTGGACAGCATTTTTTGTACTGTCAGAACACTGTAAAAACAGTCATACAATCTGGCAGTCATAATCTTGGCAGAAACTCAAGATGTCCCAAATAGTCAGGATACTGTGTCAGATTAGCACTGAAGTGTTAGTGTGATGGAAATACAACACCCATCCCAGCAGAGACTGACAGTGTCTCTTTCAAAAACGCTCCACCCCTCAAGTTCATTCCCTTCTCAAATCAACACACTTCTGCTTCAGGAGATTACCTTCAGGATGTTGTATCGCTGCACATCACAGAAGTCTCGCACTCCTATCTCCGTCCCCATGTACCAGCCGTTGAAAGGACACCCAGTAAATTCCAGGCCTCCCACCTCAAGAAGCATGTTGGCAACAGCAGGCAGCGCGTACCACTTCAGATCTAACTCCTTAAACCATTCATACCTGTTAAATGAGCATTTTGGTTTATTACTTTATGTGTCGTTTCCTCCTCTAGGCAATAACCAGAAAAGTCCAGGAATATAAAGCGTACTAACTCTAGGAGAAATGACCCATGACTCACAGTCTGCAAAAGCTCATAGCAGTTTTCACTTACAATGTGGTAAACTGGGAATTGCCTGCTAAAGAAATTGCAGAACAGTATTACAGAGCTCTGCAATCTGCAGGTCAGTCCCAAAGCAAACATGAAGAAAAAAAAAACCAGATGAAAAGGCAATAAATATTTTGAGTGCAGCCACATTTTCATGTGTATTACACCAGCATAAGAAATGATGATTTTTAAAATTCTGAATATAATTGAAATATAGATTGGGAAAAAAAGATTTCCAACAAAAATGCTTTTAGCTTCCCTAATTTAAATCTCATTTCATTGTTCTAACAAGAATTTTATCTTTTAGGATAATTTACCATAATTTCATCCTAACAAAGAACTCATAAAATGACTGCCACAGGCGCAGGCTAATCACCTGCCAAGGTGAGGCAGGGGCAAAAACGCAATTATCTAAATCTTTTGTGCTTACTTTGGATGTTCCATTGGCACTTCGAGGACAATTTCTGGCGGGTATTCAAATATTTCTGGGTCTTGGCCATTTGCTTGGAGAACAAGTGGAACTACATCAAAGCGGCCATATTTCGGCTTCCACCCAAGCTCAATGCACAACTATAAAGAAAGTACGTTTCAGGGTTTTTTTAAGGTATTTCCCCCCCTTGATTTGAAGACAAAAGAATGTTAACCCTCTAAAACCTGCTGAGGTAAATTCTGATTCTCTCTCCCTTTCAAACAACACCAAGCCATGTTGTTCAAGTACTGATTGTGTCCCTGACTTAAGGGGAGCTTTAGCTCACCCTGTTCTGAAACGGAGGGCAGTATTTTATATCAGGATTGTAAGAACTTATTGCTTCAGCCTGCACCTAGAACCTGTGGGGCAGAACATCCCCTTCACTCCTTACCGCCACGCTTCCCTCCCACTCTGCATAAACACGCAAGAAAGAGAGACAGGTTCGGCGAGATGGAAAGCAGCTGCGGTTCTGTACTGGGAACTGTACCTGTGTGAACTCCACACTGGCCGGGTCTCCTACAATAGACCCATCTGGCATTTGATATCCAGCGTATCGGATGAGCTGGCTGTTCCAAACACGGAAATCGTGTTTCCCATCAGTTCTCTGGGGGAAGATAGTGATGGCTGATCTGCCCAGAGAGACAATCAAATCCCGTTACACCACAGCAGCACATCAAACACATTTCTAATTATCAAGACATAAATTGTTACCAACAATTATTTTGTGTTTCTAAAATAAACATCACTAGAAAAAAAAAAAATTATTCATCCTCTCTACCGACCTCCCTGAATCTTCAAATCATCTCTTTTCTCCAGGAATTGCAAAAGATTTTGCAACAAAATTACAAAATTTCAAAATGGTTGATGGTACACGAAAGGAACACATAAGTACCAGGAGAATGAAGAGCAGAGACAAGTTGTCAAAATATTTAGATAGACCATTTCAGGTCTTATGCAGAGTTTTATATCCAGATCCGGACGTGATTTTTGTTGTTTAAAATTAAAATTGAAGAGACCTACCTTATATTTCCATTGTTTGTGGCATACTGAATATGACGACAGATATGCTCAAACATTTCCTTCGCTGTTTTGCAGTCACGTGCATCAAATACCTGTAAGTTTCCAAAGGAAACAATGAAAAAAACTGTACTGTAAGCTCAGTAAGTGAAATGAAAAATCAGTATTTATCAATTTAATTGTAGCTCTACTAGAACAGGTTCATTTTTATTGTTCTTATGTGCATCATTTTCACAAGTAACAATCCTCCAAGGACCTGGTTCCATGACATAGTTAGTTCCTATACACAGGTTTTCACTCAACTATGAAGCAGAGAACTACGAAAAAAATGTTGATCTTATATGTACGGGAGGGAGTAGTCCTCAGTTGAATCAACTGGCACATTTTACTGATGTAAAGGATATTCTTCTGATTTACAGCAGACGACTATTTGGCCCATAATGTCTAGACGCAGAGGTTACCTGCAGATTGGACCACTGGATTCTCCCAATACACCTAGGCGCATTCCTCCAGGCCTGTTTGGCAGCAAAGATCAGTTCATCCTTCGTCAGATGGTAGGTTCCTGTTGTTTCTATCTCCTTGGTCACTGTTTCCAGTCGCTCCAGGTGTTCTTCTATTTTTGGCCTTTTGAACAGGAAACAGCCACGGAAAGAAACAATGAGAATTTCATTACTTAGAACTGATTTAAATCACAGACATTCTTCTTATGTTCTGGGTCAAAAGCAGCACAGGCATTGCTGAAGCCATAAACCTTTTGAGCATCCTTTTGCACAAGATGACTTCTACTTACATCGCTGATTTTGTGTGTGAGGATGCAAGTGGATTTGGAGGGAGGGGATTAGCATCTGTGCAGGCTGAGATATGGCAAGTTTGGATAAACACTGAGAGACCTGTCCCTGTCACAAATCTACACTCTCTGGATGGGAAACAGGTCAACAAAAAATACTCTGTTCTTATGAAAACATCCATCACCTCATGAAGTCAGCAATTTCACTGTGCTTCGGCAGTGAGAAATCAGTCATCTGCTCCCCACCTCCCCTCTGCTGCACCATGCTTTTGTGTGCATAGCTGTGCATAGCATAGCTGTTGTCTGTAGCAGCAGTCCAGAGTCCGAGATTTTTATCAGAAAGCAGGGGGTATTCTACATAAAAGGATGAATTAAGTACATAGCACTCTGATTGAGGACTGCTGAGGCGAATTTTTCCTGTCTTCAGAATTGAGGAACTGTCCTTACTGAGCTGACTAGCCTAACAAAGAAACTAACACGCTAGAAATTAACTAATGATGCCATCCTTTCACCATCCAACACATACATGGATTGATGACAAGCTTTTCTGTGTAAGTTTTCAGTCTAAATTTGGATTTTCTAGATTAGTTTGGAAAAAATTGTCAGATCACAAGTAAACGAAAAGTAGAGAACACACTAGCTTCAGCCCAGAAGTAGGATTACAGTGACATTCCTCTCAAAGCTCCATTATTTTCACAGGGACACAGCTCTTCTGAACAAAGTAAGTAGGATTTTCATTCCTAAAAAAAAAAAGTGCTGAGCAATTCCTTTGTCAGGGAATCCAACTCTAAAATTCTTTAGCTTGATAACAGAGAATGAAGTCAAAACATTAGGAAATATCTGTCACAGCACAGACAAAAATTGTTTTGTTGAGAATGAAAATAGCCTGCACTGTCTGAGAGTTTTCACATTTTCAACAAGATGAAAGATCAAGGGCAAGTATGTAAGATAGCGTAAATCAATGTGATCAAATAGCCATGAGCAGAAACATGGAGATGTGCAAACGTAATACACTAGCAAGTGAGTACAGCCTCTGTGCAAGACAGGGACTTTCAAAAAGATTCAGATGGAAGAAAGCTTTGTAGAAGAGTTCAAAGTGTCTAAAGAAGTAGCCATTATTTGGCTGAGTCCCTTTGAAAGTCTGATAATTTTTTTTATAATGAGATGAGCAAACATTGAATTGTCACTTGCAAGCTTCTCATGTGAAAACTTTGTCACTGCAAACCCCTGGACCTCAACCAGATGCTCCAGCTTTTCCTGCAACAAGGAGCCTCTGCACCACGTCCATTTTTGTAAAAGCACAAACCTCTTTTCTGAAGCTAGAGCATCCCTCTCAGCATGCTCAGTAAGCTTATGTTGATGATAGCACAGAGCAAGGTTGAGAAGCAAGAGGCTGGCCTTCCAATCTTTAGCTAAAGCCTTGAGAGTCAAAACAGAGAACAAAAGAACACAGAGAAAAGATACTTGGAACAGCACAAACAAAAAGCATTATCCACATTATTCACGTCTAAGGCTGATCTGAGTAGGAGCTAACCCCATTAACATCCAAGGAGAAGAAAACAGAAGGTAACATTCTGTAAGAGTCCTGACCAAGCTGCTTCTTATAAACGAAATACAATATAACACACTCAGAAGATATGGGGCTGAGGAATGCACTGTACAGAGTCTATTTCTGTATTCTCAAGAGCTGGGATTGGCAGATACAGCATATAAAGTCCAGTAATATTTACTTTTCTAACAGTCCTTATCTATTGTTTGAATGCATGTGATTTAACGCGATAGTTACCAATAGCTGTGAAGAAACCAAGCACTCCTATCATCTCACAGACAGGTGGGTAGGTAGAGGTCTTTTATACCAAAAGCAAAGGTAAAGTTGGCTTACTCTTTAAATGAATTGTAGTATTGCTTGATAAACTCTATTGCTTGAGGTAAAAGCTCTGCTGGTGGAACTGGCCCATCTCTAGTACCTTTCACCAGGCCCTTTGGGGTCATGAGTGCCCCTTGGCAGGCTTTGGTCCTGCAGTTGATAACCTGAAATACAATAACATGCCAAAACCCAATGTTGCACTCTGTATCTTTTCAAAGTTATGAAAAATCACTGTTAAGGTTTCCATATGGTACCTCCTTTGCCGTCAGGTGTAGCGTGTCAAGAAAGCTGGATCCATTTTCCAAGTTTCTTACTTTTACGTGTCTCGGACATCTTGATATTTGGTTTGAGGCTTTCATACCATTTGGGGCAGGGTTCTGGGCAGAGGGAAGATAAAAATACATACTGTCTTCAGACCTATTAATTATCTTAAAGCTTCATTTTATATTTTATTTGACCATTAAAATGCTACAAATTAAATTCAAGAAGCTAGGTGTAAACATGACCTTCTCTAACATGAGTATTTATTAATTTGAGTACAAAACTATTGACCGAATCCACAGTTTGATATGAAATAGGGAAAAAGTATTTTTGTACTAATCAAACAGTATCTGCGAATGCAAACACCTTTTAAATTTCAATAAGGCCTCTTAACATAATGGTCACAGTCTCAGGAAAACAGCCAACCAGACAATTCTAGAGAAAGGACATGTTTGTTACTAAAGGCTGCATTTTCAAAGGTGAATAAAGGGATCAGGCACTCCAATCCCACTGGGTCACCTCTTTCCCTTAAGTCTTACCAAAGCTCCTTTTTTTTTTCAGAAAAAATCTTTCATCCAAAGATCTCACAGCAGCCCTAACCTCATGTATCCACAGTTAGTCCTCACAGGAGAACTTTGAGAAATTTTGAGCGGTAAGCACAACCATGTGAACTGTTAGTATCAAATGATGACGCTAGAAACAGACCTCTCTCCCATCACTGGCCTTTGCTGAAGTTATGATAGGCGGCATCTCTGTTCGCTTCTTGCTTAGATCATATAATTTGGCTTCATCATTTTTTAAGCTTTAAAAAAGAGAAAGACAATTCAGTATAATGCAATGTGCTTCATTCTTGTTAGTTTTACCTGCAGCATTAGTAAGGGAGATGCTGAGAGCTGTCTCTGAAAGACGTACTGAGTCAATACGCCAACCATTTGCAGCAGTGTGCGGGGTGGAATGGACTAGAAGTCAACAGTAAAGCTACAAACACCCTTTCCAGATCACTATGTTGGAAGGAAAACAACAGATGTGGCCTGGAACGGTAAAGGCTGAGTATCACCGCTGTGAGCTGAACAAAGGACATCTGTACAGTTATGATCTGGCCAGAAAATACTCAGAGGAAATAAACAAAGAGATTGAAATCTTCAGGGAAATGTGTGAAAATTTCAGCTAGGTTCAGTCTCCAGCTTATTAAGCAAATAATATACTTCTATATTAATTTCCTTTGTTTTCTGCATTAGGTCTTCCTTTCTGAACTCCTACTTTTTAATTTGGGTATCAGGTTTCAGAAGATGTTGAAAAACACCTGAGAGGCATCCAGACCACAAACTCCAAACCAAACCCTTAGTTTGGAGAGGGCAGTAATATGTTTTAGCTAGCAGAACGTATGTGATCACCCACTTCCACTAGTCAGCTTCACATATCTTCACATCTGAGTATCAGCTACTTTAAGCAATGGCAGGAAAGAGCAGGGTACGGGCAGAGAAAGAGATGGTATGCATTAGAAAACTGAAATGAGTAACAGCCTGAAAACTGAGAAATTTAATATGCCTGTGCACTTTATTTTATACAGTGTCTTGTATAAACTGTATTACAGAAATACTCTACCAACTTAATTACAGCATTACTAATCAATTTGCTAATTTTTACAGCATACACATGCCTCCTAAGTCTTAGCATACATGAAACCATTATAACACACCAAATAAATTTAGAACGATGAAAGAGAAAGCAAGATGATTTCTTTCCTCAATGATTGTGTAACTTAGACACAAAAGCTTAAACGTACCTTACCAAGTCAACACACCCAGTGTCCCCCGGGGACCACTGCTCTTTGGTTAATACGATTGCTCTGGAAACACACTATATGTTTCTCCAGAACCTATGTCAATATCTTTCCTTTTCAAATGAAAGAGAATTATGAAGCCATTAAAAGACAAAGATCTTACCTGTGGATGTCCCTATTTTTCTCCACGTTATTATTGATATCCTTCTCTTCAGAGGACTGGTTCTTAGCAGCACGAGGCTTGAATACAAACTGCCACGGGCACAACATTTTGTACGCTTTATTGATGATTTGAGTTCACAGTGCTGAAATCTTGCTTCCTGTGATGTGGGAACACTTCTGAGGAGGGAAAAAAAAACCAAGGTCAGTTTTTGACTAAGAAGGCAACTCCCTTTAAAACAGCTCAGAAAGTCACCAGACGAACTGATCTGATCTAATTAACTTCCTGTTTTAAAAAAGGAAAATTATTTGACTCTTAGAGTAGTGATACTAAAACTAACAGTTACCTTTGTCAGGGTAATGCTGCAGCCACGCCTTATTTTAAAAGACTGACAAAAGAATCTCAAATGTCCCCCAGCTGCATAAACCAGCAAATGCCAGTATCTAAGAAAAACACATGCATGCTTCACTTCTATGAAAAGCATGCCTTGACATTTGGCTTTTTTAAGTTCTGTGTTTTTCAAGAGTTTGTTAAGTGTTATTAAATGTTAAATATTCTGTTAATTCACATCACTATATATTAGCTAGAAAAAGGGATGTAAAATGTTATTTGTACAGTAATAAAAAAAAATTGGACTGTAAATTAACCAAAATGTTTTGCAATGTATTCATCTACCAGAGACAAATGGAATTCTGAGATTCTGTATTTTGTAAGATAGATATACATAGCATATATTTGAATGTACAATATACATAAGAACGTAGAAAGTTTAATGCTATTCATTTGAACATGCATTTTCTGCTAATTTCTGATCATAGAATAGATTTTTGCGCCAGGCAAGGTGTGACAGGAGAAAAAGAGCAAACTACTAAATTGCTAGGTAAAGCAGAATTAGCCTTGACATTTGAGTCTGTTTCATAACAGAAATCAAAAAACAGATGTTTCAAAAAAATTAAAGATAAAGAAAGAAAATACACATTGCCACATAATCTTGATGAAAATTACATATGATGTTATTATTTATATTATTTTTTCGGTAAAAGTAAAATTTGTATTGCTGGGTTCCAAAGATGCTGTCAGCTGTAAAATAATGCAAGAAAAGCATGTAACTACCTGTGAAGTAACTGTAAGGTGCCATTACTCCAGGTAAAAGAAATAGTGTGTAATAAGTATTTCTCTACCGTTACTAAATAGGAACAAAGCTAAATTGTTATTCTGCAATAAAAAAAGTTGCAATGTGTCTAACATTTTTGTAAAACACAGGGGAAAATGAGAGAAGGAAAGGATGGGGGAGAGAAAGAAAGAAAGAAAGAAAGAATGTCAGAAAGAAAAAGTTAGAAAGATAAAGAGAAAGAGAAAAAATAGAAAAAGAGAAACAAAAACCAGAAAAAAAAGACCAATATACAAAAAGAAAAGTTAAGAAAGATAAAAAATAAAGAGGAAAAATTAAAATAATTAAAAAATTAAAAGAATATGAAAAATAAATTCACTGGCATTCAGAGTAAGAACTTCCTTGCTTTTTGTGTTCACAACAAGGTTAAGTAACATTTACAATATTACCTGCTACATGCACAAACCTTTAAATCAGCAGAAAGTTTTCAGAGCAGCAGGACAGCCTGGAAATAAAGCAGGAGACCGACTCCAACACCTCACTCCTAATATGGAAAAAAACCCAAAACACCCCAAAGAGTCTGGCATAGAATTACTTTGCTTCCAGCTGCAGTAAATGAATGGCAACCCGCACACTGAAACACAGCACTGTCTTCAGTGTTTTTGGGAGAGATCTGCCCAAACCTGCGAGGAGATGGTCTTCTCCCTCCAGGTTTCTTTCCTTTAATCTCTCCTGCTCTGTGTCCCTCCTGTGAGGCAAAAGCATTTTATACTCCAGGGCCGCGTATGCAAAGCAGCCGAGCAGGGCTTGCCCGTGGCCAGTGGACAGCGGGGGAATCCCAAGGCGCCCGTCTTCCGAGCCGGAGGGCGTGTGGCTGGTGTGCCGCCGCGGCATGACATCACGCGTGTGACGGAGGGCGAGCGCTGAGTCGTTCCTGAGGCCGGGAACGTGGCCCCCTCCTTGCACAGCCTCCTGTAAACTTGATTTCTACACATGCTCAGTGACAAGGACAGTGTATCACATGGACCAGTTTTTGCAACCTTGCAGGCAACGTTGAAAAAAAAAAAAAAAAAATTTCCTGACAGAACTCCTGCAGATTTTACCCCGGGCTGGCCCTTCTCCTTCTCCTACACATGAAACTAGCAGCTGCAGAAAGAGAGTCTATGACTTATAAAGCACTTCAAGAGAAGTTTTACAGAGCCATAGAGCTCTAGGCTATGGACCAGTAAAGCATTTAAACAGGTCATTATAACTAAGAACAGGTGGTTTAAGTTTAACATAAATATATTACTTCCTTATTTTTGATCAAGTTTTAACGGATCTTTCTCAGGAGAGTATTTGTGGATTTTCTTGCTCTCCAGAGCTCCCTATTCTATCTGTTGCTGCCTGTGAGTTTGCCCCTTTGTGCTTTTCCAACATACTAAAAAAACTGTCTGGAAACTGCAACTCGCGGAAGTATGAACTATTCACACCATGTTGTACGTGTGAGCACCAGAAGGACAGCTAGATGATGAAGACTGTGTGATTGAGCTAATTTTCAATTTTAGACAACATGTAGACATTTACATATTACAAAACTAGGTTTCTACCTGTGGTCTGAAAGCCACAAGCCACCCGGAGCCAAGGGTGGTGGTGGCACGCAGCATGCAGAGCTGGCAGGCAACTGCAGGCTCAGGAACGCTGCGGTGTGCCAGCACACGCGCAAGGATTTTGGCCCGCATTATTTGTTCGTTGATATTATGGATGACTATTTCAAGGAAGCTACTTAGAACTGTTTTCAAATTAAAGCCAATTCTTAAATCTGCTGACTAATACAAGGTCAAAATCATTACAATAATAACTAGAGAAAGATAGACAGGTGCTGACCAAAGATATACAGAAATAAGGCGTAAGGTGGCAAGAGAAACAGGGAACGGCACATTCTCCTTTTATCTATCACATTTTTACTGGACAAGGTTGGGCAAAGCATTTTCTTCTTTCTGAGTCTAGCTTCTCTATTTAAAAATTCACATGAAATGCTTGTGTAAAGCACTCCTAGAGATAAACTGAGTTATGTGCACATGTGTTCATGTATAAATACACCTGTATGTATCCCATCCAGCGCTGCTAGAGGTGAATCTCTTGAAAAACAGACTCAAGTTTTCTTAGTTTGAGCATTCAGCTGCTTCACTGTATCAAGCCTATGCTTCTTTGTATTCACTGCTCACAAATGTTCAAGCTCAGATTTTTTTTTTTTCTTCTTTCTTTTTTATTTGATGCCCTTCCTCTTACTGGAATTATCACTTGACAGCCCTTTGTTTAAAATATTCCAGACATCTGACCAGCAGGCAGAAATCACATGTGAGCTGTGTGACCCAATGCCATGCCACAAATTTCTACCTTGCTTCTGGTCCATGACAGCTTTTCCCAAACCAGACAGACAGTTGTAATTGCTCCAACGTGAATACAACTCTGTGTATCGCAAGGGCCAAATCGAAGGTGCTTGACCTGAAAGGAAACTTCAGACTTCAAAGAACAAGATTACACTCTTCTTTACATTTGCTGTTTTGTCAGGGTTTAAAAATTCTATTTCCATTCTTCCTTTTCTTATTAAATCTGACCTCTCTTTTCTACAGAACATGGGGAATCTTAATGTCTAGTATTGTAAAAAATAACATATCTTAGTAGAAATTTAAGTGAGTTCAATTACATCCACTGGTTTCTAAGCTTTTTATTCATCCTCCTTATTTCCCTGTGCTTGGAGACCGCTGAAATCAAGGAAAGCCTGTGTAGGGAATGGATATGAAAAAATCAGATTTGGAATGACCAGAAGAGGAGAAACATCTTCTTTTCTCATGAGAATTATGTAAAGGATTGGCTGAGGTACAGCCTTTCAGGGAAATGCTTTATCATTTCAGTTATTCAAAGAGGACCCGCTTTTTTACTCACTGAAACCGATAATAAAACTCCCTCTGCATAACAGGAACAAGACAGCACCATTCATCTCTTAGGTGGAGTCTGAGTAACTAAACAAGCTCACTGTGCACTCCTACAAATGCTCTACACTTCTTGGAAAGTTCCTCCCTCAGAAAAAGAGTTCCACATATACTCCCTATTTTTGCACAGCCACTTCTGACTCTGCCATATCAGAATGCAAGAACTAGTTGCTTTTCCTCCATTAACTTGGATGAAAGAGGTGCCCTTTCAGAGCCGAATGTTTGACCTATTCAATGGCATTCTGACCATGCTGTCATTCTGAGTTCAGTTGTTTTGCTTATGAAAACGTGAGGCCTGTAGCCTTAACAATAAGCTTTCTGCAATTTCATTCAAATCAGGTCACGTTCTTTGCCTGACTGCAATATTCTGCATCAGCTCAAGAAATTATATTCTTAAAAAGTTCAAAAAAACCCCTCTGTTTGTAAGGTTGTTCCTCTGAGATCAGGACACCTTGACTCTTCCAAGAACTACTACACTGAGGCAAAACTGAGGATAACAGGGGCTTATCTTCCTAACTTCATGTAGCCCTAAAGAGATGATGTTCAATTTTCCCAACTTTTCGTAAGTTACTAGTGATGTTTTTCTCACTCCCTTTCCCTAACTAATCTACTTCCTAACTATGTGAGATGTCTCCAGGAAAATAATTCAGAAATGTTGCATATGACATGACAAATTCGGAAGCTGTAACCACTCAGCATCCTAGGAGATTTGTAAGACCTCACATGCTCCTCCTGAGGTAAGGATGAAGAACTCTATCTGCAGGTACAAACTGATGGCTCTGTTCTTCACGCATTTCCTCTCCCCGAGGGAAGTATTCTGCCTCCTGCTTTACCCCATATGATTAATTTCACTGCCTGAACAGGAAATTTGGTCCTTGAAGCACCAGGAACACATCATCATTAAAAAAGGATTGGAAAGGACCCGCACACGGCACCTGGTCCTTCTCCCTGCCTCATCAGCCAGATCAGCTGTAGTGAAGATATTTTTGAACCACCAGAAAACAATTACAGGTCAGTATGAGGGGCAAGGCTCACAGCAATAAAGCTGTTTAGTAAACTGAGATGAGACACCAAAAAGTAAGATAATCAGTCAAAATGGACTCGGATCACACACAAAAAAATTGCATCATGGAAATGGACTCATGCTTTTCAGTAAAACGCTCACTACTTCTTTCAGACGTGACCACTTTGTGGTGCAAATAACTCATATCTGTCTTCACCCTCTACTTCTTTAAATGTATAATGGAGACATTGAAAAATCAAACTGGTAACTTCTATAAAAATGCAAGGCTCCAACTTTATCAACTTGCTATATTTAATTTAGAAGGTGAAAATAATGTAAAAATAATTCAAAGGACACTTTCTTTCCTTATAACATTTGACCTTTAAATACAAAAAGAAGCTGGTCCATTGAAGCCAACTGCCAGGTACTGTATGTCTTAAGATGAAGATTTACACCATGAAACAATACAGCTTCTCAGCAATTCTTCCTGCCTTTCTGCTCTGGAACCTCAATAGATTCACTGTTTTATTGGAAGCTTCTGGTAGTTTCTGACAAAGGAAGATACAATTAATAACACTAACAACTGCTGTTAAAAAAGGTGTTCCCAAGTATCTCCTCATTGTGACTACTGTTAATAATCTTTTACACCGGTTTGCCTTTTCATTTCCCAAAGAAAGTGTGTTTGGTTTGAATAATCCCTCAAACTTTGCAAGATGGCAAAACTGTTTTTATTTGGTTTAGTGTTTTGATTGATTGATGTACCTTTAAGGATTTTAATGTATTTGCCATTAATTGTAGCATCTTCTTCACTGGCTCCTTCATTATTCTTAAATGTTGTTTATGAAGTGGGGATAACAACTTTCTATCAAAAGCAAAATAAAAGACTCGGGTCCGGGTCTAGGCACTTTAAAATATGCAAATACAAATACAAGCAGGATCACAAATCTACCGTCTGGACTCCTTTTTAGTTTCTACAGATCTAAGGTATATTAAAAGCAGCAGTTTAGAGTGAGAAGTGTGATGTTTCATTTGCCATCTCCTGACCTAGGCAGTGTAAGAATGCATGTCAAATAATGGCAGAGCAGGGTGGAAAATTTTGTGATGTGAACAGCTGAAGGTGAAAATGAAAGCTGAAGGAGAGTGTTAAATTTACAGTGCTGTGCCAGTAAACCCATCCCTTCCTGTCTGCTAGTTGCAAGTCAGGTCAAATTCAGAAATTCAGCAATAACAAAATCCCCTCATTAGCCACCCCTTTAAAAATTCCCATGTGTGTATATTACAAACGTCGATGAGGAAGCGAAGGAGGGACAAAGCAATCAGACAACCAATAACCAGATTCCTTCGTGCCTGGGTGCACGTTGTCTCAAGCAGAAGTGACTGCTGAAACGTACCAACTGACTCACGGGATCCTCAGCCACAGCAGCAAAGCCCAGCTACTAGCAGATTCAGGCAAAGAAGTAAAACAGCAATTGGCAGTTGACTGGGCATAAAACCCGGTGTCCTGCCTGTGGCTGTCTGCTGGGCTGCGTGCCCCGCGCTCCTTGGCATCATCTCATTATGTTTAGCCTATTGAAGATGTCACTGTCTGGAGCATAAGGAAAAGCTGGTATGTGGATAGGGAAAAGGTATAGATCAGTGCTTGTTATCCCTGACCTGCAAGTCATGCTTGTTGCAGCGGAATGTAAAGAAAGATTACATTAAGATTAGCCTATGCAGAAAATCTTTTTTCTTGAGAAACAGCAGTGATCAACAGAATTGCAAATGTGCTCTCATTTAGTAAAAGCATAGCCTGAGGAAGAGCACTGGTTGATATCAGTAGGATTCAGAATTTCTAACCAAGGTCAGATAATGCAAGGGATTTAAATCCTGGTATTCAAAAACCAATCCATAAGTTTCTGGGCTGAAACAAAGAGTAGAAGTTCTGAAAGTTAAAAATACCTTAAACAAAAGGGAACAGAAGCTAAAATTCAGCCTAAGAAATCATGAGGACTATTTTTATATGGTATAACTGCATTCCGCATTTCTGTGCTGCTTTTCATCCAAAGCTATTAAAATATTGCTAAAACATATACAAAATTTTGATCTTGCAGCACAGTCCCTAACCACAATGTGAAGGAACATACAGCCAATTGATGTACTATTTCTCACAGGAATATGCTAGAAATATCATTAAAACAATGCACTTCTATAGAAACTGCTCCAAAACCTGTGAGGTTGAACATAGAATTATACAATTTTGGAGGCTAATTTAGCCACTCTATAAAATCCTTGAGTAAGGTTATAAGTCTCTGTTATCATGGAGGGTGGATCATGTTCTTCAGCTTAACAGGACTTGAAAATTTGCCTGCAATTGACATCAAATAAATGTTTCAAGTCAGTCTGTGCAAAGAGGAGGGCTCTTAATCCAGTGTTCCAAGCGTGGGTTTTTTTTGTTTCTTACCTTTTACATGGCTTTCTCCTAAATGATGGATTTCACATGTTTACATTAGACTTCGTGTAATTACAAAATACAGTCCATGCTTCGCATGAAATATAAACAGACTCTTTCTTCAGAGTTTAACGAGCTCTGAAAAAGGTTAAGTCTATTGGGAAGTCCACCAAAATCCCCAGAGTGTGAAGTTTGCACGTAATGCATTCTATTTCTGCCACATTCTGTTTTGGAAGCACATAGGCTTATTACACACTCAGGATAACCTTAGATGCAAACAGAAGTAACAGTGCTCCTTCCTGGATTAAGGAAGTAGGAAGTTAAATCAGTAGAAATTAATGATCTTAACCTGTATCAGAAAATAATCAAAAAACATGATTTCAAGTCCCATCCTTTCCCCTCATAGCATAATCTTTTCCTGATCATTCCCTTGATTACTCTAGACTCACTGTGAGCATAGGCAATGACAACGTTCACAGCGATTTCTTTTTTTCTTTCCTTTGGGGACTGCGCCGAGGTCTCTCCGTCTGGAGCTCTGACCCCGGAAAGCAAGTTTTCTCTGCTAAAGCATCGCTAGTCCTCCTGTCAGCCTCTTCCACAAAACCTCCAATGTGTACAACTGTAAAGTCCTCCTTCTCCTCCTGTACTGGACCCAAAGACTATGTTTCTCATTCTCCTCAATTTCTCTCATTCTCCTTGTCTCCATACTGGAGAGCCTTCCTGACTGGCACGTTAATGCTGTGTGCTGCTGTGCACATTTTGAAAAGATACTGACCATCATGGATTTGGGTCTTAGGCACAAGTTCAGGCACTGGTTGAACTTCTTTCCCAAAGCAAGCGTTTGCATTCACTGCAGAACTGCATCCCAGTCTGAAAATTCTGGCTCTGAAGAACGTGGATGAACTGCGATATCCAGAGAAGAATGGTTCATCACCCAGTTCTGCATTTCCTCACTGAGGGACAATCATGAAGCAGGATTTGAAGTGGATAAAATCAGGAAAGAGTAACAGCTACTCATAAATCATTTTGTCTCCTGAAAGTCTGCTGCTTGCTTCTTCATGCCACTAAAGCACACGCTTTCCTTCCATAAGGAGTCTGTGATGTTGGTTGGTTGCAGAATGCTAGAACGAATTCACCAGGCATTACGAACCCATTATCAAAACAGAGGGCACCCTCCTGCTGAACTCTACAATGTCTGCAGCAGTTGATCTGCTTCACACTGAGAAAGAATCATTGGGCATCTTGATCATTTGCTCCAACAATCTTCAAATGGCTCCACTAAACGTGGCACTAAATGAAGAGAAACTATTTCAAGCTACCTGATCTGTATATTTACCATGTCTTTGTTTGTATCCAGTCACGATTCTACCCAGATCTCTGGAATTTTTCTCTCCCTAATTGATTTCTTCTAAATAACCAGCAGGGAACTTTTCTCCAAAGCTGCTTAATATTTCTATGTCAATATTGTCCCAGCTGGCTTATTTGTTTGATAAGAAAAGAGATTAAATGCATGGGTAAATCAAGCAGGAAACAGCCACAGGAACATTCCCCACAACTAGAAATGCTACATCCCGCTCTGCTGACTACATCACTGACCAGCCTTTTGTACCCACCCTGACTGTGGTTTTGCACTATCACTAAGCCCTCAAATAAGCCTTCCCCAAGGAAGCAATATTCTGGAAAGTATCAGATCTGCAAATAGATGTTTGCGATCAGCTCTGCACAGCCTCATTTTTTAGTAGTCAACAATCCATCCTCACAGGTTGCCTGTGCAACGCAAAGCGCTCCTTTTTGTAATCATGCATATTTCTTTGGGTCAGCCTGGTTTGACAGACTTAAATTTATCAGAAGCATTTTAAAAATTTATTAGTTTTTGTGACAGTGAACCATGAACCAGAATATAACTTCCATATAAAGCCTGGCAGATAGAGGCATTCATTACACAAGCATCTCAAATATGTCAGTTGTATGACACCAAAAACAAAACAAAAAAAAAAGAAAAAAAGAAGAAAACCCCCCATCTGTTCTACCACTTTCCAAAATATACTCCAGATATAGTTAACAATATTTACTGCTACTAAGGGCCAGAGTAAAAAATTTGATAGAAACTGGTATATTTGGTTTTGGAAAAGTAGATGAGGGTGTTTCACACTGCTTCTGAATTTAAATTTTTTAGTCCATGTGGAATCTGTCCTTTTTTTCCTTATAATTAAGTAGCGAAGCCTTCCTGCCTCAGTCTCTCAGTAAATAAAACTACTATTACTACCCACTACTGGGTACTACCTATAAGTACCACCACTATCCACTACCACCTGCAACAGTAGTACACCTAGTTAATGAGCTCATTTCCCCTCACCTCAGTCTCTCACCTGCTAAATACAGTACACGAGGTCTCTCTGCTAGAAAGGAAAAATAGTTTGCAATCCTTAACTGTCCATTCCTTTGTTTTTTAATGAAACATACAGCGCTGTTGAAACAATTTCAATAAAACTCGTGTTTATCTCTATTGCTGACCCGAAAGTCTCTACCTTCTCCACTATACCAGCCTTTATCTACTCAGGGTTTTGTTTTTTTTTTTTATGCACACTCAATCATCAAACTTTGGTCAGCATAGCTTAGCCTACACAAAATCACAGTATGTTCAGCTGCTTTCCACTGTTTCCTGGATGGAGGCAGGGGTTGTCTCAGGCAATTTTATGGCTCTGCTTTATCTCAATGAGCCTTTTTACTGCTTAAATTGTTTTTAATGACTATTGTAAAGCACTACAATTAGGCCAGGCTTACCCAAGCCTACACAACTTTCAATGTCTGCAAAAGTGACATCACATTTTCAAAAGTGTCCGTGAGAGTGAAATTATCCTCCTTCTGTTAGTGTTAGGAAAAAAGCTACTGCTAGAGGGTTTGTGGTAATGAGCTTACAACTCCTTTACTAGCAAATATCTACCTTCCCCTACCAAAAAAGACAATTTCCATGGCACATTCTTCACCACCTTCAGAGTACTTTTAGTTGGTTTTCATTGATTCTGAAAAGCATGTCCAGCTAAACACTTCTACATTGAAATACAGACAATTTACCCTGTTAGTCTGTGTTGAGAATACCAGAAAGTAAGCTTCTGCCAACCTGCTGCCAGTTTTGATTCACAGAGTAGATCTTTGGACTAATTTCAGGAATTTTGCCTCTTATCACAAATCTATATAAAGCCTTTAGTCTGAATGTATCTTCTCACTATATCTTTTATGGTTTTTATTTGTTTTGATTTTTTTTTTTTAACTTGTTTGTTGATCATCCAATGATTATATGAATTGGAGAAACATCCATTATAGGTTGTCAGTCAGCAGGAGGCAAGCAGTCGTTAACTTGCAAACTCCTATTCAGGCAGTGCTGTTAAAACATGATGCTTACTTCTGTCCTTGATGCTTGTCTGTTACGTACAAAAAGTATGTTTTAGGAAAACGTTCACACATATTCTGACTAATTCTCCACCACTGAAACAACCATAAAACAACCATTTCCTCATTTGGAACTGCCTAGCAAGCAAAACCAACCTGTAGGTGAACTTTAGGTAGTTGCTGAAACATGGTACACTGAAGACTGCTGGGATTTATAGACTATTCCTCAAACATAACTCCTACAACTGAAATAAAGTCAGCAAATAAACTTAGATCATGCATAGGGTTACAGGAGAATGCACGTTGGAAGGTACCTCAGCATTTCAGCTAGTCCAGCCTCCTGCTTAAAGCATGGTCAGCTATGAGGTCAGACCAGGTTGCTCAGGGCTTGATCCAGGCTGGTCTTAAAGACTTCCAAGGAAGGAGACTGTACAACATACCTGTGAAATCTACTCTACTGCTAGACTGTCCTCATGGGGAAAAAGTTTCTCCTTATACCCAGTCTGAACTTCTCAATTCAACATCTGCCCATCGCTTCTCATCTTCCCACCATGCACCATTGCAAAGAGCCTGGCTCCATCTTCTTAATGACCTCCTTAAGGTCACTGGAAGGCTGCAATTAGATCCTCTGGGTCTTCTGTTGTCCAGGCTGAACAAGCCCAGTTCCTTCATGTTCTTCTCATGAGGCATGCACCCCAGCCGTGATCACTTTGATGGCCCTCTGCTGAACTCACTCATTGGAGGCCCAAACTGGACACAATATTCTAGCAGCAAAAGATGCAGATATTCTAATTGCGCTGCTTTTCCTACCCCATTCTCTTTCTATAGGAATTCCAGGCTAGGGACATAGTATTTAGCTTGCTTTTCCTTCAGCGAGCAAACACACTGCTTATTTACATAACTCTTGACCCCACTGACAGAGAATAGCCTTTGAAGCTGCATTTGGAAGGGGGAACATCATTTGGGACTTTGAGAAGTCACTTATTAAGAAAACAGAATGTGAAAGAACAGGTGTTGATATACAGTAAGGTCAGATTCTAGAAAGTGATGGATGGCTTTATGAAGTGGGTGAAGTCATCGGGTTTAATCTATAATAAGTAATCCTAGTACAAACATCAAAGGATTGTTACAGATCAATTAGCAGGTGCTATTATTATCCATAATAATTTTTGTCTCTATTACCAAAAGAATAAGATGCAAAATACTCACTTCACGCAGTCTAAATGCTTCATCTAACTATTGCAGTAAGAAGGTATTTGGACCACAGCCACCAAAGCAAAAGGAGCTGATGTAGACTGTGTACTTCACTGTTAAGTGACAGAAATAGTAAGAATTTTGGTCAGAAGCATGTTCTTGCTTCATCTTGGTTTTATGATGATTAGTTTTGGCTTAGTCATCTGAGACCTGGCAGAAGGGAATGTAAAGGGAATTTTCTGTGACTTTACAACACTGTCTGTAAGGCTAAAGTAGCTCAAGACAGCTCTCTGACCAGCACAAGCTGCAAACCGCTGTTATTTCCTTCGTTCCTAAGACTTAATTACAATCTGACACTTCTCTAAAAGAAAACATTCATCTTCCTAGCAGGGCTTTAAGGCATCAGCATTTCCTGTATTTCAAGGAAATATCAAAACCCTCATCCAACACAACATCTCTGATCCTGATTTCCTCCCATGTTTTTGCTTTTGAAATCCCATTTCTTTTCAATGGAAGAGCAAATCTGCATGCATGAAAGGCAGATGACTGGTATCCTAAAATGACTTCCCAGTGACAAGAGACAAATCCTTACAGTTAACAATGTCTTGATTTGGTAGAAAGACCACATCAGAAAAGATGACTTCTCAAGTACATAATATACCACCAAATGTCCGATAGCTCTGGATAAGGAACTAAGAAGTGATAGCTCAAAGAAATGATAGCTCATTACAAAAAACTACGAAAAGCACGCAGAAGTTCCTCATCTCAGATCAGCTCCTACCCAGTTAGATGATCATTTTGCAAAAAAACCACCCCACCCCATCTCTGATTAGTTAGCAGAAGTGAATGCACCATGGAGAATGGGTCATCATTTTTGTCAGTGAGGTATTCCCGGCCAGCGTTGATACACACAAATGAGCACAGTATAAAGTAGCGATCAGCAATCCATAGTCCACAGATCGCAGGTTTTAATACTGATGAAGTTGAAAACAAGAAAAAGGTAACGCAGTTCAGCACAAGACAGCAGCATGACTTTTAAGGTTTACTTTTCCAAAAGAGCATGTGAGCATGGGAAGTAAAAGCAACTAATCAGTGGTCAAAGAAACTTCAGAATCCTCTTTATGCCTTCCCCTTATTTAGCACTTGTAACTATGGGTAGTGCCTTTGCTTCCAGTCTCCAGGCTGACTTGCTGAAGGCCAACGCATCCTCAACAGGAGGCCTACCTCTTGAACTTCGCCCATCTGGACTACTGCAGAGCAGAGCCTATGTTTTGTGAAACTGGATTAAAAAAAAAAAAAGCTGTTTGACTTTTAATTCTGGTAGACATGATTAAGCATGGTACCTTTCTCTAAGTATTCAAGGTAGTGAAAAACAGTGTAGGATGGTGAACGCTCGCTGAAGTACACAGGAGTCTTGCCCTTTGATTTCAGCAGCTTTGGCTCAGAACCCAGGAACAGCATGAAAAGTAAACATCCTGATAAGCACCAATCTAGACCTTATAGACCAAGACAGAATTTGATAAGAGCATGAAAGGTAAGAATTACGTCTCCCAGCTTTTCTTTTAACAGACAGTCCCTATGAATTCCAGATGTTGTTAGAGTGTTACAGAGTTTTACAGAGCAAAGTTACATAATTATGATCTGTGATTTCTTTCAGATACTTACAAAATTGAAAACACTTTCTAAATAGTACATAACGAAGTCCTCCACACATATAGTACAATAAAGTCAGATGATTACAGGTTCAGTACGGTACCCAATCTGTTCCTTTCAAGGCATCTTTGCTAGATGAAAGAGTTTCTGGCTCTGTTCCTCTCTCAGCCAGACATGGATTTCATTCAATTTGCTTTTTATCCTAAATACCACTCATATTGTGTACATTCTTTCTATTATTACATCAGCTATAAAACCTGCACCTTTACTTATGAATTAACTTTGAGGATAATGAACAAGTTATAGTGGGCAGGGATTGGCTCTTCATCTCTTAAGTTTCCTAATACACACTGGATGCCTTTTCACTGCATTTAATCAATTAAAAATTACCAGATGGTATAGCATAACTGTGAAATCTTATAGGCTGTATCATGTCAGTTGGGACCAGAATTTGGCGATCTCTGCATTTTTAAACTGTGCTTCTGAAATAATTCTAAAATTATCGTTACTATTTTACTATCTTCCTAATTCAGTCGTGCTTGTAGGGGAACAACCATTTTACTGCTGCTTGCCAGCAGAGTCCAAACCTGTCAGAGAGGTGCTCTGTGCCTTGAAATCATCAGGCTAAAGGAAGATGGTGAACACAACACTGCGAGTGGGAGCAAATAAGTATGTGAGATAGTCAGGTATGTTAAGAACTCTCCTTAGTTCTTGAAAAAAACAACCAGTAGAGATCCACTATAAGTTGTTGTTTACTCCTGTCTTGCCTATGACAATTTAATCATTAATTGCAATTACAAGTGTCCATCACTATGTAGATAGTGAACCAGAGACCCTTCCATGTAATCCAAATGGACAAGACAGAGAAATTATTTCATTTTCCTGAGGTTATACAGCACCACAGTGAAATATGTAAGACTATCACCATGTATATTTATTAAGGTCTCCCAAATTAAGCACCTAAAAAGCAATCTGAGAATCGCTTTTGAAAAATCTTGGTCATAAAGCTGCAACCTACTCTGAGATATTTCTAGCTAAGAGAAATTCTACAGAGCTCTTTGGGGAGAGAAGTCTCCAAGATCAACAGGTGTCTGTGTTCTGTAGTGTAAACCGCAGTTAAACACACCATGTTGTGACCTCTAAAAAGAGGAGGAAAAAACAGAAAATAAGAGAAAAAAAGCCCTTGCAGTTGCACAATTGTGGAAAACAAAACACTCTATTTTTAGGCATGAAACACCAGTCCTCAGACTGGTGAGCACCAGGGAGGCGTCTCCAACAAATACAGCCTTTGCCTGCGTCTGCCATCATGATACAATATTTTCCAGACTACTAACTTCTGTTTGATATTTGTTTTGAAACACTGTTTTCCTTGTTCCTTGTTTCATACCAAGATACAGTTGACTTCCTGTGGATGAAATAACTACTCAGAAAATGAAAGTAATACTGAGAAAATCCCAGACCCTGTGTGATGTTACCTAATAAGAACATGAGTCAACCTAATCAGTTGCAAGAATTTATTGTCAATTTTCTATCTTTTAAAATCCATTCCATAGAACGGCAGGAAATATTAATCAAAACACCACCATTTTCAAACTTCTTCCAAGAAGGATACCAAAGACTGTGCAAAAAAAAAAAAAAAGCTGTAATAATAAAAGGACATAAAGTGCGCTAGTTTTTAAACCAATGAAGCTGAACCCCAGCAGAAGGAAGCATACAGGCAATGAGGCAGTTCAACCTAATGTTGCAGAGTGGCAACTGAAAAAGAATATTTTATATGAGGTAGTAAAGCACCCAAACAAAGCTGTCTCATAAGTTACCAATTAGAAAAAAATAAAAATCAAGTTAATCCTTTTCAAAATGGATTAATGCAGAATATGAAGGCAGATTCTTCTGGGGGAAAAGGCACCCAGGTCGATAGTCACAGAACACAAAAGTTAGCTTCTTAGGCTCTCAGTTCATAGGTAAGGACAACAAACAGCAGATCCAGAAATGCCATCTTCATAATCTACTAGCTGGCTTAATTGTGCAGGACTACTCCCTTAAGTGTGCAGTATCAGGGACCTCACGACCAATGATAAATACAAACACTGTTAATCTCTTACCTGCAAGTGACAGATGCCTCGGTCTGCCTCTATACTTTTAAAAACTATTTTAAATACCAAACACAACTATGAGGAAATCAGAAAATATTCTTCAAAGAACAGGATTTGGTTTTGGGTTTTTTTTTAAGTTAATGTGTCTGTCCTTATTAATCACAAGCTGAAAGAAGTATTTGATACTGAAGGATACTTCAGTTGACACTATTTCATAAAACCTAGCTTGACAGAAGTATAAGATAAATTAATCAAATAATACAAAAGTTGAAAGATGTACCAGCTGGCTTGTGCTCAAGAAGAAATATGTTGCCTCTGAACAGTAGGAAAGACTGCAGTAAAGCAGCTGACCAAGCGGACAGCACAGTACAGCGTCAAGCCATCTTCACGGGTTATTGACTTGCTTTAGAACACAGTTCTTGACAGAGAGACTGCTCACATGCTTCAAATGAACATATGCTATTGTGGATGACACGGAGGGACACTGCATGGTGGAGTATAAACCTCTAAAGACTTGTTCTTACAGTTTAAGGTCAAGGACTCTCATAATGAATTAGTCTTATGATATTGAACATCTAAGACTCACAGCCGCTGCGCTGCCTGTTTGGGTTGCATATTATCAGAGATTTATATGAAGGCACAATTTGTAATGCCAAGTTAAAAGATATTCACAAATAAGAAACTGTTTCCCTTAAAAAAAGATCACAGGAATATTATTGGTTTCTCTCAGCAATAGTGTGTATACTTGTTCTTTATAGTATCGCAGCAAAATCACTTCCTTATGACATCTGAAAATGAGCCAGACACCATAGATGGCTTTTGTTTAGCATCAAATTCTTAAGCTCACATGTCTTTAAACAAAAAGCAATGCCTGTGACAAAATGAACCAAGTGAAAAAGAGATTATAAAGTGCTAAATCTAAAGAATGATTTAAAGAATATTCAGTTATTGACAAATGCACTAAACAAAGCCTGGCTTGGGATGGAAGTATTCTGTTCAGCACCCACAGGGCTCAAAAGACTTTCAGTGGCAAGAGTGAACTGAAATCGGCGACACCTCTGACTTCAGAATGTGATCAGAAACACATACATCTCATTAACCATGTGAAGTGCAGAGTACTATCTTGTATTTTAGACAAACCACAAGTTTACAATCTTTTCCATACCAACACCTGACATCAACACCTGACATCAACAAATCAGAAGGAAAAAAAAAAAAGAGAAATATTTTTCACTACACAAAGCTTCTACATGAGGCTCCAAGGCTGGTAATAACAACAGCAGACCCTTTAACATTTGTCTGTGGGCTTAACAGCAAGAACCTATACGCTAAGCGAAACACATCAGCTAACCCACCAGTCAACTGCCATTGTTCGAATCTTTCTAGACACGTCACTTCCATATTTGTTATGTACAGATTATTTCCACACAATTTCAGCTTTAGGATCCTAACGTTTTATATATATAGAAAAGAAAGTATCGCACCAAATCTGGTTCTGTCCTCAGACTGAATGTTGATGCGTCTATAGCCTGGAGCTAGTGACCAACTTTTTTCTCATTTTCCTTAGCTAAAATGTCATCTAAATAAGCTGTTTCACCGTACTTCAACAAATAAAAACATGACCCCAACCTATTAAACAGAAGTCTCCCAACTGTCTTTTCCTTGTTCAATATTTGCCTTGCATAGCAAGCCTCCTGTGAAAGCCTCTGTCTAGCTTAACTGACAGACTTGTCTGTACACAACCTTTGAACAATTAGTTCCACTCAACTCCTATTTGTAGAGGACTACTTAAGAGAAGTTATTGACCCAAGGTCTTACAGTAACCAGCTGTAAAACTGTTGTTTCCAGAATGTAGTTATTACACTTGTGTAAACACAATGAAAACCATCAGGCTAATGAGTGGCCAGGTGATAATATTCCATACCAAAAGTGAAGCTGGTAACTGAATGCTGACTATAGCAGTGCTTATCTGTGGGGCTAACAAAAACTAGTGCTTTTTACCTGACTTTTTGATGGCCTCTTAATCATTCAGCTATTGCATATACCTAGCAACAGTCCATTACTTACCAGAACTGTCATGATATTCAAGTACAGAAATGGGTTCCTCATTACAGTAAAAAGAAACTAAATCCTATTAATAGAATAGGCTTGTCCCCTTTTACCGACATTATTCTTTGTTGCGTCAACAGTTTGATAAGCACTGGATGCTTTTTTCTTTTAAAATGTGCAATAGTAATTACAGTATACAATACAGTCTCTTTTATCCCCTCTTACTTAGTTTGCACCCAACATCTTTATTTTCAGAGATTCTGGATGGCTGCATATGGAAATACCGATGCAGCAGTCTATTTGGTGTTGACAGTTTCTTCGTAGCTGCCATCAGAGAACCATGGAGGAGACTGACCAATGAAGTGAGCAGCAGGAATAAAGTTATGCCTGTGACTGTGCAAGTCTTTCCCTCAGGGGGCCGTGTTAAAGCCACCGGCAGCTAATCATTAGCACAGCGGCACTAACACCAAACGAAGACACTGGTGGAACAGAGAACAATTCTTCAGTCTCAGCGAGACTGGGTGGCAGAGAGTTGCTCAAACAAAGATGACCCTGGATACTGCTGAAGTGAACTCAATTGACCACATAAACTCTCAGATCAACAGGTTAGTGAGTGGTAAATTCGGGCAAGTTTAGGCTTAAATGACTTCTCAGAAGTTTTCTGGATAATAATTTTGGCAGAAATATTGAAGATTGGCCTAAATAGCTTTTCAGAGTTCGGGTTCTCATCTACATCTCTGGTCTCAAATTATGCTGCTGAAAACCAGAATTTGTATAAGGTCTTGAAAACATAAAAGCCTCAGCTATGCAGCTGAATGACTTTTCAGCTCAGTCATTAGAGAAACATGTCTGTTAGACATTGGTTACTCTCACTATTACAAGGAAGTAAATAGTTGTTTTGCATTATGTCCCCCCACCACCAAGAAAATTATTTGTCCCACAACAGAGTAAATAACATTATCTTTATGCTATATTTCCATTCTATTAAAAGGTTTGTTATTTTGAAAATCAGATTATGTTTATATGAAAATACCCAAAAAACTCAGACATCTCATCATGCCCTACAACCGAATCACTACTGTTAAAATATTTAGCCATGGTGTCTCCAGCCTCAGCAAAAACGCTCCCTCTCTGCACCCTACCAAGAACTGCATGCTCTATCAGTTTCCAAAGACTAAAATTCACAGATCCTGGTCCTGCCATATCAGCTACATCTATCATACCTTCAGTCTGATGTTCCCATATCTCAGCTGGCATCTCAGATATTGGGAGCTGCAGACAGGCCATGGTTGCACCTTCCAGCTCCTCGGTGCTTTCTCTCTAACTATCAACAAATTAAATAACAGGCATATAAGAATGATTTAGACATATGCAATTATCCTAACTGATTAATTAATTGAACAAAATATTATGTCTCACACAACATAAAGCAAGACAATTAAAGCAACAGAGAGTTGTTGAGCATGCTACATTTAAAGTTCAGGAAACCAGTATGTTTCCATACGCTGTTAATCCCAGTAAGCCTTATCATTTTCACTACTGCACTGACACAAAGCTCAGTACATCTCCATGCTACAGATCAAATATATATAACAGAATTGGAGTACAGCATGGGTCATATGTTTGCTGTTCTTGATTAAAAGTAGCACATTCAGGTATCTTCTATCAAATCTACTTGAGCTTTTTTATTGCAGTGTTCAGTTTCATACCAGATATTCCCTGTCAGATGCCAAGGTTGAAGTTTTCTATGCTCTACCTTGCACCAAGTTATTCTGAAAGTTGAAACCAGAGTGGCAGCACTTTCAAAAAAGAAGTATTTAAGTAGAAAGACAAGTGGGTTTCCTCACATGAAGGAACTTACTCCTACTTTGTTGGGAAACTCTATCACCCTCATGCTTTATTATCTGAAATTAAGTAGAAGAATGGCCCCTGCATAATACCTGAGTATCTTCTGATGCACCTGTCAGAAAAGAATTTGAGGAAGTGAAAGAAGTAGGGTAGAGACACAAGATGAAAGAGAACAGAATTAATGAATATCAAGAACAAAAGTTGTGGGTGTGTAAGGTGATGCAAAAGACATGGGACTAGAGAGAGGAACAATAGTAGCAATGGCAGCGCAAAAAATAACAGAGGGCAGGAATTCTTGAAGAGGAGGGTTTAGGGTTAGCAGAGACAAAGGAAATTTTTTGATACAATACTTTATGGTATAAACATCCACTTATGGCCCCCATTTCTTTTATAGCACTAATCAAATTTTTTTCAGTCACTTTGGGCTAGGATTTTCTTTTTGTTTCTTTCACGGCTAAATGAAAACAAGAAACTCTGGAGCCTAGAAGTGCCTTAGCTCTTGAGTTCTATTGTGGCAGGTGAGGAAGCTCAACGATTTCGGGCAGCAAAAACAGGCCCACCCCCTAAAACCTGGGACGCGCAGCGCAGCGGGCAGTGCCACCTGGAGACAGACAGCTCCAAGTGCAGCCAAAGGCAAAGGGCGCCTTTCGAAAGGAAACTTGTACCCCTAAACTAATTTGAGGATGGCTAGTATTTCTGTTGAGTTTTCCCTAATGAAAATCTATTAGGGCAGTGAAGAGACGGTCTTAAAAAGGACATGGACTCCCATTTTTAAAGGACATTTATTATATGTTGCAAAAAGTTGTGAAGGCCTTTATATCTGTACAACATTGCACATTTCAGTGATTACACCATTCAGTGCACAAAACCCATCTGAATGGTGTCCGTTTTCACGAGAGTTCAGCGATTCGGGTGACAGGCACCTACTTATATATAAGAAAAGACAACCTTTAGTTCAAGTGCAAACCTACCGAGCAGAATGAAGATGTGCCGGTAGCACAGACGGGCAAGTGGAAAATACTGTGGTTCAGTTTCAGACGGGCTTAAAGTTCTTGTGGGTATGTTCTCCACCCAGTAGCCAATACTTTTGTGTCTGCTATTAGATTGAAACCAGTCCTGTGTCCTGGTCATACCTCTGCTTGACTCTGAAAACATATCTATGGTTCTGACAGAGGATGATCTGACGTAACAGACTGACTACCCTAATTCAGAACATGACACGAACACAAATCCACTGTTACAGAAGAATCTTGCCACCAAATAACCTACACAATAAGCATATCAAACACTGTTACTTTACAGTGGATGTAGGCGTAACAGTATAATCTAGTAAAGAGAAATTTGCTCTGATCCTAATGAGCGTTCTCAGGTTTGCGAGCTCCCACTAAAGGCTATATGCTCAGATACTAAAATTCTTTCAGATCAGGCACTGTAATTCATCAGATATAAATGACAGACAGGGCACTATTTATTTGTTACTGACTTGCACTCCATTACATTTTTACTCTCAGTAAGTTTTCCTGAGAAGCTCTCCATGCTATTCAAATCCTAAACAAGTTCAGGCTTTAAGCTGAAGTTTGTGATTATACAAGGTAATAACTGCGAACCTGGATCATGCCTTTTAATCTACAGACTCAAATAGCTTCAGAAATATTAATGTAGCTTCATGACATCCCAGTGAGATATAAATTATTGTATTTGTATTCTCTGAGAGAAAACTCCAGGCACTAACTATAATATAGTACTGGACTTGACTGCAAGACCTCTAAAGATGTTTACCAACGACATTGTCTTCATCATTCTTCTTCTACTTCTGCTTTTTATACTAAAAAAAGGAAAACAGAAAAAAACAATTATTTGTGGGAAAGAGCACATAACTCTAAGTAACAGTTCATACTGACAAGGAATTACAACCTTCTTCACGATCTACATAAAATTATCTCAGTTTCCTTTAAGTTAGACTGAAATTTGATAGGCTTTCGCTCTACAATATACAATAATGCTTCTTGGCAAGCACTGTGAACCCAGTCCTCCTCTCACACAGTTCAGTTGCCAGTTTTCCAATGAAGCAGACTACGATCTTCATAGCAAAATCAGAATGAGGCTTTTCATAATTGTATGGAGAATAAAATCAGATTCACTCACAGACAGTTATTTACTAGGCTGTAACTGCTAGGATTTGGCTACTGCTATAATTTTATAATCTATGACCAATCTGTGCTTGCTCCTGTAGCAATTCTCATTTGGATTTCATGGGCTGGAAGACAGAAGGACTTAAGAGTCATTTAGTAAATTAAATCACAGATATTTAGAGCAAGCTGAACTTTTGACTGGTTTCATTTTACTCCATGTTAACATATGTTCCCCAAACAAACTGAAATCCAAGGAAGTCCAGGTGATTCTCAGCTGTCTAACAGTAAACAGTCTTCATCCTTTTATCAAAGAAACCAGTTTGAGTGGCATCTTTCAGTGCTGTGACAGTAAAGAGGCATATCCACTACTAACTTTGGCACAAGTAAAGCAGTTACCACAATTTTGTCACTATGTTGTCTAACCCCGATCTGTGCAGCCACACGCAAGGTCTGAGGTGGTGGGGGGGGAATCCTTCTGGGAGTCTGTGTAAACCCATTAAGAGTGGATAGATTCCTGTTAGGGAAGCAGCTGATGCATAATCAACAAAGTGTGGCTTGCAGAATATTGTAGGTTTTTTCTCTATTATAGAGCTATACTAGCCACCACTGCTTTAATTCAATAGCAGTCTTCATGGAAACAAAATTTACACAGGGACCAACTTAAAGCATCATTGGTTCTAAAAAATACAGTTAAGTTTATATCAACAAAGAAGAATTTTTAAACAAGAACTATCACAATCATAAGTCTCTAGTGGCTAGATATTTCCTTTCACCCAGACACTTCAACGTCCAGGACAATGGAGTGGTTTGCTGCTCCTGACTCGCTTTCTGATGTTTTCTTCTTTGATCTGAACCAAGAGAGCGCAAAACCTAGACAATCTGACACACTTACTTTATTCATGACCCAGTCAGCATCTTCAATGGCTCTCTTAATGATCTGCTGGATGCGCTCAGGATTGTCTTCATCTGCATGGACTTTGAAACTCTGCAACGTTCAATCAAAGCGTTACACTGACTAGCCAACTTAATGCAACAGTTGTCAAAGCAAGGATCACTTGTCAATCTCAGAGAAAATATTTGATGCAAATAAACTGCTGATCTGAAAAAGGAAAAATACACATTGTAGCACCTGGCTGTGCTATCTCCACAAGACTTCTCAAATGTAATTTCATATCAGGTATTTCACTCCTTTCATGCACCACGAGCAAAAAAACCCAGAGAACTTCAGTTCAGGGCAATTGAAATTGTCCGGGACGTTAGAACTAGCAAGACACAGGACAACAGGTATGATCAAAAGCATGAAATTACTTCCTCATGAACAATTAGATGAGATTTACCCAGCCATGGGGGTTGGGGGTGGGATATATATGTATAAATGACTGACAAGAAACCAGTAAGTTTCACCGTAAAAGATGTGTTTAGGGGAGTAAGGAATGATTGTTCACTCTCTCGACCAACACAAGAATTAGAGACAAAAACCAAGCAAAACAGGTTTCAGATTCAAAGCAAACAAAAAGAAATGCTTCTTTACATACTCCCAGCACAACCCTTCAAATCCACTAATGTTTCACACTTGCAGAAAAATAATTTTGTAAGTGCCACGAGTTTTTAAAAAGTTGGTCCAAACTCTAAGGAGAGAAAACCAAAACCAAACCCACAACAGTGAATTCCACTAACAGAAAAGAAATCTGTTTCTCACCTGCCTGACTGCATGCCTGTAATGCTGACGAATGTTCTCTTCTGGAAGTTGCTTACAGCACCGAAGCAGGTAACGATATAATTGCAAAGAGTTCTGAACTAACTCAGCATTCGGCAGTGGGGCCATTATTGAGCTTTTTAGCTGTTGAAAATAAGAACCACAAACCAAAATATCTAATTAATTTTATTTAAAAAAAACACAGAAACATAAGCATAATTTTACAACAATGAAAACAGGGCTGGCAAATTAAGGTTTAGCAGCATAACTTCAAGAAGCTTTAGAAGAGAACACAATATGTAATGAATCAGAACTTGCTTAGTTTATGGACAGATGGGGGTCAGTTGTCACTGATCAATCTATTAAAATATAAAAGTGTGGATCTCACACAAGAAGATCACTTTATGATGGTAATATTAAAGTGTATTGCAATATTAATTTTTTTCTAGTTTAAAAAAAGACCCACAGTGTAAGCTGGCACTGGTACACAAAACAGTATCACAGAGCCAAGGGAGTTATCTACTTGACAAGGCATGATTCTTAGATTCGTTCAAGCTTCCAGTACTTTCCCTGAGCATGCGTAAGAGTCCGTCCACATGGTGACACTGGAGAATGGGGACACTCATAATTGCTACAAGTAGTGTTGGAATTCAACACCATTTCTTAGTATTGTCATTCTCTCATGAGTATCTTGTGAACTGGCCTATGGATGTCAGGCTTTAACTTGAAATAACATGTATAAATATAGGGGAAGACAGGCAAAAATATCAATAGCTTTGAAATTTTCCTTTTTTTTGTAACAGCAATAGGAAAAGAACAAATCTAACAAGTTTCACCTCCATAACTATACTTACATGTTGTAACAATAAGTCCATCCAAGCTATATAAAATGCTGATCGAATACTGTAAATGCCTTGTCACTTAACAGATGGTTACCATCTGCAGAGAACTAAATTAACATTTGGAAAAAAGCACTTTTACATCATTACTTTTAAGAATACAGATAATAAATAAGTAACTGAATAATGAAGTAGGTGTATGGCTTTATTTTAGCACACTTGATGATACTTACTCATCATTTGCAATTTTTTTTTTTTCCTTTTTCTTTAGTAATTTAAGTTGTTCAGCCAAATTTATTTCAGAATAGAACACCACAGCTATCGCATGCCTGGGCCGTATATTTGCACAGACTAGCTCTTCTTGCCATGGGCAAAATCTCCTCACCATGATCTATAAAATGTCCATCATAATGGGATACGCACTACTGTAAACTGGGTTTTTTTCCTGTTCATTACTGAAAGATTAGGTGAAATCTATGCTATATTGATTTTCTGAATTTAACTATCTTTTGTCAAAAGTAATATCGCGTAAAATGAGAGACCGCTGTTCCTGTGTCAGAGCTTCTTGTCTACAGGAAACGTGTGAAAAAGCCTTGCAATCTTAGCCTTATTATCTGTATTGGAATTGTGCCCGTACTCTTCAGTCATGGATTTGGGCTCTGTCATGGTAGGTACTATATATACATAAATATCTAATGAAAAAGTTTCTGCCACGAAGAATTGACAAGGCAGACTAATGACAAGTCATAAGATGAGGCAGCGCGAGGTAGATGAGCCAAACAGGTGGGACGGGAATGGGGAGGAGGTGACAGTAATACGAGCCTGTTTTTGTGCAGACTAATAAGCACACAATATAGCTCACCACCTGCTTAGCTGATATCAACAGGCAAGTTTTATAACACTATTTTTTAAGGACTTGCAGAAACCTAGTGAGTCACAGCTGATGGGTGTTATGGAAGCCCCTAAGCAAGGCTCTGACGACACTTCAGAAGAAAAAGCTTTTCTAGCCTCCAAGGCAAAAATATGACTGTCTTAGTAACCCTGTTCAGGACTATCTCATGAGCTGATGACATAAATTATCAAACTAATTCTAAGATATGCAATAGGCTTAATAGGCATAAACCTTTGAAGAACAAATGCCAGGATCCCTTTCCTGCTTATTTATACTGACATTTTGCCTTACATCTGAAATAGGTTCTGTGTAGCTCATTTGTGACTTTATTCAAAATCTCTTTAGCAACTTTTTCAATTAGCAAAGCCCTTTCCCCAAAGTATTAGAGTATATAGACTTATGACAAATGGTACCCCAAAACAAATGCTGATCACAGTGACTAACTCCCTGGTGAAAAATACCCATAAAAGTTACAAAAAAAAAAATCCCAATTTGACATTCATTACCAATATGCCCCATTTTTTGTGATTGCAACGAGCTGCAGGATCCATATATTGTATTGTTTACCCCAATTTATTATCAATGCTATAAAAAACCCTAAACAACCAAACAAAGGCTGCTGGACCCTAAGCTCTGTAAACACCACTACAACGGCAGTGATGACTTCTCATTGGAGCTAATACAACACAGCTTGTTGGATCAGCTACCGACACAACAGTCAGCTTGGTCAATTCCTTAATTAATCATAGGTTAATGACTATCTATTCAGGGGATCTTGGAACAGAAAAAGTAGACAAAGGCCATTGCCAAGATAGATAAATGGGTGATATCTATGTCAAACACGGCAATTGGAAATCCTGCTGGTTTGTACTGTGCTGGCAGTGTCCCATCTGGTACAAGAAGGGCTAATACATATCACAAAGACAAAAGGTGGGTCACATTATAACATTTAAGATAACAACTTTGATTTGGTTGTTATTACTGAAGCCTGGAATAAAGATCTCAAGGACTGAAATGGTGTAACATATTTAGGAAAGATTCCACAGACAAAATACAAAAAAGTGGAATTTTCAATTTTAGTTACAGGTAAAAGCAGTGGATGATGATGACTGCTGTAAATTTTCAAACACCTCTTTCTCTCAGAACAGTTGAGTGTGATATCATGAAGTCTTGAGGACAAGAAAATCTTCTTTAGTTTGTTCCCGGATTCTGGCATCTTAACTTCTACCCTCTGCCAGTTATCCAGCCCTCCCACAATTGCTATGCCATAACAGAAGTAAATCTGTACAGACCTCTGACAGGTCAGTGATGTGCCAGTAAAGCTCCTCACCCCGAGGAGTCCTGTCTTTCCCTAGTATCTACAACTGACCAGTGCTTTGCTGCACTTTGAGCTTCATGGGGTGTGTCTGCTTTTAAGTACTTGATACGTTCTATCAGTAAAATACAAGAGGTGAGCTAAGACTTCACAAGGATCCCTCCCGAAAAATCAGTCACAGCCAAAATATGGTTTCCATTAGCTTTCACAAACAATTAGAAAACCATTCTTCCATCACGAGGGCAATAAGTTGGCTCTATACTGCTGCTGCAATCTCTTCATTCTGCTTGTTCTGTTTTTTCATATTTAATAAAAGCCATTCAGCCTCACACACTACAGGAACTGGATACTTTCCAAAAAAACCAAACATATGTAGGGCATAAAGATGCTAGACAAATTTAGAAATATAGACCAAGACCTGACTTTTCAAAAGAGCTTCAGTCTGACTAGTCCAACTGCTAGCTTACTTTCCAAGCACACAAGATGTGCTAATTATGGCTTTACCTAAAAAGTTCAGCTTAAAATACATCAGAATACCCCCAGGCTTCAAAATGTTAATGTCTTGTTTTCTTCCAATCTCTTTTTCCTCTAAAATGTCATTTTCTCTTGCAATAAAACCTATGCTGGGCATCAGCTCCATGCATTTTCTGGTATGGATACATTTCACTTTGGCATTTGAGTACAGTAGGTGATTATACTGTCTATAGTCAGCAGAGAGATTCCTGCATTCCCCTTCCAACCAACAGAAAAATAAGCAACTCCAAAATGTGACTCAAATAATATACAGACTGAATTACTCCCTGCCCTTCTCTCCATTGAAGAAGGAAGGAGTAGCAAAACAAGAATTGTAATACAGATCCTGCAGTTACAAGCCGAAATTAGGTAGGATGATTCCAAGTTTGTGTCCTGTTCCGAAAACAGAAATATAATCATAGAATGGTTTGGGTTGGACGGGACTTTTAAAGATCATCTAGTCCAACCCCCTTACCACAGGCAGGGACATCTTTCAGCAGATCAGGTTGCTCAAAGCCCCATCTGATGGGGCTTTGAACACATCCAGTGGTGGGGCAATAGTATATAATATAACATCAACTAACATAAAATGTAATAAAAGAGTTTGTTTCAGAGTGGCTCTCAGTTTTGTTTTGGCATACTGGACACCTCATAGTATAACACTCCACCTGACTTCCCAAGTGTTGAAGGCCTCAACAGGTACCTCACGCAGGTAGATGCACATGTTATTTTTCTTACTGCCACACGGGGTTCGTTACTGGGGCTTCTCTGCCAGCAGAGCAAGCGGAGGGTCTATTTCCAGCATAAACCTTTCACCCCACCCTTGATATCACTCTCAGCACTAACTTCCTTCCTTGACTTACCTTCTAGAGTTGGGAACCCAAATGGGCTTTCAAAACAGACTCTGGTACCCTCCTTCAGCTTATTCCTAGCACTCAGCTCCGCAACATCTCTGTATACCCCTACTACGTGTCAGTAAGAACACAAATTAAAAGTCATCTTGTTTTGCTATGCAAATGCCTTTGCTTTTCCTTTCCTTTCCTGCTTAAGATTTTTAGTTTCCCCTGGTCGTTTCTCCCCTACTATTTAAATCAAACTTTCAGCATTCAACTGGTATTACCTTTTCAATTATTTTGGGGTTGCCAAGTTACACCATACTTTTAAAGAAATATTTCCTATGCAAACATCATGCTAAATCCCTTCCTTCAGTCCTCCTGTGGCATTTAATACTGCAGGTGACAAAACAAAACAATACACATAGACTGAGTAATATTCCCGACACATGCTGCTAGTTCAAGGGATTCTGTCACGACAACACCCAGTTTATAGAAGCACGTTGTCAATGTTTGTCTTTTTCAGAGGAACTGGGATGTAACGATTTTTCTTTTTTGATCAATATCTAGATTTACTTTTCTTTCATAAGAAGTTAAACAATACAGTAACATACACGTGGTCATTTTTCGGTAGCCTTGAATTTTTTATCATATGAAATTACATAGGGGAAGCAAGGCCTTTTCAATAAAGTTTGGATGTCCTCTGTGTATCTAACTCAGTATTTATCTGTTTTATCAATACACCTAAACAAGAACTGCCTGAACAGATACAGCTATAAAAAGCAGGAAAATGAAAAACAGAAAGCAGCTAGAGGCATGCCAGAAATCAGAAAGATATGCCATATTAATGGCCCAGTGATTGCTGAGGTGCTTTATCTGTCAGCCATTCAAAGCCTGATTAATCAAGTCACTTTTCTAAAGAATAAAGCACCTTCTACAGTCTGATACAGAAAATTACTGAAGCTTAAGTTTTACTATTTAGAGATGTTTCACCCACAGACATCTATCTAGCTTTTTAATGTATTTCTGAATCTTCTGTTACCACACCCTGAGTGTCTCCTGGTGTCTGATACAGACTCCAGAACAGGGCTCTGAGGCTGCAGACTGCTCTCACCAATGCAAATGAGGCACAGAAACGAACTGACTAGACCAGCTTCACACGGGATATCTTTGGCTCCAACCAATGTTTTCCTTTTCTCCTTCCTTCACTGGCAGTTGTACCTATTCTCCAACGGCGAAATTCAAGCTTTAGTACAGCTCGTTTTTTGTTTAGAACCCAAGTGGCTACATGTTGAGTGGGCAATTCACCTACAAGCATATCTGAAGCCATCCAACTTCTTTGCAGTCCATGACTCGGCACGGGGAGCAACGCTAACCTGGTCAGCAGAGGAAGAAAGCCTTCCACAAGTCACAGAAAGGGTCCACAGGGAAACAACTGTGCCTTGAAGGTGAATGCTTGAGACATGCTGCCCCACTGGACTAATGCAAAGGCTGGGCTTTCATCGTTACAATACAGTTAAACTAGATGCCACTCCCTGAATACTTGGCACTTTTATTCTTAAAATTGTCTAGTCTCCTGTGAGTACAGCATCTCAAAATACTGCAGCAGCCCAATGACCACAGGAAAAGTGGATATTTGAAACTAAGGGATGAACCCTATAAAAAACCCAGCTTAAATTCCTTTTGCCATTATCATAATTTTTTTTTTTTTTACACTCTCCATACAGAAGAGCCATTTTTTTAATCTTTCACGTAATATGCACAAATGTAGATTAAAAACAAAAGGACAAAAATGGACCCATTCCATAACCCTGAGTGTAGACAGAGTTGGGATCTGGATACTATATCTCAAATTAAGCTTTCCTGAAATAAAATTTTAAAAGTGTATCTGTTAAACATCAAAATTCCCTTATTTAATGAAAAACATTTATGGAAAGAAAAAATTGCTACAGTAATAAGTTCTATTTCTTGAAAAGATAACCCACATACATGTTAAAGATAAGAGATGAAGAGCTTCATTTACATAAATGATAGGACATTAATCACTGATTGTGACTTACCAACACATAAGTAGTGCTACAGGTGAGCAGAATATACAGACGAGGTGTGCACTCAGATGTAAGCTAACCTTCACCCCACTATGCAGCAGATTAAAGTATGTCCTGGGTCTATACTCAACTCCCTCAACTTGACGCAGATCAGAACCTGGACTAGATGACCTCTAGGGGTCCCTTCCAACCCAAAACTTTCTATGATTCTATAGGATTCAACTTGGTACTTACACAGAACCTATGGGGATATAGTTTTTTATCATCCAGTATAGAAATCTAGAATATGCAGTTGTAAAAGAGTTGATCTGAACCTAAATTTAACTTTACACACAGGTTTTTTGGGGCTAGATCCTTAGCTAGTCAGAATTGGTATAGTTCCACTGACCCTAAGAACCCAACCCTGTATTTCATATATTCCCACTAAATACAGTGAAACATCCCAATTCAATGCCGATCCCAAAATATACTTTGGGACTAGATCCAATTTGTTGAGTTGTTTCTAGGCTTTGATGTGTAAACTCATCATATGTCATTGTGCTCTAACTAAACCTAAGTGGTGCAATAGATTTCCTGTCACAAAAGTAAAGAACCCTCATGTGTTGGGAATGTACAGGACAGCTTGCTTCAGCATAAAGAAACCAAGCTACGGGAGAGAGCAAGAAACCAGAGTCACATAAACAGGGAAGAATTAAACTGATCAATTGAACTGAAAATATTGTTTCACTATAAATAATTAAGAATTTTCCACTGCAGTAATTTTTCTTAGGAAAATTATGAGCTGTTCAATCCAAATTGCGTGACAAATACATTTACACTGATGAATTTCAGAAAAAAAAAAACCCAACACCTTCAACTACCCACAAATACTGGACTTTCTAATAGATTTGAAGATTGAAGTTTTCAGCAGGTCTAGTTATCAAACATACACTGTATGAGGCTCCCATACTGAAAGAAAACAAAAAAGATATCATGAGTTCTACCAGAGATTCATAGCTGCAAAATGCTACAAATTTTGTGACATGGGTAAGTTTCACAGGAAGTTTATAACCAAAGTTCTGTGTTTTCCTGGGCATGGACTTCAGTATTTGCAATATCATTTCGAGTGAAAACTTCACTGGAAATCTACCATAGCACATGGAAAACTCAATGGCTGTTTTGGTAAAATGGCTGTTTATAATCAAAAATAATCTTATGACCTGGCCCACTACTAAGATACTGAGGCACTATACTGTACAACTCAACAGTGAATAGATCCTGGAAAAAAGGTAAGGCTAAACTCTGCACTTGTACACACCACGACATTGGAGAATTTGCAGAGTTACTACTGATAATTTTCCCCTTACTTTGCACAAAAAGGACAATGAAACACAGTAAGAATCTGCACTATCGCCTTTTGTTCTAAACTCTCCCTTCCCTTGAATCCCACAAATGTTACCACTTTTATCGGCCAAGAAAAAACCCTCGACCTCACAAAATCTGGCTACAATCCTGACTAATAATGTAAATCTCCTTCTGGTAACTTAAATATCATGCACAGCACAACAAACAAACTATCTAAAGCAAGAACTGTTGAGTCAGAAATAAAATAATCTGCTAATTGTGCTTTTCTGGAATGGATGACTGTATAATGTCCTAATCAGAAGGCTGAAGTCACATTTGCATTTAGATAAAGCCCTGTTTAAAAAGAGACAAGTATAAAGGAAACACTGAGACTATTGTGACATCCCTCTGCATTGCACAATCATTTACATTCCTGATAATGATATTCAGATAGTGAAGCAAAGGCTGACCAAAGCCAATTAATCTGGCACTCCGCATTAGCAAGCCTGTCAAGTGACCCAGTGTACAGCTGAACCCATGATGACACTGATACAACACTATGCCACTACTCTCAGATTCCCCCACCCCCCGCTAGTGTGACTGTTTTTCAAGCAAATCCCTATGGTTCAACAGTTATAACAACTAGTCTGGAGGGATTGAGAGAGTTAAATGGGCACCAAAGCTGGGCTTCAGAGACTGGAAGTGTTAATTAAAGGACTGCAAGAGTTACCTGAGCTGCTGCTGTTTACAGGTTGGCTCCCCCTTCCCCCTCTCCTCCTGCAGCATACAGGCTGGAGATGTTTTCTTAGGACTTCAAAGTATTACATCCTTAGAAGTCTAACTCAGGAATCTATGATTCCCTATCCTAGGCAAACCTCATGATCTTTAATGTATTGATTTTACAGTATCCTAGTGAAGTAGCACAGCAGTAATATGTCCCTTCTTAAAAATGAGGAACCAAGACAGGCCCAGATTCTACTCTCTCACTTTGGCCACCCAACCGATATAAGGCTAGCCTGGAACACTCCCTGGACTCTAACTTCTTAAATACACTTACAACTTATTGCAGCAGAGTGGCAAACCTTGCCTGTTTCAGGGAACTAACTGCCTTCTCTGGTTATTACACTGCAATGTATTTTCTTTATTCCCTAGCAGGTCACAGGAGAGTGACTAGGCCAGCTCTATGGGTTCTGCCGCCCTAGGCAAACCAGTAAATGTCCGTCCCGACCCAGTCACATTCACTCATAGAGCTACGGAATATTTTGCAGCCCTGGGCGATGGCCTGCCTTGCAGAGATACCCCTTCTCGTGTATGGGTGAGCACGTACAATGCTGAAGTCACTTTCTAACAAACACATCTCTGCAGCATGCTGGGCTTTTATTAAGATCTGCTGTTTTGATGTGATCACTTCTGACGAGCTGTGGCCTGTCATTGTCGTGGATTTTGTCCTTTCTAAATATGGCCTGTAAAGTCCTATTGCATGAATGATGCTAGCCAGTCTTGCGCTGTTCACGTCTATTTCTGTTCTCTGCTTTATGCTTTGCTTGATGTACAAGGCAGAGAAGCAGTGTCAAATGACAGTACAAGAGCAGCACATTCTAGGGACACAGTCCTGCAGTGTAAACTTCGCTTTACACAATATTAGTAGGGCATACGGGAAATTAAGAACTGGCTAAACGACAGAGCACAGCACACCTGGTAGCCTAGCCTGCTCAGCACACGAAATCTCCATATTTTCAGGCTCTGAGAAGCACAGTTTTCTTACAGATCAAACGTACATTATATTTCTTATTTGCACTCACTTTATGATCCCTTTACTGCTGATATAAAGCAACTAAGGCAACTGGAAACCAGACCTATAACGCATTTTTCTTAGGGTCTGAGTAAAAGCTTAAAAAAGTATTGTAAAGAAAATTGAATATAGATGTAATCAACAGGATTATAAAAAGGCACAAAAGCTCTGGGTTTTGGCCTTAAAAAGACATCAAATTCTTGTCACGATTAAGACCACTTATATAAATTAACCAAAGCCACAGTACAAATGTTTTATCTTACGCTCTTGTTTGGTATCACAAAGCAGAGACAGGTAATACACCAAACAGAAAATAAAGCATTGAGATTTTTGCAATCTAACACCAGTGAGGAAACACACTGCCCACACTGAGGCCAGATTACCCCGTTCTGGATAATTAATAAGCATGCTCAGACTAATTATAGTAGTATTCTTTGGAGCATGCTCACTAAATGTCAAATTCAGACAACAGCAGGGGATAGGAATCTCCTGGCTTTAGATGCAATTCAAAATTCCCTACTTACTCTTTTCTCCTGACAATGACTTCTCCCAGCTTAAAGAAAACTCTGAAAGGCACAGTCTCAAAAGAGTTTTATCTTTCTAGTTGTATACTGCTCAGTTCAACTGCTGTCAACGTGAATTTTGTTCTCAGTGGCCCAGTCTGTAAGTATCTACCTTTGAGATCATGCCCGAATATGAATTGAGCTATATCCTGGTGCCATAAGCTCTGAAACAAAACTGCCTGTTCATTCCTTCCTTTCTTGCAAATATTGTATCTTGAAATGTTCCAGTGTTTAGTTCCAGTTTAGCAATCATGGTTCTCCCTGCTACTTTATGAAAGTTAGTCTAATAACTTTCTGGCTGGGCTTATAGCACCTTCTACGCTTTTTGAATCTTCAGGTTTTTTAATAACTTCCAATTGGGCACCATATAAGCTACCACAAATTTTCTTAAAGGATGGATACCTGGTTAGCAGCATAAGGTATGAAAGCCCTTCTGAAGGGCACAAACATGCTGATTTTGATTAATGAAAACATTAATTCTATGAACTATGGGTGATGTAGGCATGGGAAGAAGCACCTTACAGCTAGTCCTCAAGAAACACTAAGTTTTACATAAGGTTTTGTCATGGCTGCTAACTCAATTCAGGAAGCACTGAAACTGATTAAAATTTATTTTACCTTTATGCTTTAACATAGGTTCATTTTGCTCATGCCATCCAACTTTCTAAATTTTATTTTTTTTTAAATGCAGGTTGGTAAAAGCACATAATTCAAACAAGCAGCTAGCACTCGGTACAGGAAGGGCTCTACTTAGGAAAGTAAAAGTACAAGAGTTCAATAGAAGGGCAAAGTCATGAGAACGTAAAGAGTCAGGATTTCAAAAATCAAAAGCAGTCACTGTGACCCACACTCTTGACTAAAGATAATAAAAAACTTTTTTTTTTTAAACCAAGAATGCCTAGTGTATACCTCTTCACATTCATTTAGTGCCAACATCATATGCAGCCTACTAGGGCATAAAACCTGCAGTATAACAGGGCTTTCCAGTATGGCCTCTCATTTTACTGACCAACCACAGCACGTCCTTTCCAGTCCTGACCATCTACACATAATCCCCAGACTAATGACCATGGTACTTGTACAATGCCCTGGTATCTACAGTGCACCCTGTAATCGTCCTTCCCAATTTACATTATCCTTTACAGCAGCATCAAGAACAACTTGCTGCCTCATTATTTCAAATCCACACCTGCTGAAATTTGCATCCTCCAATCCTTTGCTCTCAATCCAAGCAATAATCTGAGCCAAAACCTTCCCTGGCAAAATCCTGTCTGTGGTGGAATTACACCGTGGATGAATTTGGCCCACCACATCTTGAACAAAATACATGCCTGTTCATGGCAGAAATGTTTATAACCAGCAGTATTATAGAACATTTAAGTCTAGGAGTCTTTAGCCTCTTAAGGGGGATTTTAACTTGCACAGTTCACTAATCAGGGATTGTCACCATACCAACAGCTAATCATGTGGGCAGATGCCCGCCATATCTTAGGAACATCTCCGAGGTCTTAAAGCCATATCTCAAGTTTTCCCTGAAAACTTTACTGTCATTCTCCATGGCTTAGCCTATCTCAAAGAGGCTTTGTTTCATAAGACAAACAAAGGAAAAGTCTGGCTAGCAACAAGCTTATTGCAAAGAGAGAGTTCCCAGTCCAGCAACTGATTTTTGAGAAAGGACCTTAATCCCTGCAATACCTCTGTTGGCTGCAGTGGGATGCCACAAGAGAGAGCTCCTCACAAAGCCAGCTGCGGTATGAGTCTTGCACATTCTCCACGCTTCGGACGGTGAAAGAGCTATACATCCCCCCTATTCTTTCAGGGATCATTCTCCTCTACATATTATAAGATACTGTTATTCTAGAAAGTTATAAGATGTTCTTTCAATGATGAAAAGAAAAATGTTGAAGGAACTCCATCATCCAGGAAATTGGTACCTGGCTCCAGAAAGGGCTACTTAACAATTTGACCTAATTAAAAGAGAGAAGTAATTAAAACTACAGCTGAGACAGTGATGACAAATGTTAGCTAGTGTAATGTTTTACACTGCAGGCCTACGCATTGTTTGAGCGCAGAAGAAAGGTGTTCTTGCCTATATTCGCTCAGTCCTTGTTGTTTCTCGCCTATTCTGATTTAACATAGGCTTCCAAAAGGAAAACAGAAGCTGTATGCTGGAAAAGGACACTTTTGTAAATTCCAAACAGGCTTTGAAAGCCTACTGATAGATCAGACCTCTAACCGCATCAGCAGGCTAGCACAGCTCCATGGACTTGAACAAACCCGCAGTCATTCATAGTACAGGATCAGACCCCTCGGGAGCATAACTCTCCCTGCGGTGCTGAAAGGGCACCTGCGTACCCCAGCACACCCTGGGAGGAGGAAGGCTGTTTGTCATCTATTTTCATGGCAAAGTCATGGACATAATTTAGATGAGAATAGAAAGCATATATTGAGGGTTTCCATGTTAGTCATATGACTGCCCTCCTGGCCACCATCATCACCTAAATTTAAAAATTAACATCAGTCAAAGCAGTAAGATAAAAAAAATAAATTTTTTTCAAAAAAATTCTTACAAATTTGAGAACTGCAGAGCTACCTACAATTTAAAGCCACTGCTGTCTGTTGCCTAGAACAGACAATCATCTCATGATTAGTAATTAACACTATTATACAGTGTTATAGACTATATTATTAGCAATATTGTACTGCACCTTTTCAAAGCAGAAGGTAATCTTATTTCTTTCCAACATGATACCATCTGAACCTAGAATCAGAATGTCAGCAGCAGGCTCACTCACACTTTGTCCCAGAATCTTGTAAACAGTTTAAGCAAGACAGAGTTTTATCCATCTTTCGCAGTCTGTCCCAGTAAATTCATCCATTGTTAAATAACTCTTACCACATACAGAACTCACAGAACTCACACCAAGTATAAAAGCAAACCAAATATCTTTAGCCCTACTTTAGCCAAAAAGACACAAAGAAAGAAATTAAATAATATTGTTCATTTTCCCCATAACACATCAATAGCAGAACCAAAAATAGATCCTGGATATCCTGTTGGCCAGGTTAAAAATCTTACAACTGGAACATGATTTCTTCATATTTCCACTTCCCCTCCTGCCTTTTGGATATTTTTGTCATGGAGCCAGAATGATAAACCAGTAAAACACACTATAGAAATCTGCAGGACATTTGTTTCCGAAGGTACAGAGCTTGCTTCTAATTGATTACACACAATGTAACAACTGTATCGAGTAACTCATTCATAGCTCTGGCTGACATGAAGTTATGGGAAGTTTATGCTTTATTGTCTATAGACTTCAGCTCAAGCCAAAACTCTGAGTGTCCAGCTCAGTTCTTGCTACAATAGATCAAAACTAACACACTGCACTTTGTTGAAAGCAAGTATTGGATTGCAATTTTGGCGCTTGGCACTATAGGTAAAAGCTTGCGTTTACCCTTGGCAAAGGCAGAGTTCAATGCAGAGATCCACTGCAATACACCAAGACACCAGTGCTTCAAATATCCCATTGCACTATGCCTAGACCGTGGATGCACAAGCAGAGACAACCCTAGCCTCTCAGATCTCTAAAAGGGAAGCTATCTGAGAAAAGAAATCGTCCTCCAGAAAATAAGGCAGCTCGTGCAAAGTCACACAATGAGTCAATAGCAGAGCCGCAAATAGAAACTGTACCTTCAGATTCTCAAACTACCGCCTCATACAAGGAATCATGCAATTGCTTACGTCTTACACAGATTCACAACAGCATCCCTAATGTCAAAAGCTATCCTCTGAACTTTTTGAACTTATGTCTTAATTCTTTTTGATCTATGTCAGCTAAATCAGGTTCAATATCATCTATGCACGAATTCTTATTAATGATTATTCTATCCTTCTGGTTTTGACTGAATAGCTCTGAAATGACCAAAAAAAAAAAAAAAAAAAAAAAAAATTTTTTT
>Ga0065711_1000070_pt1 | contig 106543 bp, 39 predicted proteins | sample Hoacrofraction12_FD_59098 | JGI IMG/M metagenome (GOLD analysis project Ga0065711, IMG submission 59098) | Hoatzin crop microbial communities from Cojedes, Venezuela - Epithelial fraction 12 v2 (version 2) | ecosystem: Host-associated > Birds > Digestive system > Esophagus > Crop | place... | reverse complement strand
GCCCCCTGGGAGCGCTCGGCGCCGCGGAGCGGGAGGGACGCGCAGGCTGCGGCCGGAATGAGACTGGGTGTTGGGTATGCTTGGGCCAGGCCCGGCCTTGCGCTCTGTGTGAGCAATCGTGAGCTGCCACCGCTCACGGGAAACATCGGGGGACTCGCGTTCTGGCGCGGTAGTATTGCTTGGTAGCGGTTTTCAACACCTAGCAAAGATACCGTCATATAGAAAAAACCTGGCAATAGCCCGTACGTGCTAAATTCTGACCTTGTAAACTGGCACGACAGGCCTGCTAAATCCCGCGAGCAACACCTGCATCATCTTGGATGGGGCTTTTCTCTCCTCTCCCCTACCTCAAGCAGTGAACGTCTAATCTGCAAAAAAGAGCAGCTGCTTCAATTTCATTGCAAATTTCTGTCCCACCCAGTGTATCTATATTCAGTAGCACAGAAAACATCCAGCACCTGGAATGTGCTAGATTGTATAATTTCTTGGCTCTGAGCTCTCAGGTCTTACTATTAAACTACACAGAACATAATTTATGATGCTTTTGATTGACCACAGCAATCCACCCTTAAGCGTGTTCTAGTACTGGAGCAATGCAAAATAGTTTTCTCATTCCTAAAACCAGCACACTCGTATTATCACAGCTCTCGTTTCGTCTGACTAAATATGCCCTTTTGAAGTGTTCCTATTCAGCTAAAATGTCAGGGGTTTGCAGAAAACAGGTCCTTTTTGAGTTCGTAATGTCGTCAGTGATGGCACAAGCAAAATCTAGCCAATTATTTTTTTACTTAAGCTTGAGAGCGTTATCTTTTAGATAGATAGCAAAAGTGACAGTTCTCTTATATCCAATGAATATGTATCCGGCTCACTGAGATTTTCAGAACAGCCTAAGAGTTTAGCCATGTATTTTTTGATAAAAGGAAATAAGAATTGAGTATTTTTTTGTCTAAATCCCTTAAGCCGCTTTGAAAACCTCAATTAAGAGCTGATGAGCTTAAAATACTTCTTTGGCATTGTCCATACATGTTAGACGTATCTTACTGTAAAACTCCACTGTGTAATACAAAAGGTGACTGCACTTACATAGATAAAAATATCAGATTTGGATTAGTATGGTTTCACCTAAAGTATAAAATATGTAGTATGGATTTTGCAGATATAAATATCTGGCTGCCTTTGGGTTTAATTTAGAAGACAACTAAGGTCTAGATGAAAAAAAGCAAGTCCTGTTTAAACGTGGAGCCTTGGTGAATTTGCTGTTTGTTGAACAGAGATGTATTAGATTCTTAAGCTTTTAGTAATCATGAAGGTGAGCTTTTTCACTCTGGCTACAGTAGATCCAGATTATCCTTTCCTGGATTAGTCTGCAAGTTTTCTATAGTAGCTGAATGTTTTTAAGGCACGTGAAAATTTCTTTTTTGTTGTTGATTTTTAAGTACATGGCTCTTTTGTTTTTCTCCCGGGCAAAGCTGGGGTAAATTTGTCAACACCAGTATGCAGCAGTATCTTTTTTTTCTAAATCTAAGTATACGCATTATGATTTAAATTTGTCCTACAGAGTAGAAGGAACTACGCTTATAGTAGAAGAATTGTTAATTAGGAATGATTATTCATGCCATGTTATTTGTGGGTGAGGGACAACCATTGGTAGAATTTGCAAGTTCAAATGCTAGATATGAGATGTTGTAGTATAGTGTGTGTTGGAATAGGCATTTTTCTTCATGCATCAGAAGCAGGTGCATTTGTTTTGCTGTTTGCTGATGTGATGGCATACTGATGCCACATTTTGGCAGGATCTGGCAGCTCCAGTAAATGCAGGTAGATCCAGCTTTTACCTTTTTCCTTAGCAGGGGGTAAATCACTTGGCACCAGTCAGTAAGAAGGCTGGCAAAGCAGCAGTCAGTGCAGTGGAGAGAGGGAGCGAGATGTACGCACAGATAGATGGATCGCAGCGGTTTCTTCTGAAGGAGCTGTTCTTTAAATATCTTTCCGTGCAAGCCACACTCACATACACATGCAGTGCTGTGCTTCCACAAGCGCAAACTGGGCCTTTCCTCTAGCTCTTCACTGGAAGAAGCTTCAGCAAGATTATTTCTCTCTCCATCTAGTTCTAATCTGGAATACGTGCATGATATTTATTGCTTAGTTATAGTACAGTTTCAAAAATGTGCGATGGTGGGTGAGACAGAAAGCATTAATGTGCAATTCTGTAATGTAAATATAAATACAAAGGCGAGTTCTTTGCAGCTTAGAAAAAGGTGAGTGCCAGGACCCATGTTGTTTGTGACTTTGCTCTATTTGTGAATGTGAAGGTCTGCTTTGTTACAGGGCATGTTTAATTGCCCAAGGTTCACTTGCCTAAAATGCTTTAAAAACATTTTTTCCAGTGTGGTCCCTTTTGGTCTGACTGTGTGGCTGCGTTAGTGTTTGAACCAGTGAAGTCTGTGTGCTGTGAGCTCTCTAAGATTTGTTGTTTGTTATGGCAAAAATGGGAAAAATCATGGTAGAAAATATGAAAATCTTAATGTTTGTTAAGAAAAACAAAAGTCACCATATGGCTCAACAGATTTTAATTAATATTAAATTGCCAGGGGAAATTTTGCAAAAGTCAAATAGAAATCCTTTATTTTACAAATAAGTGCTCAGAATTTGTTTTCAAATACATTTCTGGGGCAGTTAGGATTATTGGAAAGCCTGGAGACAGTGATGGGAGCACAGGGGCATTTTCAGCAATACGGAAGAGCACAAGGTGTTTTTGGAGAACGTGGCAGCTGCCTAGTTACTGTCAAACCCCTGACATTTAGCTCTCACTGGGAGGCCTATTGATTTGCAATAGCAGTAAATATTTAATTCCTTTAGGCTTACTGATGTTTACGTCATCCTGCGAATTTAACACGTAGTTCTAAACCACTGACTCTGAGACTGCACAAAACACCACACGTGGGCTCCAAGTTAGTAACAGTTATCACAGTGTTCTTCATTAACAAAGTGATTGGAATGGCAAAGTCTGCGATTTCTATGCCAAGAAATCACACAGCAAGGGCAAGTCGTGATTTTTACTGGGGAAATCATGCAACAATAAGCAGACCTGCACATTCCAAGTCAGCAAAGTGAATATATGCTCAACGTGAAACATGTAGTTAAGTGCTCTTCCTTAACAGGGACGTTTTTCTGAAGGTGGCCAATAGGTAACTTCAAGGAATAGGTAACTTCAAGGAAAATAAGTTTCTGTGCCTGTAAGTTGTGTGCAACAGTGTGTTCGACGGAAGTTTTAAATGCGAATTGCGGGTGGTGATTAGTGGTGTCGGAGGCAGGCGTGATGCGCCGTATTCCCGCAGCTTCAGAAGCAAGACTTGGAGAGAGGACCCTGGGGAACTTGGACCTCTGCGTGCACGGCAGGTTGTCGTCTCCAGCACTCTCCTGTTCTCCGCAGATCCCTCTGAATTGCTTGGTGTTTCTCATGAGTGACAACAGATTGTGTTGCCAGTGTTCAATGATAGCATATACTTGGTCATAAGGACACAGACTGGCTGCTTTGTTCAGTAGTAGATGAATGTTCTGGTGCATAAACCTTCTATAAAACATCAGTCTATTAGCTCATGTAACCATGGAGATAATAAGTAATTTGCATACATGGGAACTCTTTGGGCTCAGTTAGGCCTAACGCCTGCAGTTTATTAAGAAAAAGATCTTTACAAACATAAATACCAATAAATATTTTCATGAATAATATTTCCTGCTAACTGAAAATAATCGGCATAATTTGTGAAAACATGGAGCTGATTAAAATTAACTACCAAAAATAACCTAGCTTATTCTTAGACTCAAGTGAGGTGCAGAAACTGTGAAAATTAAATTCAGTTATTAATGTATTAATAGTCTTAAATCTTATTAATAACACAGTTCAGGATTTATAATATTGTTAGTTCTGACAGATTCTAATTATGCTTTGTTTTCTAGCTGCAGTTGTAAAGTACAAACAGTACAACCACACATCAATGAAAGCGCGAATTATATTATGTGTATTTACACATTGCTTTTATATGTTAACATTTATGTGTGTTTAGGGAATGAATGTAAAGGAGGTATTTGAGGTGCTTTACATACTTCAATGAATAATAAATTTGAGCAACACACAATCCTAAATTAATTTTAAAAAACTAAACGTTTTGCTAATGATGCATATAAAACAATTAACAAGACTCAACATAGAAACCACAAGTCATATTAACAAATAGCAATTAGATTGTGAATAGCCTGAGTAGAATACTAACAAGGTAATTCTTCGTTATGTTGGAGTTGTACCTGTTTTATTCACCTGTAACTTTGTGTCTGTCAGTAAATACCAGCCTAGAACTCGTCAACAGAATGAAGAAAAATACTGCATTATTCCAGATCATGACCAGCTCAATTACAAACTCGCACTCCTATTTCAGTTGAAGCTTCTGTTGTTACCCTAATTTACGTATAGCACGCCCATTGTTGGTACCACCATTTTATATATATGGTGACTTGAGGGGCAGAGAGGGGAGCAGTCCAGCCGCGTCCCCGTCAGCACCGTCGCACACGTTGTACAGGTGGTGGTATGCGATGGGGCAAGGGTACTCCTACTACACAGCCTGTGCCGCTCACGCCTGTATCTGAAACAAGCACTGTGGAGAAATTGTAACTTCCTTGGGAAAGGTGGGCTCTGAGTAGGCTTTTCGCATACACTTGTGTGGAGTTCAGCAGCAGCTCCTGCTGCAACGTGTGGCCTGTTGGAGGGAGGACACAAGTCACGGTTATCTATTAACATGTCACCCATGCCACAAGAACAGGAAATGGCCTGCTAGGAGATCTGTCCTGCCTTCATCCACTGTGGATGTATTTGTTAGCACCATAGTTACTGTTGTTTATCCAGACAAATATTCAATTTCTTAGCAGAGCAGATTTTCTTTGTTTGCAGAGGGGCTGTTTTTGATGTGTAGTAACACTGTTCTCCACACAGAAATGCCTTATACAGAAAGGATCTTCTGTCTATTTAGACAAAGAAAGGAGGAGAAAGTACATCTCTCCACTTTCCCCATGCACCTGATTGCAGATTCTGGGAAAACTACATTTCAGTGGCCAAATGGCCAATGCTCTGAAGTTTTCCTGGATTTGGACCCTGGCATGCTTCTGCTGAAGTAAACACAAACTTTTGACTGTCTCCATTGAACCAAAGTGTGTGGATGAAAGCCTCATCTGCGTAAGGGTTGCAGACTTGTAAACTTACCATTGCTCATTTATCAAGTACAAAAAAGTTTTATGGAAGGTTTAGAATCTCCAAGCGTACACCTCTACTGCAGTTACTGTCATTGCAGTGTGTAATAAATGTATTAGGGTTGATTCTGCAACCTCTTATTGAAAGTCTCAGAAGGTGGAAAGCCCGTAACCCCCAGGATAATTAGCTGTAGCACTTTAACTATCCGGGTATTTGAAAGTTTTTATTTTTGACCTTACTTAAACATGCATTGCTGAACTTTATGCCCTTTTTTCTTTTTGCTTTACAAAATTGATGTGGAGAAGGATGTATTCCCCTTCCCTTTGTAGCTGTTTTGTATGCATTTCAAGAAAATTATTCCATCTCCCTCAATTTTCACTTTTCTAGATTAAGCAACCCCAGTTCCTTAAACCTTGTCATATAGGTTGAGTTTTCCAGATCTTGAGCATCTTTCTTATTATTTTCCTTAGACCAGTTTACCTCAGTAATGTCCAAAACTGGACAAGTACTCCAGTCTACTTTTTTCAGCAGAGCAGAAGAATTTCTTCATGCATGTTACACAGGGTATTTCTGTTCATATGTCGCCCCGTATGGTGTTGCAACACCATGATGCTGTTGAGTCACGTTCAGCTTGTGATCTGCTGTTACCTTCGGTGGTATTCCTGAATCATTTACTTACCCACTGTGTTTTTTTGTGGTTGATTGGTCCTACGTAACTGTAGATTTTTGTCACTGTACTTACAGACTTGTATTCTACTTATTCAAAACCATTTCTCCACTTTATCTAGACGTTTTTGAATTCTGATCACATCCTTGTCTTGTTCTCACAGACTTTTCCAGCTTCGCGTTGCCTGCAAATTTCACAAATACGCCTTCTATTCCTTTAGCCAAATCATTAATCAGAATACTGAATTATATGCTGTTCTATGAAATGCCCCTTGGGAAAACCCTCTAGTTTGACAATGAATCATCAATAACTGTTTTCTGAGTAGAGCTGAGCAGCCATCTAATAGTGTCACTATTTTCTAGACCATGTTCCCCCCAGCTGTTTATGATAATATCATAAAGTTCTTATTAAAAATACCTAGTCTTTTTTGCCTGTCTGTAATTCCTGTTACCCTATTATACAGAGAAAACAGTCTGCATTGCTGGTTACTCATCCTCTCATCGTCTTCTAGATACTGAAATTGTTTGTTTGATTAATTGTTATAGTATTTCTGCTGTAATTAGAAGTAAGATTTCTAGCCTTTCTATCCCCTACTTTTAATGCTAAGCACTATGTTTGTACCTGTTCACAAGTCCTGTTTAATGCTTCTGAGACTGCTTCAATTTATGCTCAGAATATTTGAAGGTGAATTTAATTAGGTGTAATTACTCTAAAAACAACTGACTTGCCTAAATACTTTCAAGACTCTGTATTCCTGTCACTGGTGTTAGGTCTGTTAGACTTCTGATCACAGCTGACCATCTTAGGTAATTTAAATCTAGGGTTTTTTTCAGATACTTGTAATATTTTAACAACATGTAGCTCACTGGGGATTCCAAAATGTGTTTTAGAAGCTGCATAAATATGCAGGCATTTACCTACTCCAAGCTCCTGATGTCTGTGGCCAGATGGGTGCCAGTATCCAAGCAGGCTTTGATTTAAAGCTAGTTTTGGTATGTCTGCACTGCATTGCCATTACATCAGTGAGTGCAGTGTAAACACATCAGTTTACTTTGAAGTTAGGAAAAATCACTTATGTAGAATACTTGCTTACAGAGTTAATGAAAATCTGGTTTAAATGGTTTAATATTGCTAAAAATGTTTACATAGTACCAGTACCTAAAACATGCTGGACCTCAAATGAAAGGATGATTTGCAGGGGTTTTCTTCTGATCATTTTTCCTTGAGTACAAAAGTGCTTTACAGCTCTCAAAGTGAAAATTTTTCCATTTTAATCCGATTTTATGCACTTGTGATTACTGATGAAATAGACAACACATATTCCTCTTACCATATTAACTGCTTCACTATTTGTTGGACTTGACAGACCTTGAGAATTTACTGGATTCAGCGAAGCATCCATTTAGAGTGGCTCCACAGAGTTACATAAGGGATTTTCTGGCAGTGAAAGGTTTAATGTTGCTGCATAAATTCTGGGTAGCCAGCATGAAAAAGGTACAAGAATGCTTTGTGCCTCAGATCCTATTCAGTACAAAAGAAAGAAGGATTTTTGTTGAAGTATGAATATTCTTAGTCACTAGAGAGGCACTGCAATCCAGAGGAGTTAAAAACCTCAAATACCTGGCTCTTATGAATTGTTTTTAAACTACTGATCTCAAGGATTTGGGGAGTAAGTGCTGTTATCTGCATTTTGTACGGGCAGAGATAGGGATTGGGAAATTATTTTCATTTCATCACTAAATGTGGAGGTTGTTAAACAGCTACTGTTCAAGTTAAGACATTTTATGATCAGCAGTTCCAATAATGTTCATCAGGGAGTATTCAAGGAACCGCTTAAGAATGTCTCTGGATTGTTAATGTTGGTTTTTATTAATTGATACAGCACTGGGAAGGCAAATACCGTGCCAGATTTTTAAATGGCATGGCTTAGTAATTACAGGCCTTTCAGCCTGGTGCCAATCCCTGGCAAAATAATGGAAGACTGATATGGGACATTATTAGTAAAGTAATAATCAGGAATAATGTAATTTATGGCAGTTCTCTTTGGTTTATGGAAAATATATCTTGTCAGACTAACTCAATAGCTTGCTTATGATATATGAGGTTTGGCTGATGAGTGTTGTAGTGCTGATGCAATGGCGTTTCTCAGAGCATTTGTCATCGTACCGTACAACCTTTGATTAAGAAATTAGAATAATGCAAATTCAGCTGGGCTACACATTAAAAGGACCCAAAACTGCTTATCTGGTAGTCTTAATATGCAAAGTGGAAATCATTATCTAATAGAATCCCTCAGGAATTGTTGGACTATGCTCTATTTCCGATTTCTTTTAATGACCAAAACAATATTGGAAAAATTGTTAGTGGTAAATTTATGTAGATGGAATAAAGTGTGAGCCTTTGGAAATAAAGTTAGCTCATCAAGTGATCCATAAATCATATATGCTTCAGTGAAACTGAAGGTAATATATACATAAATATATTTGTTTTATATATGTATTTTTTCATATATATGATCAAATAATTTAGCTTACATTTGCAGGATGAATGACTCTATCCTAGATATAATGACTGAAAAGTTTTTGGGAGATTGTGACAGATAATTGGCTGAATGTAGGATTTCACTGTCACACAGTGGCCAACAGCCTAAAGATGGCCTAAAGAGAACCTTCAAACAGAAATCATGAAGTTATGCTACTTCTGTGTCAGTAGTGATGTGATAACGTCCTAAATATCTGAGTACGTGTGAAGATTCAGATTCATGTTTCAAAAAGAAATAAAGAGTTGGTGAAGGCTTAGAGAATGGTTAATGGATTGGACATTCTGTGCAGATAGACTCAAGATACTCAGAAGCTTGAACCTGTTTGGTTTAAGCAAAGATCATTTCTCCCAGCCTGTATCTATAGAAAGCACAGAATATGATACTGGAAAACTTTTCAATATAGCAGTTATAAAAAAATAAAATGGTGGGAAGTTGGAAGTTAGGCAACAGTAGACTCTAGGTGCATATTTTTATATTAAAGGTAATAAACCATTGAAATTGTTCTTAAAGGGTCATTGTGGATTCTCTGGAGTTTTTAAAATCAAGATTCCTTGTTTTCTTCTGAAAAATGTATTCTGCTTCAAGTAGGAATTGATTTAGATTGGACCTATAGTTGTGTTATGGGAACAAACAATTGATTGTTGTAATTACTGGTTTTATAATTTCTTAATTTATTTACTCAAGACTACCTAGCAGGACACTGGCAGAAGTTAGGATAGTACCACTCTTAACTGATTCCCAAGCTGCCGTGTGTTATGCTTTATACCATACGACTTCCTACTAAATAAGAGAAAGGCTGGGATTTCTTAGATATATGTTTCTTTACACGGACGTGTGTGTGTGAATCCTGCTTTCATGCTCAGTGTGGAGATTAAAGGAAGCTTTTTTCCCCATCTGTACACCTTGCCCAGAAGCAGTTATAAAGCTGTACTTGTTGTGCGAGCGCAGCAGCAGCAGCATTAAAAACCTACATGTGGCCAACCCGAACCTCAGTCCCTTTCCTCTAGACAGTTGATGTTACTCTGGGAGGGCTCTTCTGCGAAGTCAGGGCTAATCTCCCACATACACCCCACATAGGATGGAGAATTTGCTTTGCTCAGTGCCCTTAGAGCCATCAAACCTTTTTTCATTACAGCTTTTGGCGTTCCTAGGCTGCACTGGCTCCCAAAGTCATTACTTTTTTGTGCTGAGCAGGAGTTTTGTGTTTCAGATGTTGATTTTTCATAGTGCGTGCTCAGTTTCAACCTGTAAGAATATTTTTTGTTAATGATGATTCATTCTTTGTGTTTTGGTGGGGTTTTTTTTTGGCTGAAACATCTGTGTGGCTTAAAAAGTTCCTGTCACATGGATCAGGAATTGGTTGCTGATACATAGAAAATGCTTACCACTGAAAAGAGGGCACACAAGGAAAGACTGTTCTGAGACCTGGCTTTGTGGGATCCTGAACATGTGTCTGTCCCACCAGCTCAGTAGGCCAAATCCTTATGTCCTTGCTCAGATGCCTGAATATTTTTCAGTCCAACTGGGCCAGTCCCTGAGTGATTCAATGTCACTGCTTAAGTCATTCGACATTCTTTATGCTTGATGTAGTGTCATGTGGAGAGCCAGCACAACGACCTCTGTATTTTACAGCATTTCACAGCAAGAAAGGCAGCCACGCAGAGAAGTATGTACACCACCTAGCTGATAAGAGAACAGATCCCCATTTGATTCCAGCACAGGCAGGGGGGGAAGCTGTGATGGACACCTGCCAAGGGAAAAGCTGCAGGGTCACAAGTTTTGTTAGTATACCAGCTTCAGTTCATCTTTTCTTCTGCTCTTATAGAAGTAGCTAGACATGATTAATAGCAAGGAAGTAACTTCTAAATAGTGAAATTTTTTTAAATGTGAGACTCAGCATGTAAGACTAGTCTGCCACAAACAACTTCTGCTGCATCTTTCCTTTTGGCTTTTCTGTCGTTCACAAATAACCTGTGTTTCAGGCTCATGGTTTAATGGTTCTAAGCATACTCGTAACAGAGGTATTCATTTTGACTGCACCGAGGGGAAAAATGCATTTTATCTTTTCTTCAGTTAGTAGCAAAATAGCTGTCTTAAAATATTTGGATATGTTGATGGTAACAGAGACAAAAGCAACTGGGATGCTTTGACATAGGCAGAATGAAAAGTTCACTGTAGATTTTAAAGTTCTTTAAAGAATGCACATCCTGTGATCTAGAATATCAGCAGTAATCATCAGTTTAACAGGCTGAGATAGGAAAAGAATAATCAATTACATCTTGCGCCTATGTGAAAAATGTCTGTGTTTTCATACTTGTGAAACAAGAGATTAAAGCGCACGGCTGGGCTCTGAAGTCTATCTTTTGATAAACTGATTCTTTGAAAGCTGGCTTCTAGTTTGTCAGTATCAGGTAGTCCAATTTTGTTTTAGGGTTTCTTTCATCTCCATGTGATAGTATAAGATTCTAATGCAGGGTGGAAAGGAAAATTATTTTTACTTTGGCTTTGGGCCAGTTGGACTAACTCTGTCCCTATTGCCAAAAGCAGTATAAACCCCCCACTTGATTCAGGACAGGTGATTTTCAAAGTAAACATGAGTGATACAATAACACAAATCTCACAGAAAGACATGAGATTTGCGCTCAGAGATCTCTTGGGGCATTTGCAAATCTCATCCCCCAAAATGAGCCTACTCATGACAAACAATTACATGAAAGTGATTCTGTGGAGCTGTGTAAATGAATACAGCATAAAAATAAATATTTAAAGGAGAACACTTTAAAAAGTCTTATTCCTAACTGTTGTTACGTTACAAGTTTTCATTATTCACTTTTTGTTCTCTTTCAAGGTGAATTATCGATTCTCTATAATAATCTTTGCACCATTTTCAAAAAGAAACTTGCTTTGTCAGGGAGTGTTATCTGGTCCTGGAAACACAGGACTTGGACCAGGAACTTGCATCATCTAATCTTGTCCTAGCAGCGTTTCTCTTTAAAATTGTCACTAACACAGTCTCCTTACTTCTGTTTTCTCAGCTGTGAACTGGGGCAGAGATGTGTGCACATAATTAGGTGCACGTGTCCCAGGGCCAGTAGACAGTGATAAAGGCTGTTACTAACAATTCATCTTAATGGGGGATTTCAGATTCAGATAGTAGCAAGAGCAGATGTAATTAGAAAAAATAAAGAGTGAGTAACAGTCAGGTATAAAACCACTGTATTATAAATACAAACAAATCACTGTGTTACACTTACTTGCATCACAATAGACAACCTTTCACTACTACAATACATACACAGCAATAAAAGCTGCAAAATCCTGGAGCAGATCCTCAGCAGGGATAAATTCTCATAGCTCCATGACAACAGAGTTGTGATAGTTTATACCTGGCAAAGGCCTTCTCCTTACTGAACAACTCCACCTCTTTCAAGGTGGAATCCGCCTTTTTGCAGCAAGGTATTTACCTCCTCTGTCGTAGGCTTAGTAAGTAAATCCTACATGAAGGGCTTGGAAAGCAAATAGATCTTATGCTGCTTTGCTGCATCGGAGTATTTCACCTGCTGTGTTGTGGCAACGTGAAGATGAATGATTTGGCCTCCAAAGAATTCCTAATAGGAAAGGCTTTGCTAACTAATGTGAAAGTCAGCTGGTGTCCCTTGAGATGCTATAATTAAGATACAGCAGATGTTGAAACTTTTCTCCAGCAAGTACCAGTGATTAAGATATCATGTGTAGTAGACATACGCATTTGCGTACATACAAGGGATAATATAGGTAGCATGTGAGGTCCCTGTTTCATGAGACAAGGAGGAAGATGCAGTGCATGCTGGGAAGTTTGGTTAGACAAATTCATGGCAAAATAATTAACTTAGGAAGTGTCTGGCTGATGAAGAGCAAAAACATTGCTGACGTTTGGAAGCTGGAGGGCATGCAGAGAATTTGTACTTTGGCAAAAGAACTACTTGATAGGGCCAAGGAGGAGGCAACAGCTTAATTTTTTAATGCATTCCCCTTTACCCACTTTATTTGACTTACTGCATATCATCCTGCTTTGCTCTATAACCAAACTCATAAATGGAGACACTTTGGAGAAAAGTTTGTGTCTTGTCTTTCTCTCTCTACCTTGGAAACTCTCAAAACTCTGGTCCTTCTCTGAAGTATGGAGTGATTTCCAACTGAATCTGCATTATTGCTTGTCTGCTGTTTCCATTTGCCAACGAAACACTGCTTAGCGTGTAGCTGCTCAGCCGGTGACACACAGGGTATCTCTTTGTGATGTGCTGTAAGTCCTTCCAGCAGCTGAGTCTGGGATGCTGGTGTTCCAGTCTGGGTTCTTCATAAATCAAAGCAAGCAAATTGCTGCTTAAGCACTGTTTATACAAACTTTGGTTCCAAAACTGAGTGGTGTTTCTGTTAAGGATTCAGAAAATGCACTTAGACTGTATAATATTGAAGCCTTTGCTCCAGTGATGGATAGAGACCTTAGTATGTTCAATTAAAACTTCACAATTCTTTGCATGGTAACACACTGCTATCACCCTACAAGAACTGTGACGTGAGTTAATAGTGATCAAAATATCTACTTTACCTGCACCTCAGTTTTCTGACATTACTGGCATGTTAGCTCTGCTGTCTTGTCTAAATTCCAATTTAAATGGTTACGTTCTACCCACCTTAATTCTAGCTCCTTCCCATGCACTCAGTGCTCCCATCGGCTCCCCTACTTATCCTTTATTTCTGCTCTAACCTGTTGAGCAGTTATTGTGAGCTGTCAAGCTATGAAGCTCTAGTCATGATTCCTATTTATAATCTACATGTTAATTTTCACAGCACTCCCTTAGGACAAAAGGCAACATCTGAATTACTCCTTCCCAGTATGGCTGTATAATTTCAAGGGTAAAGGTGGAGCACTAAGGCCAGCTAAGCCAATGATTTTGGGAGCGGTATTGGCACCATGCATTCAGTATGCTTTCATATGTGTTCCAGTTGCAGTCAATCAAATAAAATGTGTTCAGACTTCAAAATATTTACAGTTTAAAACCACCTGTAATCCCTCCAAAATATGAACTACAGTTCTTTAAAGGTCTCACTCTTCAGCTAATTAGTGTAGCAAAAATACTTTCAGTTTCTGTAACGTCTTTCTCCTAAGCACTGCAAAAAAATTTATAAGTTGTAATGAATTTAGGCTTGAAATATCATGATGATATAGGTTATCATCATCATCTTCATTTGACAGAGGAATGTACTGAATCTCAGAGGAAAGTTAAATGACTTGGAGACGAAACTTTGAAGTACTAATAATTCCGACTTTGAAGTCTTCTCTCCAAAATGTAAGATCATTTGTCATTTCTGTAAAACAGCGCTCTCAAAATACGATTTGCAATTTCCAAAGGGAGTCAGAAGAATGCTTATTTTAGCCCAGAAATACCTAAACATCTTGGGTATGGCTGAAGCTGTTTCTTTAGGCCAGGGCAGTGAGTAATCACTTCCTGAGTCAGTAATTACAACCAATTCTCACTTGACCATCCCCAGGAAATGAGCTGTTATTAGAAATAGATGATGGTGAGCTGTTTCCTGGTTACTGTAAACACATGAATAGAAATAGGTTGAATCTGGATCATTACCTCCTGAGGCCTTTTTTTTTCCTTTGTTTTTTGTACTTAGTTAGCTTAATGGGTTTCTGATCTATAACTAAGTCTCCTAAGCTAAAGGGAAAAGTTTCTGGCTTTGTCATGCCCCCAAATACAAAGCCTGAGGACTGGCAGAAGAAATACGCCTTACCTCAAACCAGAGTTACTTTTCTTGGTTCAACCAGAAACCTAACAGAGGATGAACAGAGCTGAATTTAGATGCTGGTTCAAGTCAATTGCATTTATTCCTCCACCAGCTTGTATTTCCCTCACCATTTTAAATCTTAGCTGCAAAGGGAAGAACAGAATTGAGAAGAAGAGACTATATCCTGTACTTTCTGTATTTCCAGAACAGGACTTTTCCTCCAACCTTGGACCTCCTCTGTAGCCAAAACACATTCACAAAGTTAATTTCTTCTCATAGCTGAACTCCTTTTTCTTTTTTTGTCTGTATTTCAGCTTTATTCATTGTACTAGCGTGCTGCAAAAAATTCACATCTTCAAGGGATTCTGCTACAAGGTGCCACAATGTACTGCTTCAGTCACAAAGCAAAGCTGACACTGATACATACAGTCTGAGAATAATAAGGAAAATACAATAATGTGGTTATGTAAGTCAGTGATGTGGCCTCATGGAGTACTGTGCAACTTAACAAGGGATATGAACAGATCATGAGGGTCACGACTGGTTGTTTTAGAAAGAAGATTAATTCTTTCTTTAGAAAGAAAGAAGGGCACAATTGCACGATATCTGGAAATAAATGGTTTACAGAGGAAGATTGGGAACTTTCCCTCATGCTGGTAACACCTGCATGTTTTATAAACTAGAAACTCCCTCTCTCAGAAGACCTGGTGTGTGTCAAATTCACTCGTTCATAACTGGTGTTTGGCTTTAGAGTTAACTGCTATTTCAGACCTGAAGAAAGGTTCACATACCTGAAAGCCCCTCTAGTTTTCACAGCTATCCTACTTGGTCTGATAAAAAAGCCAGCTCTGCTTATCGTCCTAGATGATCATGACTGTAACAGTATTTAACAAGAATCACTTGTTTGTCTGTTTTAATGTTAAGAACTTCAAGCACATTGTGTTTTCTCAGCAGTGTAACATCTCTGAGAAGTTACAAAATTCAAGGTTGTTGAAAGCCTGAAATGCTTATACAAAGGACAGGACAGTTTAGAAACCCGGTAATGGTTTTACCTTCTGTTGTCACAGGATGAACTGTTCATCAACCGATGTAAAAAGAATGATGAAAAATCAAAGTTCAGTTCTGCATCTTAGTGACTTTTTCAGGCATTTCATTGGCACACCAGAGAACAGCAAAAAAGGCCAGTGACGGGAATTTAATGATATGTCTCTGGCACTCAGACATGGATTGAATGAACAAGTTTCATTTATAGGTCTATCAGTTATATCCTTTAAACCGGATATCCAGTGTGTGCTGGTGAATTTCACCTTAAAAGAGCAAGAGAAATTAGACATCGCGCTCTGCAGTGCAGCTTTGTGTTGTAGTTACTTGTCAAGTTCTTTATTCAGATTTCACTGAACAGCTATAAGGACAGATCAGCATCTAAGCACACATTATACATGTGTACTAAATTGTGATGTAAACATCACCTCCACTGTGCCGAAATAATGGAATGGAAATCATGGAAAGGAAATGGAAAGGCCTTTATGACAACAAATGAGGCCTCAGTGTTGTCTTGGGCTTATTTGGCCAGCAGTGGACTGGGATGGTCTGTTAGCATTTCTACTGGTTGTTCTGTGGTGTAACATTCAAGAAGGATTCAAAGCAGAAAAGTCCACATCTGTTTGTTCATGAATCGTAAGCTCTTCTGGGCAGGGATCTGGAACATTCGCTGTTTTGTGAAGAGTGAGGAACACATGGCACTTTGTAAATAATAAATGATAAAAATAAAGCATGAGTAACCATGCTGTAAAAAGAGAGCAGGAAATGCATTGACAAATATCAACTGCAGGATCAAGATTACCTAACGAACTGTAATGCATTATTCGTCATTCAACTTTAGAGTCTAAACTCCTAAAGGAAAAGCTGCTACAAAATTTGTTTCAAAAAAATGTAAAAATATGGTACAAACAGTTAGGCAGGATTTGGCAAAAACTAGAAACAATTAGAAAGAAGGGAATGAGAAAAATACAAAAAAAGCTGACAAAGAACAAAGTTCGGCTTCTGTCTACTTGGAGTCTATCAGTAAAATTAATGAATTTCTGTGTGATGTGGAAGTTCACATGCTCTGTGATGGTCTTCTGCCTAGTACTGAGTATCACTGTCATAAAACTTTTTTTCTTTTTACTGCTGCCTTGATGAAATGCATTTCACTGATTCAATGCATTGAGTAAACATTTTTCCAGAGAGTAAAATATTGTTTTGAACTGTTGTTAATGAAAATTCCCACCAGGAATTTAGAGTTTGGTGATCCTAAGGTGACATGGGGATGAGAAAGAGAAGTTAATATGTTTAGTTCAAATATTTTTTATAAGTCTTATTTGTGATTTTGTTTTGTAGTATTTTACAAACTAAGAAATAAACTTTATAAAATAATCTCTGACAGGTCAATCTTATGTGAGAGCAGAATCATGAGAAATTTGTATTCAAAATCATTGAATCATAGATTCATAGGTTGGAAAAGACCTCTAAGATCATCAAGTCCAACTGTCACCCCAAAACCACCCTGTCTACTAAACCACATCCCAAAAGTGCCACATCTACACATTTTTTTGAACCCTCCACGGATGGTGACTCCACAACTTCCCTGGGCAGCCTGTTCCAATGTCTGGCCAAATGAAGTCATACAATTCAGGAATTTTAATTTTAAAATTTTGTCTCAAAAATAAAACCATGTTGTATTCTGAGGATTTTCTCTTTTTTCTTTACAAAGACCAACATTCCCCATGGAACTGGCATTTTTTATTGCAACTTCAAAATGAAATTCAGAGACTCCTATCCTGTAAATATTTCATATAACCTAAGGATGCACCTGATCCTGCCCATGTGTACCAACTACACTACTTACTTCTTTGAGTAGTCACATTAACCACTTTATTCTTCCCATGCTACTGTATAATGCTACAGGTAATGAATATTTTCAAGATGAGGTTATAGTACGATTGTGAGAAAAACATCATTGATTACTTGGATAATCTCTTCACTATAGTAAATCCAGCTTGTTCTTCCAAGTCCAGCTCTGAGTTCCAGCCTGTGAGTGGTCCCAGGAGGCACAGAGCTGCAGAGACACTGCTGTCATAGTCTTTCATGTGTCACTTCTGTGTCTCCACTGCTTATTTCTCTGTATTTTAGAAAAATAACACACCAGCTCTTAACAGTATGAATTTGGCTGCCTACTGTGTCAGTAACGTCTAATCTATCTGTCTTAGTTAACTCAAGTGATCTCCACATGCATCCTTTTATTTATCATTTTCTGCACCAGAAAGAAACTTTTAGCAGTGCACATGTTATTATTCTGGTACATCCAACTGGCACTTCATATACTTATCGTCAAAGACTGGTGACACGTATTCCATGTGTAGCAGAGTGTCATCTCTGGGTGTATATCTATCTATATATATGTACATAAAAAGAGGAGAGAAAGGGTAAAGGAAAGAAAGAGAGTGATTGGCACTGGAAATAATGATATTTTTTGTGACAAACTTTAGCACATTATTTATAGACAAATCTACCCTATTAAATCTTGACAGGAGGATATGCCAGCAGCATTTCCCATAATTGTTTGGTACTCACAAAGTACTGCACATACCCCTTAGCATCTGATGATTTTGAAAGCATGTAACAGTGGAGAGATGCTCTTTTTCATGTAGAAGTTCCCTATGCAAGTTTTACAACAATAGCTTTAAGAATATTGCCAGCAAATTCCCTGTACTTCTTTCCTCATACAAGACCATACTAACTGCTTTGTTCCATGAAAAGTACTTCCAGGTAATGTCTTTACTCATAGTGACAGGCAATTGCAATGATCCAGAAATAATTTTCAGCGCTGTAAAATTTTTTTCAACAATTAGCAGGAGTCTGCAGAACTCTTCGCTGAGTGTTAGAATTAGAAAGAGCAGAGCTGACTAATGGTGCAATGCGTAAGAAGTAATAAAGAGGTCATCTGCCTATAGAGAACTAGAAAATGGTGTTCCACATTCCTTTAGCAGAGCAGCATTTTAGAGAGGAGTCAGGTATTTTTCCATCAGAATGTCTCAGAATATTCCATAGCAAAAGTTGTTCTTCTGTCCTTGCTGCATTTGAAATATTTGATTATGGGAGACATTTAGAGATTTCACCGTCTCCCACCTGAAGCTGTGAACAGCCAGCTCCTTGCACCTACAAGACCCTTGGCAGGTGCTGCCATCTGACTGGAGGGAGGGTTCTTGAGGACGGTTTTCTTGAGTGTATGTTGGCTACTGTTAGAGATGAGCAGTGTTGTACAGGGAAATGGGCCTGTAAAGTGATATGATTGATTTGCAGACCAGTCCTCACCTACAGCTGCTTGTCCTGTTTTATCTCAACCACGTAACACAGAGCCAGGGCACTGCTCTTCTCGCTGTTGGGGAAGCTGGCACGAGAAACTCTAAAAGCTGAAACAGAAGGTCGCCTTGGAGTGCAGGAAAGTTGCAGGGAGCTGTCTGGATGTGCTGGTGAATGGTAATAGGCTTAATTATCAAGAACCTCTATGACAGCCATTTCAGTCATAGGCAAGCTTGCTCTTTATACCTTACAGCCTCAGAGTTGATATCTGAAATAGCTCTTTGCGTGTTCCAGGCAGAAAGTACATTAGAGTTTGGTGATGAGATCGGGAGCTGTCTTGTTTGTTTCTCTGATTTTGTGCTGCAAAGGGGTGAGTCCTGGTAGGCACGTGGCTATAGCTCAGTGCGCAGTCCACGGCTTGGCATGGTGGGGTTCTAATTGGCCTGCTAAGGAAATAAGTAATAAAAAATAGGGTGGGAAAGGCAGATTAAATCAAAAAGGTAAGTGACTTTGGTACAGCTCTAGCCAAAAAACCAATAATTAATTATGTGGGAGCTTAGTAGCGTTCTTATATTACTCTCTTTCTTACAGTGCAGGGGCACAGAAAATAGATATGAAGTAGATGTTAAATTAATGAAGATAAAAGCCAATAGTTTTAGTTGATCTAGTTTTCCATTGCATAGAACAGCAAATCTTTCTTTTGGGGGTTTCTCTTGAACATAATCAGGGGAAGGAATCAGGAATGACATGTGTCCGCAAGGTTTCTGAAATGTTGAACCTTGAAGGCTTCGTATACATTCCTCTAAGATATACAGTAGTATAGAGACGCTTTCTAAAAAGCAAATACAAGAAGATTTTTATTATTGTAAAGTAAAAAGGACTTTTCTAAGTAACTAAAAGTTAGACAGTTGTTCAAACCAAAACAAAGACTAAAATTGCAGAAGAGTGAATGTAATTAATGGGAAGATCCTGCTCTGTGGTAAGAGAAGTAGAAAAACAAATCTAAGTGCTAGACCTTTTATATCAAGCAAATAGAACAAAGAGAGATGAAAGAAGAGTTCCACCATGAAAGCCAGGAAAAAGAATTGGAGATGCACCAGAGTGAAAAACAGAATCACGTAAAGAAACACGAGAAAGCACAGCTGAAAAGCGATCATAAGTAAATACAGCTAATAGTATGAAGGCTCTGAACTAAACAAAAACTGGAAAGAAACTAAGTCTGGATCACATTAGTATGAAAATTCCAGTAGGTTTCATAGTCCTTCGCTCTGTGAAGGATGTGATTAACACAATAGCAGAGATGTTACTTTAAATGGTTAAGCTCCTAAGTGCAAGTCTATTTTCTGGTCTGCCTCAGTGTTTACTTGTTTCTGCAGAAGCATACAAATTCAAACCATCCTGTGTCATGACCAAGACATTCAAGAAAGTGCAAATGTTATTGCTATCAATATTAATATTAATCCAGTATAGTGACTCTGAAAATGCTGTACTAGATGCTTTAGCAAAGGGGCCAAGCAACATTGCTGGGGCTAATTATGGAATAACTTGATCAAGGCAAGTCCCCTCCTAATCAACTGTTAGAGATTGACTAAGGCCCGGAGTTATATGGGTTTATAGGATTAGCTTTTCAAGCCAGGAGGCATGAGAAATCCAACATCCTGTTTAACACAAGCTAGAGAACTTCATTTGATAATTCCTGCATGAAGCCTACAACTATTTAAATATAAACATATACGATTAAAGCCAGAGAGTTATTATTTGAAAATGACAGGAGGAGGAAGCAGCGAACTGCAATTTTTGACATGCACGATTACTCTGAGCCATCAGTCTGATGCAGTCATGAAAATAACAACCTGAGATGAACGTTAGGCAAGAAATTTCCAGTGGAACCGTGAAAGAAAGTTTCAGTGTTCTTTTATAAGGCATTAGAGAGATTTAATTTGAAAAATTCTGAATAATTCTCATCGCTCAGGTTAAAAAAATATGACTTCAAGGCAATAGACACCTTTGTTTATAAGGGGGGCCAAAAGAATAGAGCTTGCAAAATGAAGATAAAGTTAACTATTGCCGTGGTTATAACTGAAGCTGCTCTGGACTGCTGTTCATCTTGGTGTTGCAGTGTTAAAGCACCATGAAAGAATTGCCCTCTACTAAACTCAGAGGCATTGCCAGCCAAGCCATAAAGCATCATATACAGAGATGTGAGCTACACAGAAATGCATTTGGCTAGTATTTTTTCCAGTTTATAGTGGATATATATGTCACTGGTTATAATTACTGTTCTCTTCTAAATTTCTGATTTACCTTCAACCCTTTATTTGATGTAATAAATCCTTGCATAAATCCAATTTACTTCATTATTTTTTCTCACAAGTTAATATGCAAAAAATAGATTCTCACATGTAGTCCGGAACATGCAATAGCTGTGCATTAGGAGACTCGGCACTGGCAGGACTTTAAAACTCCTCAGTACTCACTAGCTCTTTTTTGTGACAAAAAGAACTTGATACGTGGGTTTCAGGACTTCTAAAAAGCCTAAATTTTTCTGAATGCAGGCAAAGTTTGAAAAACTGTAGCAAGTCTCTTAAACTTTCCAATTCTTAGTTTCTTTGTCAGTTAAATGGAGTTAAAATTTACAACATATTTTCTGGCTCCAGTGGGTCTTCACTTATACACAGAATTAGACAGGTTCTGAACAAGTCCCAGTTATTAATGTTTCAAGAGAAGAAATAATTGCCAAGTATTGTTAATTTAATTTCTCTACAGCATTTATAGATGTTATTTTTCATAATTCTGAACCAGAATCTTTTCATACAGGAAAGCTACGCAGGAGACAGAAGTAATGACATACTGCACACACATACCTTCTTAATGTATGCAAATTATTGTGTTTTTAGAAATTACACACAGCAACTGCAATCTTACAAAAACCTGTAAATTAAAATGAAAGAAAATTACTTTAAAACTACCTTGTTCATTGAGCATTTATCTCTCTACCAGACAAGAAAATCAAGTAAAAAGAAACTCAGAAAAGCCTGAGGCATCAGCAGAACTTATCGTAACAAATGATCCAACCACTTTTGAGATTCTGGTTCTGAAAATCAATGAATAGTGACAATATCTTTTAAGAAGATTGCACACTTAATGTTAAGTTTTCTTATCTTCCTAAGGACTAAATCCTGGGTCTTGGTAAAATCACCGAGAGTTTCGTTAATGCCTCTAATGAGAGCATGCTCAAACCTCAAGAGCCTAATTTGAAAACATGTTAGATTTTTGAGCCTCACCAAGAACAAGTTCAAATTAGCTGCATCGCACTGTGGAATAACAGTCTGTACTTGTGTTTGTCTCTTTGTGTGTGTGCATGCTGTATGTATAAAGGAATATTCAATGCCATTAAATAATCATGTGATGTTTTCAATGAGTACTAGTGCAAAAAAGTAGCACATCTTGAACAGCAAGGGGAACTGGTTAGGCAATCAGTTAAACTCTCCGTTGGCATCCTGTAGCTTTTTGTCATTTTTAGCAAGCAAATGTGCCACAGTGCAGTTTATTGTTTCTTTTACACAAAATTACCATTTTTAGAAGCCATGCTTTTGATGTGATACATCTTGAGTTTATGGGAGGAGGATGTGTGCCTGGATTCCCTGCTTGTGGCTTCTCTATTTATACATGGGCAAAATAATCTGAAATGCTACCAAATTCAGGGAACTAACTTCATATAGTTGCATATCCATGACAATGCCCTAGTTGCTTTGTGTTTGGGGGGCTCTTTGAATTCCTCTTTGATAGGAAACCTCACCCGGCTTGGACACAGACAGACTGAGAATGCCTTGGTTGCATGGGCATTGGTGCACGGCTCGTCTTTCTTGGTGGAGTAGTTTGCCTATTTAATTCCTGTGATCCTACAAGGACATCACAAGCCAGTGCTATATGGTGCTCAGAATCGAGCCAAGAATTGCTTTTCATCCAAAGAATTGTGAGGAGCTAATCAAGGAAGTGGTTGTCAGTGATGTCTAGATATTTAGTCGTGACATCATGTCTATCATTGTGTTCTACATTTAGATAATATTTCCTGCTCTCATAGCCTTTCAGCATACAGTCTTAGTGCTGTACTTTTCCCATTTGACCTTGGAGTTTCAATCTACAGGGATTCTGTCTTGTTTTTTGATATGGTTAACATTTCACTCTTATCTGAAACTGAGTTTTCTTTAAGTTATGGTACAATAATTTTTTTCTACTTGGTTTTCCATTATAGTTTACTGATTTTACAGTATCTCACTAATTGTCTCCTACAAGTTTCTCCTGTGCCTTTTATATCAATATTTTCATTTAAAGATATGCATTCTAGTCTTTGTAATTTTCTGTTAAACTTTTGCCGAATGTTTTCCATGCTGTGTTTGAAAGACGCAGTGTTCCCATGACTTCATCCCAAAAGGCAGAACAATGCAAACCATGTGCTCTTTTGCTCCAGCTTTCTAGAATACCAAAGTTTAAAAGGTTTTCTGTCACCAGCAGCCTGGTTCCCATCTTGTTTAGGTAATGTCAAATTTGTCCTGTGTAAACTCCCTCGCTGAATCTGAAATGTCCTTCTTCCCACCATTTTCCCCTCTCTACGTAAAGATTTTTCTTTCATGTTTGTCCCCACCTGAGGTACTGGGAGCATTTCAGGGACTCCTACAATCGAGATTCCTTATCTTCTGTTTCCTGCCTAACACTTTACATTTTGCCACTGGAGCCTGTCTATTAGTCTTCCTTATAAAATTGACGTCCATAGGGACTGTGACCCTCACAGCCTCTCCAGCATTTCCTAGGCTGCAGTCCCGATGCCTGCTGAGATGTCACACCCCAGTTCAGGCCTCCACCTTGCGAGGATTTCCAGTGAGCCCTCACTATGCCTAGTTCAGTCACAGTTCAGTAACATAAGACTAATGAATGTATGCAATTGTTTCCATAACGTCAGTGTTTTTTATATCTCAAGATGAAGAACTGGTTCAAGTGAGCGGTGTAGGTATGATCTTCTTAAGAAATGAGCTATTTGCTGACAGTATTCTATGCTAAGGTATGTGATGATTCCTTTGGAGCAGTGCATTATGCACTTTTATTAAGATTAAATAAACTGAACTTTGAGAATGAATTGGAAAAAAACTTTTCAGTGAGGACAGTGTTGCTTGCAGCCATGGAGGAATCGTACAGATATTTCTTTGTGTGACCTGCTGTAGAGTTAAGGCTTCTATTTCATGTTCGCTTCACACGTGCCTGGTATTATATAAGCAAGATCTATTTTTAAAAGCCTGCAACATTTCAATATGCAGTACGATGTAGGAGAAATACAGAATGATTAAAGAGGGATCACTATTTTGTAAACAAGTTGTGATTATCATTACAGCAATTAAAAGGTTATATTGCTATACAGACTTGTAGAAAGGATGCTGTTACACAAGGAGAAACTGCTTAGTGCTTTCGCTCTCTTTGTCAGTCTGTGTATTTCATCTGTTACTGGATCTATAGGGAACCGACTGGAATATGAACTTTTTATCCTTTCACTCTGTTTTATAGCTATTACACGTTCTCTGTGGATGTGTTCACACTGCGGTTCAGGTGTCGAGGCAAAAAGATTGCTCCTGCTGTCTTGGCTTAAGGAGCGTGAAATGGGCATGGATGTATGTAGTTGAAATAGAAATAGTAGTTGCATAGAAATGCAAGTCAAAACCGACTCTATTTTATGCATCTTTCTTTGTCATCAGAGAGACTTTCTGTTGTTTGTAACTTCCTCCTGGGCAATGTCCCGCCTGCATTTCCTTATACCTAACCGTGTACACTGAAGCAAAGACAGATGTCCAAGAAAGGATGGGAATATTATGAAATGCTGAATAGCTCTAAGCTTTCCAAGAACTTTTCTGTATGGGGAAATCTTGCAGAGTTTTAGGATTGATTTCTTTCACCAGAGCAGTGTCCATATCCTATTTTGCGTTTCTGAAGCTGAATATCAGAACATCTAAATAAGGCTGAACTGCTGCAGCCAGTAGATATGTACGTGGAGGAACACAGTGGGCATTATCATCAACGGCAGGTTGCATTACAATCTGGCTAGTGACCCAGATGTATACAATAACTGTTTACCTGTGTACAATATGCTTGGTTTTAGTAGCTTAGTAACTAATGGAAATCAGAGATCAGAAACTGTCACTTTGAAAGAGCAGAGAGTAATTTAAATCCACCCGAGGCAGGTTCACAGGGACTATGTGCTTCCACTCCTTAAGCAACATAATACCCAGTACACTAGACTGAAATGCCACGTTACGGTTCATGTCAGTGGGAATTATGTATGCAGTAATGAGAAGTCAATGTTACAAACATGACTTTTCAGTGTGGGCTTTTTTTTTTCCACTACTTTTGCTTTATTTTGTATCCATGGATGTCATGGGTTAAAAGCAGGGCGTCAATAAACTGAGTGACAGATGCTCTCTATTAACTCTCACCCTCCCAACAGAGGAAGGGCAAAGAAGGAAAAGGGAGAGAGACTTACAAATTGAGTATAAAAAGTTTTACTAATAACACTAAGTTAAAATTTGTTCTGCATGAGTTTCGAAAGCAGGGAAGTAATATCCAGCACCAAAGGCATCATGCCAAGGGTCAATAAATTGATGTTCCGTTCCCAGCTCTGTCACTGATTTGCTGCTGTGTGATCTCGGAGAAGACATTCAGCATGAAATTCAAGTGAGTCCATTCACCTGAAACAGTGATCCTAACTCCCAGTGAAGACTGAACTAGTACAGGCATGGCAGTTTAGGGCATAATTAATTTCACCCTGAAGTAGATGTCCGAATCCTACTTATTTTTCACAGTGATAAAAGGGTAGTTTAGCACTAGTCTAAAGCTGTTTCAAGCTATGTGGGAGAGTCATATCTCTCAGCTCACACCAGGTATATGACATTCACGCAACATGTATGATCAGTGTCAGACACAGGTGATGGTCGGCAGAGTTAGACAGTTCACATAGTTTGAATCTGATGTATTTGTAGCTCTGGCGGTCTGCATTCAAAGACACCAATATATGTGGCAAAATTGCTGCAAATCATTAACAATACTCATGAATATATGATAAATGTTGTTAGGAAACATCTAGCTCTGATCTCAGTACTTCAGTTAATGATAAGTGGCACAAATAAGGGGATGGGTAGGCTGCAATGGGAAGGAAAAAGCAGCACTGGCTGACTCAAGGCAGGAATATTTTATGCTGCTGTTGCTGCCAAAGACATTGTGTTGTCACACCCAGGCTCTTAGACTTAGACTGGCCTTAGATTTCTGTGCCTCAGTTTGTCATGTTTAATTTAAGATAATTTTACTTTCTTGTATCGGTGAGTAGCTGGAGTCGTGAATAAAGCCTGTAAGGTGCTGTCTGAGGGCAAAGGATTACCTTACTTAACACATACACTGTTATTCAGAGCTACAGTTCAGTTCAACAGCTGAGAGTGTGTGTGATAGCTGTTTCTTATGCTTTTACACCAACAGAATCTGGATGGCCTTAGTGATGAACGGTATTTACCTTATAACATAAATAAAATAGTATTTTTTTCCTATGAAAGAGTGAACAGCAACTTCTAAAGCCAATAAGCAGCTAGATGAGTAAGATTCTTATGTTCTGCAATTACTGGCAAGTTACAGAGATGACACGGGTAGTAAAATGTATGGAAGCACAGCAGGAGTTGTTGTTTCAACTTGCTGAGGTTGTACCCAGATATGCCCAAAGCATGACCACAACCTCACAGCCAGTTCTGAAAAAACAGCAACTCCTTTCAGGAGTTTACGCAAAAAATAGGAGCTCTGAAAAATCTTTTCATTAGAAGACAATATCTTTTACGGGGCTGAGCTCTTTAAAAGCTACTTAGAAACTCTAAACTGTTGTTTTCCATTAACATTCACAGAAATTACATGCCTCAACTTTTAGAGCATCTTTGATTGTCTTAACCATAAACCTAAGCCATACACTCAGTCCCTTTAACTTGCTCCCCCATTGTTTTGAATTAGTGAATCCCACTGTGGGGAACAGTCTCCTGAAAATAACTCTTTGCAACAACAATCAGCTGACATCAGTTTATTCTTCACGTCATTTAATCTTACCCAGGTGATTTATAGAGGGGTGCCCACTATCAGCTGTTTAGATCAATAGTCCTTTCTGCTCTCCTGGCACTGTATGTCAAGAGGCACTGGACTGTCAAAGCTAATTTATGCTTCATTACACATCATGAGAAATAAAAAAGTAATACTATCGCAGTGGGGAAATTGAAGATTAAGTGCAGGCAGAATCTAAGCACTCTTCATACTATTAATCATTAGTATTTAAGTATTAATAGCAGAGGATTTTGTCCTTCCTAGATACCCCAGACAAGAACAGGGCATATTTGGATGAGGTGTTGTAAGTCAATGTCTTAATTATTTAGTGTTCAAGATAGATGGAGAGACGATGGGGAAAGGAAGCACTGACTCCATTTTAGGTGGGTAACGGAGGCAACAAAATTTAAAGTAGATGCCCAAGATCACACAGGAATTTTGTGGGAGAGACAGAAGTTCATGGGTGCTTAGGCTCCAAGCTGTACTTTAATAAGAAGACTGTTCTTTTTCTATATGGCTTATGTAGACCCTTATCACTGTACCACGTGGACACCGCATCCTCACTCAGGTATTTCATTCTCTGAAGCTTTTCTGCCACTCCTGTCCGCTGACACTTGGAAGAACAGGACTTCCAAAGAACCTACAGAGTAAACTGGGCCCTCTAAACGCTGTGTCCATTTTGATTTTCACTCTTCTAGCTGTATCAAAACTGGTTTGGGGTCAACTTATCTCTGAAAAAGAACACAAAAGCACAATGTGTCTGTATTTTGGATGCATCCTGAATACTTATGTCCAGATCATAGTAGTATGTGTCAGGCAGATTAAAAGCTGCCAGTCAGCTTTTGCTGGTTGTATAGAAAGAGTATAAAAAAGGCAAGGGAAGTGGCAGAGGACTTTTTTCTAGTCATGGACATCAAACTTCAGGGCATAAGTATATATATGGCATCTGTCCAGAATGTGTTGGTAACAAGGACACTAACTGGTTAAATCAAATGATTTTTTAAAAGGAGAAAGAACATTGCAGTCTTGATTTCATACTGCCTGGCCAGTGCTGTAACATACTTCATCTGTAAAAATTTTTACTGATGTTACAGAAGTAGTTATTTTGTTTTATTGAGATGTAATCGTTGGACGCTTACGTTCTTTATTATCAAGGACATTAAGTAGTCAATTTTATTAATACACAATAGATGGAACTTGACACTAAATTTGAGTAGTTATGCTTTGCACTCATTGTGTCTAGTTATAAAGAAGATCTGTGGCAACAGAGAATCATAGGTCAGATGTTTGTATTATTGAATATGGACGCATTGTGAAAACAACTTCCAAACTGATTAGAAATTAGTGCAGTATGATTGGTAATCTTTTATGAGTGTCTGTGATTTCAGAATACAGTTCTCAAATTGCCCCAGTTGTTCTGGGGCAAATTGCTTCAAAAAGCAGGAACTCTGATTCAGGGCTCAAGTCTTCCACAGATTCATCTGCTCTGATTGCATGTCTTGTATCAGTGAAATCCACTGTGGCACAGCTTGTCCCATAAGGCCTGTATAAAGAAAATAAGGAAAGTTTCCGCAATCTCGTCATTTCCCAAATTTATAGGGACTTCACCAGTTGTGTGGCATATGAATATTCAGGTTTCTTCCCCAATGTGTCAGAATATGCTATGAATAATTTATAGCTTTAGACTGAAGTCTTGTCCTTTCAGCTTTGGAAATGTATGCATCAACGCTGACTGCTTTATTTCCTGGTATTGAAACTGTATCCTAAATATTCTTTGTTCTATATTGCCAGCTTAACTGAAGAGGCCCAGGACACCAATGTGTACTTGTACTTGGTGATGTTATAACAGTGGGTGTTAAAAGAGAATTTAATGCCCTGTGTAAATTGTTATCTGCAAAACCAGAATTCTTCCTATGCTTGGTCTCTGCAGCAAAGAGTAGCAAAGTTATAATTTATCCAACATGCTGAAACCTGGCTCTAAATCGTATTCCCATCAGACATGAACTGGACTGTTTTATCACATCTTTTTTTTTTATTTCTAGAAACATGTTTCGGTCCCATACATATCAATTCCTATCTCAAGATGGTGCTGATTTTTTAAGAAGGCTATTAAAGTGTGAGGTATTTGTACACTTGTATGTGTGAAAACAGACTGGTGCCCTACTTTATGGTTGAGCTTTAATTTTAATAGGCAACTGGAAGACTAAGATTCTAGTAAGGGGCTGCTTGGATTAGTCTTGGCCTTTCTTGCTTCTTCTAGACAATATATGCCTTATACCATATTTTACTCTTCATTTAATTTTGAAGTTAATGGAGTTTCATTTCAAAAGAATTTGTGATAGAGTTGTTTACAATGAAAAATAGTTTTTTTAGCAGAGCACTAGAAGAATGGCCCAGGAGTTTTCTTCCTTTAATAACTGAAAAATAAGCATTGCTACAATAATTTCCAGTATACATCAATTACCTGAGCATCTGTGGGCCTCTTTTCTTATGTGGTTAGCCCACCTGCACTTTTAGTTGCAATATTGTATTTAACAGCTTTATTTTCTATTCATAGAGAAACTTGCTAGGCATTGCTGGGATCACAGTTTTATTCTGATATTAGAAAACAACAAAAGCTTCTCAACATCCTAGTGGATGTTTGTTTAGTTGAAGCCCCAAACACTGATGTCAGGTGATTCAAAGACAGTCCATTTTCATTTAATAAAGAAACAAGTTGAAGCCTTCATGGTATCATTCAAAACACTGAGAGTGTGAACACAGTCTAACCTGACGGCTCAGAACCACAAGTTAATTGAATAAAATTATAACCATAATTCTTTGCCTTGACATTCTTGGGATGTGGCTAAGGATTTCGGAACTGTTGCAGCATTAAGTGGCTCTGCAGTGTGCGTAGATGCTACACAGGGACTGACTTTGTGTGGGTCAGTACATGGAAGGAGGAGGCAGTGTAGCGATGGCCAAGCCAACCCATCTACATTTCACATGTGGAAATCAAGCTTAACAACACTTCAGAAAGGGAGTGCCTTTAATCACGGATCAGAGTACATTAAGAAAAAAGCTGGACATGATGAGGACATGCTAGGCTTACGCAGACAGGTTGTTCCCTGGGCATGTTACCGAGACTGGGAGAGACCATGATGCAGCTGGAGCCTTCAGGAAGGACTTCTGTTGATGTTGCTGGACTTTACCCCTTTGAGCATGGGGCAGTGGCGGGGAGCATTCCCTAAGCAACTGGTTGTGGTTCTTGGAGGAGGTGCAGCTCTAGCTGCCAGATGCTGCTGTTGAAACTAAGGGTTGAACCTGATGAAGTTCTCTGACTTCCCTGCCCTTCTCTATCCCACTGAGCAGCTTATTCGGATGGAGAAGCCAGGAGGGGCAGGGTAGGTGTGCCTCAGCCACACATCTTGGCTTGGGCTTGGGCTAAAGAATGGAGGAAGTTGGAGGAGAACAGAGATACAAAATCTTGGAGGTTTTGGAACAATTTTGCCAGAACTGAGAAAGGAGCACAAGGCTTGTGTGGGAAAGCGCTGACACATACCCAAATGGAGATGTTTGGAGGATCACTGCAGTTTCCTTTGGATTTACCCACGGAACCTGAAGACTGGCTTTCTGTTTTCTGCTACGTGCATGTTCTATCTTTATATTTCTGCTCTCTGCTTAGGAACTTTTTTCTACTATGTACTCCCCCCTCTCCCTGATTCTCCTCATGTTTGCAGTTTATCTGTTTTGAAGCGCTCTAATTAGGATGAAAATGCTGCAGTATAATTTATATTTATGAAACTGTTGCAGGTATGAGGGGCTCAGTGGTCTGCACAAGGATAAGTAAAAAATAGTTTGGTGGAGAGGAGGAAACCAATCTTTAATCTCTGACATAAGGAAACTATTGCAGTTTGACTTGGGTATTATCCAGTCTGAAGCCCTCCAAAAATATAAAGGAAACAAAATATAAATGAGAATTCTGTACTTAATGGATTTGTTCGTTATTGTTTCCAAATTAATTATTTGCTTTCCAGTTGAGATCAACTGCATTTCATTCACTGGAATAACATACATCTGACAGAGAAAGAAAATTGAGAACAAAGACTCTGTGACTTGAGAACACCTGCACAGATAATTTTTGTCTATATTATTGCACATAAATATCTTGCTCCACTACCTATAAGGTCGTTCTGAGGCAGATGTTACCTATCCGCCTGAGCGAGGAAAGAAAAATGAAACACTTATTGCATGCCTACATGTTCACTTTCCTTCCATTTATGCATTGAATGAGGTAATTTAGGTTAAAAACTCCCTGTAAATGACAGGTCACATCCAATGAGAAAAGGTTTCCCTGTGTGAGATTTTCTGTAGGCTGAAGATCAGTTTGCCAGTTCTCAGCTGCGTGTTTTTGAGCAGGATCCGAACTGCCATCTTTTGCAACCCATAACACTTACAGTGACTGCACTCGCCTGCTTCATGGCTGTGGGAGGTACGCCGTTGGCAGAGCTAACCGACAGCAGGGGCTGAGAGCATCTGCAGGAGGGTAGGCAAAACTGGCATGCGACAGCCTGCTTCAAGCCAACTCGTACCAACAGGGAAAGGCTGTTCTGTGTTAGATCCAAACCCCAGGAGGCAGTGCTGTCCCATAGGACCCTTCCTTACTAACCTGCTGACATGATGCTCGAATACAGAACTTCTGCCCTCAGACTACTTCTCTTTCCAGAAGTGTATGTGCTTCATAGATATTTTATTAACTAATATCTGATCTCACATTCTAGTCTCTGGAGTTATCAAATCAAACACATTTTGAGGCAGTTGTTTACTTAAATCTTCATAATACTGGCTGTGTATGAATAAAAATGACAAAATTTCTAAATTAGTTATTTATATGCATAATTTTAGTTTCAAATTCCAGTATCTTAGCAGTATTGGCATTTTATGAAACAATTATATTTATGCTTTTAATAGAGACTAGGTGATCTGTGTAATCTGAACCTCAGCCAGGACCCAGTGGATTCTGTTACGAAGAAGAATCTTTTTTGCTTCTCTTGACTCAGGGCATCAAATATTTCCTGATGTGATGGATTACAATAGCAGAACAGTTTCTCTACCTTTTTGCTTCATCTGTGACAAGACACATGTAAGAGAGAGAAGGCAGGGCAAGGAGAGAACATATTACGTGAATGAACACAATCACTTCAGAAAGTAGATTTGAAACTTCAGCAAGAGCATGACCAGGCCAAAAGTTGTTCAATGAAATATGTGAGTGGGTAGATCTGCAACTGGAGCAAGTTGTCATAGGTCAATTTTCATTTCAGTAGGCCTGTGACAAATTATCCCAATTGGGGTGATAGCCCTAGAAACTTCACTTGCTTTAAGTTTCTATACCAGCAGGTTTCTCTGCATTGGCCCAATATAGTCTGAAACCAGACAGAACTAATTTATACTCTTATGTCATATAAAAAGAATATATTTATTTGCCTCATGTCTCCCGCAGGCATATATTTCACTAAAAACCTCTAGATTTGCCTGCAATAAAATTTTGCTTTTCTGAATGGAGTCATTCAAAGTTCTGCTGATGTAGCTGAAAGCAGAATGCTTCTGTCAGACTTGTTGGTCCCTTATGGGTCTCCTTTTACTAGCAGGAAATAAGATAAAAATGGTGAAATGAAGGCAAACAGGCCTGTCTGTCAAATTAATGATAGATGCTATCCATGCTTGAGAATCAAACTTAAAGCTCTCATTCTCTTCACTGCTGATGTCTTTAATTATGGTAGTTAGACAGATGGAAAGATCATTGTGCAGGTTTTATTTAAGAGGTTCATGCCATGGTAGCTTTTCTGCCAAGGGTAATCAGTTGCATTAAGGAATTTGCCAGAAAGAACAAATCTGTCTTATTTATAGTTAGTTAAGTTCTAATTATTTCTCCTAAATGGGCAGTCAGATAATAATGTGTAAACATAAAGCAAGCATAGAACTGCAATTACTACACTGTGGATAGCTTCCCCAAGCTGTATAATATTTTCAAGCTTTACCATGTCACAGAACAAAACCATTCAAATTGGGTGGACCACAAACCTGTCTAAATTTTAATCATCCATTTTTCCCTGTCATGCAAAGAAATGGTGGGTTCCTTTTCCACACTAATAACTACCTCAGGCACCTTGTGTCATGGGAAATGGATCACCAGTGCACAGACTTGGTACTAACAAATGTGAAAACAAACCCTAAATTGTATCTTCAACTCTTGATAGGATTAGTATACCAAAGCATAAGCAAATAGTAATTAATACCAGAAAATATATTTCTGGTTAAAGAAAGTGGGCTAAAACACCTTGTGTACTTAGTGTGCCAAGCTCTTAGTGTAGTTTTGTAAAAAATATTACATTGGAAGATTGCTGAACACTTGAAAAACTGATCTCAGCCGTAATTGATTTCTCCTAAAACCTGGACTCAGTGATTACAACTGTGATAATCTGTGCCGCAATCAGGTAGATGACTGTGCGCGGTGCCTATGCACTCTCTCCCTGTTGCTAGAAATGGGCAAAGCTATCTGCCTTTTCTGGATTTCACATGAATGGAATGAAAAGTAAGTCACTAATCTTTTGCCGTAGATTTTAGGGGTAGAAGATTAAATGAAAAGAATTAAAAACTTACTTATTGGGGCAAACCAATAAAAGTGTGCATGAATACAGGAGAGGTACCTGTAGATGGGCCCGCTACCACAGAAACGCTTGCTCTTCCAATGTGCAAAGGACCGGAAGGTGGCAGCTGCTGGAACGGACCTAAGGCTGCGTAGGGGTCAGGCAAATGGAGGAAGATGATCCCAGGCTGCTCATTGTGGGAGGTGTGGGAGAGCCACCGTCTGTCTTCACTCAGCAGTTGCTTACAGCCTGCTGCTTCCAGAGCCTCAGGTAGAAATATACCTACAAGCGGAGCTGAGAAGCCGATTTTATAGCCCACCAGCTTTCAAGGTATTTCAATGCCATCCTCAAAAAATGCAGACTCACAAACCAGACTTCTAAATGCCTTTCAAGTGCAGTGAAATTTCCATTATGAAGGTTCTTAAAGTAACCTTCTTTTAGTTCTTGGAACTGAGAAAAATTGACAGTTGCATGCATTTAAATTCCTGTCATAAGAGGTGGAAAGGATGCAAATGGTAAAACCTAATTAATATCAATACAATCATTTATACTGTAATAATGACATAAATAAGCCTCTTCAAAAGATTTAGAACAGGTATCTGGAAAAACAGTCTGTCATCTACCTTTGATGAGAGCTTCAAGGCAAAAAATAAATGAGCAGATGAACCTTTCAGTAGAAAGTTATGTTTTCAAACATGCCCAAATAACATCTTCAGGTCCTGATAGCAGTGTGCTAAAAGCAAAAGCAGATCATTAAAAATAGAGAAGGTACTTCCAGATTAATAGGTCTGGCTACAGAAATCCTGAAGTTTCTACTGAGAATTGCCAATGAATAAACTAAACAAGCTTCACTTCCAGTGAATTAACATCAAACTAATTTCCAAAACAGTGAAAACTAAAAATAAAAACCAGAAGAATGTAATTCCTTGTACTCTAAATTTGTTTCTTGCAAATTCTGTCCCCAGGTGTTTTTGCAAATTAAATTAAATGATTGACTAGTTAAAGGCACAAAGAAAGAGAGCTGGAATATATAAGTGAAGGAAAATAAATACACTGAAGCCACGCCTGTACACAAAATATTTAAGTACGATTCGAAAGAAAGCCTGACTTAGGTATAAAGGAAAGATGTTGTATGTGTCCTGAGTTACAGAAAGGAGAAACAACTCTCTAGTTAATAATAGCCAGATTCTGTGATGATTTAAGATGAGATATCGCTACTAGGTAAGGCAGAGTACAGTGTTGCAGTGATTCAAGCTATGCTGTGCGAAGTATTTACTGTAGCTTTAGGTAGACTCTCAGACAAGTCCAAATAATAATAGCCAGAGGACAGCCCAGGAATAGTCTTAAAACTACTCTCATTTCCTCCCTGTTGAGCTCTGAGAGGCTCCGCAGTTTCAATTTCTGAAACCTGAGAAAGGATTCAGTAAAGACCAGGCCAAGGGATTTTTTCAGTAGGGGATATTTTGATCACTAGCTGGAGGACTCTAACATACTACTTGCCAGAGGCATTTATTAAAAAACTAGTTATGACTGTAGAAGATGGTATTTATAAGAGATGAAGGGATGTCATGCATTAAAAATATATCAGATTCAGACTGAAGCAGCCCATGAACTAGTTAATTTGGTAATGATGTTGTCAAAATGAACAGGAAGTTTATTATGGACACAGTCAAATTCAAAAGTGTCAGAACAAGAAAAGGGCTACATGAAAATGCAAATCTGTTTACACTGAAAAATCAACTAAGAAAATGAAATTATTCTTGAGCCAATGCCATATTTTAAGTATATGAGGAACCTGATTGCAGGGGAATTACCCTAGCAAGTAAAATCAGGTATGCGACTAAGTATCTTCCTGAGTCAGGTCTTGTAGAAATACAGCGCAGTAAGATAATCTTCAAAGTATTTAGACTTCAGCTGGTAGAGCAAAATTGTTTAGTGGAGTTAACTGTGCTAACAGAAAGTGAAAGGTTTTCAGAAGAGGATTATTCCAAAGGACAGTATTGTCCTTTAAGCCTGAAAATTCTATTTGTATTTCAGAAATCTTTCACTGGAGGGAAAGGATGTGGCTGCTCTGTAAGAACAGTAGCATCAAGCTTTTGGTTTGAGCTGATCGTGAGAGAGGCTGTGAGAGAAAATATTCCTGTATGACTTCTTAGCTCTGTCCCCAGTCAACAGATAATATTCTCCTGCTTTGGAAATTGTTATTATTATATATTACACATTATTATATATAATAGAACATGTTATCTAAGTTCTAATACTGCAGTTTCAGACTCATCCTGCTGGAATCACAGGAGTAAATTAGAACTGTATTTGCAACAGTATATTTTTAATCTATAAAAACACACATTAAAAAAAAAACAAAGTGGATATGCTAAGTAAAAGCCTTTCTCCATTAAAATTATAGAAATTTTTGCCAGTACTTTTAATTGGATCAGAATCCTGTCCCATGTTGCTTCTGTAGAGGTGTACAGAATACCCAGATGATCCAAGTTTCTTTACAGTGTGGAACTCAAAGCCAAACTCTTCATCCATTTCAGGACTAAGAAAAAGAGTTCTCCTTACTAAAAACTTATTTCCCTTTCTATTGATGACTCTATTTTAGTAGAGAGAGCTTTGTGTTACTTCCATGTATGAGATGGGTTTATTCGCGATTTGGGTTCACATAGGGTTGCTGTAGGCCCCTGAGCTTCACTGTGAATGATTGTGTTCATTAGCGTGGGAGCTATATATTTCTTGGAAGCAACTTTTGCAAGAAAGATTGACCAGTAAGGAAGAATATTGTTATTATTTTCCCCACTTTTATGAACTTTCATTTTATGAACAATGCATTCAGACTTAGATATTCCTGAAAAATTGCAAACAGTCTACCCCTTAAGATACCAAATGTCAATTAATTCAATTCAGTTAAAACACTGATTTGTGTTCTGAAAATGAGTCATTTCTCATTTAGTTACAGAATACTTCACTTTCCACTTCAAAGGCGAAGAAATAGTTCACTGTAAATATTATCTCCTCTTTAAACTTTTTTACTGATAGCATGCCTTGAATGCTAGGACTGTGCAGTTATTTAATCCATTTTCTAAATGAGGTCTATCTTGTAGACATATCTGTACAATGTACATCATAAAAATATTAAACTCAGTGAAAGATTATACAGCATATAAAATACAGTGGCCTTTTTATGGTTGATTGTGAATTTGCAGTCAGGCAAAAGATCATTAACTATCTAAAAGTCTTGCACACATTGCTGATGAAAAGCTAATAAAAGGAATGAAATTTGAAGAATGATTTTATTATCTCATATCAGTTTTGCTAGTTTATTTTCCTCTAGAGTTTAAAATTCAGGAAAAAAGTCCTAAATCTGCACTGTGAAATAGTAATTTCCTTCATCCTCTAACATTTTTTCTTGTAATTAGTAAGAAACAGGCAACCAAACCCAAAAATGTTTAATTTTAATTTGTAATCCAGTCATACCTTCCTTCTCTTTTATCCCTAGCTATTTTCTCTCTCTCTCTGTTATGTATTATGGGTGTTGTTGTTTGTTTTTTCTTTTTATCTTCAGGATGTTCTTATCCTCATTTTGTTTGTTTATTAAAATCCTTGCTCAAGGCAGAGAATACTGTTTAGCATCACTGTATACTAACCCAACCTCCTCAAATACTGTCTGCTGCAATCTGAGAGGTTATGCAGGAGGAACAGAAATTACTACATTACAAAGGAGCAGAGCATTTTGAGTAGCTGTTTTTCCCTTTCTAGTGCTTCTTCTCATCTTTTTTTCTTTGAGACATAAGAACATCCCATTCTGTAGTGTTTCTTTCCATACCGCTGCTGACACAGGGGACGCTGTTCTTGCTTATAGAGGACTGAATGCCAAGCCGTCTGTTTAATGTGGGGAGACACCACCTACCATGTACCCATTTGTTTCTGTTCGTTCCAGTTTTTCTGTGCTGTGATTTTCTGGTAGGTGCAAAAAAGCTCCGATTACTGGATTTGTTTGTGGAGAAATATGCAGAGAGCTTGTTTTTCTCATGTGCTTTGGTATTTACAAGTGTGACCTACATATATTGTAGAAACATAGAATATCTCAAGTTGGAAGGGACCCATAAGCATCAATATATCATAAGGATATATTGTTATTAATTTGTTTCCTGTGTACGCTTTCTTGAACGACGCACTTAAACATACGACTTTGAAATGTATTGTAGGTTCTTGATGGGAAATTGAAGGCTGTGAATATAAATTTCTAATTGGATTTAAAAACACAGACATATTTCATCACTCATTTGAATTCTACCCAGGCAATTAGTGGATAAAAAGTGTTCAGAGTCCCTTGTAACATGAACTTTGGGAATTTGTCCCAGCTCTCAAATACCTCATCCAGAGAACCTCACTGATCCTAGATTCCCCCACTCATTGACTCAGCAGAGAGGTCAGATGGGCACTCAGCATCTCACACATGCTGCATCCAGACATGTCTCTGCAAAGACAGGACACGAAGTAACTGACTGAGCTTGAAATTGTGGTGCATAGAGAGCCCAGCACCCTCTTTACTGCCTGTTTTTCTTTCTTCCCTAAATCATGTTGGAGTTAAATTTGCATGCTGATGAGGAAGATAACTGAAAACTTCATTAACTTATAAGAACAGAAAATCACACCAGATTGTTTAACTCAATTAATCAGAAGTAACTCTCACAACAGATTGAAGAGTATTAGAACAAAAAAGGGTGTCCTCCCTGCATGTATCTTCCTGCAGTGCAGCGTGCAGATGGTCATCTCTGTATCTCATATCTTCAACTGTCAGAGAATCCAAAAAGCCTTAGGAAGACACGGGTTTACCACTCACTGTAACCAGTGCATGGCAGCTGCCGAGGTCAAACCCACGAGTACAGCACCTGTTCCCAAGCCCTGAAAGAAGGAGCTAAGGACTGAGTAACAGCCTTCCTCGACGCTGTGCTCTGGACTTTACAGCATTTGCAAAAAGCTGCTTTATGGAAGAACCAAGGTTTTCTGCATTTCTGAAAGAATGAATTTCACCCAGCTGAAATCGTGGGGATTTCCCTTACTCTCTTCCTTCCTTCTCCCTCAGCTCTCAGAAAGCAAAATCAGCTCCAAAGCAGACCTCTGCATGACATAGCTGGGTATTTTCCCTTCCGTTCTGACTTTCACTAAAAGCCCATCAGCAACTATAAAAATATTATTTTTTTTTATGTATGGGTATTTATCAAAGGACTTCAGCAGTAACTGTGCAGCCTGTGTGTATTGGTGCATTTTGGAATATTCCAGCATAAAAGGAAGTCGAGTGTTAAATGTTTTCACCAGAGATGAAGGCATTCTGTGCACTGAGTGCACTTAGCTCTTCTGTGCCTAGGTCAGATGCTATGAAGATATTTCACAAAATAAAGAGGGATACATACCAGGGAAAAGCCTTGTGCTGTTTAGATATGACAATCCACACAAACCAAGTGAGATCTCCTCTTCCCTGGCATTTGTGGCAGCAGCTCTGAATGGCAGTCCCTACAGTCTGATGCAGAAACACTTTGCTGGGGAAATAGGTGCTGTAATCTCTGAATCTCTGTTTAAATTTAGTATTAGGACTGCACGCCCTTGGTTGCTCCTCTGGCAGTTGTTGGGGCTTAGCTGATTGATTTCGCAACTGTTGAGCAGGCATCTGTAGAGAAGACATTGATCTCTGTGAAGCTGGTCACATTATGTCCTAGGACAATATGCAGCTTAATCCAGGTTTTCAGTGGTATCTACAAATGAAGCTGGGGTCTGTGTCACTACAGGCCCCTGCTAGCAGTTATGATGTACAGAGGGTGAATTTCTCACTTCTCTTTTTATCTCCAAGATTTTGACGTATCTTGGAAAAACAGGCATTGTAATCTGGGTTCATAAAGAATTTTTATTTTTAGCTTAGCTTTCTGTGCAGCCCCTCCTATTTTTCTTCTCCCCGCCCCCCACTTCTTCCCTAAGTGCTGTGAGTGCGTATGAGTGGATGCACGTGAGTGAACGAGAGGGCATGGCAGAGATGGCACATCAATGAATAACTGCTGTCTTGCCCCTCCCCTCCTCTCTTCTCCAAACATTTTCTAAACATCATTAACATGCGGTGGCGTACTTTTATTCTCTCATCCTGCCTGTTTAGTGGAGCCTTTGGTGTGTGTGGGGGGGAATTTTCTTGTTTTGATGTACAGATTTTCTTGTATTCTGTATATGAATGCTACAGAAGGCAACACTGGACCAATACAGCATTCCTATGAGCAGAGAGGACTAGAGTCGATCAGTGCCCTGACATTGATATACTGTGATTTAAGGGCAGATCTATGAGTCCTTGTATATATTAAACTAATGCATCTTTAGTGTAATTGCAGTCTCAGTTTCTTTTTTATAATATGTGTCTGTCATCAGTGACCATCAAAGCAGGGAAAAAAAATGAAAAACCCTTGGAATGAAGCTGCATTTTCTTTCAATTTATCATAGTGAACTGCTTTCAAAAGAAACCAAAAAAGAAGAGAAATACAGCTGCAGATGATGACAAATGAAATCAGATTTGTTTAAACACAGCTGGAAACAATGCTGGAGATGAAGACAGTGCTTTGAAATAATGTCTATGGTCAAAGTCAGTAGTTGCATAAGAACTTCCCAAACAAATTCAATTTTCTCTCAGGCTGACGTGCTTTGTGCCCTAACTTCTGGGAACATCTGCAATGTGTCTGGGTACTGATGCAATTATTAATAGCGTTGTTGCTTTCTACTTCTTGTGTTGTCAAAAAAAATATGTTGTTCTCATAGTAGTCTGATAAAGTAAAAAATCTCCACTTGTCCTCAGTGTCTTGTCTAACCAATCTCATAAAATTCCTCTCTTTGGATTGATATTGCTCTTTTTTTCTCATGAATCTTCATAGTCCTGATTATGATGACTATAAACAAGTAACCTATGGCTACTCCTTTTGCAGTGCAAGGGAGAGAGACCCATGTTCTTGCATGGGCTGAAATTTTCTTTTTGTCAACCAAAATATTTTTTTCTTTATACACCATGGTAGTGTTTTGTCTTGGTGAAAAAAAAAGTTCATATTTTGATTGCTTTCTATTTAAATTGCAAATATTGACTGTCAAAAATTTCAGTAAGCTTTGTAGCTGACCAGGAAATAGGGAAAAAGCAAAGGTAGAGCCGTATATTTTATTTTAAGTCTCAAAATGTTGTAATTCCAAATAGGTTCTTCTGCTAGTAACATAACCAGTCCTCAGTAGCAACCTGGGTCAGGAGGGTGTGGAAGTATCGCATAGCCCACAGCGCTAAGCTGTGTTTGCAAAAGGGCTCCCAGGACTCAGTTACTAATTTTGTAGATCTTGTCTGTTTCTTGTTAGTGAATGGGGCAGAAGTGAATGCCACCCAGACAGACGGAGGGGGATCTGTGTGACTATGGTCATTTCTGACCCACACGCTAAGGGGCTTATTCCTCACTGGGTAATCTTAATGAGGAAGAGTGAAATGCCATTAAGGCTTCCAGTAAATCTTTTTGTAGAATAAACCACTGACATACCATCTGGACGTCGATAGAAAGGACATAGCTTGATGAACCAGTAATCAGTTAGAATCTGTGGATTCCTGATTTCCAGTGCCAGCTGTGACACTAAGAGAAAGCATAATCTTGGTCAGATACCTTGGTTTCCTTTGTCTCAGTCTCCCAGTTTGTAAGTGATACAGTTTTCACATTTCACCTAACAGGGTCTTTATGCAAAGGGAAATAAGGGAAGGGGAGGAAAGAAGCCCTGTTGCTTATATTGAAATGTATTACAGAGGAGGCTAGACAGTAATGTGTTATCTGAAAGGCTTTTATTCCTTGCTACCTTGGAGACAATTAGTCCCAATATATGCAGTATCTAATAAGTATCATTTATACTGCAACCTGGCTGAGAACTGTATTCGGGGGAGTGCCATTTCATTGCCAGAGCATTGATCGAAAGGATTCTTTTTAGTGCAGACAAGCTACAGAGTATATATGATTGTAAAATGTAGATCCAGAACACTGAAGGACTTCTCTTCTGTTAGAAGATACATTTATTTCATTAATGAAGTAGTGAAGGATGTTTGAATTCTACTTTGTCCAACTTCCAGTGAGACGGCAGACTAATCAAGCACCTCTTATGTGTGTGGGATCTGGGTATGCCAGTGAATCACTAAAAACTCACAGGCATTTGGCATTGAATTTCCTGACCACAGTGACAAGCCATTAAGCTCCAGTTCGGCAAAGAATCGCTTGTATTTGCTTCCTCCCAAAGACAGGGTGTGATGAGCCCCTTAGAGGGAAAAGGGGCTTTTTCCAGTCCTGGTACTAGAGTTGGTTCTAGGGAGAGCGGGGCTTGGCTCCTGTCTCTGCCAAAAACTGTGTATGGTTTAAGCAAATCACTTTTATCCCCTGTACTTCTGCTTACTAGCAAATTAGAAGAATAGTACGATCTTCTCACCCTTTTTTGCATTTGGGGGAAGTAACTGTCATCATGTGTTTGCACATTGTCAGCACAATAGGGCCCCAGGTTTGTGTGGTGCCTACAGGCACTACAACAAAAAAAATGTAGTAATAAAATGCAAATTTTCATAGTTTGCACCATGAAAAAAGAAAATGTTATTTTGTCTGAGAAAGTTCTTTGTATTGTATGTAATTGCCTGCAAGGACTAATAGCTCACGTGCTTTCTAGAATGTTAAAATCTGAACTGCTTTTTCTGCTCTTCAGGGTGAGAGCATTTCAGTGCTTTATTACTCATCATAAAGGAGAATATACTTTAGTCTGTGTTAGAGTCACAGTCTGTATTGCTCTTGTAGTCATGAGATTTTTAATCACTGTCTTACTAATTTGTTTTAATAAAAATATTAGTTTACATTACTGTTAAAACTCCTTATTTAATTACTATAATCGTTATAGGAAATATTGCCAGCTTGTGCTACTCATTAGGAAAAATAGCTCCTATTTAACATAATCCAGGGTGATACTTTGACCAGACCTTTGTTTCCATGTTAAAATCATGACATATATGGGCCGTAAATGCTCAGGTAGGGAAGACCCTACAGCAGGGGTATTGCAAAGGCAGCAGGCAGGATATGGCAAAGATGCTTTGGGGCGTTTGAGGTGCGCAAGGATGCAGCCTATGCCAGTAGTGACTTGTAATGGCACAGCCAAAGTGCTGTGGCAACCTGAGAAATGCTGCAGACCTTAAAGCAGCAAGGAGAGGCTGACATTACATGACTTAGATATATCGTACCCGCTCTCCACCCCCGTTTATTTGGTGTGTGAAATTGGTTGCCTTTGTGTTTCAGCAAGAAGTGCTCACAGAGGTAGTCTTGACAATAGTAGATATATGGGAGCAGCACACCATCTGAACTTTTCTAATCTCCTCCTGAGTAGGGATAACGAGCCAAGGGATCCCTCTGCAAACAGAGCTGTGCTGTTTCCAGTGCTAGAACAAATTTGTTCAGAGCTGTCTTGCATCAGAGAGTGTGGGCACGTCTTTGGAAAACCAGCACAGAATCTTTCCATATCCTTCAACAAAATAGTGTTCTTGCTATTTAAAGGTGCCAAATATGGACTCCAAAACTTTCAATTCTTTCTCAACAGCAGAAAAATTTTCTGCTACTTCTATATAAGGACAGGATGTTGTAGTTCTCTCTCATATTTATCCCTCAGCTGAGGCTGCTGGATAGTGCCTGTGGGTAAGACGAGGACATCAGCTGACTGAGAACTGCATGGAAGCCACCAGCTCAGGTCAAATACACCATCAGATGGCTTTGAAATTTAGCACCTTGTCAAGTCAGGACATACGTGATCTTGCACTCTATCCCATATCACAGTACCAAAGCTACTTAGACTCAGTTTAAAAAATTCTGTCAGTAACTGTCCTTGTTCATTCTTTAATGCTGATCCTCCGCCCAATATCTTGTCACTGATATTAAAGCAATATTTTGCATAATTAATATTTAAGTTAATCTATCTTAGAAGTCTGTTTTATCTTTTTCTGTTTTCCAGGCATGTCCAAAATAGCTGATGGATGTTACCTTCATATACACCTTTCTGAAATTCAGGTCTAAAAGGAAGAAGCCACAACAGAGAAATGAGCTTATCTATCTGAACTCTGAGTGGTAAGAGGCTTCACTTTTTTTGATGTTTTTGTTATGCTGGGAAATGAAGTCCTTAAATCAGAACACCTCATTTATCTCACAAAATTAGATTGGTTTCAGCACAACCCAATAAAGAACATCTGTGGCTACATACAATATGCCATTAGTATATCAACCAAATGAAGGGACTGTACATGGTATTTAATTTCAGAGATGCCTGTGGTGCAGTTACATTTTTTCTAGTGCTAAATATAATAAAGTATGTGATTGTTTCAAGTACATTATGTACTTAACTCTTCTGTTTTGCTGTAGCATCTGTAAAGCCCAAACAAGAGAAATTGTTCTGTGAAGGTTAGCAAGCTTCTGGTATTTTTGTTTCCTGTGTACATCTGAGCATTTCTTCCTTGGGAATACTTGAATCTATTTTAAAAATAAAATTATTTGAATTTGAGCTGGTTCAAGCCCTCCACAAAGGCCTGGTAGTGAATCTATTTCAGATTTCTTCTTTCTGAAGTACAGATGATCTTACTTGAGATGCTGAGGTAGTGTAAGGAATTTAATCTGTTTCTCTTTTGACTGGTAAGAAATACAACAGGGCAGAATATCATGGGTTGATTGTGATCATTTACTCTCTTAAAGCAGTTTGTCAAAAGGGACATCGTTAGGACTCGTTTCTAGTAATTTCTGAAGGGTTTCATCAGAGAATGCTCTTCAATATTTCATGGTTAGGGAAGTAATCTGAAACCCAAGGGACTCAAGCACTTGCATTGACTGAAGTCCTTGGAATTCTGTTACTGTTTTCAGAGGCAATACAGTATTGCTGTATTAAAAAATACACAAAGCTTTCAAGTTTTATGGGATGCAATAACCAGTTAAAAGCAACATGAAAGGAAGAAAATATGAAGACTCCTATATTTATTGTAAATGGGTGGGTGACTGTCTCACATACTTTGTGGGGTGACCAGGAATACTTACATGAAGATGAAAAATAGATGTTCTGATATCATTAAAAATTACTGGACGTGATTCTTCCACAAGCCAATTGGGAAAGATGGGAGTGTAGAGAGAAATGCATTTAACTGTGCTCACTTTAAATTGATAGTGGAATTAAATAGACTGGGTTGAACTTCGGTGACATTTCTTGGCAAGAATACTGAAGACAGTTTATAAAAATTGGGGTCAAGGAGCTTTGGTTACATCTTACACATGAGTGAATAGAAAACATGATACTGTAACCTGCTAAACCAAGTGGATTAGGTAATATATATCTATAAACTGATGGCTCAGTCAGTGGCTTGGAAAAGATAGATGGCGTTCTAGGAAATTCAGTTTAAAGTGCACCTACAATTGAAACTAAGCAGTGAAGTACAGAACAGGAGAGGATAATAATGTTGTAAGCTATGCTACTGAAAGTTCACTGTGATTGTTGGGAACTGAACCATAAAATGACTGAAAATAGGCACCATATTCTTTCAGCTTCAGACATCAGCAGCTACTGAGCCCTTCCTAGGCAAAGAATATTGTCAGGAATCTGTGATTAAAATCAATTACTGCCTAGGCAGCTTACCATCTGGAGGAGGGAAAGTCTTTCATTCTTTCAACTTGCACATCTCATTTTAGAGTTGCGAAAAACTCAGCCAATCCACTGTGTTCAGTAACTCAGCTGCTTCTGTAGAGTTCTGTTTTCAAAGTTAATTACCTTATTTATCATTGATATATTTATCCACATTTTAAACCAATTCATTTAGAGGGCTGTAGAGAAATTGCAGGGGAGGGGAAATGTGTGTTATCTTTCTTTTTTAATCTAAAGATGTAATAATTTTTTCAGGGTTCTGGTAGGTTGGTCCTGAAAACTTAGAAAGTGCCACCCATCTGGCAACATGTATTGTTTCTGCCGTTCTGGTGGTGACAGTGCGCAGAGCCAAACCCAGCGCTATTGTCCCTACGCTGATGTTGGTGGAGTGACAATGTGGAGGATTTTGACCAAGGCTCTTGCTGTTGTGGTGTAGAAACTCATGATCCTTTTAAAGCTAAAATTTGAAACCAGCCTTTTGGGATAATGAATTTCAGTCAAGAATATCCTCTGTCCTTATTTCCTAAAAGGGCTATGGGAAATACATATGAGCAGTCTGATTGTGTATCTTCTGTTTTAATTTCTGTTTATATGTCTATAATAAGATTCCACTTAGTATTGCAGCAGAAAGTAGTAGCTATTCATAATGTGCAGAGAGAAAATACTGGGATGAACAGTTTGAGGATAGATAGATCCAAGGGAAGGAAAGGTTTGACTGGTATTTTTATATAAATTTTCATGACTTGACACAAAACCTATTTCTGCTTTTGAAATGCAACACACCAAACATATAAAATACCTGCTCTGTGATGACCATCATATATTTACATGGGTTTATTAGTCTGTTTCTGATAGCTTTTCTGCTTAGTTTATGTACACCTTTGGCTACATTTGATTCCTTTGATTTACTGCATTTTTGTTAAATATATTTATTAGAATAGATTTAAAAGCCAGAGCTGAGACTGGAGCCTCAAGATAGACAAATGTATAGAGAAAACTGTGTAAGAAAATAGAAAGGTTGGAGTGGACAAATAACTGATTGTAGTCAGGTATTGAGTGGGACAGCTGAGTCTGGAGACCTCCTCCATCCCAGTCCAGTGAGGGCTTCCAAATCTCTCAGTGTTATTTTAAGATCTCAGTTATCAGAAGTAGAAATTGTCACAGTTCTAAGGAGTGAATGGAGCTCAGTCAAATACCCAGTATATATTTCAAGTATATTCTGATATGTTGTCAAAGCCTTTTTTTTTACACTTTTCTGAAATATCATTAAATTATCTTAATATCGGTAGCCAAATTCTGCAAAATCTTTGACTTAGAATGCCTGCTATGTTTTACTTTCTATAGATCAGTCAGTTAAGGCTTTCATGTTTAGAAGGTTCAATCCACATGAAAGTGGACATCCAGAATAAGTAAACTAAAATTGTATCACGCATTTATGTCATCCTGATAAATTGCTTTAAAATAGTCCCCAGTATGATTTCCACAAAATGTATTTTCCAGAAGTTTTTTTTTAAATGTAACTATCTTCTCAAGTCTGGGGAGATAACTAATATCATACCTGTTATTTGTGGTCAATTTTCTCTTCCTTGGCTTCTTTCTGAACTGAATTCAGACCAACTAAACTACCTTTTGGGATATGAGGTGTTCGTAAGTACCAGTGACCACAATGCTGGTTAGCTGCATAATAAGTTATGTATATTTTCTGAAACCAGAGAGTACCACTTCCTGATGTCCGAATAGTTAGGTTGATAAGTGTGTGTCTCTTTACAGAAATGCTGCATTTAAGCTACAATCCTAAATCCAGTTCTCTAACTGGCTTTTCATATCAGACTTATCTTGTGAAGTGATTTGAAGCTGATAGTCTTCTCAAGTATCAGATCTGCTAGTGATGTTGCTTGAATCATCCTACATGGCGTAGATTGATTTCAGTTGACTTAACATGAAGTCATAGGACTACGGACTGAATATCTGCCTCTCTGTTTTCAGCATTTCAAGTTGAAAGTCACTGTATACTTTCTAATTCCCACCACCTTCAGGTCCATCAGGGCTGTAACCTTGGCATCAGTGCTAGTAAGCCTTTTTTCCAGAATGCTGAGAGTGAAATAGTTCACCTCTTTTCTCATGGCTTTCTATCTAGGAAGTATCTAACCTGTCCAGGACATACAGTCCTCTGGGCTTTTATTTTTTTTTCTATTTCTTAAAAGCACCTAGGGACTTGGGACCACATTCCCAAATAGCAAACTGTAAGGCTTCTTCCTGAAGTTTGGAATCAAGTCCATCTCTGCTGATCTTTGAAACTCTGTGCTAGTGAAGCTGAAGGTGGATTGTCCCCAGCAAAGGTACTCCCTGGGTAGTGTTCTGGAGCTTGGTACTCACTGACATGGATTTTATTCATTGAGGTAGCTGAGAAATAAGCACGGTTATGAGCAGAGTAGAAAGGAATGACTCAAATGAACAGAGAAAGTGCTTTGTCATGTAAGAGCTGTACTCGGCCATGAGCCTTTACACTTCTCTTCCATGTAAGTGACTAAGGAACAGTGGGAAGCCCCATTACTTCCCTGTATGTGGGCTACTTGATCTTCATAAATGGGAAAGGGGCCAACACCAGATTGCTATTCTCCTGCTATGCGGGAGGGCAAAAGGTGGGCAAGGAATCATGTGAAAAATACTGAGTCTTGGTGTTAGTTTTCATCTTTCTATGTGGATTTGCCAATGTTTCTGTATTTGTTGAATAGCCACAGCAAAAAAAGAAAAAGGAAAGCAAGCTGCTAGGGAAAGAGTCAAAACTGTTTTCCGCTAAAAGTAGGGAATAACTGAGAGAGATAATGAGATCATACTTTGATTCTTTATTTGCTCAAACTGTATTACACTAACCTGTTAATATTTATTTATCATATTTACCTGTTAATAAAAAGTCTGTGCTAATCAGAGTAACTTTCTGGACAGTAGTTTCAGTTTAGTCTGCACAGCCAGTTGTGTTGAATGCGCAGAGATTGCCTTGCAGTAATTGTTCTTGAAAAATATTTCCAATTTTTGCTACTGAGAGCAAACAAGCTTTTATGCACTAATGGTGTAATATGAACTAGTCTGAGTTATGAGCAACTCTAAAGAAAAAAAGCAGATTCTGATAGCACTGTATTTCAATAAATATACTTTCCTTCCACTGTCAAAATGAATTCCCCCTAGTTTTATATTTTTATTGCACATTCTCTACCAGCTGAGAATATCAGTTTTCTGCTCAGTTCAACTTTAGCAAGGCCACCACTTCCAAACTTCTTATATTCTGTTGTATCCTATATTAATAAATGCTGGTAATGAGATATGTGGATTGAATGAAGAAGCTGTTTATAAACCTCAGGAAATTTTCAATTAAAACATTTCGTCTTCAGGATGCAGAACCAGCTAGCTTTCAAAACATACGGACGTGAGAAATACAGGTTTAATATTTTAGAAGTCTCATATCTTTTCTTGAGTGGTTACTTGTTCTTTTTGATTACAAAGGCTCTTCATGGGAAAAAAATGGAGGTTTCTGTCAGCAAAAGATATTTTCAATGTAAAAGACAGTACTGAAATGCAAGGAAAGAAAAAGACGAGTTGACTGTAGGGAGATAATAGCATTGTTTTAGTCAATAGGTCAGCTATTTGTGGCTGTTAATTAGATATATTTACTTAATTGACCAAATAACACATTCCCATTTTTTGTGTGTGTGGTATCATGGTAATAATGATGCAGCTGCAGGTGAATGAGCTCTATTCTGAATCTCCAGCATTGAGCTTACAATGCAGGGGGTTAGATTTTTGTTTGCATGTTAGCAGTAAATTCATTTAGCCTCTGAGACACCATAAATATGCTACACATTGAGGATGACAGTGTTCTATTACATAACAAACATCTCTGCTCAGTGAGAATTCAGTGTGAATATCAGATAATAAAGCTGAATGCTGCAGTTCGGTGTGACACATTTCAGACTTTGAGCAGAGCCACATAAAGGTGTTGAAGTTACCAAGTTTGTCTGCTAAAGCGGCTGTATTGCCATCAGATTTGTTCTGGCTTGCACCATCCTAGCACAAGAGTTTCTGTCACAGACTTTCCATGTGGGAGTTGATTTTGTGCACCTTTCATTGCACCATCTTTCACAAATGAGCTGTATTCTCATATAGTTTCATTTTGTTGTTTGCATTCCTCAGAGTAACGAGCAGCACAAGCCTGCATTGTATTTATGAAACATTAAACCATCCAGTGTGGCTAGGTTGCCCAGAGAAGTTGTGGATGCCCCATGTATTTCTGTAGGCTTTCAAATGGCTGTTTCTGTCATTTTGTACATCCTTTTAGCTGCATCAGCTCCAGGTATTGCAATTCACAGGATACCCCAGCACGGTGAAGTGTCAGTTTAGAGACGGAGTGTTGGCTTAGTAACTTAATTTTAAATTATAGATTTTTTTAAGCTTTCCTTACAAAAGCAGATTGGAATCTAAATAAATTTCTCTACTTTTCTGGGAGCTCGAAGCTGCTGTGAGTGAATTCTATGTTTAAACTGGCCTAGTCAGCACAGTAGCAGGTTACTGCCATTGAAAACTGGGCAATTACCAGTTTCCTCAAGCAGGAAATACTATATACCCAGCAAATCTGTCTAACTTGATTAGGAAAGCTGGAGTGAAAGCATTTTGCCGTTCTTTACCTAGGGGCTAGGTGCTTCTAAATGTCCTTTCTAAACTTTGCTTAAAACATCTTTCACTCCAACTTGCCTGTTTCTCCCTGTCCCGGTCAAGCACTGCTACCCTCTCCCTCTGCCTCCTCACAGTGAGTACGCATGAAGTGTACTGAGTATACCAAAAGTTTTTCAAAAATGCTTTCATGAAGGCTTTGCTTTCCTCCCTGTTTGTTGTTTTGTTGTGGGTTTTTTTTGTTGTGATGCATAGAATTTCAGGCCCTAATACTGCAGCTGATTCTGTGTAGGAGTAAACCTGTGGCCACTTACAGCCCCAGTGACTCCAAGGGATGGGGGTGGGGTGCTAGGGGAAGGGTGGGTGACAGGCCCTTGAGTTAGTCACAGCCTTGAGATCACATGAAAAATATACAAACTCCCAATTACCTAAATATTCTATTAGAAGATAATAAACCAGATATTAATTCTGTAAACAGAGAGGGATTGGATATCCTGGGTGAGACAGATTTAATATAGAGCCTGAAAATGAATCAGACTCCCTGTCCCTTTCCTTGCAGTCTTACTCTGAAGGTCAAAATCTGTCAGCAGCAGAAGTTAAAAGTCCTGTGTTGGACAGCCTTTGAGCATCTTGGAGTACATCCTGCCTTCTGCCCACCGCTTCAGGAGTACATTGTTGACAGACCATTCCTCAGCCGGTGCCAGAGTGTGCAGGGTTTATTGTAATCGGTTGTGCTCGGGGATGGAGGACTTCCTCTGCCACCAGCAAGTTCAGCCTGGCCCAGGGTGCAGCAGCACGGACCAGCTACAGGTCTCATCCTCTCTGCTCAGTGGCACCTTCCTGATGGTGTGGGTGCTGTGCATTTTTAGTTAAACTTTGAACAAAGATATTACACAATCATACCCTTTGTCCAAAGGGTTCACTGGAGCCAGTGAGGGGAAATCATGTCGTTCTCAAGCACTGGTCTTGCAACGCCACTATAAAGGAGGGAATAAGTACAACTTGCCTCTAGGTTAGGTGCGGGATCTCATAACCTGTTTGGATCCAGCAGTGCATTGTTTCTACAGAACAATGATTCCAGCCTTTCAAGGTTCTGGTTATTACTTCCATTCTGTGTTTGATGTATTGTAAATTCTTTTGACTCAACCAAATTTTAGTCTACTTCACAGAAAATGGTAAGGAATCAAACGTTCATATCTGGGTGCAGATTCTGGAGATTTTCCTGGGTACATTAACTTACCTTTTGCTCATGAAAGATGCTGAAAAACATTAAGAGCCGTGAAGATACTGTTAACAGTCACCACTGGTTTACAATTAATTGCAACTCTGTGAAGAACTTACCGATTTTAGTTTGAAAGCTTGTTCTACTGTGTACCCTAACATAGTACTGGGCAGCTCTACTTTGAGCTAGATAAAATCTTTAGTAATGGCAGGAAGGTACTGTGTAGTTGTGTTAAGCAGATGCCATTTGGACAGTATTTTTTTCTGATGTTTGGCTTAAATTTTGACCCTTATAGTGTCAAAATCCTTGGACAGTTAAAGCACTTTTGCACTACCTTAAAGAATATTTGACAATACTTTAGTCATAAGACAACTCCAGAAAACCTAATATTGAGTTTTCACACATGCAAAGAACGTAAATTGACTCTTGGGTTTAAGACAAATGAAAAGCAAACAGTTAAAATAAAATTAAATTGCTATTCAGCTTGCAAGCCCACAGTAACTTTTAGTGGTTACAGTTAATGTGAATGTACATTTTTTTTTTGTTCAGTCATTATTTTTAACAGTTGAGCCTATCTAATCATTAGCTGGATCATGAAGTCAATTCCTTTCATGTATTCAGTAACTCATCTTGTCTAAATTGTTTCAGTTCCTGAGAGATAGTTTTTGAATATGCATGACATATTTCAGCATAATAACTAGGAAGTCATTTTATGTTGCATCTCATTAGCAAAATAAAGTATCAAAACAGGTTTCCTTTCCTTTAGAGGAAGCTCTTCAATTAGCTCTGGAGAATAATTCACCTTCAGTTCCCTCACACATGTTAATATGTATTCCTGAATATTTGATCTTAAATACTAGACTGTATTCACTTTAATTACATTGCATATAATTTACTTTTCCTCTTCAAGGATCCTAAAAGACTAGACCAATTTGGGGCTGAGTTCTAAGTAGGGTATAAGCCAAAGCTTGAATCAAATAATTTGTTCTGTGCTTTGGCACAGCGTTTATGGGACGGACTTCTCAGCTCTCGCTTTCAGTAAATAGCATGGAGCAAGGCTTCTGAGCAGCTGGCCACTCAGGTTACACCTTCCCATAGAGCAGGATTTAGAGGTACAATAGTGTCAGTGGTAGAGCCCTCAGTCTGGTGCTACTTCTACAACCCACACAAGAGAGAGTGCAGAACTTGCTCCACAATTGTTTGATGTACCACATCAATATATGGCCTATTAAAAAAAAAATCATATTTATCTGGTTCCAAAATATGAGTCACATCATAAACAAATATATCCTTGCATACCATCTGGGATGATTTCATTCTCTGCTGCAGCAGAACACAGCAATCGCTGAAGTGTGCACTGTGATAGCACACGGCAGTTTAGGACAGGAAACAACTCAACTGTATGTTCAAAACTAGAGGAAAAAGCTACAGAGGTAGTATGTGGTGCTTTTGTCAGGACATAGTTATTTTGTCTTTTGAGACCTTAGGACAATATAGTCCTATGTGTAAATGGCCATTATAACTGCTGGATTTTTGTTTGATTGTTTTTTTTTAAATGTGTTCCCAGATGGCTATATTTTCATATTGGCAAAGATTCTCAGTAGAATGCCTCGACTCAGGGGATGTGTCCCAGGAATGACTGAAAGAGAAGTGTGAACAGCTATGTGCTAAAGTCCGGCACTTGTACTTACAATACCTAGTCTGTCTTTGAGATGCCCTGAGTAAATACTGATTTAGTATGAGGTTTACACTGCTTTTTTGTCATGGAGGTCATGGGAACCATGAATTTGAAGAAACCTCAGAATTTTATAATACACCCCACTGCTTACCTAGATATCAGGCCATTTTGGATTATAGAAACAAAGTACATGTAGGATTGCTGGCCTGGAGGACAAATGGTTGCCTGATCACTCCAACCTATAACAGTCATGAAGCAATCTTGTAGATAGGGAACTCTGCTCAGTAAAGCTGTGTTTAGTAGTTATAATGAAGTTTGACATGCTTTCCCTTCATTTGCCCTTATGTAATGTATTAGAAACGTTCATCTTGAAATCAAAGCCTTCCTGCAAAAAGAATCTGATAGAAACACAAGAGATGTTACTGTGTTTGCAGTATACTCAATCATTCAGGGGAAAAGAAGGATTATATGTCTGGCTTAAAATTCTGACCTGACTCACAGTAAATAAAGCATGTTTGCAACCCTCAGCTGTGATAATATCTTTAAATACACCACACAATTATTTTTACTGCATTTTGTAGCTGTCCAGTGAAGAACGGATGTGGAGCTCACTGAGCCTTATGTACTGAGGGTTGTTATGAAAAGTCAGTAAAATACAGGAGCGATGGTGTAGGAAAAAAGATGTGAGTGATGTAAAAGGAAAACAAATTGCATCCCAGTGGGACATGGCCTGGACAGAGAAACATTCTTACTCCTCAAGTAATTTCCATTTCTCCAGGGAGCTACTTCATAATTAATACTCTTTGTCTGTGGTATATGCCTCCAAAAAAAAAAAAATAGAAGTAGACATGTCCTTCATCAAGTATCCCAGCATGCAGGCCAGTAATTATTCTTATAACTTGTGTCGTATGTAGTAGAAAGCTCCCATGCAGTGCCAAACACTGAGCGGCTGCTAAAACATTCAGCAAGCACAAGGCAGGAAAAGTTAATTATTTTGAGTGGGGCTGGAGAAAAAAAATCCCTTTGACTCTCCATCCCATCTGTATTGATGAGGGGGCTTGAGGTTCAGTGCTGTCATATGTGCAGAAAATGTAGACGTGCAGAAAGGAGCTCTTCTGTCCATTCTTCCGCCCCTGCATCACCTGAGGAAAAGCTCAGGTCCTGTGCTGGAGGGCTGGGAGAGATCCCTGTCGGAAGGTTCCTCTGGAGGTTTGCATCAATCCTCATCATCTGTGTCAGTAAACCTGTAGGAGCTGCCTCGCTTCCAGGTGCTTTGGACCAAGAGTCACAGTTTGATTCTTGATCCCTAGAATCCCTGCTTTACCCAAACCCTACAAGTCTGTAACTCTAGCTCTGAGCTTAGGTCCTGTGAATTGACATTTCCACTACGCTACTCAAGCTTCAACTACATCATCTGTGAATGCACAGAGTGAACTAACATCTGTTGAAGGAAGCAGATTACAAGTTAGAAATATTCTTCTCTTTTCATGAACTTTTAAAGTTTGGTTTTGATTAAAATCCTACAGCTTTAGGCAGCAATTGTTACCTTTTGCACAGTCCCTTTAGGGCATCCCTGGCCTGGTTGACCCAGCTGCAAAACACTTGATACTGTGAAGTTTCTATGACTAAAAGAAGATAAGCTTACCACCACTAACATTGTCTGTAACTTAAAAGAAGCACATGTATTTCTGAACTGGTTTTAACAAGTAAAAGCTTCTAAGTCAAAACTTGATCAAAACACCTCTTTATAATAGGTATTTGGAGAAAATTTAGATACCAGACAGAAAGACAAGTTTGGTATGTGCGCATAGTAGGTCAAGGTTACTTGATCAGACTTCAGTAAAAAACCCAAAGATTACATTTCATTTACATCCTCTCCTAGCAAGTAGGACTTCAGCTTTATGCAAGCAATAAGGAGAAAATGGGCCATTTCTGTACTGGGATCTGAACTAAACAAGTGCCAAGGTTCAAACTCAGCAGTCTCTATCTTGTCTGTCTCCTGCTGAACAGGTTCATTTTAATTGATCCATAGCATAAACAGTTCCAGTACTGACACAGGTCCTGACATTTTAGAATTTAAATTCTCAGGACTCTGTATCTCCCCTGATATTTGGTAGCTTTATTAAAACTGTGGCTTTTGCAGTCCGGTGGTTATGTAGGCAAGCCAGCTTTTTCTGTACTGCAGTTTGAAAACGTGGCTGGCGTACATCTAAAATATCAGAGACATGCTAAAAAATGTAAATACATTATTTGTGGGGGAAAGATTCACACTTTTAAATAAATCTCCTGATTTTTTTAATGCCTGACTCACAATTTTAATGCTAGTGTTGGCAATATTGCTGGTTTTCTCCAGATGGTTCTTTCTGAAAGCAAAAAACTCACAGCACCCTGTGGGACACTTCTCTTGAAATTCAAATAGCAATGGCAGATATGTAAAAGAAAGCAGATGAAAAAGAAGAGAATGAACAAATCCAACAATCCCAGGACAGATGTTTAAAGCTGGATTATATCTTGTCTTGTCTACTCAGGGATGTTCAATAAAATTAACCCAAATGAATTTGGATTTGAAATATATTACTGAAAGCATATTAAATTGTTTTATGTACATGCAGTCAGAATTTAAATAGCGTCAATTTGCTTTCATTTAATTCACTTTGAAGTGAATTAATGAAACCAAGTTATGCCACCTTTATTTCTGAGTGAAAGTCCATCCATTTAGGAGCACTGATCTACATAATTGGCCTTAAATTGACATCTTTTGGTCAGTTCAGCTTCTTTTCCTGAATGTCCTTGACATATCTGGGAGATAGGAAAGGGCCAACAAAGGGATGAATGACTGTCAGATTCAGTGAGATTCTTTCTTCGTTATGCTTACCTCTAGATTTTTCAGACTTCTAATACACCCTGTGGAACATGCTGTCTTCCTCCCTTGATGAAGTCAGTGAAAACTCAGCTGCAAATGGTCTGAATTATGTATATTGCAGATGATGTATTTGTGCTTCTTTAAATGGATGTGCGTAAAGACACACCTGCGGTCATTGTGTTGTTCCACCTTGCAAGTGTGGAGCTGCCAGCAAAGGGCACCTTCCATTCTCAAGTTCCCTGCACTGCATAAACATGGGGAAAGAAGATGGGCAGAAAGTGTATCAGCCAGTACCTGTGCCCATTTTCTGCATCTGAAATCAAGGTGGCAATTATTAATACAAGGAGCAGTGCAACAGGGCAAACTAGGTCAAAATCATATATAGGCATTTTTCTACCAAATTAATACTAGCACACCGCATTGAGCTGATGCAGGGTTTCTGCTTGCATGCCGGTGGCTGAAAAGACAGTTGGTACCTGATCTGCATGAAGCTGGAGTGCCACAGACAGGTAATACCAGAGCCAACATGGAGACTACCAATGCAACAGCAGCTAGACAATTTTTTTTGGACTGATTTTTGGCATTAAGAGGTTAAACCACATCCCCTGTTTCTCATATGCTGACAGTGTTTCTGATTTAGTGCTGGGGGTCTAAGGGTGGGTTGATATATTGTCAAATCTGAAAAAGCTCTGAATGAGGCACCACAATGTTCCTTCCTCGGTGTCGTCGAAATGGAAAGCCTGGAAAATGAGTCTCTGTCTTTAAAACAGCATGGGGTTATGTGAGATTTGGATTTAATGATCCAGGATAGCCTTTTCAATCCTGCCACACATTTTAGGGTTTTTTTTTCCATTCTCTATGCTGCATTCTTTTGCTTTATGCAATCAGTTGAAGACTTGTGGAGTTACAGAATAGGAGATGTTGCCCATTACTTTAAATATTTGCCCCTAACTATTGTGCTCTCTTTCAGTTTTAAGAAGCACACTTTCATATCACCAGTAAGATTTTCTAAATCAATACCTACCATTTCAGTGATATTGTTCTTTAAAAAAGAACTTTGATTTTAATAAAAACATTGTTAAAAGGAAGCAGGTTTTGAGAGTCTGTTGTGGCTTTGAACTGAGAAACTACTGAAAATCAGGAGAATCACACAGATCTCAGTAGCATCTAGATCTCCCTCTAAATTGCACTGTAAAGAGACAGTAGACTCTTGGAAACATTTTAGGAATCTACACTGTGTTATAACAAAAGTAGATCCCTGTATGTGTGTATCCAGACAAAAAGGTAGATTATTTTAATTATACTCCCTCTGGTAACATATGGACCATTTCAAATCAGGCAGTTTTCACAGCAAAACCTTACCGATCTTCCTTAGCATGTAACTGGAAAGCAGAAAACTACCCAGAACCTTCAGATCTGGTTGTGGAAAGGTCTGAAGTTTAATACAGATTAGTCCCTGGGATACAAGCCTCTCTGTCTGTAATACCAAGATTGATCATCTCATAGCTCCTTTCCCATTTGCCACGTATCATGCCAAGAAGTGTGACAGAGATCAAAGATGTGATTTGATCCTCATTGGAAAGTACTTAGGCAAAACATATTATATTTAGAAAGCAACCAATAGAATTTACCTAACCTTTGAGATTATTATTTATGTATTTTCAGTGTAAGTTGTATTTTGGACTAGCAGTTCTCACTACATATTCCTTTGCCATTCACTATGGGGAATATATGGAACACTTCAGCAGTTCCCAGCAAGCCTGGATGAAGAGCTGTGAGCTATATATACTGCAGGAGTGGGGTTGGAGTTGTGGCATTTTCACTAGTGATTAAATGTCTTCCAAACCTATTCATGCTGCAGAGCTATAAATGATGGATTTTTCACATTAATGAAAGGAGCCCTTGGAGCCCTCCAGAGTGCATAGTTCTATTTTTACATTTCACTATCGGAGAATGAAGAAAGATAGGCCAATGTGTTTCTTTTTTTAAAATGGCAGGAACAGAAATTTGGCCTGCTCTGGCCGTCATTCATGTGCCAACATTGTTAACCATTGTTGGGCACAAATTCAGAGCTCACACTTGTTACATCATTTCATCACGGGGATTTTTTTTCACTTACTTTGAGCTCATTAGCAGACCTGACCTAAAAATAAACATACACAGGAAATCTGAAACTGGTCCACTATGAAAGCAATGTGGTATATGATCTTAGAATGGGGTTATAGTTTAGAAATCAAGCTTCAAAGTCCCCAAGAAATGGTGCTGTGGCTTATTATGTTGCTGTTTGTTCTGTATTGTTACCTGTATCTTGCTGTTTGTGAGTACAGAAGGGGGAGAAGGTTTAGTTCCTTGTGACTGGTTTTCAGGGAGGGTTCTGTCATCCTTCGGATGTCCTGAAAAAAAAAGCTTTTTATTAAAGCAGAATGGGAAAAATTCTGCCATCCCTAAAAAAATTAAAAAATAAACCAAGAGCAAAAGCCTCATTTCACAGGTCATCTTTACTGATCACCCTGAAATAAAAAGGGAACATATAATTTCATCTTCACCCAATCTGTCTGTAAAGTGTGTGTAGCTGTATTTGCACACATAGTACTCTCTCATCCAGAACTAGTAAGGCAGCGGAAATAATGGATCCCAGGCAACAAAACTCAAGTAATTCATTCTTTTAGCCTAGTATTGCAACAGGTTTATTCATATTCTGTTGTTGTGAATAGCAAAGCTAGAACTGCATAAAGGTAAAAGCTACATTCATGCCACTGAGACAGCTTTGACTTCCAACAACTGGCATTTAGGATAAACAGTGTGAGAGGTCATCAAGTTTCAGCTCTCTGTAAGCAGGAAGAAATTGTACCGAAATTGGAATCCTAAAAGGGTTTGCTAATTTGCAGCTTCCCGGAGAAAAGAGAATGAGGTCTCTGAGGGAAGCTACCTATGTGTTCCTGTAAGCTCAGACGTATAATCTTCCAGGCATCTCAGCATGAGGCTTCTTCTCAGAATACAATAGTCAGCTGTTGTTGGACTGGTTCTTCTGAAATGGTTTCAGGCATGGATAAATGAGTCAGAGTTGAACAACAGTAATAAGTAACTGCCTGCAGGAAGGAGGCTGCATCCCTGAAGCCTTTGGGAATTGTTTAAAATGTGGTGATTTCTTTACTTTTCCTTGTTTTCTAGCTTTGGTGAAAAGATTGTAAAATGTGAGAGGGAAAAAAAAACCCAAAAATGTGCAGTAAATAAAAGCCCAAGGAAAGAAATCAAGACATTAAAGTTGCAAAAAGCATGTGGCCCAGTGCTATCAGCGACTTTGCATCATCCTCAGCAAGTGGCCAAGTCACATCCCTCTGAAGGAACAGAGGTCAGACTCTCTGGAGAAATCATTATGTTAATCACCAGTACAAGGCAGTTTAAAAAATTGAAGAGATTCATATCTGAAGCCTGTTCAAAGATTTAATATATTATCTATAACACCTTAAATCAGCACCAGGGAAGAAGAGAGAGAATGGAGTACTGTAGCTGTTCCAAAGCAGTTTTCATCTTGATAGAGCTCGTTACTGTTGCTTAAAAAATTGTTCATCTTTGATGTTCTACAGTGCTATAACTTGGGTAGGTGATAGACTGAACTGCAAACAGTGTTTTTGATAACTGTGCTAATTCTAAATTGCTATTTTAATCAACCGTAACACTTAGATTTTCAGCTGATAAAATTGCGTGCAGAAGACACATTGCTGGTGTAGGTGCAGTGGTATTTGAAATCAATATATTCTGAGCAAAATTATGTTCCTCTTTGCTTTTCTTCTTAGGTTTCTATGGAAACCTTCCTGGAGGTGGTCTGAGGAAAAGAAATGTTAAAATAGAACAATAATATGTGTTATTGATACATGCAAAGTAAATATTCTTCCTGCATTTTTTTATGGAGGTGAAAATGTGATTTCATCATTTAATATTCTCCATTGACAGACAAATTAACTATGACCCACTCTCCTTAGGGTTTACTTTTCTGCATTTGGCCAGCATGTTTAAGAGAGGAAAAGCAGTCATCTTCTATGCTAAGCAACTATTATTTATTTGCTGTATCTTACTAAACTGTCTGTATTCTGTATTTTTTTATCCAGCAGCCTTTAAACTTGTGCCACAAAAAGAATGCCTAAAAAGTTATTTTGAAGTTGCAGCTCTGTTAAGCTCTTCATGAACATAATCTTTCTTCAGAGTTTTAGCCAGAAGAATATAAAATTCAAAACCATATTGATAACATCACTATAAGTACATATTAATAACAAGTGGTTAGGAGATATTGTGTACATGTATTCTTTTAATGAATCATTGCTGCGTAGAATGAATTTTCATTTACCCTAAACCAACTACATATGCCAGGTGTGACTGCTTTGATACGGGGCACTGTTCTGCTACAGGTATCGGTTTTGTACTTCATATTTTGGAGTACAATTTTGTCGGTTGTGTTCTCATCAGTTTGGTTACCTGCCTTTGAAGGCTAGCTGTTAAATCTGAGCATAGGCTCTAGTCTGTTTGGTAGATACGCAGCGACTGTCATGAACTGTATTACTCTGAGAAAACATTTGGGGGGCTACTGAACCCTACGTGGGGTTTCATCCCATGGCGGAAAGTAGCTGTCCAAGAAAGGTGTTCAGATGTGCCACAGCCACTGCACGCTTAACATGTATGCAGCTCCGGCTTTGTTTCTTCTCCTTCCATGTGTGGAAAATCTCTTTTGGGGTCTGCTAATAGGGCTTTCTATTCACCATTAGGTTATCTTCCTTTACTTTCCTGTTTGTCTCCTGTCTGGGCCCATTAATAAACCTCTGTAATCAGGGGGAGTTTTAACCCTCACTTTTCTGGAAGTGTGTGTGTTTTCTCAGGCTCTTCTGAGAATTCCAGTGCAGATAGTAATAGGCAGTCTTTTTTAGCTTCCTCTTCTATGCACTACAATTTGAGGTTATAGATTTTTTATTGAATCTTCTCTGTTCAGTATTTGCTGGTATATACTGACATCTCATTTCTTGAGCCCTACAGTAACAGGTGCCAGATAAAGCTGGATGACATTACACAAAGTTTACTCACAAAAAAATTTATTTTTAGTATCGTTATGTTTTAATATAATTACTGACAACAGAAGAAGCGGATTATTTTCTGGAGAATAATTGAAATGTTTTGTTCTGCTGTTTTCAAAATATAAGAATTCAGTTTCTTTCAAGTCTTTTGATTTAAAGCTTAGCTTGCTTTCCTTTTCCAGGAAAGACTGCTTACGGAGCACAGGAGCCCTTTAATGTGCAGGGGCTCTGAATGATGCAGCCCCTGTTTTAACCCTTTATTCACTCAACCCTGCCATTGTACAAGAACAGGGTGTGAGGACGAGCAGAGAGCAACAACTCCGACTCCAGAGGGGTCCAGGCTCAACTTTTTTCAGCCAGTTCCATACCTCAGTGTACAGACATCTCCCTGCCAAGTCTGCCTCTTTCATCTTGCTGCTCCCTACTGTCTCTACTGCCTTCATCTGCTGTGTAAGATAGATGAAACACTTGTTCTGTGCTAGCTAGCATAGCAATGGCTGCATTCCCCAAACTCTTTTTTCCTCTTTCCTTTCTGTTTCCCTTCTCTCTGTTACCATTTCCTCACCTTCCCTAGTTTAAGCTAAGTCCTCTGGCTTCATACTATCTGCAGTCCTTGCTCCTTACAAAAAATATTTGTCAGTTCTCTCTATTCTTTACTTAATATTCTTCAAGAAAGATGGGGTTAATTTTTGCTTGTGGAAAAGCAGTAAAACTGAGGTCTCCAACGTGCTGCCTGTGGCCATGCTCAAGGCTGAAGCCATTCTGAATTTGTGGCATTATAGCACTGGAGAGGTAAACAGAATCCAGCTCCTTACTTTCCATTTGCAAAAAAGTAATCCCACAGAGCTGTGATAACCAGTGACAGGAGGTACAAAAGCTTCAATGCTGCATTTGCAAAACTCTCTGAGAGCACTAGAGGCCTTTGCCAATGAATGCCAGAGGGGCTGAAGCAGAAATTGGTCTCAAAATCATTGCTAATTTCCATAAACCATCTTTAAATGAAAATGGTGTAACTAAGCTATAGAACAGTACACTTTTCTTGTAACCAAGGGCCTGGAATAGCATGGTGTGATGATTTGTGGTTTGCATAAAGAAGAAATCAGACTCACACACTGCAGAGTTGTTGTCCTTTGTTCCTTTCCTGCCCACTCCAAGCTCACCATCTCCTGTAGCTCCCTCATTGACTGACCAGTGCTTCAGTCTCCATCCTCCTCCCTGACCCCCAGCTGGTCATCTCATTGACAGGTATTGGCACTAGAAAGGCTGCGGCCTGCTATGGCCTGTGCCAACATGTCCTTCACCCTCTATGACAGTCCAGTGGTTTTGGAGTTAAATTGGATTGGATGATAGTTCTGATGCCTCAGGCATGAAAAAGCAGGTGGTCTGCAGGAAGGTTGGATACAGATCTATGCTGTGGAAAGGTTTCTTTTACAAAACAGCTCCTCATCGATCTGCCATACCACACCACACAGTGATGTCCTGCCCATGGGTGCATATGCTTGGTGAACAGACAGGGATTTTATGCATATATTTTTACACACCCTAGGACACATCTACTCAGGAACTGGCAATTCTGTGATTGATAGGTTTTGGTGTTAAAAAATGTAGTCTAAAATAACTGAAGCACAAGCAAGCACTTTAAGCACATTTTGAAGAAACTGGAGGAAAAAGAGATCCTATTTGGACATGGAAAAGGGAGAAGAAGGGAGGAAAAGGACAAGGAACGAAGTGCTAAAAATGAGAAAGGAAAAGGAATTAGTTAGTGGCTTTGAATGAGAAAGGCAATGGATGGAAAGACGTGTTACTGGTACAGAGCCTAGACTGGGGATGAGCTAGAGGTGGTATCAGTCAGTTGCTTTGGAAATATGACCCATCAGAGAGGCATTGTATAGCTATGCCTCCTTAAAGCAGCATTCCTTGCTACTCCACCCAAGTTACAGAAATAACTGAAAGGCTGAGTGCTGTAACCCTCTCGTTCCACCACCCAGTGAGGTCTGCTTTGAGTTGTGATGGAACTGGTAGGGGTGTGCACAATCCCTCCATCAGCCCTACCTCTCTGATGCTTCCTAAGTTAGAATGATTTATCCCACTCCCACCCTACGATCTCGTTTTCTTTCTCCTAAGTCTCTCTACTGTGATGCTTAGGTTGAAGTTGGTCAGAATAATGGTCTTGGACTACATCTGGACTTCATCCTCAGTGTCACCATGGCTCCTCCATTTATACTTCTGATGGAGATTATTGCTCTATATTGAAGATTATTGCACTATATTGAAGATTGTTGCTCTATATTGAAGATTGTCCTTTTCAGTTATCCTATAAATTTTTTTTAATCCTCATATAACCTAATTGTAAGATTGCCTAAGGAATTTGTTCAGCTAATCATATTGAAACTCAAAACAACTGATAAATGCACTAAATGCAAAAAAGCTACCAAATACACAAAGCTTTGCCAGCTTAAGATGCATTGTCAGTGAAAAATGGAAGCTGTATGGAAATCCAGAAAGTGCATTTATCAGTGGTTTCTAAATGCTTGAAGACCTTTTCACCATGATTAAAAAGCCCCATCATACAGCTTATTCTGTTGCTACTTGAAAGCTAATGGCTCAAATCCTTAGCCAAGGCTTTTTTTTTCTTGGATGCCTTTCTGTATCCAGGTCTTCAGGTGCGGAGATGACCTGCCACATACAGCTTCCCTTGCACAGTACAGAATATGGAAAAGTTCCCTGCACTCAAAATCTTGAAACCATGTAAGCCTTTCCTGGGATCCACATCCAGCGCCTGTCTGCCTACAGGGCTGTGAGGGGCAGAACACCTAGTCAGCACAGAAGAGCACAGGGTTTAAATTTAATGTAGTTTATATATCTCAGTTTGAATATTTAAGATTAGACGGAAGGTGAATGAGGAACTTTGGGAGCAGAAGCAGGTAAGGAGACATTGTGTTTTAACAATGCCAAGGGTACCCTGGAAAAAGAATGCCCTTCTAGGTTATGTCCCCTTTCCTGGCATTCTGGGTAGTATGTTCCCAAGGCAGATGTGCTCCTGGGATACTACTTGTCAGAGCCATGGAAGATCTCGGTGGAGGGGTGGCAGGGATAGCTTTACCTTTTTTCATGAGGTGGTAAAACCTTTTTATGTGGATGGAAGACATAGCTGTGCTCTTGGAGTATGTGTTGGATTGGGAAGATGAGTCCAGGAGGACAGGTTTTTCTCACGGGACTTGATTTGTACACATTCCACTCCCTTGGATCTTCATGGGAGTTAAGACAGGCCCATTTCCTGAGCCTTGTTCTTCAATAGTCATCCACTAGGGACATGTCAGGACTTTTCTGAAAATTAGGAAGAGCTCCAGCCTGGCTCATTGACTTCAGAAACGGGTTTGCTGTGAAAAGACTTCACATTGACATGTGGAAACAAACTCCACAACTCACAAAGAGTTATAAAGCAGGTATGTTTATTGTGGCGCCGAGTGCAAGGGGGATTGCTCCTCCTAATTTGCACACCAAGTCACAAAGGATGCACCTATTTATTACAAAGTTTATCTAAGTAGGATGGACTATTGTAATTATTTCTAGGAATAGGCGTGATTATTATAATTATTTCTAGGAATTCATTATCATACTCCGACCCTCTTTAGCGTTTGCGCAGTGTCGTCTGGTGGTCGTCTGTGGGGGTCTTCTGGATGAAGGCTCGTAGTCTTCCTTGCTGTGTGCTTTCACCTTTGGCTCAAAAATTCCTGAGTTGTCTGTGTTGGCTGAGTCCCAAACCACAGAAACAGTTTCAGCTAGAGAGTTGCTTCTTACAGCCAACAAAGTTCTGGTTATCAGTCCTTATCAGTCCTTGTTTCTCTTTGTTTGTCTCGCAAGCAGTCCTCGTTAGCTACATTTGAGCTCACAACAGTCCTGGTGAGCAGTGTTTGAGCTCACAGCAGTCCTTGTTAGCAAGGTTACAGAGAACAGAACTAAACTAAATGTCAGTGGTTAACTCTTACCTTAACATAGCTGCAAAGCTATATAACAAAATTAAACTAAAGCTATAGCAAAATCAAACTAAATGTCAATTTCCCACATCAACATCCAGATGCATATTCTCTTTATGCCTATTGTGCTTGGTTTATCTGAGCACAAATAATTTTTTTTTTTTTTAATTCAAGAGGCCTACACACTGTTATAGTCAAGTTGCAGCAATAATAAACAGATGATGAGAGAGGCAAACTGTCCAAATGTAGCCACAAATGGCAGCTGCGTCATACGCCCTGAAAGCTGAATACAGTGTAAGACTCTTAATAACCCTGTGCCCTGGAGCCTCTCCCACAGGTGCATTCCTCTGCTAGACATGAGGTGCTGCAGAGGTGGAGGTGGAACAAATAATCATTAAAAAAGTTGTAAGAAACATTAAGCACTAACATAACAGTTCTGTCTTCACAGTACTAAATAATTAATGAATTGTTGGCTCTTCAAATAGTCCTGCGAGGTAAGCCCTTGCTGTGCTCTGCCCCAGGGAGATACTGCAAATGCCAGGTGATGCCCTTTCAGGAAAGCCAGTTCTGTCCTTTGGAGTGATTGCTGAGACACGATAAAAGTCAAGTCGGGCAGTGTCTATACAAAAAAGATGACTTCCTCCAAGGGCAGGGCAATCCATCTATGCCTCCCAGCACTGCAAACACTGACTTCCATCTGTGATACTGCATGTGTGTCCTCTTGTATCTTCTCTTCTTGAAGTCTGTGCTTTCTGAGAACCTGTGAATGTTGTTGTACAATTAATAACTACAAGGACAATATTCTAGGTTCTGCATAAAGAAATAACTTAGGACAACCCTCACATTTGTGCCATATTAGTAAAATTTATCCTAAATTAAATGAACATTGTGAAACTGCAACCATAAATACAGAATTGAATTGTTAATCCACTTCTTTCAACAATGCTTATATTTCTTATGCTCCATTTTCATAGATATTCTAAGAAATTATTTCCCTAACAGAAGCAGCAAGTATAAAACAAATATTAAAAGGGACTAGAGAGAATGTAAGTTTTAAATTGATAAAATATGGTACCAAAACCTTAGTTTAGAATTTCATTCATTAGAATACAAAGATCTATTTTGTATGATTGGAATTTCCAAGTAATTCACATTGGACTGAATATTGAGCATCTCCCAAGAAAGTGCAGTTGCATATCAAGAATTATTTGTGAAAGTTGTCTGGGGAATGTTCAAGAAACTAACAATCTCTTCTAAAGTGATTTGCAATTATAAAAAAGTATAATACTTCATTTAAACTACCACAGTAAATTATTTGTACAGTTCTATTTTAGTTGCAGACTCTATCCGTGAATCTGTTTCTGTAAAAGTCATTATAATTCATGGAAAATGTGTAGGCACATTTGGAAAAGTTACTTGAAAATAGTCACTTGTGTGCTTATCTAAAGGGGTCTGAGCTTGTAGACAAGTTATAGTAGCACAACAGCTGCAGTCATTTTTTAAAGTGCAAGGGACTGTAAGATGCCGGTACAGCAACTGGAGAGACAGGAAACACAGAGACATGAAAGCAATAGTAATTTCCCCCATGCCCCCTTGTTTTTGGCTAGGTCCCTTGACCAGCTGCAAGAATTTTTGTTGGTTGCTGAGTTGCTATGGGTTCAGTCCACCTGACAAACGACTCTGCTGCAGGTGGCTAACCTGACTACAGGGCACCTTTACATGTCCAGAGCAGTGCCAAGTACCCCAAACCAAGGATACCTGCAGTCTGCATTGTATGCTTAATCCACAGATATAGTCTGTGTGAAGGGGTTCTGAAAATTTATAAAAGGATGCCTAGTTTCCTTCTTTTTTCTGCTGGTTTCAGCTCTATAGCTCTTTGATACTAACCAATATTTGATTGTGTGACATTAAGACCTCGCAATATGTCTAAAACTTGCATTTTGCCCCATGCATCAAGCAAACCAAGCAATAGTACAGACAAAGAAAGAAGTCTTTTGCTGTAAATTATCTTTTGTTTCCTTATAAAAGCGTCTCTTCAGAGCCAGAGGAAATATCTAAAATCATATTGAGCAGAGCTGGAAAGAGTCTTTCAATCTATTATAAAAACTGCCGAAATATATTTTTGCTCATTTTAAAAATAGTGGGAATATTGCAGCATGCCATGACTGACTCCTGTTTTAGCACAAAATGGCAGTAATGGAACATTGCAGTGTCATTCTAACATGCCAGCTATCTCATTTGTTGCAAGTCAAAAGCTGGTTCTGAAAGTAATTAAAATGAATAAATAGCCAAGATTTTAGGACCTAAGTAATACAGCATTTTAAATTCCAATATCTTGCTGTATATGAAAAGACATAAGCCTATAAGGATTGGGAGCTCACAAAGGTTTTTCTGTTTAGACAGAAAAGTTTAGAATCAATGATAGGAACTATTGAAGAGATTATTAATTTTTAACTGCCCTTTTTTTGTATTTTGTAATGTGTCTAAATGATCCTTTCTCTTGCTTCACATTCCTTTGCCTCAAGGAGAAATAGTCAAACTAAACTAGTCAGTCATCCACTTTCACACTTTCCCCCAGCTGTTCTCCCATTGAATTCCCTTTCCTTCTGAATATTAAGTCTTGGTAAGTTGCTATCACTTTCAAAGCCAATTAAAATAAAATGTTTAGTTTTGGCCTGATTGTGAAGACTGTCTTTTATCAGGGAAGTCATGAAAGTCAATCTCTCGATGAACGCTTTACTGGATGTGCTTTGAAATCAGCTTCCTTTAAATTGAGCAGGATCCAGCTCATGTGAGCTCAGCTACAGCAATATGCAGTGTTGCCAACACCAGATGTTGAAAATGTCTGCCAGCCATTTGGGAACCCTGAAAATTGTGCAAGAATTATGAAATGTAAAAATAACAGCTTTGAGAGTTTAGCCTTCACTTTTGTGAGCTTTGGGTTGTTCTTCAGTCAAATCACAAAAACTGCCAGCAGTCGGCATGGCTCTGGGAGAGGAGAGGCATTTTTCCAAGTACATTTTCAAACTTTCTTTGTGGATGGAGCTTCAGCCAAATTTGAACAAAAGAAGCAGCTAGGAAGTAGCTGATGTACAGTAAAAGCCACAGCAAGTAGTTTGTCTGTCATCAAGATTTTACCTTGTAATACGTAGGACAGATTGGCATTTACTCTGCTTACCTCGAGGCAGTGTGGGCACAGTCTGTGGACTGAAGGGGATGGTAAAATGCCCCATTTCAACAGCCCAGTTCATCTGCTGAAGTATGTGGTGAAGTAAGATATCAGTCAGCTTAATTTTAACATGCCCACTTGAGACTCAAATAGGCCACAGTATGTAGTATGTTGGCTCAGGCTGGCCCAGGCCAGTGGCCATGACTACACTTGGGTAGCACGTTTTGCTCTTGATGCAAGCTCTGTCATTCCTCCGGCTCCTGTAATACAAGTTTCTTTCAACTCTAGCCAGGCAGCTGTCTGAGCCATTTTGTGGAAGAGAAGGACTTTCTGTGTTCATGCAAAGTGATGGGTACAAAGGGAGGAAATAAATGCTGAGAGAGAAGGAAAAAGCCCAAAGGACCGAGACAGTGAGACAGATGTGGCTGTTCAGAGCTCAGCAGGGAGTCTCTGCTCCTTGAATTGTCTTTAGTATGTCAGACTTGTGTGTGCGTGCGTGCCATCCAGCTTTTAGCATTATTATCTGCTGGGACACAGACTGTGACTAAAAGCAAAAACAAAAAAATGGTGGACGAAACGGTCTCTATAAAACACCTCTTCTCATTCACTATTGCTTTCTTTTCCCAGTTCCGCTTTATAGCTTTTTCAGACAGAAGCATAATGTTTTCTGTGCTCTCTAAGGCAAAAAGGAACACAAGAGCCAGTGAACTGAGAATAGAATAGGATGATTTTCAGGTTTTGCAAATAAAAAACACCATGTGTTGTTTGGTGAGGGTCATTGGGTTGAATTATTTGTTGTTCATTCATACTTGGCCAACAAAGGAGCGTTCACTGAACCTGTCTTCAGATACTCAGTGTTCTACATATTATTTATCTGGCTATCTGATTATCTTCTGCGCCACGTCAGACTGCCTCCTGTGTGTGCCACAGGTTGTTTTGTCTGTAAACAGCTAGCTAAGAGTGAGCCAGTAAACTAATAAATAAGTTATGAGTTTGTACATAGAGATGGTAGTTACCGAATTTTGCACAACTTGTTCTGCACTGCAGATTTCCGTTCTGTGGCTACTTATGTGTATTTGTAAAAGCTGATCCAGAATCTCCTTCCAGGATCACATAGCGCTGCAGGCTCAGTGGTTTTGGCTAGGGTCTGTGAATGATGCTCGGAAGGGCAGGGCTTCCATTCTGGAGTCTGAGATACCTACTGCAGTCTTGAACGGGAGGTGTAAAAGTCACCTTCCCCTCAAACACTACATCAGTCTGCAGGTCAGCTTAGTGATGGGATTGCTGTTCAGCAATTTGCTTCCTTTCTGTGCATTATTACTAGTTTTCCAGGGGCACCATCCTTCCTTCTCTCCCATTCACTCCCCTGAGTTCACAATGGGTTTTTAGAGTCAGAGGACCATCAATTCAAACTTCCAGATTAAAGGGCAAACTTTAATAATGGCCTGGAGGCATTAATAAGCACTAATTCATTAAATTCTGGAAGATAGCAGGAACAGAAAAATGCTTGATTCAGAGATAAAGTGACTTAATGATAATTAGATCTGTTGAGCAATCCAAAAACATGTCACAAATTGGAAAGGACCTTTCCCAATTAGTGAAGAGTTCATTAAAAAGACTAAAAGCTAGCAGGGAATAGGAAAGAGCTTGATGTACACATATGTACTTTAACTAGACTTGAAAAGAGAACTCTTCTTGTGTCTTAAGGAGTTTGCTGATTCTAAAATCTTCTGTATCTAATTCTGAACAAATGAGACACGTACTAAGGGGTTTTATTTAGTATCCAATAAGGCCACAAACTAGCAAAATATTTTTCCAGGTTCTTAGTTCACCCTCTGTCAGTAAAGTATTCAAAATGTGTGCATAGGTTCCATTGATTTAAATAATTATTTATTGCTGGCTTGATTAACAGTTGCAAGAATTAATTGCGTCTGATCATTTCAGTAAGAATTAGAACCTGTCTGTTAATCTTTACCCATTTTATATTCCTGCTTCGGGGTACAATTCTTTCTTGAAGAAGGCCTACTTCCTTTGCATGGTAATGAAGAATAACTAAAATAGTTAAGGCTTCCAAGTGTACAGTGACCTAAGAAAAAGTGAATGGACGTGCCAGTTACTGTTTCTAATAGAACAAACCTCCTGCAAAATGCTGTCCAAACCATGAATAAAGAGACAGAATTGGCCCAAGGAGTTTAAACATTTACTACAGAGGAAGGATTAATCAATACAGGATGTATACAACAAGTATTTTGTGAATCCCCTTGGGAGCAGCTCTCCCTTTGGAAACTTCATTCTGTCTAGCTGCTGAGAAAGCTTACACAAGGATGGCTCAAAGATTTGCAAGCAGAATGTTTAGCTCATGAATCTTTATGTAACCCTTTCCTCCTGTGTATCTGGCAAGTGTCTTTTTTGTACTACCCACTGACCAGCTGACTAACTTTAATTGCCTTTAGCACTAGTAACTGTACCAGCAGTGAGCTAGACTATGCTGTCAGCAATTAAAGAGAGTTAATTCCTTTTTGGATAGTGTCAATACCTTGATGTTTTTCTGGACACCCAAAGAGTTTGTGATCTACAGTGCGAGAAATGCTTTTCCATGCTGTCTTTTCACATGAAAGGTAGATTCACAATGCTATCAAATAAGAAAGACACAACTTTGCATGCACTTACTGTGCATCCGAACAACCACAGAAGATGCAGGCAGGACAGAAATGAGTGTGTCTGTACAAACCATCAGGCAGTGGGGCTTCAGTATTGGGATCCTCAGTGTTGCTGTAGTGCAAATCGGGGGAAATGATCACAGCTGACTGAAAGGTTAAAAGGCACAAGAAATGCAGTTCTTTGCATATTTCTGTTTGCCTATGATTTAAAAAGAAATTACATGCTACAGCTACATGTTAATATGCGGTGTAGTTCTACAATCCTTCTCTGGCCAGACTCAGACTTCAATTCTAAGTTGCTAAGCATCCTCAGTTTTCTAGTGCAAGTGGTGGAAACAACAAGTTCTTAGCCCTCCTATGATTTGGGGTCTGTTAATTTAACTATAAAAGTTGCCCGAACAGTGGCTTTAGAATCATATCATTTCACTGTTATCTTGCAGAGTTTAGCAATCTTACCTAACAGAAAAACACTAACTGGCACATCTGTGGTCTTGTAGATAAATTCATATCAGCTTCCTCCTTTTAACACTTGTACTGCTGTTTTATATAATGGGACACCTTAGAAAAGACCTAGATAATCTTGTGATGTTTTCTGATGTGTAGGGTCAGCTTACAAATAGCCTCTATACTATTAATGTATCTGCATGTGGTTTATATTTTGGAGCCTTTCAAATTAGAGCTTTTGGTCTTAGTAAAATTCTTTTTTACAAACTTCTAAACTAATAACATATGTGAAAATATAGCTGTGAGCTGGGCTTGTAAGTATATTTCTTCCTATTCTGTCAAAATCAAATACAGACAGGTTATGCATCTTACCCAGTATCTGAGGAGAAAATAGAGCTCCGGGACTTCTGTGTTTGTTTTCATATTAAAGCTGCTGGTCTAAATGTCTTTGTAGCAAACAGTCTGCTCCTGCTGCTGGTGTTATAAAAAAGTAGCAGTCCAATATGTAGACATAATCATTCTCAAAAAACAGGTATTTCATTTTTTGATTGCATTTACACAGAAATCAGAGATAAAAATAATAAATTTTGGTCAAGCAACATTTTGCCTTCAAACATGACTGTTCCCAAATTAAATTAATTCAATTTTAGACAAATCAATTCATGCTTAGCATAAGGAGGGCTCTTGAGTTCAGATTCTCAAAAATCAGCTGGAAAGGATAAAGGTTGAGCAATTATTTTTATGATTGGCTGCCCATTCAATTTCTGTTTCTCTAATGGGATTGTTCAGTGAGTATTCTACCAAAAGCACAGAAATGGGTTAAGCTAATTCCACACTGTAAAAAAGATGAAAACCCATAACGTGGTATTTAGCTGCTTGCTTTTTTTACAGGTTCTGCCTAAGCTCTCGTACTGCAATTTAATCTGTATAATTTACTTCAGATAGTTTTGACAGAGGAAGCTCAGCTCTGACTTTCCATTGAGCCATGCTTTAGCAAAACACCTACACATGTTCTTCAGTCCTATTGCCTTTCATGAATAAGCATGCAGCTAAAGATAAGCTGTTGCTTAAATCTCTCCTTGCCTTTGACATTAAGGGGGGCATTTATTAACTTGTTGCATGTTGTTATTGCTTCATTGATATGCAGCAAGTGACAAGGATTTATAACAAGTAGGGATCTGGATAAATATAATTCATAGGGAAAAACATGATGTTTTTAGCCGGAATCAAAAACCTGCCAAGGATCTCTGGCAATCTATGAAATCACATTTAGCTATAACAACCAGGATAAAAAAACAACAAACAAAACAAGTAGGAAAGTTCAGAATATCAGAGACTGTCTTCCCACATGTGCTTCTTCAGTGGATATGATTTGCCCTTGGCAATTTGTTCCTGCACCAGCATCAGAATCCCCGCATTTTTGGCTACATGGCGAAACACGGCGGGGAAATGAAAAATCACCTCCCCACGCACAGGTTCCCTATTGTGCAACTGCAAAAATACCTGAGCTGGCACAAGCAGGTGCAGATGGGCGTTAAAGATGGGGTAAATCCTGCTCAAGCAGCCTTAAGCAGCGCTGTTCATTAATGTGAAATGATAGCTTCAGATGTCAGAAGTACTGCAGATGTAACAATAAAGCCCTCAGCCGAGGGTGAGGCACCCTGCCAGCTTGGGTATATAGGTGCAAATCACAGTCCAGGGACAGGAAGACTCATAGTCAGGCAGACAACAGAAAACATAAAGACTAATTCATGCTAACTAATATACAGTCTCAGTGTATAAGTTGGTCTGATGTAAAATTCTGGTGGAGTTTGAGTTAGAAAATTGCATGGAATATTTATGACTTTTTAATGACATTCTACAGGGCTGAACATTAGCTGCCTCATGGCTGATCCTCTAACAGTGCCTCTGCTCATGTGAAGCTGTTTTGGGAATGAACTTCATCATGCTGTGGAATTTCTTTGACTGGGTTTTTTTAAGTAAATAAACAACTAAAGAGTTAATGACCTGGAAAAATCTGAGATATTAACTGAGTTTATTAGGCATACAAAGTTTTGTCACTGCTCAGTAGTACTTCATCTTTCATCAGGAAAGATGGAAATGACTGGGACATACGTCGGGTACAAGAGAACAGTGTGCTGAGGCAAACGTCCTGTGGGGCACATAGGGCAATAAATAAAGGATGTCTGCATAAAAACCTTCTCCCAAACATTAGCCTGAGACAGAAAAATAGTGGAAATTAAGGAGTGCTTGAAGTAGGGGGGGAAACAGTGAGACAGCTCTGAGATGAGGATGGGTCTACAGTGCAGCTGAGCGGAGCAGCAGCTGGGAGAAGAAGCAGCTCTCCTCTGCGGAAACAAGTTGTCTCCGTTGCAGCCTGACTCCCCACCTGGGACCTGCTGGTCCTGCAAACATAGCACCGATCCCCATTTCCAACACAAATTAATATTATTTTAGTTCATTTATTAGTAGGAAGTACACTGTGGGGCAGATTTATAAAGATACAGAAGTGCTTAACTCCTGTTGTTAACAAAATGCCTTTAAAAATCAGCCATTCTGTTCTAACCTTTTAATTTCTCTTGATTGTTGAAATAAGTTACTTGCTACTTAAAATAATCAATCAAGTCATGAAAAGTATTTCCTTACTGAATTTTAATTCCAACTTAATAATAGGCTCTCACTGGCTTTTGAATGTAGGACCAGTGGAAAGTTCAGTGCTTTTTAGGATACATCTCCCTAAAAAAAGGGGGAACAAAGCATGCCCTATCAACGGTAACAAATAGGTCTTAATCTTGAAATCTGAGTCCTGGCTTAGTCTTTACCACATCACACCTACTTCACAGGCCTCAATTCTGCTGTGACTGGAGCAGATAGATCCCCTGTCCATCAGGGAAGAGGTGAATGAGAGAGGATGCTCTTAATCCATGAAGGAAGGGGTAACACAAGCTACAAACTCCAGGGAGTGTCACATTCTACAGAAATTATGAGAATCTTTGGGAAATGCAGAGTTATCTGCATGAAAATGTGAGGCCTGTGTGGACTCTGATATACCCCGTGGTTTATCCTGCCAGCAGGTTCCTTTGCAGCTGTAGCGACAGGAATTTGCAAGCCACAGATACTTTTTTCATACCGGGAAGGTCTGCAGAGCCTGGGCTGTAAGAAATTGGGTATTCTTTGCCCGTGAGAAAATACAAGAAAAAGCAAGTGCTAGAACTGCTATTTCCTTAATTAACAGCTACATTCAGTTGGACTAAATCTTCTAAAAATAGAATTGATTTTATTTAAATTATCACAATAGCTTTGTTTGATCTAGAGCAAGCATGAGCAAAGCTTATTTAAAAGCTGACCAATCTTTTTAATTATTTATTGCTCTTCAGTTACTTTGTAATGTGGGAGGAAAAACACTTGAAGTTTTTTCTTAAAGTGGCTAAATCCATATTGATGTTTAGCTTGATTTTTCCACTGCTCTTGAGGGAGGTAGCAAGCCAGTTTAAACTGTGTCAGCATTTGGCTATAAGTGAATTGTAGAAAATTATTTTAATTGATTTTTATGTTTTTTGAATAATATGTTAACAGGCAATCACTGAATTTTGCTTATGCATATAAAAACAAACAAACAAAACTCATGGGAATGTGTAATGTTAAATCAGATGTTTTACATTTAGGCTCAAAATCTAACTAATAACTTCTAAATCCGCTTTTGTATGCTCATGCAAATTTATATCACAAACAGTGCCAGGGACTGCAGGGTTGGCCTACTAGAATATTTTAGGACACTTTTCTATCAAATCTGAGTTCTTAGACCCAGTTTTCACTTGAAAGCAGAAATGAATCCATAGAAGTCAGTGGAATTACTGTTGCAGAAGTGATCTCACCCCTGAGATCTTATGCAAGCGAAGGGCAGAAGGAAAGCCTGGAATCCAGGCATCCTTTACATGCCCTTGCTCTGAAAAGAATGGGGAATCTGCTTGGTCTCTGGCATGTACTGATCTGATCTGCAGGAGCAGCAATTTCGTTCTCTATCCCAGGATCCTTGTGGGCCTCAGGAGATGGAGGAAACACGCAGCACAGTGGAGTATGGCCACAGTATGGCCTGTGTCACTGCAAACAGTCTGTTCCCGTCCTCTGCAGGCAAAAGAGGAGTCCTTGTGCTGACACTTCAGCAAATCTCCCCTTCTTTATGGCCCTTTTGTTGCAGGAGTACTGTTAAGAGATATTAGCGTAAGGAGACTTCGTACTTGGAATTCCAGGCTTCGCTTGTGATCTCTGCTAGTGTCACATACAATGTAAATACTATGGGAAAATTCATGGAAAGATGTAGTCTCTGCAGGAAAGGAACATTTCAAAGCTATTAATTGAAAGAATCACCAGGGACGAAGGAAGAGAGGAGGTGATCAGCATCACTAGAAATTAAAGATATAAAAGATAAACCCCCTCTATCACTGCAGTTCAGCAGCATCCAGGAGTTGAAGGCAGATGCTGTGAGATTTATTATTTTTCTGTGTGAGTAGTTCATATATGGTCTTTGTAATGTACTGTAATTCTGCAAAACAGATTTGTGCCTTCCCTTCCCTTTTCTTTCTGTTTTACCTCCTATATCTATAACTCCTCTGTGCATTTAATGATTAGGACGTTAAAAAACTTTTTTGCCAGTTAGAGACAGCTATTATGAAATACTTCTCAACTGTATTGGGAGTTTCTGTTAAACAGTCTCTTTTGACTGTCTGTTAAACGGGAAATGCCAGTCATGTCATAATAAGAAAGTGATAAAATTATTATTGGAGCATAATGTAGCTGCTCAGAAGCACTGGCTCAATTTCCTGCTTTGCCACTCTTGCTTTGTAATCCTAGGCAAGTTGCTCCAAATTTCTGGGTATCTATATTTGATTTTTATCCCATTTTGGTTTTGTCTACTTAAACTATTTATCGGAGTAAAGACTTTTTCTCTGGCTTTCTGTGTATTTTACTTTGAGCTCTAAAACCCTGATCTCACGTTGGGATCTAGGTACTGCTGTAGTTCAGTAACAGTGATAGATAACAGCAGCAATAAGTCAGGATTGAAAAAGGCAGGTCCTCTGACACTCGGCATTTACTATAATGTCAATAAGCAGAAAGGTTTAAAGAAAGTAGTCTGAATCATGCCACTGTCATTTGTGAAATCTTTGAGCCTTCTCAAATTGAGAGTGGCATGCATGGCTAGTATTTGGATTGAGAACTCCAAGAAAACTTGAAGAACTTGAAGAGCCTGCACTGAGACTTATGGACTTCACATCCATAATCATCTCTTGGTAGCAACTGTGTAATCAACTGAAAGGACAGAGTTTGAGTGTTTTACAAGCATGACATTTGACAGAACTGAAATATTCTAACAGTGGCCTCTGCAAGGATTTCTTAAAGCACCACTGTCATACAGTTGATTGCAACATGAAAAAAGGAAGCAGCAGGAAGCAAAAATGCTCAATTCCTAACTACATTACAGCTTTTACAGACCAATAATTCTGGGGCCATAGCCAACTGCAGCTTTGGAGTTAACTAATAAAAATACATCCTGCATCAGTGCAGGAAGAATTTGTCTTTCTTAGACTAGATCTGGACAGTTTATCACCAGCAAAGACACCAAGAAACTTTCTGTAAGGGTACAGGTATGGGATTCTGATATCTTAGTGAAGTTAGTACGCCTAGTATACACCAAAGCACAGTTTATTTAAAAATCAATAAGGATTCAATAACATTTCTTGCAAGGATAGACAAAGCTGATCCCTTGTGCAGTAGGACTGTTTCTTGAATTCTCTTGGCAGTTTCACTTGGATCAACTCTTCCTTTATCTGCTACGCAGTGTTGTGTGCTGCTAGATCTCACCCACAGCTGTCTACATTTCACTGACAAGTGAAGTAACTGCAGTCAGCTATTCCAGTAGTGTTTGTGGATCCTGCCTGAGCTCCGGGTCTGGTACAGCTGCATTCTGTGGAAATCTGTAACAAGCAGCTCTCATCCTGAAAATGGGTGGAGTCCGATGGAAACTGGAAATCTCACAACAGTGGCATCACCAAGCCTAACCTTCTGAATTAGGACTCCAGAACTAAGGAACTCCAGAGAAATGCTGAAATGTGCCTAGTCCCCAGGTTACCTGGAATGCAAAGGTAGCCTGCAAGCATAGCCTTCACACCAGCATCATCTGAGAAGCTGGGGCTTTGCAAGAAATCATCCAGAAAAACTTTTGCAAAGCCCAGCAGCTTCCAGCAGGTCTCTATTGATATGATCTCTGTTTTGATAAACAGGTATTTTTCAACAAAAAATTATTAAAATATTTTTTAACATCTCTACCTCTAATGCTGAGCTGATCCTGATTTTTCAGTGCAGAAGACAGGCGTTAGGGCTATTCACACGTTTTCCATAGAGAGCACAAAACCTAAAATCCATTCCTTTCATGCTATGTTATTCAATCATTTGTTCTTGAGAAAATCGGGCAAAATCAACCCAATAAATTTTAATTTTCAGATTTTTAAAATGATGAGTTTATTCCCTTTTCTGCTGTGAGTTTGAAAACTTTCTACAGGCTGCGTCTATACTTCCATTGTAAGGCAGTTGCTAAATAGAACCACAGCAGTTAGAGACAGTAAGAACTTCCTGAGTCATCCAGTTCAAGCCCTCTGCTAGGTTATATTTGAAAAGTAAAGGAAACAGGCCTTTTACGTAAGGATCCTCCTAGTTCAAATGATGACAAATTTGCAGGATTGGTGGCATAGGATTTTGAATTTTGTTAAATAGTTTCATCATATAGGAAGCAATATAATTTTTGCTAATGATTGAAAATGAGGTTGGCCACATAGCCTGGCATGATTTATGATGGGGTGCAGCACACCATAAAGTTCTTTAGTCTTTAGTTCCACCAAGACCTATGATCTTTACAACCAGAATTTTCAAAAATTAATGAATGTAGCAGTTGAATAAATGTGAAAAGGAAGCAGAAATTTTTTCCTAATGACTTAGTTAAAATGTTTATTTTAATCTTCACAAGGGACCTTACTTTTCAAAATTAAGACTCCTCGTGGAGAAATCAGCTCTGAAATGGGATTGGTTAAAAGATAAGTAATTATTTATTACATTCCTAACAACGTGATGAAGCTTTAGAGAAACAGGTTTAATCTCCTCTTACTTTGCAGAAGGAATGCAATTTGAACTTCATCTAAATGTATTTTTTCTTCCCTTCACCCCAGCTAAATGTAGCTACGCTGCAGTGTTTAGGTGTTGCCAGTGAACCTGACTCAGACTTTTTCATCATTATTGTAGGTAATGGCAATGCTACAGGCCAGACAGTGCTACTTCTGATACCTTTGGGACCTCTTTATTGCCAATGCAAAACAAAATGCCTTAAATTCGGGAAGCAAATCTGGTGGAAAAGCGAAAATTGGAACAGCAGTCAGCTCCCTGTCCTTCAGCTGTGACTCTTCAGCAAAACTTTGTTTTTGTGACTAGCAAAAATGAGCTGTAATCTGGAAAACCAGCAGTAAAAAAATCTTTGGTGTGCAAAGTCAACATTCTTAAATATCTAATTTTAGAGTACAATGGCATTAATTTATTTTGATGGCATTTGACTATGAGGGCACTTCGTGATGTATCAAGCAAGCAGTGATGAACCTGTGAAAACGCTGGTTACCCGGAGAGCTGTATATTGCCGTGTCTTTGGAAATATGCACGAGGGAGGATAAAATGGAGTTACGCAGATTCATGCTCTTCTGAAAATGCTGCCAAATGCATAGCTTTCAGAAGAGCTGCTCCCCTAAACTACTGCCTCCAAATACCCTTATTATCCTTATCCTCCGTATAAATGAAGTACAGACACTAGGGTATGTGCAGCCCTCTTGGCTGGGCAATGTAATACGCTTTCACAAGAAGCCAAGACTGAGAGAGACAGTTACCAAATGATCTGGAAATATGGATCATGTTTGCTTTTTCTGTTGGGGATTTAAAGAGCCAGAGAGGAGTATGGTCCATATTTCTGGCCTTAATATCCCTCATTATGACAGTCCTACCTCTTTTTCACTAAAATGGTGCTGAATCAGGCAACCCTATGTGCTGTGAAGCAAAAAATATATGAATTTTGTTTCAGCACGAAAAGGTAAATATCCCATTTCCAGTCACATTCATGTTTCAGCAGAAAAGGATCCCAAATGTCCCAGTCACCACAGGAGTGAACAGTAAGTTAACATATTTTTGCTGCTGCAGAATTTCACCCTTAAGAAAGGACAGTCATAGTAAGCCCCATAATCTCTTTTTGGATGTACCTTCTCCAGCTGAGGTATATTTTCCTGGATGCCTTCCCTCTCCTTCAAGAGAGGAATAAACCATGTCTCTGAACTGTACCAGTGGGGCAGTGAGTTTTTGTGCTAATCCTGTCCATTATCCACTTATCATTACCTCTGCAGGTTCCTACACTCAAAGCAGAGCTGTATTTTTCCTACACCAGTGCACAGCTCTACGCCAGTTTTCTCAGTCTTGCTTTCAAGCTTTGTGGAAATTCTAATGGAAGCACTAAATCATTTTGCTGTGGCAAGTGAGCCGGCTTTGGCTACTAGCTGCAATCAGCATTCACCCTTCCTGTTTGAAATGAGCACGCTGCTCTGGGCTCCCCCTCTAAATACAACATTTTGCTCATTTTAGGTCTTGATTGTCTTTCTACTAAGTAAGTACCTTGAGAATTGCTCAGCAGTAATCGCTATTATAGTTCATTCCTCAAGACTGGGGGTGTATGATAAATTTGTACAACGTTTATATAAACAATGGCTAACACAGTTATGCAAATTAATTCCTTTTGTACTGAAGATTATTAGCATGAACTTAAAATCTATTAGTTTATGCTTTAAGCATGTATTATGTTTATGAAATATGACTATAAAAGGCTTCCAACCACATTATCTTTGCCTCGCAGCTCTAGGGAGCAGCTTACAAAACACTGGAAAATAAAGGCCACTGAGTTAATGACCCTTTCTAGCTCCGTTCTGCCACTCTAGGGACAAAACTTACCAAAACACTGTTGTGCCTGGGAATTTCTTCTTAGAAAGGGGGCATTTGAGGTGGGAGAGTGACAAAGAGGCAGCACATTACTGGCCGCCCCCTAGCTCCTGTCCTCGAAAAATGCTCAGGGAAATGCCTGTCCGCCACAGTGTATCCTTTTCTGCAAGAATATCCCTTTGGTGCTTTGCCAGCCCATGATGTACCAGAGCAACCTCTGTTAGATGGCTTTGTGCCATGAAACCAGGCCACTAGCTGAAGACAAAAGTCAAAGTGTGAAAGCTTTATGGCCACTTTACCCTAAACTGCACCTGCTTGAGTGCAGAGTTGCACCTGGTGATCCTGGTGAAAGCACCCAAGGTTTCCTTTTGTTCAAATATCATTTTCAATCCCATAACAAATACGCTAATTTACATGGCAAAATGGTAACTGAGCTGATAGGCTGTTGCAGTTAATCCCTGTTGGGAGCATCCATTCAAATGGATTCAGAAAAAGAAAGGTCAAAAGGAAGAATAAGAGTTTGAGGAGAAGGGGACATTTTTTTTATTTAGGGTTTTTTTATGTTTTCTCTTCTTCAGTGTTTGAAGGCAAGATAGGTTTAGTTAAACTAAATGGAAAAATTGTACAGTGAAGAAAACACAGTTTGGACAGGAAAAGAAAGGCTGTACAGAGCATCGTAACTATGGGCAGTGGGAAGCGTCTCTGCTGTGCCCAGGTGCCCCATTGCAGCTCAGGTAGCATGGGGTGTCAAAGCAGAGAGGTTTGGACTGGGATTTTTAAACTAACGCATCTGCTTTGTATTGGAGCAGATATGCAATGCTCATTCGACCCATTTTGCTAATTTACTGTAGTAAAGTCCAACGGAGGTGAAGCGCAGAGCTAGGAGTGGTAACTTTCAGAGACACTAACAAAAATACATCTCTCTGCCACCACAGTCCCACACCCTTTATGATGCCTATTCCCACCTCCACTAAAATGTGACCACTGTAGTAGCATCTACATCTGGGAATTAGGGAGGGCACCATGCTGGGCAGCATCAAACAGGCCTACTTTGCATTAAAGGTCCACCAAACTGTTTCCAGAGAAAGGTCCTGGAATAGCTGTCTGCTCCACCTTCTGCTGCTTGCACAGTAAGTCACACAGGTGTACAGCTATCCCTTAGACACGCAGGTGTTCTCAATCCATAAAAATACAAAGCCTGGCCTTCTGCCTGCCTTGGTAGGCTTCTAAGACACAGACAAGACTGAACCAATGAAGAAATATTTGACTGTCAAAGGAAACTTCTACTCTTCTGTGCTCACATCACGTTCAGAGAGGCAGTTCTTCCACAGAAGGCTTATTTTAGGAGAAGAGTGGGAAAGTAACTTATTTTGGAGTGCCAAATACTTTGGTAGGCTAAACATTAAGGCAGGCTTAGATTAAAAAAGTTGTTATTATGTAGCAAAAAATTGTGTAGTTGCAAGGTTATATGGAAAGAAATATCTGGCTTTGAAGTCTCACTTCTTTTCCTTTTTAAACCAAAAACACAGCAGGATCAACAGGAAAGACTCACTATTTTTGCAAATGGCCACAAACCCCCAGGCTCAAACAATACGTTTTTTTCACATAATGGCGCTCTGCCAAGGTTACAGTCTACTCATCCCACGGCAGGTATTACAGAAGAAACAGCAGAACCCCTCAGATCATCTCGATAGCACTCGAAGTGCTGTTTAAAACACGTCCTCAATCCTCAAGTGTATAGCCAGCTAAGTCAAATCTGCGTCCTGAGCCAAAATTTTGCCCTGAAACCACTATCGTGACTAAACTGAGAGTGGTTTTAGAAGGTATTAAATATTTATTTGGGGATTCTGATGATGCTGAGCATTTTTTCCTGTCGAAGCTCCTATCCCAGTGATCATAAATGAAGAACAGGACTTGGATGAAGCAGATGGTTCAGCAGATGGTGACTTGCTCCTTTTTTAACCACACTTTTGTGTAAATGGAGTGTGGCGTGGATATCTATCTGCTTTTTGACTTTGTGAGTGTGTATCTGTGCTTTTAGGTTAAAACCTAATAACTTAATAAGTGTTTAATTATGAAACCATGTGTCATGATGATGATACGGATTTTACTGGCTCTTTAAAGGTTTGGAACATTCTTGAAAACTTGGTTTGTTCACTGATTTCTGAAACCAACACTATCTTTATAAAAGAGGTATTTTAGTGTTAATTTTTAATTAAATGGGAGCAGCTGCAATCCTTGAGTGTGGGACTGGACAAAGAAAGATTTTATTACAGTCTTTAATTTTTTTTTGCTCTTCTCTGGTTTTCTTTCTCCACCATCAGGCTTAACTTTCCTGACTGCCTAAAGCGTTAAGATTTCAATGAAACCGAAAGACACAAGACTCAAGAGGTAACTGAAGAAGGGCGAGATGTGAGGTTCACTTTGCAAACAGTTCTGGAAAGCTGTCAAAAGTCCAGCAGCCCCCAGCACCTACGTACCACTCCCGTTCTCAAGGCAACAGTCTCCTCAAACCTGCCAGCAGGACTTCTTGTGCATGTGCTCCCTGACCCATTTTATTCACACTTAGATGGCTTAGTGAAAAATGTGCTGTTGAACCATCTCAACTAATGTGCCTCATTTAGACTGATGCAGGTTAAGGAAAAGTCACATGAGGAGCTCTGGCAGCAGACCTGAGGCAGCATAATTTCTACCACAGGAAATCTGATGATTTGCAGCGAAGATTAGATTGAGGGTGGCAGTATCTTGCACTGGCACAGCTGGAACCAGAAAAGAATGTCCTTTTACTAAGAGTGGTGAAACCAATCATAGAATCATAGAATGGTGAGGGCTGGAAGGGACCTTAAAGATCATCCGGTTCCAACCTCCCTGCCATGAGCAGGGACATCTTCCACCAGACCACGTTGCTCAGAGCTCCATCCAGCCTGGCCTTGAACACTGCCAGGGAGGGGGCAGTCACAGCTTCTCTGGGCAGCCTGTTCCAGTGTTTCACCACCCTCATGGTGAAGAATTTCTTCCTAATATCTAGTCTAAATCTGCCCTCTTTTAGTTTAGAGCCATTCCCCCTTGTCCTATCACTACACACCCTTGTGAAAATCCAGTGTCTTCTGTCTCCTTACAGTTCATATTCCTGTAACCCGTGAATTTGTGTCTAATTTCACATTATTTCATAAGGCCCCAGAGTGGTCTTCTAGGATCCAGCTTTGTAAATTAGAATGTAATTGAAGATGGTCTTCTTGTATCTCATTTTATATAAAATCTCCTATCATCTGGTATACAAGTGCCTTGTAACCTTTCATTGGGAAAAGGGACTTTTTCACTTTTGAGGTTTGTTCTTTCACTCATTATTTTCTCAGGTAGGAGATGGTGTAGGCAGAGTGGTGTTTTTGCTGGCAGAGTTCACAGGTTTCACAGACTGTTTTAAATTATACTAAAATATATTTTGGTTTCTAAGCCAAAAGACAAGCTACTGGCAGAATTGTCCAGCTTAACTTTGTCTCCTGCTTGAAATGTTTCTAAACTGAATATAATGAAGATCTATTCTAAGAATTCCTAAGGGATCTCTTCACACAGAATCTGGAACTGATCCATGGGTTTCCACACTTTAATCAATGCACCATCTAATATTGATTTCCTTCAGAAGTCAAAGCGATTTGTTTCCCTTCCCTGGAGACTTTGGGTTTTTTACCTTTGGCTGCAGTCCTTGAATTAATATGGAAATTGAGAACATCACTTAGGACTAGTCTCATGTGCAAGCAAAATGCGCCGTTGCATGGAGTCAGGTATCCCATGCATGCTCAGACACTCAAATGATTGCTCTGTCTCCTTCTCTGGCAGCTGGATGACTCGCATAACTCTGCTCATCTCTCTCTAATCTCCTTTGTCTGAGGAGCAGAATAGTAACTGACTTATTACCGATCTCTTTTTTTTTCCCTTTCTTTTGATAGCCCTTCTTCATGTCACTCTGGAGTAAAGGTCAGCACAGCTGTCTCTGGAAGTTTGCTTAGGCTGGTAAGATAATAAGGAGCTGATTACAAGCCAGAAAGCAGCTACATGGAAAGCAGCCATCTCTCCCATTATTAATGCATAGTCACCTACAGGTGACTGTCTATCAAGCAGAAAGTTTCAGATTTGCAGCTAACGCCTAATACCTTTCTTCTAATCAGCATTTCTAAGCTGCCAATAAGAGTGATCGTAACATTGCCTGTGGGAGGTTTCCTTTCGTCATTTGGCAGTGTCAAGGCAGAGTGGCTCTCACTTGATTTATACCACACAAAACTGGAAACGAAATACTGGGGAATCAGATGTCAGCATCAGGGTGTTCCGTGTTGGAATTGCTCATGCAAGCCTCAGTATCACAGAGCAATGAGAATCTTGGGCTCTCCTCTTCCTCGTCACTGTCTCTGTGTGCATGCTGTGTGCTGTACACAGGTAGATACAATTGAGCAGAAAGAAGTACATAGTATCACTTGCAGCAGTATAGAGGTCATCAAAATAATTCTTTTAAATGACATATGTGATCTCATGAATTTGTCACAATGCCAAGGAAGTTGAAACAATTCCTCCTGGACACAAAGCCATGAGTGCAAGCAGTGATGTAACCAGTCAGGGTCAAATCCAGCCTTCTTTGAAGGGTAAGGTTCTTGGTGGTGTTAAATGACAATCTGTCCTGAATTTGTCATGCCCATATGTCATCACTAACAACTCACAAAACACACTTCTCATTTTAGATCCAAGTTTGCATCTGTTCCAAGCAAAACATGTGCCATCTCCCTGTATATTCCTAGCAAGTCTATATTAGACAACACATGAGTAAGCTGTAAGTGAAACAGGAAAAAGTCCTTTCTATATTATGGGGAAATTAATTGCAAATCACTGTCATTTTTACCAGGCTCTACATGAATATAAAAATCTCGGTGGAGAAAACATCTCAAAATACTTCACGATATTTCCGTGACATATGAAAGGTTATTGTAGCTCATGTACTATCCCTTAGGAGAAATATATTTTCATATGTTTTCCAGAATGTGATGGTAAATAACATATAATTTGTCCGGGGGGGGGGAATGAATCAATCCAAAAGGTATAGAAATTTAGTAACTAGTGACATCATAACTGATGCTTCAGTTGTGGTTTGTCCCTCTGTGTTTCATTGGTCCATCACACGGGTAAAGTACATCTCAAAAATAAGGATCCAGGCTGAAAGCAATCCATCCCTCCATACTGAGATGCCAGATAGCTGATATGGTTTATGAGAGGTTGTAGCTTCAAATGAATTGATTTATAAATGTTTCCTATTTTTAAATATGCAGCTGGACATCCAGTATGATTTGCAGAAGCATCCGACTAGCATATATGCTTAATTGTCATTGACTAACAACCAATGTTTAGGTGCTTCTATAAATCTCCCTAGCTGTTTCTCTTCATCTTTAGGCAAATAATTCCTTTGAAAGCTGAAACAAAAAATTCAGGGCCTAATTTTTGAAATCTCAGATCTCATGTGACATCAATGGCCAGATTTCAAAAATGCTCTTTTCTCAGCATCCTGAACTCTTGCAAATTCTGCAAATTCACTATCTTTGTTTGATATATACATTTCCAGGAATTTTGAACTTCTAATTTAAAAAAAATTAAGCCATATTGCAGAGAAATCTGCAGTCCCAGAATATAAACATTTTAACACTAATATGTACAGTTAATTTATTTTACTGTTACAGTGATGCAGAACAAAAAACCTTTGAAGAATAATTCTGCTCTAAATTAATATTGTTGGTGCTTTATTTGCTTAGCCTACTGATTTTCTATAACACATACACTCACTTTACATCTTAAAATATCTTTTATCAAGTGGCAGGTCAGGAAAAAACATCAAATACATTTTCATATGTTGTTGGCAAGAACAAGATTTCTGAAGGCTAGACTCTTTAGCCCTCTAGACCTATGCAACCCCAGTGCCTTCAGGGAGACCCTACAAATGGAGGTAAAGAAAATGGAGTAACTCTGCTGTTGTACAAAGTAGCAATAGAAACAAATCTTCATCCTCTTAGATGCATCAATTCCAGGAGGTATAGGAAAGCAAAAGTTTACTTTTAGCATTTAAGTGAGCGGCCATATCAGAGAGCAGCCTCCTTGAACAAGGAGGTCCCGTGATTGTTTATCAGAACAAGACTGCTTTAAAGGGTTTAAATAACTGTGCTTTACTCAATATTCAGAACAGATTTGACTTTCCAGATATTTTTCTAAGGGAAGTTTCTGCTGAGCTGGCACCAAAATTTCAAGATGCAGAACTGAGGAAGTGTTTAAAACCCAATTATAATTAAAAAAAAGAAAGCAAGTGATCTCCTATAGAAGTGCTGACACCAGGATAAACATGGTGACATTCCCAAGTGCTGCTTTTGTCATTAAAGTTCTTATGTTTCCTTGTATTTACACTTTGGTGGTACAAGGTCATGCCATATACTAGCATGACTTTTGGAATTGTTTGCTGAGATGGATATTAATGTCTTCTAGATTTCCTTTTCTCCTCTTTCCCCACCGTCCCTGCTTTCTGTTAGCATGTCAATATGAATCAAAATTAGGCCAAAAGAATTTGAGGTGATAAAACTGGAGATGAGTTATAATGAAAGTGACAGAACTGTATTGCTGAGGTCTGCTGTGCTTTGAAACGTTCTGCCAACTTACTGAAAGTGGATGAAATGTACTTTGCCAAATTATCTGCTTTCTACACTGTAAATCCTTCTAAAAGAGATGTTACGAGTTTCTAGTTTCTAGTTGTTTTACAAGGCTATAGTTAGGGCTGAAAGCTCCTATTTTTGGATACTTCAGTGACTACTGTGAGAGTTTGCATGATAAGAAAGACTGGGAAGGCAAATTCACATCTTCCCAAATTAGCACCCTCTACGCACCCATTTTTTTCCTCTTTGTCCCATTTTGTGCAAGACCAGCTGCCGTCCCAAGGGTAGAAAGGAAGGTGCTATCCGCATGCATGCAGTGTTCTGTATTGTAAAATCTCTATGCATCCAAATGGATTTCCTCTGTAAACACTTCAGAGTGTCCAATAGTATTAGGGTTACAGTTAGGCCTGGAATATATTTTGTTTGTTTTACTAGAAGTTTACTAGTATTCTGATGTTTCTTTAAAACTAGCATAAATACTTTCAAACCAGACAATGTAATCAGAAAGATTTTGGGGACAACTTCATAATTCAAAAGAAAATGAGAAAATACTCAGAAAGTAAAAAAATCCCTATCTTCATATATTCAACCCCCAAATTTAGATTTTAAAATCACAGCAATTCAATTTCATTTTAATAAGATACAACGATATTTTAAAAATTACTAAGGACCTAGAGTTGGCTTCTTATTGAGATGCCAAGCATGTAGAAATCTGAGCCGATCCAATACAAGATTTCCTAATTCAGAATAAGCCAAATGCAAGTTAAACTCAATTATACATGAAAATGACTCAAGGACTGTACAGTTTAAAAGACTTCAATAAATTATGTATGAAATTGAGTCATTCTGCTACGTTGTCACAAATGCAACATGTCAAGGACACTGCATAAAAAAAAAAAATTGTGGGTGAATACAGCAAACACAAAATGTAATTAACTCTGACTGCTGTTAGACTCACATTTTTCTGCTTGACTAAAATTTAACCCAAATACATTAAAAATAATTTAAAAAATCTCACAGCAACCTGAAACCTCTTCCTAAGCTTTGTAGACTGGCTAAAGTTATCTTCCTGTAACTGTGGTGACTCCAAACAGACAATAGCTGTGAAGGTTTCAGCGTTCAGTAAATATGGCATACTCATAAAGGCCTTAGTAAGGAAATATGAAGAATATAGTCTTATCCTGGCAGAGCACAAAACACTCTGGGGGGTCCCCAGGCAGAGAGAACGGTCGAATGAAAGGAGGAGTCAGGATCCCCGCGCTTCTCACGCTGCCAATGCTACTTAAGGCAAAGTGTGTTCTTCACATCAGCTCTACGTACAAGCACCTCTCCCCACCCAGCCCTGCCTCCTGCAGTAAGATTTAGCTATAGTTCATTCAAAAGCGACAAGGGTAATTCCACTCGCACCCCTTTTCTAGAAAGGCCCGGTCACCTCTCCCTGCCTTGGTTGTCAGACAGGAGTAGATTCAGTGGTTTATCAGTGCTGCTTACCGGTACACGAGAGGAGAAGAACAGAGGTTTGTGGCAGAAACAAAACCACCCGCAGCTACGACGAGCTGTAGCCTAATTAAACTTAACTGTCCCCAAGTGCTTTCTTGAGAATAGTTGCTCAAAATTACCAAAACGAATCCACTTTCTTAAAAACCCCTGAGGCTTTGTTTTCCTCTAGTTTATTAGGCTTTTACCTTTCTAAAAGCCATGACTGTGATAACGTTGCTTTTGATTTATGCTGAGGAATCTGCAAGCAGAACTCAGCCACTAGGCACTAAGACAGAAGAATTCCTCTTTAGAGAGGTGTCTTCAGCCCAAGAAATGTTTTCATCCCTTGCCCACTAACATTAATCCCAGCGTGCTCCGTCTCCCAGCAAGTTGCAAGATAAACTGTTTATTAAAAGTTTTTGAGAAACACCAAAGTTAGGCACTGCAAACAAAAGTTCACACTGGCTTGAACAGCAGATTCAAGGCCTCAGAAAGAAAACGAAAAAACTTTCTTGTTAAAAAGAAAATATAATCTTCTATTTATATAACTCCCTTTTTATTCTGGAGAAACTCATCAGTTTGGGCTTGACCTTATCTTTCTCCCCATTTGTTCACCACTTATGTGTTTTCTATGCAGTATCTCACAATTAGGGGGACTGTAAAAGCAGAATTAGCCCCTTTATAAGTGAGTAGCTATCTAAGTATAAATGAGTAATAATCTACCACTTAACAAAAGCATTTGAGAGGGCAAAATAGCACTGCAGTGTTGTATAACAACTGTCACAGCCGAGTTCAGGAGAGGAAGAGGAGATCCCAAATGGAAAAGGGAGAATTTAGGTGCACAGATAAAATGAAATTACAAAAATGCAGTTTGGCTGTGCTGGCATTTCAATATGGGCACATCATAAGAGCTCACTGGAAATTTTCTGGAGGGATATGTTTCCTTTGGATAATGCTGATAATGTCAAAATGTGAACGTTTGGCCAGACTGCGTACTACGGCAGCACGCTCCCCAGAGACCAGGCAAGCAGGGAAACCTGCCTGGTCTTGGGCACCCTGCCCAAGTGCAGCTGTTGGATCCCATGTCCCACACTGCCCAGGCCAGAGCTCACCCTTTGCCCAGCTGTTTTTTTCCCTGAGTTTTAAGCACAGAACAAATAACTGTTCTGCATGCCAGCACACAGAATTATCCATGCCTCCCCTTTTCAAGCCACTGCTAAAAAAACAGTTTAGGTATTTGCAGCACTGGGGCAGGACTCCAGCCCCCATCTCCACACCATCACCGCATCCCAATGCATCGAGTGTCGGGTAGCCCTAAGCAGGTGGGACATACCCTGTGTCACATGCCGTGACTCTGGACACGTCCCACATGATTCCTCGCCTTGTCCCACATGCTCAAAGGGCTTCTGTGTGCTTGGGAGCAAACTGGGTCGGCCTGATACTGAGCAGCTCCTGAAGAACGGCTGGCCTGGAGGCTCTCATAGTTGTACACACACATCTCATAGCCAGACAGCTGCTTCTCAGTTAATACAAAGTTGAAAGGAATTTCCCCCTGTTTTTCTACAATTAAAAAAAAAAAAAAATCAGTTAGTCTTTACAGGAAATGTTGAAATTTCTATTTTCATTCTGAAACTGGAATATTTTTTTTTCCAAAAGAAAAAAGATATTTTCTGCAAGAATTATTGCTTTGGTTTAACACCACAAAATTGGACTTCTCTCTATTTTTCGAATAGTCTTCAGACGTCTAGTTTTTACAAAAATGTCAGGGACTTTGACCATGTGTTTGTTTTCTTTAACTTTAGGAATAGATTAGGGTTTTTACGAAGCCTGATGGATGCATATTCTTTGCCCTTGACCATGTGTTTCATTTCATTGGTATTCCATTCATTTTTCCATGTTTTTAATGAACATATTTATTTACAGCCTTATTTTTACCGCAGAATTGCAACATGAGTTTAATATAATATGATCAAATGAGTGCAGAAAAACTTAGGTTTCTCTCAGTTCAACTTGAGTGGTTTCTTTTGTACATTTTCTGTTGCATTGCTGGAAACATTTTAATCTAGTTGGCAACAAGCTACTCTTCTTACTAAAATAATAGGATATGCAAAATCTTTCGCATTGACGTAATTACACTGGTAGAAAATCCGGTTTAAATTGCATGACTGCTGCTTTCTCATATAATCAACCTATGTGCACCAAAAGTTTTAAAGAAACCTATACATTTCCTCACTTCTGTTGATGGATCTGTTTGTGAACATTTGGCACTGGAAAATAAAACAGCCTTAAAAAGGCTATTTTATCTGCTTGGCAGTCAATTTTCTGTTTAGGTGAATCCAAGTAGCCATATAAAGCCTGTTTTTTTCCATTTCAAACATATGCAGCAACGGTCTTCTGGACACTTTCCTAGGCAATACAAGACACATCTAAGCATTATATTCTGCCCTCAAAGTGTGTGTTTATGCATAGACGTAACACTTCTGTTCACAAAAGCAAAGCCTGGGCCAATCTTCATTAACAATTACTCTCCAGTATTTGCTGTGGACCTTTCATGCAACTCCTCATTGTGCTGTTACAGCCCTGCTTTGGTGGTCACAGAGTTTGGCTATTGAGAACATAACGCACAAGGTAACGTGAAAGCAGTTATGACCCTGATCGGTTTATGGGCTAGATTCTAGTCTCAAACACCCCTGAACCCATTCAGTTTGCACATATATAATGAGCACTTTGTCGGAAAAAATGGGGATGAGAGACAGAAATAGGATAAACGCAGACTTCTGTATCCAATAAACTAGAGGAGATTATTTTTCTATTTGTCACTGAATATGGCTGCATCTTATGAAATTCAGTCTCTGCTTGATGTGATTCTCTGCATTCTTTGATCAAAACCACAGGAATGTACTAAAAAGAATGCAACTTCCTCCCTGCAATCCCTGTTATTTTGATTGACTTTGATCTCAGAGGCAGTTGTTACTTGAACATTTTAAGAAGTAGGTATGTAATTAATAGCAAGGGAGCCAAAACTGTGAAATTCTCAAGATGTAAGAAAGAATTTTTGATAACAAGAAGGACTACAATTTTATCTCTTCAAGGCAAACACTAATATTTACTAATTTCATGTAACATAGCTACCACATTAGGTTCCTCTACCTCGCTAAGGAGGATAACTTTCAGTGGCAGTAACAGATGCTCTTTTTGAGCATCTGGGTACTTCAAGAACCTAAATTTGATTTTCAGGTTATGAATTGACCTGAATACCAGTAATTTCTCTTTGGAATTCTTTGATGCATCAAGCTGTTGCAAAGGCTTTGCAATCTGCTCTTTTCACTGAGAGTTCTGACCCACTGGAGGATTTTAGGCAAGCAATTTCACCTCTGTGTACCTCAGTTTCCCCGCCTAGAAACTTGGGATAGTCGTACTTCTGTATATTACTTTGAGACCTACTGATTGCAAGTGCTGTATGAGAATAGTACTATTTTTTAACAATTTGTTTTGTGCAGTGCCTCCATCTTGATAATCAGTTTGGTTTTAATTCAAAGTGAAAAGAGGAGACTTAAATATAACAGTGCAATTTGTAGATATATGAGATTATTTTTTCCATATGAATATATGCATTTCTTTTGAGATTTATGGTATACAAAGTCTTCCTGAAAAGTTCAGTGCTCTCACCTCCCTTAGTTGTAAATTATTGCTCTGTGCAACAGATCAGACTGCGTGCTGCCCTGAGAAGCATCTGATGATATTCTTAGAAGTCTGTTTTTAATCATTTCAGAGCATTCACAATATTTTTAGTATTTTTAAAGATGCAGACTATCCAAAAAAACAGACATTAATGCCCCTAAAGAAAAATTATATTCTGTGTCTCCAGTAGGCAATAATCTCAGTCAAATTCTAGCTCCAAGTCAGGTAGGATTTACTCCATCCCTCTTCACAGTCAGTAGAGAGGGAATTTTTGACTATCATTAGATCTGAGGAGCTGGGCTCCTGTTAAGAGTTTGGTCATGAGCAAGAGAGAGGTGAGCTCTCGTTGTTCGCATCTTTGCCTGCTTTCCACAGCTGGGGAGCCAGCATTAACAAGGCTGTTCTGCAGATAAATAGTGCCCTGATGACACCAGACGGAAGAAGAACAGCAGCAGCAGTGCTGCAGGTAACCCTTCTCCATGTCAGGCTTTGCTGATCAGTCAGCAGAGTCGTGGAGAGCTGGCAGCTGGGAGAGTGCCTGGCTTTTTATCCCTGTATGCTGGTTTCTCTTCCTCGTCATCTTCGGCATGTTTCAGTCTGGGCCTTGCTATATATGTGAATCAAAGCATTGTGCATCAGAGTCCAGGCATACAAGCATGTGCAATTAACAGGAGATTCACAAATGTCACTGGCTGGTATCTTCTTTGTTACGGCACACAAAAGGCTGTTCTGAACTCTGGACTCCTTAAGGCACAAAATCCGTAAGTTGTTTAAAAAATACATGTGTCTAGCGCTTCAGGTCCTTGTGCTTCTCTCTGGAGTAAAATGCATTAGTTCCTTGGGGAGCTGTGGGAAATTACAGCTGCTGTTCTAATTTTCTCAATACAAGAAAATTTAAAAGCCCTCAGCAAGCACTCATGAAATGGCACTTTGCATTTGATGCTTGATCATGATAAAAATATTTATTCTGTGGAAGAATAACTGTAAAAGAAGATTTTAGCAGCTTTTATATAGATTTTTGCTACCCATACTTGTCAGACATAGGCCTGTCAATCACCTGAAATGCACACTCCAAAAACTTTTCCAAAAAGTACAGTGAAACTGTTCTTTGAGAAACAGGAAAGTTCTCAGCTGGATTTTCCCATTTCTTTTCTTCTTTGTTTTTTTTTTTTTTTTTTACTGGTAGCTGTTTCCATTGTGACATTTGAAAGTTCAGATGTGACATTAATGGCTCGTGAAGACGAACTGGCCGGTGACTCACAAATGGCTCCCGAATTCGCTGTTCCAAGAAACAGCAGGCAAAGGAAAGCTGCAGAGTCTGTCAGGAGTGCAGCTGTTTGATCTGCTGCCTGGTCAAATCTTCAGGCACTATGCCCTGCTGTAACCTGTTTCTTATTATTTGTAGTTGAAGCTATTTTTGAGTCAGTCAGCAATTATATATTGTGCTTTCTCGTTGCTAAAAATTGAATTAAAATAATACTGGTACTGGATCTATAGTTACGTATTTGTTTTTCTTGGAAAAAGTTTCCCTTAGCTGAAATAGGGGTAACATGGAGGCCACAGCGTGATAAAATTCAGCCCTGCTTTGCTACCTAATACCATCCTTCTGAGATTACCTTTTCTCAAACGTTTCTTTTGCTCTGGCCACAGGCCTCAAATTCAGAGACGAGTGCAAATAACTGCTGGCTGAAAAAGTCATAGGTGATACAGATCTCCAGTGGAACTGGATTTTAGAGAGAACATTCATGTTATACGGAAAGGAACACCAAATTATCTGTCATTAGGCATGAGGACAGTTTCCTGTAAACGTTTTAAAAAATATAATTGTGGACTAATGCATTTGGGCTAAATTCACCACTGCCCTAAGTGTTGTGACTTCAGTAGTGTTTGCTATCGTGAAATTCTGCCCTTCCTGTATGAACATTATCAGAAAACCTGGGGAGAGTGACATAGTTTTCAGGATTCATGGAGATCTGAGCATATTTTGAGGAGGTCCCAGAACACTGCAAAATACATTTTGGGGATGATCACAGGAGAATGCAGACGCCATTCCTTAGCAATACATCCCCATTCAACAGATCTCTTAAAGATATGCTTGGTCCAGCAGCTTGCAGATTACGTTGTCAAACATCCTGATGTCTCCTGATTTCTTTTGCTTGCGTGCAATGCAATCTGTAGGTCCTCTTGTCACATCTGACCAAAAGAGGTACAACAGCAGAAGAGGGTGCCAGCCAGGAGAGAACTTCCCATGCTCGGGCGTGGTGAAGGGCACATCTACACCACACAATGAAACCGAGAGCAGTCTAACTTCTTCAACACAATGTTCCTGAACTAATGAGTCTGCCTTTGAAGCTGGTGTTATTACCTCAGCTTTGGCACGGCACCAAGGCAGCTACATTGCTGCCGAGACCTCAGTGCTGTGTGCACTGTCTGAAAGCCCTAGCGCTGGTCAGCAGTAGGGACGGCTTCTCCCCATGGTGCGCCTGTTGCCAACAGAAAGCTGCCTGCAGGATTTTTGTCTAAAGGGTATAACAAAGTTGATAGATATATCGCATATTGATGTGTAGATCCTGAATTATGTCACAGACCAGAAAGCTCATCAAACAAGCTGAGTCCCCTACCAAGCCATACGTCAGGTGTTCCCGAGGGGACTCGGTGACATGAACCAACCACAGGTATCACCCGATGTGGTCAAGTACTGGGAGGAGCTGCGCAGTCCACCGGCATCGCTCCAGCTTCCTCCAGCTCTGTGTAAGCCATCAGGGCTCACCGTGCCGTGGGCTGGGATTTCTGTGCTGCATCGCTTGGAGGCACAGCACAGGAGATCACCATTCATTTTTCTCCCCTGTGGTTTGGCACAAACAAATAATAGCTGGAACTAAAATGGTTAGCGTAGGTTTATTAACTTTGAGGAAAACAAATTATAAAAGGGTAAATTGAAAGTAACTGGGTTGAACACAGGGTAAATCAATAGGACTACAGAAGGGTCACAAAAAGAGAGGACTTTCTGCTATTCTGTGACATTTTGTGAGGACAAGCTTGAGGAAACACACGAGACAGAAAACCAAAGATTCTGTGCTCTAGCTAAATAGCAATAACCAGATGTTTTTAGCAGGTGCTGTAAGCTCTGAACAGTGGGAATTTGTTATATGATGTCTTATTTGTCTAGATCCAAAAAAGGACTTAGACTACGGCCAGAAAGATGCAGGTGGCTATGGACTCTGCTTCCAAAAGCTCAGTGGCATCTCATTTGCGCTGACTGGAATGCAGAATGGATATTTCTTCTCAACAAACAACTGATCTAAGAATAACTCCCTCAAACAGACTTTCGGCTTCTTTTGTACATAGATGTTAAACAGAAGAAATTCTATCACTACTGAGACAGATTAGGAATTTGCAGAAGGTTCTTGATGATTTCCGTTCACCATCCAGGGCAGTTTATACTATGGTTGCATAGTGTGTTATAATAATGTCTGTGTGTTACAGTAATGTCTGAGGCTGCAGGCTGGCATGAGCCTGCATGATACAGCTGCTGCAGTATCTACTATATTACTAGAAAGTGATTGAAATAATTTTGAGTATGAAATATAAAATTATAATCTGCACAGTGAATCATACTAATTTTCATAAATATATCTGTGCATATATACACCAAAATTGCAGTTGTCTCCATTCCTGGAATATGATTCAATTGATATGATATCTTTTACTGTAAGCCAAACACTTGTTTATTTCCTAAAGCTAATGGTGAGTCAAAAGTAACATCAAGATCCAGCTTGATAAATGACAAATGCTGGGTTAGAAAGAGGTGACTAATTGTACAGTAGAGATCACTGGTAGCTCCTGGGAAAAAACAATCACTAATAACCTAGACAAAGAAGTAACATGCTAATGAAACCTCCTGAATGTGCTTTGGATGTGGTCTGGATGAGTTATGAAAAAAATGATAGGAAGCAACTGTGAAACAAATAATCTGTTTCCTGGAGGTCTTAAAAACTTGATGAAATGCAACAAAAATTAGATTCAACTTGGAAGAATGCCAGATAATCTACCTCAAGAAAAATAATTCAAGTTTTACATACTTACTGTGAGGGACAAATCTGGAAAGCAGTAACGTGAAGGACTGAGAAATTGTTGGAGTGCCTGTGCTCATGCAACGGGAATAAGGAGGTAATTGCTCATCTCCATACAACTCTGATAGAATACATGCATTTCTAGGCAGCTCATTACAACAAACAAATTGAAGGTCATTCAGTGTACAGCAGACATAGCTACTGAGGGATTTTTGAATAGACAAAGGAGGGAAGATTGTTATGGATCAATATTTATAGGTTGGTGAAAGGAAGGTTAAGTGGTTGAGAATCAAAGAACTTGCCAACAATCTACAAATGGGGTAAGCAGCAAGAAGGAAGAGGAATTATTTAGGATGTTCTGAGGCAGAGGGAAAAAAGAAATGAAAATTTTGGCTGAATACTAAGATAAAAACTCTGATACAGAAATGAACCATACAGTGTCAAATTCTCCCAGGGAATTATTTAACCCTCATTGCTTGAAGACTTGGACAAAGTCTTGACTAAATACATTGCAGTGAATAACTTATTTCTGTTAGCATCGGGACATGACCCTTCTCACAAATTCCCATTAACTCCAGTGCATACTGTCTGTGCCTTAGGAAGTGGCAGCAGGGACAGGGCTGGCTGTTAGCGCTTGGCTGGGGTACAGCGAACTCCAACGAAATGCAGTTCAGACCCATGACAGGTCCTGGGAGCAGTCCAGCCTCCAGGATGAGTCTGTATAGATCCACATTGAGCGAGTACCCCCAGAAGACTTTAAAACTCGTAAGTCAGGTTGTACTACAATATCAAATACAGCAACTCACTTTATCTATAACCAACTCTAAAGTGAACACAAATTTTAAAAATAATGTCTTCCTTCGCTGTTTATGAGTTTGCAGATTTACTTTCTGACAACCTTTCCTTCCAGATTTACTTTCTGACAACCCAATGACTTTCTGTTCTGGTCCTTAGGAATTTTCTTCATGGGAGCAATAGGTGTGTCACTGTCTTTGCTAGGGCTACAGGCGGATTTCCTTACTGTGATTTTCTCATTCTCTTTCTGCCATATTGTGCCAGTGGAACCATCTTCACCAAACAGGCTCAGCTGCCTCCATGGGAAGGAGCAGTCTCCCCATGGGCTAGATGGGTCCATAAAACTCAGACACATTTTTAAGTAGTATTCACAGACTGAGGATGCCCAGATCAAACATTTACTGTCCCTTGCAACCTCCCATAGTACTCATATCCCACCTGTAGTTCAGACAGGTTCAGACAAAGTTAAAAGCCTCTGGACTCTTTGGTAGCATACATGAAAGTAGTTGCGACCTCAAATCACAGATGATCCAGATAAAAAGTACTAAAAGCTACTGCTGCGCCTGGCACTGACAGCTCTGTTGGAAGTCACAGTTAGGTGTATCACCTAAAGATAAATCAAAGACAGATTTCCCACAGGAATCTTTGCAACCCAGTAAGATACCAGTGTGCGCGAAGATTTTGCTGGTGCTACCACAGTGTGTTCACATGATGCCAAGGATAAGTTATACCTCTACATTCACATTATTAAATTTAGTAAATAAAAGTCATGCAATTATATCCCAAATCACTTGGGGTGACTAGCATGAAGTAGCACAAAAGTACACCACCCTTCTGTTGGTTTTGTGCTCTAGGCCATTTCACTGAGAGGATCCTTTTAGCATTGTGCCCTGTAGAAATGTCCTCTGGTGTGGGTGTTGTTTTTCTTTAAATGTTAATATGGGATACAGTGTGTGCCTGGGAGCGAATAATGACTCTAAGATGATTAACATGTTATTATTAAACTACGGGATAATCGCTGTCCTGTCAAGTGTCAGTGTGTGCATTTCATCAGCCCCCATGTGCCTGCGGCTCCTGCGCTGAACTCCCAGCAGCTTTCTTTGATCTAAGGAGAATATTTTTCATGGTCAGCTGCTGAATGTCACCCCTCTGGAACAGCAAACAGCATAAAGAAAACAAAGGTGGATAAACACTATGAAGTCACCCGCATGGATAATACTTTTTTGTACCATTTGAAGTAAACCTAAGCTGACTTTTCAGATGGCAACATACTGGTGGCACTGGTCATAGCGAACAAGCCGAGTACCTGCCCTTTCGGAGTCTAGCTGGCTAAGGGCTTTAGTGGGCTGAGCCCAGGATCAGCTCCATCGCTGACAAGAACTACTGTGAAGAAAACTAGAAGTGAGGGCCTGCCCCTCCTTTCCTTAGGGAGTTGCTTTTAAGCTGAGGGTTTGCTATTGCTTTCCCCATGTTACTTTGCAGCCACGTTACAGCTGCGCCTGCACCAAGCTCTGACTTCAGATTGGGACCTGGACCCAGACCCACCAGCTGGGCTGCCTGGCTCCGGGCCACCTCATAGCTGAGGACTCACTGGGCGATCGCTGGGCTGCGTCTGATGCTGACCGCTGTCCCCAGCCCTGATCACGACGCTGACCTGCTGATCCACACCCTGGCTCCTCGGTGGGGTCACTGCTCCGTGGGCCTCCTTGCAATGCTCACCTTCCAGCTCACCTTCCCTTCCACACACAGGCGGCCCTTGCTGCTCGCTGGTTTCGTGTACCCAAGCAACAGAGTTAACTCTGCTTGTTTGGGGGGTTCAGAATAAAATGTGTGGACTTCCATGACAATTGCTTTCCAAGATCCGGCATGTTGCCTAGTCAACAACTGAAGTCAAATTTTTAAGTAACGATGTATTTTGCCCAAGCAGATGAGTGAGACTGAAGGCAGATAGAGATACCCTGTGAAGTGGTATGTTCAAACTACAGCTCGCCTGCTGACAGACTTTAATTTCTACCATCCTACTGCTGTGTCTTTTCAGCTACGAGAGCCACTGTACAAGATAAGAGAACAGTGGCTTTCTCCACTGAAAAATTCATTTGTTTTGTTTTTTGGGTTTTGCCAGGGAACTGGCATTTAATCACTAAGATGTGTCATGCTGCTAAGCTGCATGACAGCTTGATGGACCAAAGGATGCTCCCCACTGAAAATGTAAACTATTTATGCTGTATATTTTTCTACCTAAGGAATCTACAGACTTTTGCTAGTAATGGCTTTCCTTTTTTCCAGCTAAATTACAAAAAAGTGTCTGCATTTCCATTGTGGTATCAGTGAAGCTATACAGCTTTTGTACTCTTATCTAACTTTACAATTTATTTTTCTTCTCTGTGATCATTATTTTAAAGCATGAAGGCAGTAATATGTTATCCCTGTGAAAAAAAAAAAATATATATCACACTAGCCAAGCTGCTGCTTTCTCCTGCTCTTCCCAGCTTCTCGCACAGCTCTCAGAGAGACCAAATGACTGTTTCATCTCCCAGCGGCGTGAGATGCAATTTCTGAAGCAGAATACAGAGGATTATGGCCCATTTTAGGTACCAATGGGAACCTTCTACTGCTCAGAGTCTGCAATTACAGTATCTTAAACTTCTCACTATAGCCCTTGTTATATTTTGATATCTTCCTTTGTTCCTACTGAACACACTATGTATCTTAATCTACTTTTTCCCTGTAATTTCCCTGTCCTATATCCTCCCTTTACTTGTTCTTGGTTTTTTTGTTGACAGCACTTTGCAACAAACGATTTGTCAAAAACTCTAGACAGTTTCTGACCCCCTGATACTGTAAATGGTTTCTCTCCTGCCTACCCCCTACAAGAAGGCACTGCTAGCTCTGGTTAGGGAAGACTTTTCCTTTTCTCCTGGCACTCAATGCCAAAGTGACCCTTGCAGCCTAGGGAGAAACACTTCTCACATTTTGGAATTTCCAAACCTCTTCTGGACTGCAGGACCCAAAGCACTGTTTGGATACCGCACGTTATTTCAATTCACTGATTTTGAAAAAAAACCTGTCCCTTGTATTTTTCAGGTGTACTTTGTGATCGCCCCTAACACAAGGCAGACTTTTTCAGTTTTAGAGAAGCAAAGTGCTAAATTTGCATTGAGATTAGAAACCAAGTTAGGGAAGTGAAAGATAAAAAATAATGGAACACTGCATTGAAGGACCTGACAATAATCTATTTCCCTAGCTGTCACTTCTGTTTCTCAGAGGCACATTCTGGCAGTGGGAGCCAACAAGACAGTCTGCTTGAAGTGTTGCTTTCAGGACCATCCTCCTCTTAGCTTATTAACCTTCTGTTTAAACTTTTGATTGCATGTACGCTATCTAGCATTAAGCAAGCCTCACAGCATTTTTGAAAGTGCGACATCGTTTCCTTCCAGCTTCTCAACTGAAGCAAGCACTGTATTGGAGATTTGATTAGCTCTCACTGTCAGTGAAAATACAGATTAGAACTTGACCAGACTGAATTGTGCTTGTAAGGATTTTGGTGATGGCTTTTTACAGACAGTATGTTGACATTTTGTACAGATGGAAAAATTTTGATTTCTTTCTCCCACTTACTGTTCTCCTACGCATGTACACACAGTCCCTCACGTATATATTTGTCAGTTTTGGGAGGACCAGATCATCACAATGACAGAAGGGAGTTTTAAACACTGATGTTTTAAATTTGTGTTTATTTTGCACTTACAATCAACTCAGCACAGTTATGTCTGCAATTAGTTGTGACAGCAAACAATTTCATTTGCATATGTAAGAACTTCATTTGTGGTTCTGATTATTATCCTTTCTTAGCGCAGAATTTGCAAAGGTATTTAGATGCCTAACCTACTTTCACATTTTCTGAAACCTTCTTAGGCATCATTCTGAGACTTTGGCTGCCAATACCTTTGAAAACAGAATTTGGTATCACTGTCATAGAATATGCTACAAAAGAGAGATGAATGGAATGCATAATTTTAATTTCAGTTTGTCTCTGCCTTTGATTTGAGACACAATATTAGAGGTTGTATTTTTTTGTTTGTTCAAAAAGAGAGAAATTCTGGCTCTTGCTGTACTTCTGACACGAGTCCCTTACTTCTGCTGTAAGTCTATGACTGTTACATGCACGCATACAAATCTTTCTTTCACAGAAGTAATATTTTTTCACATTTCAAGCTACCTCTTCTTTTCTTCTTTCTGCTTGAGATTTTCATTTATTTCAGAGCTTCTGTTCCCTGTGATTATGTATTTGAGTTCAACTGCCTTAACAAGACAAGAACCCAGAGAAAATTGACATATGTATATTACTTACATTTCAATAGCCCCAGTCAAACAGTGTCTGGACTTTGACACTTGCTTGCACTGATGTGTTGTGATTAATGCTTTCCTAATTGTAGACAGCAGTGCAAGCACAGAAAGTTTAATGACTGATTTCTGACTTTCACACTTGACCTGAAACCTGCTGAAGTCAATGGGAGCCCTCAAAGTCTTCATCCAAAATCCATCAAAGGCACTAAACTTCCCATTAAAAACAGTGGCAGTTGTTTCTGTCTCAGCCTTTGTAACTTGTTCACTGAGCCAAAAAGCAGATTCAACACCCAGCAACAGATTTCACTTACAGATTTTAAAATTTTTATCACACTAATTGGAAACTTCTAATAATACATTATAAACCTAAGGATAATTATGAAGTTCAGAGCAGATTTTTTTTTTCATGACTTGTTAATTTACTTGCAAATCAGTCCAGCTTTCTGGATTTAACACTGTGAGGAATTAATCAAATATTTGAACAAACAAATATGATACACGTACATCACTTCCGCATTTCACTATTCCTTTTGGCCTCTGCTTTTGGTTGCTGATTGGAAAACCAAACCGGATCTGTCGGGAGACTAATGAACATCTACATGTGAGCGCTGCTACTTTCGGCTGTTACTGGAATTATACCATCCAGATAATAATGGAATTAACTGATCTTTCTATTTGCAAAAGTATTTGTTAATCACTGTATTTCCAGACAATTTTTACTGAGACAAAAATTAATTGGAAATCATATCGCACTAACTCAGTGCATCAACTTTAATGGGAGTTTCACCTGCTTAGGTGATACATTCTATAGGTTTTAAATAAAGGTAAGCTCGTGAATTAAATGGGAGCAAACACAGAGCTAATTAATCTGTATTGTGAAATTGCCAACTGTTTAGCTCTTCATGAGTTAATTTAAACAGTTTCAACTTTTTAATTTCAGTGTAGTTTAAATGGCAACAAATTTTAAACAAGAGGCTGCTAATTAGTTTGTGACAATGGTTACATGCCTGTTCCATTGTAAGCAATCAAGAAAACAACTTCTGATATTTGTTAATTGCTCTTTAGCCATTATTTATTACGTATGCTGCACAAATTAGAGCAATTGACCATGAGATACAAAAAGAAAAAAAAAGTTATTTTACTAGGAATAGAAATTCTCCAACTGGTTTATATCTTCAAAATACTTCAGAGACTTCTTTGAACACCTTTGGAAAGTTCATATATGTGACATGACAATTTTGAAAGATGAGAATTGCTGGAGAAAGAACTTTGCAATGAAAACATGAATACTGTTCTACTAAGGCTGACAGACAATAATTGAGAGCAGCTGCATGCTTAAAGTTAGGCTTCTGTTTGCAGTGCTTGCAGACTTGAGGTCAAATATTCTTACCGTATTTTGCTGTACTCTCAAAATATAATTTTGCGTTGTAAGTAACGATCTGCTCTACTGACTGGAAAGTTGTGATGCTGACCATAAGTTGCAATGACTTTAAAACTCTCAGAAACCAGGATGAATCTCTCTTGCTATAAAGCAGTAGATACTATCAGTCTATGGAGTATTACAAGCTGGAAAATTCATTAAAAAAAAAACATAAAAACCTGTTTGCTCGGCATACCTTCTGCTGAGTCCCTCATGTATCACAGGAATTTGCTCTGTAGGCAGTATTTCTAGATATGTTGCAAGCTGTACAGGTGGGTGTATACATATTGTCTGTGTCATGATAACCACTAAGCTGCCTGACTGGTGTTCCTGTCAAGTAAGGAAACCTTCATTCATGACAGCTTGTTTTTTCATATTTAGGTAAAAAAAGTCAATGCCAATGTTTTCTTCTGTAATGTGTTCAGCCTTACCCAAAACCTTCAAACACTTGTCACTAATCTGTAGGCACAAAATGCTGCAGTAAGTGCACAAGCAGTAATCCTTACAGCCATACAAAGGCTCAGCAGTGCCACTGCCTGCAGTTTGACAGAAATCACCAGAAGTCAGAGGGTGTTCTCAGCTGACATTTCTTAACTATTATTTCTGCTGTATTCCAACAGGGCTTAATTGCTGATTCAGAGCCCGGGCAGCTTCCACAGTCCGTCTTTGCATATTTATTACACGCGATCAACTATTCTTTGTCTACGTATTTCCAGAAATCTGAGAGTGCAAAGAGACGGTAAGCAGGTGCTCAGCATATCTTCAGGTGAGTCTACGTGTCTCTGAAACCGTACTGTCTCTCACAGACCCTGCCAAAGCTGGACCTAATGATGAACTGGTTAAAAAGAGCAATGCTTGAATAGGCATGGCTTGGCTTGTTCCATCACTCTGAGTTTGCGGCTGTTTTCACACCCCCGCCATCATATTTGGTGATTATGCCTGCAGACATAATGCTTTCCTCAAAGTAGAGCTACTAACTGGCTAGCAATTGTTTTGTGCTGAATTTTCCTTCATCACTCTTGAGCTAAAATAATATCTTGCATACCATGTCGTCTTTGAACAATTCCTCTGCTGCTTTATAAATTAACAGAAAGTCTGGGCAGCAGGACTGCTACTGGCAGAATTTGCCAAAAATCTGGCAACACAGCTGGAAGTATAGCTCTTCATGTTAATTCTCATTAGCGCTATTAGTTTCATCTTTCTTTGCCCACAGAACATATTTAGTTGAACATTTCACTCCCATTTGCAATAGGCTAGAATTTATCTCAAATCTGCCGAAACTTTGCAGAAAATAACACTTTGACAAGCATGATCCTGGAGGATCTAATCTTTTTGTCAGTGATAAAACGTGTCTCTTGACACAAAATCCTTTCCTCCGTGTGATTTTCTTGTAAGCTTCACCACTGATATTGGATACTTGGGAACACTGAAAAGCAGCTTGACCTTGTTGCATTCAAACTGTGCTTACTCGAGTTTGATGAAAATCTGCTTAGTATTTCATGTAGCCACTTTGAAATTGTCATGCCTGTCCGTTTTTGGGTTGTTCAGGGGCCTTATCACTGTGAGTTTGACCCTGGGTTCAAAGCTAGCTTGGTGTAAATTCGTGAGCATCGTATTGTGCGAGTTACAGACTGCGTGATGGATTCTGGGAGCTGCCTTTTATCATGCGTTGACCTAAACTGTCAGAAGATTCACATCAAACTGTTTCAGACATGTCTGGTTTCTGAGTATCTGGAATGCTCCTCTGAGTAGGGCGATGTGCTGACTTGAATCACTTTCTCCTGCAGTATTGGGACGCTTCCTGCCCACCCTCTTTGTTTATTTGGCATATGGGATGAAGGACTATTTATCCAGGTAGTTCCTAAGCCAACAGAACAGAGGATTAATGATATTGTAGAGTATGGAGCATGCCCCCTCCTCAAACCTGCTGTCTCTTAAGCTGTATATATTCTCCTGGGCTTATTCCATACTGTTCCATTTAGCATTATCCCTGCCTGAACTGTGGTGGCTGCTGTATCACTCTACCAAAAAAATTTCCTATTGTGTAAATGAAGCAAAACAACTGAAAACTGAAAAGAAAAAAAAAATCCACCACTGAACATGTTCAGAGATATTTTTAAGAGCACAGTGGACGTCCAGGCAGTATCCCATGAGAGAAAAGGATGGGAAAGGCTTGCGTGTGCCCCGAGTGAGGTGGAACAATGCACAATGTGCCATAGCCTTGCTTTGCTTCCGAGTTCACTGCTATAACCTGAAAAATAAGAAAGAAAATGATAAATTCATGCTCACATACCATGCTCCAGCATAGCTATTTCTGAAGATGGAATTACCTGGAGTATTTTAGTTTGTTTGATTAAGGTAGCTTCAGAACTTGTCAGGCCCAGTTAAAGAAATGATCACTTTAAATACAAAGTTAACCCTCATGTTCAGTGGCAACAAATCTACATTCTGCGTGTTACTATGATATAAATTACTGGATTTCCTAAAATGCAATTGATTTCTACTCATAGAATAAAATGTCTGTAAGCAGAGTCCATAAGAACAGGTGGTTCAGCTTTCATCATGATTTTTTGCTGATATAAGTCCAGAAGCCACAACACATTAAAAGTATTTATTCATAATGTCTTACTTCCTGTACATTGTGCGTGTATCTGCATATTAGATTGGAGAAACAGTCTCTTACACGAGCAGATTTTGCACTTCGAATTTTTTTTATTGTTAGTTCTTTGTATTTGCTAAGCAACACAAACTAACTCTTCCTCAAAGTACCATTCCCTCAGCTATAACTGCCATTACTTGCAATTGTGCAACACAGTTTAGGACATGGCGCTAGCAGTGTGATTCAGCCGGGAAAGGCTCCCTTTCTGCACCGGATCTTTGCAGCTCCATCAACCCTCCCATGTCAATCTGTCTCTAAACAGTCTTAATGTCTAGAAATTTCCATCTAGCATTCATGGGGTTTTTCCGTCATGGTAACCAGAAATCTAAGTACACACCTGGTCTTATATAGATCAGGAAGACTTTAAATCAAAATCCTGGCAGCCGTTCGGTACATAATAAGTGTTATATCTCCTTTATCTTTTGTTATATTAGAACAGGGCAAGATAAAAATAAAATATAAACTTGCCCTTCTAGTGTTTTCCCCAAGTCTGCTATACCAGGGATATCGCTGCTGGCTTTGAGCTGAGCTTCTGAGACCAGTGTCTTTGACATGCTCCTTGCCCTCTCAGTCATGCTGCTTCCTAGAGGAGTTTGTGTCACCGAGCTGCTGACAGCCAGATTGCTGCTTTTTCTTCACCTTTGTGCTGAGGAATGACATTATGCCGTTTGCACCGGGTTTTCTTTTCCTCCCCCTTGCCCCCTTTAAAAATAATTATTGAATGTGATGCCAGGGACAAATTATTCTCGGGGACTGAAGAACTGTGAACTTTCTAATAGACTTGGATTAATTCCAGCTGGTTTTAAGCACCTTTCTCCATCAGCTAGCAGAGGTGATTAGCACGAAGAGCCTCCTGAGTTCAGTGTCTTTGCAGCACCCGAAGTTAGAGCGGGTAAGCTGAAGCGCCGAATCCCGCGCTGGGCCCCCTCGCACGGCTCGGCTGTGGCCTCGGGGCGCTCTCCCTTCCCGAGACAAATGCCCGTTTGCCCCTTTGCTTCAGCCCAGCTATTCCCACAGACCGAGCCAGACCGTCTCTCGCCCGCACGCTTCGTTGTCGCAGGGGTCTGAACTGGTGAGGGGACCCGGCCCGAGGGACGCGTGAGGGAGCAGCACCGCCTGTTTCTGGTGCCAGCCCCCTGGCAAGCTGCAGCCCCGGGCGGCCGGGCTGTCTGCGCTGCCCCTTCCTTCGCTCATTTGTCGTTAATTTAACGCAAGCATTTACGGACTGACTGAGAACTAACCGAGAAGTTCTCAGGTGCTGTGTTTCCTCAGCTCTGCCTCCTGCAACGAACCGCCTCGGGACCAGACAGGCTCCTGAGGAAGCGCTGCCCGTTCCCTTTCACGCCCGCGTTGGGCTCCCGCCGCCCGTACGCAGGGACGCCCCCCGCTCCGCCGCAGCCGGGCCGGCACCGCGGGGCCGCAGCGCCCTCTCCCGACGTGGCGGCCGACGAGAATATCTGCAGCCACCGCTGCAGCTTTTACCTGTCAGATTTTATCCTTCGTTGTTCTCGCGGCCGTTTCAACACTGGCAGGGGAGCGCTGCGGCCTCGCCCCCTCAGAGCGAACCCGCGGTCCTCCCGCTCTCCAGGGGGCGCTGCGGCCGCGCCCCGCACCTGGCCCCGCCCGCTCGGCGCGGCGCGTGCGCGTTGTCCTGCGGCGTCAGGCC